>Ga0315322_10001691_pt1 | contig 17106 bp, 13 predicted proteins | sample M110021515metaG_FD_203461 | JGI IMG/M metagenome (GOLD analysis project Ga0315322, IMG submission 203461) | Ammonia-oxidizing marine archaeal communities from Monterey Bay, California, United States - M1 100m 21515 | ecosystem: Environmental > Aquatic > Marine > Intertidal zone | place: USA...
CTGGGCCGGATCGCGGGAAACTGTCGAAATGGGTTGAGGGAGTCTGGTCGAACCTTGCGTTCCACCAGATAGGCGCCGCCGGTCGTTGTGTCGGCCTGGCGTTGGCGTCCCTCACACGGCGTTGGCACCGACGCCTTCTCTTCCAATGGACCCCCAGCATGTCACTCAGACTAATCTTGTGCGCACTCGTCGCCGTTTCCGCATTCGCCTGTGGCTCCGATCCTGAGCCTGAACCTACGCCCGCTGCCCAGCCCGCTGCCAAGCCCGCTGCCAAGCCCACCTGGACGGGCTTGGGGACTCGCACATCGCCCTTCGTGGCCACCTGCAGCCACAACGGCAAGCAACTCGAAGGCTCCGTAGGGGACAGCGTCTTCGTGCAGTGCCCGTCGAGCTGTACCACCGGCGGCGTCTGGGGCTCCGGTCCCTACACCCGCGACTCCAGCATCTGCACCGCCTCGGTCCACAGTGGCGTCATCACATCTGCCGGCGGACTCGTCGTGGCCACGATCGCCCCGGGCGGCACCGACTACAAGTCCACCAAAGCCCATGGCGTCACGTCCCACACCTGGAGCAGCTACGACACCAGCCTGGCCGTCGCAGCACCCCCGTCCAAGGCTGCTCCCAAGAAGTCCAGCACCAAGAAGTCCTCTCAAGGCCGCCCGGGCCCCAAGCGCAAGGGCGGCAAGCGCGGACGGTAGTCGGTGCCAGCACCTCGCAGCGCGCCACTGCATTAGGCTCCGGCCACGCCTGCGAGGTCTCTGTGCGCATCGTCCGTCCCGTTGTGCAGACCGTGTCCGATGTCACCGGCCGGGTGCGCGACCTCAACCGTCTGCAAGAGGTCGCGCGGGTGCTGGCCGGTCATGGCCTCGGCATGCTCGTGGCGGGCACCGACATACCTGGCATGCGCAACGTCGGGCGCACCTTCGCGTCCACGCCGGACCGCATGAAGCGCGCCATCGAGCAGCTCGGCCCCACCTACGTCAAGCTCGGCCAGGTGCTGTCCACGCGTCCCGACATCCTGCCGCCGGCCTACATCGCAGCCCTCCAAGAACTGCAAGACGACGTGGATCCGCTCCCTTGGAAGTCCATCGAAAAACAGCTCGACAAGGAGCTCGGGCACGACTGGAAGGAACGCCTCGCTTGGTTCGACGACACCCCGCTTGCCACCGCGTCCATTGCCCAGGTCCACCGCGCGCGCCTCGACGACGGCCGGGAGGTCGTTCTCAAGGTGCAGCGCCCGGGCATCGGGCCCAAGATTCGGTCCGACCTCAACATCCTACAGGTGCTCGCTCGCCGGGCGCTCGTGGAGTATCCCGAGGCCAAGGCATTCGATCCTGAGGGTGTTCTCGCCGAGTTCGAGAGCTCTATCCTCGCGGAGCTCGACTTCATCTTGGAGGTCCGCAACATGCAGCGGGTCTCGGCAAACTTCGAAGGCGCCGACTTCGTACGTGTTCCCAAGGTCTACGATGGGCTGTCCACCCGCCGCGTCCTGTGCATGGAGTTCCTGTCGGGCTTGAAGATTCGCGATGCCCGCGAGGCCGGCCTCGACATGCAGCTCATCGGCGAGCGCTACATCACCATCGCCTACGACATGCTGTTCAAGCACGGTCTGTTCCACGGCGACCTTCACCCTGGCAATGTGGTGGTGCTGCCCGGTGAGGTGCTGGGCCTGCTCGACTTCGGCATGGTCGGTCGGATGACCCCGGAGATGCGAAACAACGTCATCTCCATCATCTTCGCACTCCAGCGCGGCGACTACCGCACCATCGCGCGCCTGTTCTACGACATCGCCATCAAAGAGGAGCGCGTCGACTTCCAGGCCGTAGAGACCGCCACGATCGGGATCATGGAGAAGCACTGGACCGGCAACTCCGTCAAGGACATGCAGCTGGGTCCCTTCGTGGTCGACCTCGCTGCCGCTGCCGCCCGCCATGGGGCCCGGGTGCCGCGCGCCTACACGATGTTCTTCAAGGCCATCCTCACGAGCGAAGGCTTGGCGAAGACCCTCATCAACGAGATCGACCCCATCGCGGCCGCCGAGCCGTACATCAAAGCCCATCTCCGCGACACCTTTGGCGAGGACCGGCTCAAGCAGGACCTCTTCTACCACTTCGTCACGCTGTCCTCGCTGGGACGACGCTTGCCGACGGTGGCCTCGCAGCTCCTCGATGATGTCGAGCGGCAGCAGATTCGCTTCGATGTGCGCGACCCCGAGCGTTCTCAGATGCTGCGGCGCCACGACTCGATGGTCAACCGCCTGGTGGTGGGTGGTCTGACCGCGGTGGCCTTTGCGTGCGGTACGGCGCTCATCGCCGGAAGCACCCTCGCACTCGGGCAGCTCGTAGTGGGCGTGCTGTTCTACTTTGCGGGTGCGGTGCTGTTTGCGCTGACCGCGGCGATGGTGGTGCGGAGTCGGATGTGAGGACCGCGACTTGCGTTGTGTTGGCGGGCTGTTCCTTCGCCATTCCGCTGGAGGATGTCCGCTCCGACGACACAGCAGGTGCCCGCATCATCGTCGGTGAGCCGGACTCCAGCGGCGAAGACAGCGCGCTCGTCGTCGATGACAACCCACCGTGCAACATCACGGGCGTGGTGTTGCTGCCCGAGCAAGACACCACTGAAGCCTACTACCGCGACCCCCTTCGCATCCGGCTCACCGAGCCCGACCTCTCTGCGCGCTTCCTGCTCCGCACCGCCGATGGCGAGACCCTCGATGGCACCACCGTCCCCCGCGTCGACGACCCTGCAACCATCGAGTTTTTCCCCACGGAGCCGCTGAGTCCACTCACGGAGTACCGCGTGACCGTCGGCTTTTGCGATGACCGCGAGACCCTGTCCTGGACCTTTGCCACCAGCACTGCTGGCGAGTCGCTCACCGCAGACCTTGCCGGACGCGCCTACCAGCTCGACCTCGAAAACGCGCGGTGGATTCGGCCCGCTGGCATCGGTGGACTGGTGCCCCTTGTCACGGACAATGACGTGCTGGTGGCTGTTGAGGCGGCGTCGGAAGGCGTGGTGCAAGCCTTCGTTGCCCCCGGCTTGGACGGCGCCCAGGACCTCTGCGGCACGACCAGTCCACTCCCCGCGGCGGCGCTGTCGGACAGCTGGCTGGCACTGCCTGAAGGCACCCTGGTGTTGTCCAGCTCGGGCCGCATCGTCGTGCTCTACCGGGCGGTGGTCTCGGGGGACTTCCTGGCCGATGGCAGCGCATTTGTGGGCGGGCGCCTCGCGGCCACCGTCGACCTGCGTCATCTCGAAGGTGTGGTGTCCTTTGGCGCTGGCGGCACCACTCCCGAGGAGATGTGCCTGTTCATCGAGACCTACGGGTCCAGCTGCACCCCCTGCAGCGATGGTGAGGAGGTCTGCTACGATGTCGAGGTGGAAGGCATCACCGCCAATGAGGTGGCCGGACCGCTTGCCTGTGTCGCCCTCGAAGACTGTCACACCGGCTGTGCGACCTCCACCTGCGGAGACCCCACGGCGGGGGAGTGCTCCGGCTGAGGCGGTCTCAGCTCGCGGCAATCTTAAGGGCGGCTTTCCAGCGTCGAGTGACGGTTCCGCTCAGTCAATGGGGTCGCCCTCGACGTCGACCGGCCCCTCATCTTCGTCCTCGACGTCCGACAGATCGAGGTCGTCCAAGCGGGTCGCGCGAAAGGTGCTCTCGATGCGCAGCTCAAAGGCCAGCTCGGCGCCACCGATGGTGCATCCCTGGTCGAAAGCGGTCATTAGCACGCCGTTCTTGATGGTAGACGCGGTTTCATTGAACTCGCCGTAGAGCGAACGGGCCATCGCGCTGTCGCAGCCAGTGTCTTCGATGTGGTGGCCGCCGAGGAAGGCCTCGAAGCTGCCGTCGTTGTAGAGGCCACCCAGCCGGGTGCCGATGTGGGGGAGCTCCGCGTCCATGTGGACCACGTTGAGGATGCCCACGTCGAAGCCATAGGGCATCTCGATGGCAAGCGCGGCCCATGTGGCGTCGGGGTGGCAGGTCACGAGACCGGTGCCGCAGAGACTGTCCACGTCGAAGGTCTGGCCGTCGAGGTCCACAGTGGCGCCGGTGCCTGCCTCCACTTCCCCGACCAAGGCGTCGTTGTAGTAGATGGACAGCTTGTCGGAGTGGTTGACTTCGAAATTGCCCTCTACGGAAACATCGTCGCCCTTGAAGATACCACCGCCGCCACCGGTGTCGAGGCAGCCCACGAGAAGGGTGGCAGTGAGGGGGAAGAAAAGAGTGGAGGTGCGGGTCATGGGACGCTCCGGGGCAGGTTCGGACATGGGGTGTCGCAGTGTGCCGTTGACGCTGTCTCCGGGCCACCATTCGACTGGATCTCGCGGGCATGTGTGTCGGAGGGGAGCCGCCGGTTAGCGCCTGTGGGCTTCTGGAGACCTGCGGTGACTCAGCTTGATGCCGATGTGCTGGTGCTTGGTGGTGGACACGCGGGCGCGGAAGCGGCTGCGGCTGTTGCCCGCTTGGGTCGACAGGTTGTGCTCGTCACGCTGCGGGCAGACCACATCGGGCGCCTGAGCTGCAACCCGGCGGTGGGCGGTTTGGCGAAGGGCTGTCTTGTCCGAGAGGTCGATGCCATGGGCGGTCTCATGGCCCGGGTGGCCGACCGCGCGACGCTTCAGTTCCGGCGCCTCAACACCCGCAAGGGCTTGGCGGTGCAGGCGAGTCGGGCTCAGGTCGACATCCACCGCTACCCGAAGGGACTCCAGGCGGAGCTCGCAGCCTTTCCGAATCTCCGCATTGTCGAAGGCGAAGCCACAGAAGTCCTGAGCGATGGCGCTCGCTGTGTCGGCCTCAAGCTTGCTGACGGCCGCGAATTGCGCGCGCTTGCGACGGTGCTCACCACCGGCACCTTCCTCGGCGGGGTCCTTCACCGCGGTCGCATCCAGGAGCCGGGCGGCCGCGTCGGCGAGCGAATCTCCGGCGCTTTGTCGCAGAGCCTCGCTGCCCTCGGGGTGACCTTGGGCCGCTTGAAGACCGGCACCCCGCCGCGTGTAGACGTCGCCACACTCGACCTCGACCAGCTCACGGTGCAGACCGAGACTGTGCCGCCTGGACAAGCAGGCTTCAGCTTCGGTCCTCGTGGTCCCGCGCTTCCCCAGCATGACTGCTGGATCACCTACACCACCCCCCAAACCCACCAGCTGATTCGCGACGCCTTGGACCACTCGCCGCTGTTTTCGGGCGCCATCACGGGCCGCGGTCCCCGCTACTGCCCCAGCGTCGAAGACAAGGTCACCCGCTTTCCCGAGCGAGAACGCCACCAGCTCTTCCTTGAGCCTGAGGGCATCGACACGCCGCGCGTCTACCTCAACGGCCTGTCCACGAGCCTGCCACCAGAGGTGCAAGAGGGTGTGGTGCGAAGCATTCCCGGCCTCCAACACGCCCGCATTCTCCAGCCTGGCTACGCCGTTGAGTACGACTTCGCCGATCCCCGCGAACTGGGCCCCGACCTCCAGCACAAGCGGGTGCCCGGCTTGTTTCTGGCAGGACAGATCAACGGCACCACCGGCTACGAGGAGGCGGCGGCCCAAGGTCTTGTGGCCGGCGCGTCGGCGGCCCTCGGTGAGCCCATCACAATCGGTCGAGATGAAGGCTATATTGGTGTTCTCATCGATGACCTCATCTCCCGCGGGGTGGGCGGAGAGCCCTACCGGATGTTCTCGAGTCGTGCCGAGCATCGCCTGCTGCTTCGGGAGGACAACGCGGACCGTCGCCTGTCTCCGAAGGCCCGTCAGCTTGGGCTTCTGGATGACCGCGCCTGGAAACGCTTCCAGGACAAGCTCGCCCACATCGCGCTCGCTGATGCGTGGTGCCAGGAGCGCACCTTCAAGCCGGATGCCGCCACGGCTGCTCAGATGCGGGCGCTCGGGGTGCCGGTCCCGAAGAACAAGGTGACAGCTGCGGCTTTGCTGCTGCGTCCCGAGGTGGGGTGGGACACGCTGGGTGACCTCGCCCCAGACCGTCCCAACGTGGAGCCCGACGTCGCTGTCCAGATCTGCACCGACATCAAGTACGCGGCCTATCTTGACCGGGCCCGTGAGCGAGCCGCCCGCACCCGCCGCATGGCGGAGGTAGCCATTCCTGCCGGCTTCGAGTTTGCCCGACCCGGTGTGTCCCACGAGGTGGCCGAAAAGCTTGCTTCTGCCCGTCCGCCGACCCTGGCTGCAGCCGCGCGCATCCCCGGGGTCACGCCGGCTGCAATCGACCTGCTGGCTCTCGTTCTCGCCCGCCAAGCCACTGCTTCAGGAGCTGCTCGTGCCCGCTGAGCCCCTCGACCCCACCGTCCGTGGTTCCGCCGATGCCGAGCGCTTGTCTCGCATCAACGGAGTCCACCTCCGCCTGCTCGAAAAGTGGCGCAAGGCCATGGATCTTATTGGTCCGGGCCCCGCCGCACCCCACTTCCAGGACTGCGAAGGAGCGGTGGCAGGTCTCGATGCAGCAGGCCCATGGGCCGACTTGGGCTCGGGTGCAGGCTTCCCCGGAATCGCGCTGGCCGCGGCCTATCCCCAGGCCACAGTCGACCTCGTCGAGAGTCGCCGAAAGCGCGCCATATTCCTCGACAAAGTAGTCTCAGAGGCAGTTCTCGAAAACGCCAGCGTCTGCAACGTGCGGTCGGAGACCCTGATGGCGGGCGCCTATGTCGGCATCATCAGCAGGGCCTACAAGCCGCCCCGCAAGGTGCTCGCCGATGCCGCGCGTCTGCTGGTGCCGGGCGGTCGGGTGGTGCTGCTGCTTGGTGGACAGGCCGACATCGACACGCCGATTGGCTGGACCGAGCTGGGCCGCAGTCGCTATGCCGTGGGAGCCGGATATCGGCTCCGGCTGGCGCTTCAGCGAGAGTCCTGAGATGGGCGTAGTATCCATTGCTCGATGGAGGAGCCGTCGCTGATGCAGTTTTCGCTGACTGGGCCGCTGACAGATGTGGACGCCGCCTGGGCGTTGCTTGGAGACACCGAGCTGCTTGCTCGGCTTGCCGGCAGCCCGTCTGTCGAGATGGAAATTCGGCCAGACTCCGCGGACTATCCAGAGGTACGCGGACGCTTCATCGGTCCCAGCGTGATTCGCCACGACTTTGTGGAGCCCGACTCGCGGTGGGTCCACCACAAGTGGTTTGAGCAGGTGCGGGTCATCGAGGGTCCGTTCATGCGGAAGATGCGCTATCGGGCCAGGTTGGAGGCCCAAGATGGCGGCGTGGTTCCCCACGTCGACTTCTCAGTAGACTTCGCTCATCTGCCGGCTACCTGGTTTGGCGGTGGATTCGTGCGGGCGACCGAGCGGGCATGGAAGCAGGCCCTGTCGTTGCTTCCGGCCCCCGGAGACATCTCGAATGCGGCCCACCTTCGAAGCTTGCCGGCCCCCGTGGCGCGAGCCGTGGAGGCTTGGCGGCAGCGGGATGGTGTGCCGACAGATCTGGTGGACCGGGTCTCCCTGTTCTTGCAGACCGCGCGGGCACCAGACCTCAATCGCATCCGTCCCTTCGTGCTCGCCGACACTTGGGGACTTGAACGCGACATCGTGCTGATCGCATTTCTCGAGGGGGTTCTTGCTGGCGCCTTCGAGCTGGTGTGGGTGTCTCGCTGTCCGCGCTGTACGGCGGGGGTGTCGCGGGCCGACTCCCTGTCAGACCTCGCCGATCATGCCGCCTGCGCGTCGTGTCGAATCAGCTTTTCGCCGTCGCTCGACGACGATGTGGAGGTCGTCTTCGCGGCTCACCCGGCCATCCGCCCTCCCCCCGGCGAGACCTTCTGCACCTTGTACCCAATTGACCGTCCGGAGGTCCGGGCCATGCTCACGGTGGCCGCTGGGGCGTCTGAGACGGTGCGCGTACCGCTCACCGCAGGCACCTGGCGGCTTGGGTCGGGTGGTGAGCAGGAGGACCAAGTGCTCACCGTGGGTGCGTATGGGGCGGCCAGCCATGCGTGGTCGCCTTCAGCCCTGCCCAGTGTGGCTCTCCTGGCTGGCGAGGTGGAACTGTCGCTGCACAACCCCACCGACGGTCGCCTTCGTGTGCAGCTCGCGGGTCGTCCCGACCTGGACCGGGTGGTGTCTGCTGCGCGCCTCGCGACCTTTCCGGCGTACCGCCACCGCTTCGGTCCGTCGGCGCTGGCGACGGATGTGCGCCTCAGCGTGCGCTCGGTCGCGGTCCTGTTCACCGATCTATCGGGATCGGCGGCGCTCTACGACGCTCATGGCGATGGGGCGGCCTTTGCGCTGGTCCACGCTCACTTCCGCATCCTCGATGAGGTGGTGTCCGAGACCGGTGGCGCGCGAGTCAAGACCATCGGGGACGCCCTGATGGCTGCCTTTTCCGACCCACTGGATGCAGTCCGGGCAGGGCTGGAGATGCAGCGTCGCTTCCAGGTCTGGGCCCAGACTCTGTCCCTCGATACGCCGCCGGGACTCAAGGTTGGCATCCACTGGGGACCCGCCATGGCCGTCCACACCGACCAGGCCGGGCTCGACTGGTTTGGGGGCACCGTCAACCTCGCGGCACGGTGTGAAGGACAGGCGCGGGCGGGCGAGGTCATCTGGACGGCCGATGTGCATGACCGTCCTGGCTTGCTCGACATGCTCGCTCACGAGGCGGTCAGCTTCGAGTGCTACGACGCCCAGGTCAAGGGCATCACGAAAGCTGTGGGCATGGTGCGCGTGACCGTGTAGGCCCTGCGTTCAGAAGCGCTCCCCCGCCAAGATGGCGTGGAGTTCATCGAGCTCGCGGCCCATCTCCTGGTTCTCCCGGTCGGGGCGGCGGTCGCGCTCCAGTGCCACCACCTCACCTTCGCTGGACACATCGAAGCGGGCCTCCCACAGCGCCTCGTCGGGCTGGGTCATCTTGCCGTAGCGCAGGTCTTGGAGGTGCACGCGGGTGAGGCCGTTTTCGAGTGTTTCAGTGTGGATGCCGAGCATGTCGTCGGCAAACCAGGCGTAGCGTTGGCCCATCGGGTGGGCGAGGGCGGCATCTACAGCGGGGCCGCGTGTGGGCTCCACGACCATGGGCTCGGACGCTCCCTGTCCGGTGACTGATGCATGGCCCACTGCAATGCGACCTTCTGCGTCGCGGGCCGCGTACCGATAAGCGAAGTGGTTGAACAGCAGGGGCATCACGCGAACCGCTACCGGCTCGAAGCCCGCCTGCTTGAGAACCGCGTCGGTGTGTCCGGCCGCGATGCTGTGGTTGACCACGCCCACTCCGATCCACAGACACCCCCAGCCGAGCGCCATCCTGCTGAGGCGACGAGTGCGCGCTCTCCACTCCGATGAGCCGGCAAAGAACGCCAAGATGACCGCGCCCAGCATCGGGAAGGTGTAGACGGGGTCGACGATGCTGATGGCATCCAGCGAGAATCGACGCAGCGAAAATGGGCTGAGCAGCTGGGTGCCGAAGCTCGTGAACAAGTCCAACAGGGGATGGGTAATGAGCGCCCAGAAGGCGAGATGGGCCCAGGTCCTCCAGTCGCCCTTCTTGCCCAGCCGTGCGCCGACCGCGCCAAAGACCAGCGCGACCATGGGCAGAACCACCACCGAGTGGGAGGGGCCGCGATGGGCCAGCAGATCGAGCCAAGGGTCGATGGCAACCGAGACCACATCGAGGTCCGGAAATGTGCCGCAGGCCGCGCCGAATACGAGCGCCCGCCGGCCCAGCTTCTGCCGGAACCCGGCCTCTGCGATGGCTACACCGAGCACCGCTTGGGTGATGCTGTCCATTGTCGCTCCGGAGAAGAGTCCCGCTCTAACGCCGCTGCGTAGGGCCACCTGCCGGGCTACCGACTGTCACCCCCAAACTGTCACCCCTCAAACCGAAGGAGGGTCCTCATGGATCTGTCCTACATGTGGATCATCTTGGCGGTCGCGTTCATCGCTTGGAAGGTGTGGTCAATGCGCCGCAGTTCCGAGCAGATGACTGAGATTCAGGCGGCTGTTGATGCCGGAGCCGTGCTCCTCGATGTGCGCAGCCCCGCTGAGTTTGCGGGGGGACATCTCGCTGGCGCTCGCAGCGTGCCAGTGGGACAGGTGGGTGGGGTGGCTGGTGAGCTCCAGGGCCAGACCGTGGTGGTGTATTGCGCGAGTGGGATGCGGTCGGCAAAGGCCGCGCGCGTCCTTCGTTCAAAGGGTGTAGATGTGCTTGACTTGGGCACTTTCGGCAATGGACAGGCCCTGCGCCTTGGTGGGGCGCCCTCCACATGAAACAGCTTCCCCGTTCCTCCCCGCTCGACGAGCTGCTGCCGGCGGAGGTCGTGGCCTCCCGACGCATGCTGCGCGGCTGGTGGACCGGCTCGCTCATTGCGGGTGGGGTGTGGAGTCTGGCGGTGGTGGCCGGACTGGTGCCTTTCCTGATCAACTTGGTGGACCACGGCTGGCAGGCGGTGGTCGCGCCCACCAGTGCCGTTTTGCTCGGGCCGCCGATTGTGTGGGCGGTGGTGCGGCATCTCCGACGCCATCGACACCGGGCTGCCAGCCAGCTCAGCGGCGAGTGGCGACGCTTCCCCCGCGATGCCCGCTGGACCTCCAGTCTGGTGCTGGCGGAGCAGATGGACCGCGTGGTCGATGGCGACCCGGACACCCGAGACACCCTTCGGCGCCTGGTTGCCGCACTGCTCGCGATGTTTCGAGAGCTTGAGGCGCTCGACCAGAGCATTGAAGCCGACCGGCAGATCGCGGAGCAAGGCGGCGATGTTGCGCTCCATCGTGAGCTGGTCGAGCTCCGGAACGGTCGCAGTGAGGCGGTCACTCGGCTCATCGACGCGATGCGTCAGCTCCACCTCGGGCTGGCCCGCCGACACGCTGTCCCCAAAAAGATGCGCGACGACATTGCCGGGCTGCTCGACGAGCTCGAAGCCGAGCGCGAGGTCGACGGGCTGGTGGGGCTCGGGGCCCGGGCGAGTAAGCTCCTGGGCGAGCCCATCTGAGCCCTTCGCCCCGCACCCACGTTCATGACGCCGAGCGGTGTGGGGCGACATCCAGCGATGGGCGGTTGCAAGGGCTACGATGGTTCAGGCGGTCTGCAATGTCGGGTTTCTCCGGAGCGCCAATGGAGTCTTGATGCTGTCCGCCGACTTTCCGGTCCTCCGGCACACCTTGCTGGCCGCTCTGGGGCTCACCGCCTGCACCGGCTCCATCAACAAGCCCGACGGCGAACCCGATCCCACCGATCTGGGCCCGGAAACCACCGACACCTCGGACACCGGCTCTCCCGTGGTCACACCCTGTCTCGACGGCGAAAGCCTGCTCGATCGAGACGGTGCACCCTCCGGCTACGTGATGTGCGCGGACGGGGCCATCAACCGCACCGACAGCCACGTCTGGGCGTCTGGAGCCTGCGGGACCGATGCCGACTGCGGCGACGGCATGGTGTGCATTGGCGACGACATCGCCTCCGCCGGCAGCGCCGAGTCCTACTGCATCGAAGCCAACTGCGAGACGAATGCCGACTGCGACAGCGGGGAGTGTGGTCTGTCCAGCTACGATGACGGCTGCGGACCCGTTGTCAGCCTCCACTGCCGCGACGAGGATACCGATGAGTGTCGGGCTGATGCCGACTGCCCCGAGAGCGAGAACCAGTGTGTGACTACCTACTGGAGCGAAGAGGTGTGGGTCTGCGCCGGCTACGACTGCGCCATTGGCCGGCCGCTGATGGTGGGGACCGGCCGTCAACACGCCGTCGTGGCGGGTATTGAGGTTGCTCCGGGTAGCGTGCGCGCCATCCCTGGTCTGGATGGGGAAACCCGTGGGGCCCTCGCGGCTTGGTGGGCCCACGTCGCCCAGCTTGAACATGCCAGCGTGGCGAGCTTTGCCCGGGTCACTCTTGAGCTGATGAGTCTGGGGGCTCCCCCCGACATCCTGCGCGATGTGCAGTCCGCGGCCTCCGACGAGATCGTTCACGCCCAGCTGGCGTTCGAGCAGGCCAGTCGGTTCTCGGGCATCACGCTGGGCCCCGCGCCCCTCTCCACCGCAGGCGTGGTCCCTCGGGTGGGTGCCGAGGCGGTGCTAAAGGGCCTTATCGCGGAGGCGTGCGTGGGTGAGACGGTGGGGGTGGCCGAGGCTCGCATCGCGCGGGAAGGCTGCACCGACCCAGCTCTGCAGGGGGTCTTCACACAGATCATCGACGACGAGACCCGCCACGCTGCTCTGGCCTGGCGCACGCTGGCTTGGCTGCTCGACCGCCACCCCGAGCTGGTCGACGTCGCCGAAGACTCCTTCACTGAAGCCATTGCTGCGGTCGTGTCGAGCGACACCGTCGCAGTGCCTTCGCGTCCGATGTGGGGGCTGTTGGGGTCCAATGAGCGCAGCACAGCCCGCGAAGAGGCCGTGCGGAAGGTCGTCTTGCCCTGTGCGCAGGCCTTGTTGGACCGCGCCCGTCTGGCTCGGACAAAGAGCGCCCAGGTCTGAGGGTCGCTGGCACTGTGGTGCGTTAGCGAAGCGGTCCCCACGGTGTGTGGCAAGAGCCGCACGTCCCTGCACCTCAGGTTCGTCATGTCCGAAACCTCACCCGCCATCCCCCGGAAGCCCCGCGTCTTCAGTGGCGTACAGCCTTCCGGAAACCTCCACATCGGAAATTACGTCGGGGCACTGACTCAGTGGAAAGACATCCTCGACACCCACGACTGCATCTTCTGCGTGGTCGACCTCCACGCGCTGACGGTGCCCGAAAACGTCGAACCAAAGCAGCTCCGCGCCAAGTCCCGCGAGCTGGCGGCGGCCTACATGGCGTGTGGAATCGATCCAGACCGTTCGACGATCTTCGTGCAGTCCGAGGTCCCAGCTCACGCGGAGCTGGCCTGGGTGCTCACTTGCACCACGCCGCTGTCTTGGCTTCACAAGATGACGCAGTTCAAGTCGAAGTCGACCACCAACGAGGCGGTGGGCTCTGGCCTCCTCTGCTACCCAGTGCTCCAGGCTGCCGACATCCTGCTCTACGACACCGACGTGGTGCCTGTAGGTGACGACCAAGTGCAGCACATCGAGCTGGCTCGCAACATCGCGGCGCGGTTCAACCACATGTTCGGCGACACCTTTGTGTTGCCCAAGCACAAGGTTCGGGCGGCGGGTGCCCGCATCATGGGTCTCGATGATCCCGAGGCCAAGATGAGCAAGTCGGCCACCGGCGCCGGCCACGCCATCTACCTGCTCGACCCCCCGAAGAAAATCAAGAAGGCCATCATGCGGGCCAAGACAGACCTCGGCTGTGAGTTTCGCTTCGACCGTGCCTCGCCGGGTATCAAGAACCTCATCACCATCTACGAAGTGATGTCCGGCGAGAGCAAGCAGACTATCGCCGACCGCTACGAAGGCCGTGGCTACGGCTATCTCAAGAAGGACCTCGTCGACGTGGTGGAGTCTCAGCTCGGTCCCATTCGCGCCGAATTCGCCCGCTACACCGACGATCCCGCTGAATTGGACCGCGTTCTCGACGCCGGCGCGGCCCGCGCTCGCTCCATCGCCACTCCTGTGCTTCGCCGTGCGATGGCCAACGCTGGCCTCGGGCGGGCAAGCCGCGACTGAGCCCGGTCCGTTGTTGCCCGGCGGTCTGCTACGCTGGCAGATGTAAGACTGGTGCAGGAGCCAGATGACCCCCAATGCCTACGCCAGCCCCGGGCGCCGCTACAAGGTGCACCGCGCCATCGGGCGCGGTGGGTTTGGCACAGTGTACCGAGCCGAGATGCTGGGTGACGACGGCTTTGTGCGGGCTGTGGCGCTCAAGGTGTTGAACGCCAGTGTGGGCGAGACAGCGGAGGTCGCGCGACGCTTTCGGGACGAAGCGCGGGTGCTTGGCCTCCTGAGGCACCGGGCCATCGTGCACGTCGATGGGCTTGTCTACCTGGGTGATCGGCAAGCGCTGGTGATGGAGTACATCGACGGCGCTGACCTTGGCCGCATCATGAAGCTGGGTCCCATCGCGCCTGGTCCCGCGGTCGAGATCATCGGTGAGGTGGCCAATGCGCTCGATGTCGCCTACCACACCCCCGGTCCAGACGGCCGCCCGCTGGGACTGCTCCACCGCGACGTCAAGCCCTCCAACGTGCGGATCACGCCGGTGGGCGAGGTCAAGGTTCTCGACTTTGGGGTCGCCCGAGCAGACTTCAGCGAGCGCGAAGCCTTCACCAAGAGCTACCTGCTGGGCTCCGACGGCTACATGGGCCCCGAGCGCTTTGAAGGGGAAGATGGCCCAGCCACCGACGTCTACAGCCTCGGTGTGGTGCTGCTGGAGATGCTCACTGGCAAGGCCTTCGGGCCCACCTCCATTCGGCCCTCCAAGCTCGCGGCGCGGGTCGATGCCGCCATCCTCGCGGCAGGGGGCTTCCATCCACCGCTGGAGGACCTGGTTCGGCAGATGATCTCCTTTGAGCCCCACGACCGCCCAAGTGCAGCGGCAGTGGAGCGCCGAGCGTGGGACCTCCGCCGCGATCTTGAAGGCGAGCGCCTGCGGGACTGGGCGCGCCCGAATGTGGCGGAGGCGGCAGCCAAGCCTGTGAAGGTCGCCCAAGACGATCTGTCTGGGCAAATTCTCGTGGAGTCCAAGGGCGATACTCCAGCCCCCGGTCGACCCAAAGCACCGGTGCAGAAGGTCATGCCTCCGGCGCCCTTCCAGAACGTCTCCAGGCAGGTACTGGAGGATGAGTGGGCTGATGAGCTTCCCACCGTGGTGGTCGAAGTGGTCCAGCAGGCCCCTCCGAAGAAGGCCACTCTCGGGCCACGCTCGAGCTTCGACCGGCCAGTGCTTGCTTCGGTCGCGGCGTCCGGCTCGGGGGCGTCTTCTGCGGGAAAGTCCGCGCCCTCTCCCCTGCCGCCAAGTGTTCCTGATCCCGTCGCGTCCGATGCCCGCCTGCCCTCAGTGGATCAGGTGCTCCCCCGGTCCGACTCTCTCGTGTCCAGCTACCCCCGGGTGGCCCCGCGCTCCAGCAAAGCCCACCACTCCGACACCGCGTCTGGTGTGCGTCGGAGGCCCCGGGCCAGCTCGGCTTCTGCGACCGAGTCCCAACCACAAGGCGAATCAGGCCTCATCTGGGTCGCTGCGGTGGTGGGCGCTGCAGCTGCGGTGATGGTGGGCGTAATTGTGCTGTGGAGCCTCAGCGACGCAGATCTCGTCCCTGTGGATGAGGTCGTGGAGACCCCCGCCCCACTGGATCTCAGCCCCGTGCCACCGTCCTTTGTCGGTTCCGCTCCCACCGATACAAAGGGGTCGGTCTCGATTACGGGCGATGCACGCAGCGTTCGCCTCGTGTCCGTGAAGGGGCGGCGCCACGCGGGAGGCCTGCTCAACCCGGGCACCTACATCGTGTCGGCGGACTTTGGGCAAGGAGCCAAGATGTCGGACCGCTTCGACCTGGAGGTTGGCCAGCGGGTCACCGTGGAGTGCAGTCACGCTGCGCGGGCGTGCTCGACCTACGTTCACTGAACCGTCAGAGATCCAAAGGACGCGAGGGTGAAAGCCCGGGGTCGATCTGCGCGTAGGGTGCGGGCGCGCGACCCGTGTTCCCAAGGAGCCGCCGTGGACGAATCCAATCTCGAAGAAGATCTCCTGCGCATGCGCGCCGCTCATCGCGATGCTGTTTGCGCGGCTGCTGTGCTGTCGGCCTCGGGACCTCTCGATGATGCATCCGCTTCTGCCCTGATGGCTCTGGCCGACCGCATCGGACTGCCCCCCGAGCTGGCGCATGACCTGCGTCTGCGGGTGGCGTCGGGAGCAACGGTGTCCATCGACGACCTCCCGGACGAGCCCCTGCCGCTCGGCAGCGAGGCGCGTCATCTGTCTGCTCGGCTGCTGTTGTTGGGCATCCGCACGGGGGCTCGCTCTGAAGCCACTGCGTGTGCGCTTGCAAGTCAGCTGGGCACCTCGGCCGCCCGGCTTCCCCGCCTTCTGACTGCACTGCGGGCCGGCGCAGGTCGACATCCCCTCAAAGACGGCGTGGTGCTGGATATTGTCGAGGAATTCGTGCGTCCCCACGCCTTTGTGCGCAAGCTGCTGGGCCACGACGGTCCGCCTCGACGCAAGGTGGGTGCCATCCCCCCGACCCGCTACCGTCATCCGCTCGATGTGCAGGCCACTCAGGCCCTCGCGGGCACCTTGGCGTTTGAAGACGCTGCCCGAAAGCTGTCCGAGATGCTCCCCGAGCGAGTGTGGCGCGCGCTCAATGCGGCCGGTCGTGTGCGCGTGGGCCCCGACCAGTTCCCCGAGCTCTACGAGACCTACCAGCGGTGTTGCCGTCGGCTGGCCATCCATCCCGAGCCGCCGCTGTTTCTGAACCGGGGCGGCTTCAACGCGATGACCACGGGTATCGAAGAGCCGTTCGTGATTGTGAACGACCTCCTCGTGGGAATTTTGCCCCAAAAGGAACTAGAGTTCATCATCGGCCACGAGCTGGGCCACATCAAGTTCGATCACGTGCTCAACCTCACCATTGCGCAGCTGCTCAAGGTGCCCGGCATGGTGCTGGACAACGTCCCCATCGTGGGACCCATCGTGAAGATGGGGCTCGACCTCGCGATGTTCGAGTGGCTGCGCAAGGCGGAGCTGTCCTGCGACCGTGCCGGTCTGCTGTGCTGCCAGGACCCCCAGGCCGGGTACCGGGTGATGATGCGGATGGCCGGGGCGCCTGCGCTCTACGCCGCCGAGTTCAACGTCGATGCCTTCATCCGCCAGTACGACGACCTGCAGGGCCACCAGAAGGACCTCCTCACCCGCGGCTTCTACGCACTGAGCACTGCCACCCGCTCGCATCCGTGGGCTGCCGTGCGGGCCCACGAGCTGAAGCAGTGGATTGACGACGGCCACTACGAAGCTCTTCTGGCGGACTGTCCGCTGGAATCGGGTGGACCTGCGGCACCCCAGCCGCCTCCTGAGCTCGCCCATCGCTGTTCGGGCTGTGCTGCGCGGGTTCCCCCTTCGGTCGACACCTGCATGGGCTGCGCCACCCCGGTCGATCCGGCCTGCGCGCTTCGGCTGTGTGGTGCCTGTGGTGCCGAGGTCGAGCCCGGTCACCGCTTCTGTGAGTCCTGTGGGGCACCGGTCCCCTCCCCGTCCGCCGAGGAGTCGGAATGAGCCCTCATCGCCACACCCATCCCTGTCCTGCTTGTGCCCATCCGGTCTCGGTCACCGCTCT
>Ga0315322_10001696_pt1 | contig 17085 bp, 15 predicted proteins | sample M110021515metaG_FD_203461 | JGI IMG/M metagenome (GOLD analysis project Ga0315322, IMG submission 203461) | Ammonia-oxidizing marine archaeal communities from Monterey Bay, California, United States - M1 100m 21515 | ecosystem: Environmental > Aquatic > Marine > Intertidal zone | place: USA...
TTTCCTCAAATTCCTGAAACCAGACTGGAGTCTCCGAATAAGATTTGTTGTTGAGGTTCTCGATTAAGTTCACCCTCGAAAACGCTCCGATAGTTGGAGCAGTCAAATAAATCACCGCGATGAAGCTCAAAGTCCAGCAAGCTGAAGTTCGCACCGCCTTTACATTTTTCACCGTAAAGAAGCGAACGATTACGTGAGGAAGTCCTGCCGTTCCGCACATCAGTGCCGCAGTAATGCAGAACATATCGATTTTGGAGAGCGAGCCATCGGTATACTTGGAGAAGCCAAGACCGGTGTTGATCGTATTGAGCTTTTCTAGAAATGGAACCGCCTCCTCGCCCGAGGTATAATCACCGATAAAACCAAGCTGTGGAATGAAATTATTTGTCAGTGCAATCGCGATAAAAATGGCTGGAATCGTGTAGGCAAAAGCCATGACACAATACTGAGCCACCTGAGTGTAAGTGATTCCCTTCATTCCCCCAAGTCCAGCATAGAAAAAGACAATCGCTCCACCCACAATCACGCCGGTCGCGATCTCGATTCCAAAGAGCTGGGAGAAAACCAAGCCCACCCCGCGCATTTGCCCCATGATATAAGTCAGGCATATGAAAATCGCGCAAATCACCGCCACAAAGCGCGCTGCTTTCGAATAATAACGATCACCTATAAAATCAGGCACCGTCGCTTTTCCAAACTTCCGCAAAAACGGCACCATCAAGACGGTTAAAAGAACGAATCCGCCCGTCCATCCCATCAGAAATCGCGAACCATCGTATCCACCAATCGCAAGCGAACCCGCCATCGAAATGAAGGTCGCCGCGCTCATCCAGTCGGCAGCAGTAGCCATGCCGTTCGCAAACGGCGACACTCCTCCGCCCGCAGTGTAATATTCACTGGTGGAACCAGCCCGCTGTCTGAGCGCAATTCCAATGTAGAGCGCGAAGGACAGCCCGATAAAAATGAAGTTCCAAGTATCTTGAGTCATTTCGTTTCCTCCTTATCGTGTTCAAGCTCGGACTCAATTCGCTCCATCCAAAATTTATAACCAAGCAAAATTAGCACAAAGGAGACAATCGAGCCCTGCTGCGCCATCCAAAAACCAAAAGGAGCCGAACCCACGCTCGGAAAGCTCTCATCAAGCCAATCCCTCAGGAGAATTCCGCAACCAAATGAGGTCAGAAACCAGATCAAAAGGAGTAACCCCACACATCGTAAGTGCGCTTTCCAATAACGCCCTTTGGCGGTCTTCATTTTTTCCATATCAATTGTCTTTCGGAAGGCTTAACAACTCGACAGGGCTGCTGAAAGCCTGAAAGCGAGCCTCGGGCATTTTTCGTTTTGACCCAGAGGAATTCATGCTTTCCTCCTGCTGCGTCCACACCCGCCCCAGATTATTTCATGAGCACTCCCATCGAGGTCCGTTCTCTGGACCGTCTCCCAAAAGACGGATGCCTCATCGTGCCTAGCCGGCTCGACGCACACCAAGCGACTGAACTCGCTTCCAGCCTGGCCGGTCGGACCATCACTTGGTTAGTCGAAGAAACCGTAACTCTCACCGAAGAGCTCCAGTCTTACCTCCAACTCAGTGGTCATCGAGGAGCGGCATTTTCTAAAACAGATGAATCCCTACCCGACGTCGGTAGAAACCTCGGGCCTAAGATTGAGGGGAATAGCGTTCTCATCTTTGTTCCTGGCGTCACCAACACCCGCCCTGGTTGCTCCTGCCATATTCCTTCCGATACCCTCCGCGCCCTGTGCCAACTTGGAATATCTATCGCGCCTCTTGATGTTTCGGTCCCTACGGAAATGAAGTTCGATATCGAAAATCCAGCCAAACTTCCAACCGCCATCCTTAATTTTAGCAAAACTCTCCCCCGTGGTCAGGCCACCATCGCCCGCTACCGCGAAGCACTGATGTTTGCGTCGGAAGAAAGTTTTTCCAGCCGTGATTTTCTCAAGGAATCTCTCGCGATGGCAGTTCTTCAGGGGCTCAAAAAACACTCCAAGACAAACAGTCTTTACGACGGCACCGACGATTCCGAACTTTCCTTTGAAAAAATTCTCGGAGCAGCCCTCGCTCTTTCGAAGGAAATCAAACTAGCGACCAAAAAAAAGCGTGTCGGCGTAATACTCCCTCCTGGTCGTGGCGGAACGATTGCCAACATCGCGGTCCTTTTCGCCAACAAGATTCCGGTAAACCTCAACTTCACTGCTTCCCATGAAGCCATCAGCTCCGCAATTCGCCAAGCCGACCTCGATCGCTTCATCACCGCCGATCCCTTTGTTCGCAAAGTCGCCGATTTTCCTTGGCCACCCAACCGCGACCTCCTCTTCATCGAGAGAATTCTTCCAAAAATTAAAAAGAAAATCGTCAAATGGGTCCTCCTTGGCAAGTTCCTCCCCGCACAAGTCATCGCCAAGCTCCACGGCATAGGGAAATCACAAGGCGAAGAAGAAGCACTTCTCCTTTTTACCTCTGGTTCATCGGGCGAACCGAAGGGCGTTCCGCTCACCCACCGGAACCTTCTCGCCAATGTCTGTCAGTTTGGCCGCCAGCTTGATCTTCCTGACGGCACCAAGCTCCTAGGGTGCCTGCCCCTTTTCCATTCCTTTGGCAGTACTGCCACTCTCCTCTTCCCTCTCATTGAAGGCCTCGACCTTGTTACTTACCCGTCCCCACTCGAGACCAAACGCCTCGCAGAGTTAATCTCGCAACATCAAGTGAGCCTCCTCCTCGCCACTCCGACTTTCCTGCGCGGATACATGCGCCGCATCAACCCCGACATGCTCTCGTCGCTGAAGATTGTAGTAACTGGAGCCGAAAAACTCTCTGTAAACCTCGCCAATTCCTTCGAAGAAAAATTTGGGATTCTTCCCATGGAAGGTTACGGCCTCACTGAGACATCTCCTGCCGCTACCCTTAATCTGCCGGATCCTGCTGCCGAAAACGGACTTCCCGTTATCCCTTCTCAGCGCTTCACCTCCGTTGGGCCGCCCCTCCCCGGCCTTGCCATCCGCATCACCAACCCTGCCACCGACGAGACGAACACCATCGATCAATCTGGCATTATCTGGATGAAAGGATCGAATGTTTTTAACGGATACCTCAGCCGCCCAGAAATTACGGAAGAAGTAATCGACGAAAACGGGTGGTTTAAATCGGGCGATGTCGGTCGCATCGATGATGAGGGTTTCCTCTTCATCGAAGGCAGACTCTCCCGCTTTTCTAAAATCGCCGGTGAAATGGTCCCGCACGAAAACGTCGAAGCCGCTGTCAATCGCGTCTGGAATCTCGACAACGAAATCGAGCCGAAAGTTGCCGTGGTTGGTATACCTGATGAAAAGAAAGGCGAAGCCATCGCGCTTCTTTCGACTATCGCTGGCCCTGCCATCGAGCAAGAAAACCTCGATCTCCGCTACAAACTCCTCGACGAAGGTCTCCCCTCCCTTTGGTGTCCTAAAACCATCATTCCAGTTGAAGAAATTCCTATCCTAGCCTCGGGTAAGCTCGACATCAAGGGCTGTGAAAAACTGCTTGCCAACTCCTGATCCCGAGCCCATCCGCTTCGACCATTTCATGGCTGAAGCGCTTTATGGACCGGAGGGATACTATACCAACCCGCGCTCAATCATTGGCCCGCGGGGTGATTTCACGACCACCCCAAAACTCACCAAGCTTCTTGCTCAAAAAATTTCTGAGTGGCTTGAATCAGCCTGGCAACGCCAGAACCGGAAACTACCGGTCATTGAACTCGGCCCTGGCGATGGAACCTTAGCTAGGGACATCCGAAACTCACTGGGATTTTTTACCCGCCAAAAACTAGATTACCATTTCGTGGAAATTTCTCCTTACCTCGCCAAGCAACAGCAAGAGAAAAACAAAGGAACCTGGCACGCCACTCTCAGCGAAGCCCTCTCCGCTACTCGAGGCGAAGCCCTTATCATTTCAAACGAATTCTTTGATGCCTTTCCGGTGCGGATTTTCAATCACTCACTTGAAGAGCTTTATCTCGGTCCAAAAAAGGAAGAAATCTGGCAACCGTGTCACGAGCTCCCCGACTCCTTCCTATTCAAAGATCTCCCACTCCGCTTCGAAGTTGCCGAATCCATTCGTCAATGGTTTCAAAGTGATCTCAGCAAACTTAAAAAAGGTGAAATTCTAACTGTCGACTATGGCGGCGATTCAGAAGAAGTCTACCACCGTCGCCCCCTCGGAACACTCCGTGCCTACACCCACCACATGCGCCTCCTTCCGCCCGATGCTTACCAAAACCCTGGTAAGCAAGACCTCACCTTCGACCTTCATTTTCCCGACCTAATTAAATGGGGGGAGAAGATTGGATTGGAGACAGACAGCCTCATCACTCAAGCCGAATTCCTCGGCACAGATGATCTCGAAGGGGCCGGCGAGGCCTTCAAAGTGCTTCACCAAAAAATGGGCGATACCCGCCCTTTTTAAAGCTCCTCAATGACAATCTTTCGGTAACTTACCTCAAATGGCGAACCACTGTGAGCTTGCAGAGCAATGTAACCATCCGAAGGGATCGACTCATCCTTTTCAGTATAGTCGCAAGTGAGAATCCCGTTGATCCACATCCGGATCCTCTTGCCTTCGCAACGGATCTTGTAGTCATTCCAGTCCTTCTTTGTCGCCTTGGCAGCTTCCTTCGTTGCAAAAGGCGCCAAAAACTTCCTTCGACGTGATTCGTCATAAAGTCTCCCCCAATATCCCGGCCCCACATCGGCCTGATAACCGATCATTTCATGATGGTCCTTAATCCGTTCACTACGGATCTGAATTCCAGCATTGGGCCTCTTTCCCTCGACCTTAACCTGAAGAATGAGCTCAAAGTTTTTGTAACGCTTCTCTGTGGCAATAAAAGTGTTATGCGGAATATTTTTTTCAAGTGAACCCCCAATAATCGCGCCATCTTTGACCTTCCACATCCACGCTTCTTTTTCCTGAACCACCCACCCTTTCAAGGTTTTGCCATCGAAGAGGGACTGCCCGCCAACCAGCGAGGCACTCAGTATTATCAATCCAAGCAGTTTCATGGTTGAGGTTCGGCCATTCTGGATGCTTGGTCGATCACCAAAAGCAGGGATTTAAGACATTTTTTCGTTAGTATTCGTCGTTTATGCACGTATTTTTCGCGTATGAGATATTGTGCAATTGGTAGTTTAATTGGTCTTCTCGGGCTGTCCTCTGCTATCGCCCAAAATGGCGATCGAAAAGGACACGATAAAATGGGCAAAATTGTTCCCGAAGACTTGATCCCACCTGCTCCGGTTCTAACCGTCGCCGAAGCACTCAAGACCTTTACGATCGAAAAGGGGTTCGTCATTGAACCCGTTGCCGCAGAGCCACTAGTCGACAAGCCAGTCGCTTTAGCCTTCGATCCCTCCGGACGAATGTGGGTTTGTGAAATGCGCGGCTACATGCCCGATATCGACGGTAAGCTTGAGGACAAGCCCACTGGGCGGATCGCCATCTTGGAGGATACCAACGGAGACGGAAAGGCAGACAAGAGAACCACTTTTCTTGACAAAATCGTTCTTCCCCGCGCGATTTCTCTAGTGCCCGGCGGCATTCTTTATGGCGACCAAAACAATCTTTACTTCGTGGCCCGAGACGGTGACAAGCCGAAGGGAAAAGCAGTAGTCGTTGACAACAAATTCGCCCCAGGTGGCAACGTCGAGCATAAGACCAACGGCCTCATGTCCGGCATCGACAACTGGTTGTATAACGCCAAATCAAATTCTCGTTTCAAGTTCATTCCGGGAGAGAATAAAGTCACTAAGGATTCTACCGCTTTCCGTGGTCAGTGGGGGATCACCCGCGACAACTTCGGACGCCTTTTCCACAACTCGAACAGTAGTCTTTTAATTGGAGATCGCGTTCTTCCCAACCTCCTTGACGGAAATAAGTCGGTCAAGATGAAGGCCAAAGCGACCGAGCGTGTCGGATCAAACGCGGTCTTTCCCGGCCGCGTCACTCCCGGCCTTAACCGTGCTTATATTTCCTCGCATAACGGTTACAGCTCAAACACCATTGATCCCAAGACCTTCAAGCTCACCAATGCAACCGGTGCTTGCGGCCCTGTCATTTACCGGGGAAGCAATCTCCCTGAATCGGTCAACGGAAACGCCTTTGTCTGCGAATCGTCCGCTCAACTCATCAAAATGATTGGTGTCGAAGCAAACGACGGAAAGCTCAAGGGATCACATCCGCTTGAGAAGCGCGACTTCCTCACTTCCACCGACGAGCGATTCCGCCCGGTCAACATGTACAATGCGCCCGATGGTTCGCTCTACATTTTGGATATGTATCATGGCATCATTCAGCATAAGACCTACATGACCACCTACCTTCGTGGTCAAACTCTGAGTCGCGGCCTGGAAGGCCCGGGCTACGGACACGGCCGCATCTACCGCATTCGTTCGGCCAATAAGCCGCTCGCGAAAGTCGAAGACCTCGCGAAAGCCTCCAATATCGACCTCATCAAAAAGTTGGATAGCCCCACTGGTGCGGTTCGCGACCTTGCGCAGAAAGAGCTGATCGACCGGAATGCTGATCCCAAACCCATCATCGCGGCACTCGCAACCGGCGCAGCTGGCGACCTCACCAGCATCCACTTAATTTGGACGCTCGAAGGCCTAGGAATGCTGAAAGCCGAGCACCTCTTCGGAGCTCTCACTTCCAAAAACGAGGAGCTCGTTTCAAGCGCACTTTACGCTGCGCTTTCAATGCCGGACAGTGAGCTCATCAAACTTGGATCATCAACGGCCGCCGTGAAAGCCACTGCAATGACGGCTCCTTACAAAGCACGCGTTCTTGCCGCTACTCCAAGCCCAGTTGCCCATGAAGCTCTCGTGTCTCTCCTCAAGACGCATCACAAAATCTCACTCGTTCACGAAGCAGCCATTTCCGGACTTAGCGGAACCGCCCTCTTATTCGAAAAGGTGAACAAAGGGCGGTATAGCGAGAAAAACTTCGATAAGTGGCTCAAAGACTCCAAACGCGGCCCACAAAAGCAGATCGACCCCAAGACCCTCATCAAGGGTGAGCAGCTCGCTTCCTTCAAGCGCGGCGAGAAGGTGTACAGCACTACCGCAGCCTGCATTGGTTGCCACGGTCAGGACGGGGCCGGGCTACCAAACCTTGGACCTCAACTCGACGGATCCGATTGGGTCACCGGAAGCGAGGATCGTCTCGTTAAGATTCTCATCCACGGCTTGACCGACCCCATTATGATCAATGGCAAGAGCTTCACTCCCCTCGCCTTCATGCCGGGTCTCGGAGTCAACCCAGCGATCAAAGACAGAGACATTGCTGACATTTCGACCTTTATCCGCGCAAACTGGACCAATCGCGCGGCGCAGGTCACAGAAGCAACCGTTACTAGAATCCGGAAGGAAACCTCCAACCGTTCCGCTGGCCAGATGTATTCCCAAAAAGACTTCCCGGTCAAGAAATAGAGCGAGCTTCCAGCTTTCTCCCAAATCTCTTCAGCAACCTCGCCTCACCGCGGGGTTGCTTTTTTTGTGATTCCATCAGGTAGACCTCTTCTACCGTCTCATTGATGGCTTCCACCTTAAGCATCTTCACGAACGAGATTCGCAATCTTCCTAGCCTTGCTCACCCTTGGAAACTTTGGGGCGTCCAGAACGATCAAACTCGGCGCCAGATCAGAAAAGCTCACCCCAAATAACTCCGTTTTCAAAAACACCAAAACGGAACCTTCGAATAGCGTCACTCACGAGCCGAGCTTCAAAAAACTCCGGCTCAATTCAAACACCTCCTTGGGACAACCGAGCGCCGCCTTGAGTTTCACATCACGATCCCAAGAGTTCTTCGTCAGCACAATATCAACTATCTCCCTGATTGTAAGCCTTAGCGGAAACTGTAAAGCCGTCACAAGCGGAGTATTAGTAAGCGGGTAATCAGTTCCATACATGAGGCGACCTTTTAGTCTCTCGTCGGTCAAAACCTGCGGTAAATACTTACTCCGATTCGCCTGTGTCAGCGTGGAAATATCGGCATGGAGATTTGGAAAGTCTGGTATCATTTCCAGTAGACGCTCGATATTCTCCATTCCTTCTCGCTCGCCCGAACTCGCTACGTGAGCCGCGATAATCCGCACCCCACACTCCAGCGGAAGTTTGAGTAGCTTGGGATCGCCCAGAGCATTATCGGTTCGCGAAAACGAATCTTCATCACCGACATGGGTCAAAAGTGGCAGATCCAATTCCACCATCTTAAGATAGTAATCACGATACCGTTCTTCCGACGGGTCGATCCCCTGAATGTTCGGCAACCACTTTACAAAGACTGCACCATTTTGCTTTGACCACTCCAATTCCTCCAAGGCATCCAAACGGTTCGGATGGACGCTCGCTCCAAAGTGAAGCCCCTTCCTTGTCTTCACAGCCTCGCCAACGAATCGATTCGGCACGTAAACCTCGATCTCATCTTCGACAAGATTACCCTCGCCATCATAAGGAGCATCCATCGCTAGAATGACCGCGTCATCGACAAATTGGGATTTCGCAATCTGACGAACGATGACATCCATGACAATACCATCTCCTTTCTCACTCACCTCCTCCTCACTTGTCCCGAAGATCTTGAGATACAGTTTAAACTTCCAACTCTTACGCAAAGACTTTGAAACCCTTGCCCCACTTCCTCCCGCACCAAATCCCGCGGTATGACAGTGCATGTCGAGAATTTCTTTAGGTGGCGGAGAAGCTTGAGAATACGCCCCCGTGAAAAAGACACCGCGCAAGACGAGAAGAGCAACAGTCGAGACCAGCAAAAACCAAACAAGAAGCATGAAGTAATCCTTCACGAACCAGATCTCTAGTCAACATCCGTAGCACAGTCGGCTCAGCTGTGCCCATATTCCACAAGAAAGCTGCAGAAGGACGCCCCATCTGCAGCTGAAATTTCAAGATTAACGGGCTCTAAACCGTCATCACTTCTTTCTCCTTGGCCTCAGTAAGGGAATCAATTTCGCTTACATACTTATTGGTTAAATCCTGCACACTCGTTTCGTAGTCGCGCTGACCATCCTCGGTGAGATCCTTGTCGGATTTCATCTTCTTGCCGAGATCCATTCCGTCCTTCCTAGCCCCACGGATGCGAACTCGACCCTCCTCAGCCATTGATTTTACCGATTTCACAAGTTCCACGCGGCGCTCGCCAGAAAGTTCAGGAATTGGAAGACGAATTCGCTGTCCCTCGTTCACAGGATTTAATCCGAGCTTACTCTCGCGAATTGCTTTCTCGATATCTCCCGATGTCGAGGGATCGAATGGCTGAACCACCAACATCCTTGGTTCCGGCGCGCTGATGACAGCAAGACCATTCAATTTCATCACGCTGCCATAAGCGGCAACCGACACTTCGAGATTTTCAACCAGAGCCGGTGAGGCCTTACCTGTCCGGATTGAGATGAACTCCGAGCTGGTGTGCTCTACCGCTTTTTTCATGGCCTCTTCGACCTGTTTGATTGCTTCCGTTGCTTCCATAGTTGTGGTGTTTTTAATGGTTAATGAACGATAGTGCCAATGTTTTGGCGATTGAGAGCGAGCTGAATATTACCTTCCTTCTCAAGATCAAAGACGATGATAGGAATGTCATTATCCATGCAGAGACTAAAAGCGGTGGCATCCATGACACCAAGCTCGCTGCTGATACACTCACGGAATGACACCGTTTCATAACGAACGGCATCCGGATTCTTTTTGGGATCCGAGTCGTAAACCCCATCCACCATTGTCGCTTTAAAAATGACATCGGCATTCATCTCATTAGCTCGAAGCGCCGCCGTGGTGTCGGTTGAAAAGAAAGGACTTCCCGTTCCAGCTGCAAAAATCACGATCGCTCCACGCGACATTTGCCGAGAAGCTTTACGACGAATAAAAGGCTCGGCCACGTTTTGCATATGAATGGCCGAGTGAACAATGCACTCTTCCCCCTCCTGCTCCAGCGCAGCTTGCAAGGCCAGTGCATTCATCACCGTTGCCAACATGCCCACGTAATCGGCCGTCGCTCGGTCCATCCCGCGGGCACTCGCCGAGGCTCCTCTCCAAAAATTTCCCCCGCCCACAACGATGGCAAGTTCGACATCAGCTACTTCCCTAGCTTCATGAATCTCGCGTGCAATTCGCTCGACGATTTCAGGGGAAATATTGTCGTGACTCTCAGAAGCTCTAAGGGCTTCACCGCTGAGTTTCAAGACCACTCTTTTAAAGGTTCGGATCGCTGCAAGGTCACTCATCTACTGCGCACGATCTTGGCAGGACCGGACTTGACCGAAAAGCGGAAAAGGCTCGCCAAGCCAATTTCCGCTAATTTAAACAAGCTAAACTTATCCCGTGACCACAAATCCTCCGCCCAAATCGCGAAGCGAACGGTTTTTTTCGGTCGTACCCTCAATCGCAATCTTCACCTTCAAGGGCTTATTCTCCGGATGATGGTAGTCTTCGAGAGTTCTCTTAAGAGCTTGAATTGAAAGCTTCAGAACCGTCCGAATTGGCAATTCAACACCCTCGGGAGCTTTCATCTTCGAAAGATTGAATGCTACCTTAAGCTGACCGGAGTCGAGCATTATCCCGGAAAGTTCGACTTGAAACAAGGTCAACAAATTACACTCGTTCACATCATAATTAAAGGTGGCAGGCATCCGGTGAGGAGTCGCAACCGCCAACACCAGATTCTCCGGCATCGCTCCACTTAGGACCATCGGACGAGCAAAAATATGCGCCTGAATCGCCTCACCTTTGAATTCATGATCCACATCCGTCCCGTGAAGAGAGAGAGGCTGGAAAACCCTTAAAACCTCGAGAGTTGTCGCGGACGTCAAACTCGCAGACGCCACAAGAAGGGTCAAAATTTTTCGCATGATTAAAATACTAATATTACCTGACTAAAAAGGCGATCTATTTTAACCCTGCCTTCAAAACCTCCAAATGCCCTCGGGCGAGCTCGCCACCATTCATTCGCCGGCTTCCCTCCAGCTGAACCTCACCAAGAATAAGACTTCCGGAACCACAAGCTATTTCGATGGTCTCCTCACCAACCTCGAGCAACTCTCCGGGCTGCCCCTGACCTTCGCCAATTTTAATCGGCGGAAAAATCTTCATTTTCTTCAATCCCAATCCAGCCGAAGTCCCCGGCCAAGGATGAAAGGCCCGCACAAGACATTCCAGTTCTCTCGCAGTTCCAGACCAGTTCAAGCAACCATCTTTCCTACCCAATTTAGGAACATAAGTTTGCAAAGACTCATTCTGAGCGTCGCCCTCAACCGGCCCGCTCTCGAGCATTTTTAAGGCGGTCCGACACGCCGCCGGCCCAGTTTCCGCAAGACGATCGTGAAGCTCTCCACCAGTCTCCCCTTCTAAAATCGGAACAACTTTCTGCAAGATTACGTTCCCGGCATCGAGGCGCTTCACCACGTGAATGACACTCCAGCCCGTCTCAGGATCGCCGTTTTTTAAAGCGGCCTGAATGCAGGAAGCTCCCCTGTATTTTGGAAGTAATGACGCATGTAAATTGATGATCGCTTGCGATGGGATATCAAGCAGAGCCTGTGGCAAAATCTGACCATAAGCCATCACCACAATGACCTCTGGGGCCCATTGCCGGATCTGATCAAGTGCCTCTGCTTTACGAACTGATTCCGGCTGGATCAAGGGAACTCCCGCATCAAGAGCCATCTCCTTTACCCGGGGCGCAGTCATGACCTGCTTTCGCCCGACCGGTCGGTCCGGTTGAGTGACAAGCCCCACCACCTCGTGCTCATTGGTGAGCGCGTCGGCAAAAGTGGCTTCGGATATTTCCCCCGTGACCATAAAAACCAAGCGCATCACTAGATCGTTTGGTTGTCAATCCGCTGATAGGCATCCAGCGTCTGAAGCTTCGCCAAAATATCATAAACCACCTTCGCCGGAGACTGCGTGGCATCAATGTCGCACCGCAAATCCTCACCATAGTAATCAAGAATCGGCTTGGTTTCATCTTCGTAAGTTTTGATCCGATGCTGAATGACAACCTCAGAAGCATCGTCAAGCCGCTGTTCCTTAAGCGCACGCTTGCGGAGTCGCCGTGCGAGCTCATCACGATTTGGACAACTCAGATGAAAAACCGCATGAATCTCAACATAATCTTCCAGCATCTTCGCCTGATCCTGATTCCTTGGAATCCCATCGAGTAAAAGAATATCAATATCCGGCTTGTATCGATGGCTCGTCACAAGATCGTTCATATGACTTGCCCAAAGCTGAATCGTCAGCTCATCCGGAACCAATTCACCTCGCTTGGAATACTCCACAAATTTACGACCCAGGTCAGTCCGAGTGTCCAACTGACGAAAGACATCTCCACTGGAGTAGTGATAAAAACGTGGGATTTGGGCAAGAATTGCCCCTTGGGTCCCCTTTCCAACTCCTGGCGCACCAAGGATCAGAATTGCAGGTTTTTTAGAAATTTCAACGGCCTCGCTCATTACTAGGGCGCGGAGTGTGCGTCAGGTTTCCGGATCGCTCAACCCCAAATCAAGTCCTTGGGTCGCCATCAAGAGCCACCATCACCCAAAACACAAAAACAGGAGCAGCCACTGCTACATCGACCAGAACCCGATAGGCATCAGCCTCAAACTTTCGGCGTGCCTGATTCAACAAAAAGAACCCGGCCGAGCCCACCAGCACCCCCACTGCAAAGGGCTTATAAAACACCTGTTCATGGTAGTAATCTTCGTTAAAAAAAAAGGCCTCCCGCTTCAAGGTGCTGATATAAATATACATCGCGACTCCCGCGACGAGGAGTGTTCCCAAATTCAAAACCGCCGCCGCATCCTCATCGTCCTCACTCTTTAGTCGCCAAAAATCAATCGCTGTCATATTTATCACGCAAAGCGCCGCGAAGAGAAGAACCTCGGAAGAAAATACCATATCTCCAAAGGGTAAAACCGGCGAGTAGGCGTGGATGCCCGCCGAAGCACCGTATGAAAATGTCAGACCCGCAACGAGATTCTTTCCAAGGCCAGATTGTTCTGACTTGGACTGATTCACCACTATGACGAAGTAGGCGATGGCACAAAGAATCACGAACAGGCCATATTGTAGCACTGTCTGGGCAAGATTAAATAATACCGAGTAAAGGCACAAAAACGTTCCGACCGTGATCACTCTGAAGAAAACTTTGGAATGCCTCCGATGAAAATGATGCCTCGCATCAAGAACTTCGGGATTACTTTCACGACGCGCGTCAACAATTCGATCGAGCGCATAGATAATCCATACTGAAACTCCTAGGGTAGCCCAAAGTTGCCAAGGCACGCTCACCACCCCCCAAGCGTTTGAAAACATCCACGCCCAAGCCAAGGCAACCAACGGAGCATCGAGGCTCAGCAAGTTTGGCCATAACCACCACGGCGCTTTTTCCTTCTGCATCTTCTACCACGGAACCTCAACCGCACCTCCTCGAAATGCAAGTCTAGGACGAGTTAAATATCCTCTTCCACAACCTCGCCCGGGAACGGAGGCAGCGGACATCCGATAGAATCGGCAATCGTGCGCAATAATTCCGCCTCTCGACTTGAGAGCTTTCCATCTCGGGCTGCCGCCGTGACACAAGCCACCAAAATCTGCCTTTTTACCAAGGGGGATGCCTGGGAAAATTTATCTAAAGCTTCATCTAATTCATCGTGTGACGAAACTCCTTTCCGGTCCAAGCGGTCTTTCCAGTCACTCGTTGCTTCTAAATAAGCAGCTTCAGCATCATCCGCACATCCCGCCCCAATTTCAGAAACTGTTGAGACTAGGATATTCGCTTCCGGCAACAAGCGATCAAATTGATTGTAGGCAATATTTCGAAAAGCCTTCCGTTCAAAATAACTACCAAGGTGCCGCTCAATGACTCGCTGAATCATAAATTCAAAAAGCTCAACCTGCCCATCACTAGCGATCAACCAACGCGTGATGTCCCGGAACCGTTCATACTCCAACGGACTTAAACTCCGCAAAGTGGGCAAGGCCATTTCCACCAATGCGATCTTCCGCGCGGAATGCAAGCCTCTTGCCTCAGCTTGCCATTTCAATGCGAGTTCCTTAGCCTCACCTCCAGCTTCTCCCTCCAAAAAGGAGACTTCTTTGCTCAGAAATTTCTCATCTTTGTTAAGCAGCAAGCCGAAAATCACCGCCTGCGCTTCCTCCCGATCATGGATCGCCTCCCGCCAGCGTTGCGAGATCCCCTGACGTAATTGTTGCCCCGTCGAAATTCGTCTACGCTCTCCCTGTCCAATTCCGCTTACCGCACCAAGAACTACCGCACCAGGCAGAGCGTCAAGCGGCCCATTCCTCTCCTCATTCTTTGTAGTACGATCAGCCGCAATCGGCTTAATCTCTGAGGATTCGAACTTACCATCCCAATTTTTTTGCACCGCTCGAATACGCACATCCAAAGGCGGGTGGGTCATAAGGAAAAAATTAAACATCCCGCCGTTCGAGAAAAACATGTGACTTGCCTCGACCGCCTTCGGGGCCTTAATTTTCGAACCTATTTCCGATCCTCCAATTTTCTTTAAAGCACCCACAATTCCGTCCGGATTTCTTGTAAACTGGACCGACGAAGCATCCGCCAAAAACTCCCGCTGGCGAGAAACGGCCGCTTGAATCAAACGGCCAAAAAAGCTTCCAAGCCCTCCGATCACAAGGAGGCCAAGTCCCAACAAAAATAACACCAGCATGACATTCCCGCCCTCCTTGTTATTTCGCCGTGAAGACCCACCTTGGAAACGAAGCAACTGCACCATCCCACGCCCAATAATTGATATCACCACCAAGCCAAAGACCAAGCCCATCAACCGCATGTTAAGCCGCATATCACCATTAATTATGTGACTGAATTCATGGGCAATGACACCCGACAATTCCTCCCTTGAAAGCCGCTGAAGGCACCCACGCGTTACCCCGATCACCGCATTCGAAGGCTCAGTCCCAGCTGCGAAGGCATTGATCCCTTCTTCATGATCCAAAAGGTAAACCTGTGGCACTGGCATCCCTGAAGCCAAAGCCATTTCTGAAACAATGTTTAAAAGACGTTTCTCCTCAAAATCAGCCGACCCAGGCATCACTAACCGGCCGCCCAAGTCCTCAGCCACCACCGAGCCACCAGCGCTCAATTGCGTCGTCTTATATCCACTTGCAGCCAGCATAATTCCTCCCGTCAACACCGATGCCGTAATCACAATATAAATTTGATTCGGGCCCTCGTCCACCAGCGCAATGACCAAGAGGTCAACCGCCACTACAACCCCAATCACCGCCAAAACAAACCAAAGAACTAACCACTTTGTCTTCTTCCGTGCCTCGTCTTGTGCCTCAAAAAAATCCATTCGTCTAAAAGGTCAATTAGCTTGATCACTAACCCCAGAAGGGGACGGGTGAAATAATGTCTTTAAGCCTTCGAAGCCTGCTCCTATTCCAAGAGCATAGCACTTCCCGAAATGCATGATTATTAATCAAAATCCACCTTTACCGCTTCACGCTCGGACTCATCAGAAACTTCAAACATTACCGCGGGGCTAAACTTACAGATACCAGCAATAATGTTAGTCGGAAACAACTCCCTCTTCGTGTTATAGTGCATTACTGAGTCATTGTATCCCTGTCTCGCAAAAGCCACCTTATTTTCCGTGCTAGTCAACTCCTCGGTGAGTTGTTTCATATTTTCATTGGCTCGCAGATCTGGGTAAGACTCGGACAGCGCAAATAAACGCCCCATTACCGAGTTTAATCCACCCTCCGCTTCCATTAACTTTTCCATCCCGCCAGAATGCTCCGGAGAAAGCCCTGAAAGCGCCGACTCAGCCGCATTCCGCGCCTTAATCACTGCCTCAAGAGTCCCTTTCTCGTGCGCCATGTATTTTTTAGCGATCTCGACGAGGTTGGGGATCAAATCATGCCTCCGCTTCAGCTGAACATCGATTTGAGCAAAGGCATTACGAAATCGATTCCGTAATTTCACGAGACCATTGTATTGGCCGACCGCAAAGAACAGCACCAGTATTAGAACGCCAACAACAATTAAGGGCGCCACCCAATCGGACAAAGACGCGAGGATAAAAGGATTTTCAAGCATAACTTCAATGAGTATTGATGTTAGATTCTGACTCTGCCACTACAAAATCAGACTTAAATTATCATTTCAGCTTAGAAAAATCGGTGGGCTTTAGAAATTGGGACTCTACTTTTTTAACTAATCTGCCATCTGCCCTCGAGGCCTTTGAGGCAGCTTTCCACTTTGGGTCCATTGAGAATGCTTTCCAGTTCTTCTTGGCCGTTTCGCGATCCTTGTGAGTGATAAGATAGACTAACTTTGGATCCTCCCCTTCAGTCAGCCAATATCCAATATTTTTCATCCCATGGCTCTCAAAAATCGCTGTCGTATGATCACGAAACCTGGCCAATAGCCCCTCCATTTTCCCCTCGTTTGCATAGTAAGTTCGTAATTCATAAACCTCGGCTGCAAGCGGACTAATCATCAAAGCAAAAAACGTAAATAACTTCATAGGTGTGAAAGCCTACCGATCCGCATGAATATCACAAGCTCCCTCATTTACATAATATAGGTTAAAGTCTCTGATTCCTTCAGCCTTAGTGTTGCAGTCCCTGTCCCACTGACTATGGTTCCACCATGTTTTCAAACCTCGCTGACAATCTCGACAAAACCTTCCGGAACCTCCGGGGTGTCGGAAAAATCTCCGAAAAGAACATTGCCGACTCCCTCCGGGAGGTTCGTCTCGCCCTCCTAGAAGCCGACGTTGAGCTTGGCGTCGTCAAAGATTTCATCGCTAACGTTAAGGAAAAAGCCCAAGGCGCAGACGTCCTAAAATCGATCAAACCGGGTGAACAGATCGTTAAGATCTTCCAAGACGAACTCACCGAACTCCTTGGCGGCGATCAAGCCCCCATCAATCTTAACTCTCCCGGATACGTCCTTCTTTGCGGTCTTAACGGAGCTGGAAAAACTACGACAGCAGCCAAACTAGCACTTCGCCTAAAAAAAGAAGGCCG
>Ga0315322_10001700_pt1 | contig 17065 bp, 1 predicted proteins | sample M110021515metaG_FD_203461 | JGI IMG/M metagenome (GOLD analysis project Ga0315322, IMG submission 203461) | Ammonia-oxidizing marine archaeal communities from Monterey Bay, California, United States - M1 100m 21515 | ecosystem: Environmental > Aquatic > Marine > Intertidal zone | place: USA...
TGGTTTGATATCGATGGTGCTGGCAGCCAATTGGATTCAGTCATTGAATTAATCAATGTCAATGGTGTCGTTTTAGCGTCGTCCAATGATTCCATTCTTGCTGAGACGGATCCTGACGCGGTCTACGCAGATCCGTCGATGAATCCGGGGGCGGCCCAGCAACTTACTGTCGTTAGTCAACCGCTGCCCGTGCAGCAACTGAGCGTCGAGCAAACCATCGCAGACGCAACCGAGGGTGAACTGCTGTTGAATCTGTCTGGATTTGAAGATCCAGTTGCGGTCCCGGTAGAAGAGTTTCAGCGGGATCCCGCTAGAGCCGTTCAGGCAGCCATGGCAGCAGCTTATCCAAATAAGCTTGCAACGGTCATTAGCAATCCGCTGCAAACTGATCCCTCGGGTGACATTGTGATCCAGCTTGTTTTTGACGAGCAAGAGTTCACTGTGGACTCGTTGCCAGAAATCACGATCGATGGCTCAGCAGTCATCGGGGCAGTGGTCACGGGGAATGTCACTGAGACTTTGTTGCCATGGCAATTGCAGGACGATTACAGCATCAACAGCAAGGATGCAGGTTTCCGAGTTGTGCTGCCAGGTGAGCTGGGTAGTCGTAATCTGTATCACGTTCGAGTGCGTGCGAGTAATACGCAGGATCCGTTGGATTTCACAACGCTGAATGATCCGTCCAAAGTTCGGGATGGTATGACCCTGGGCGGGTACGAAATGCAAATCCGTTTGCAGGAAGCAAATGAGCGAGCGGGCACACAGGTTCGCTTGTCAGAAATGCGTTTTGCAACGACAGGATTGCAGATCATCGGGCAGCCACTTCATTCACCGTTGTTGGGTGAAGATCATGAAACTACTGCGAGCAATGATCTGCTGGTGGAAGCACAACCACTTGGGCTACATAATGTTGCTGGTGATGCTCTCGGTTCCTCGGCGAGTGGGATCTTGCAGAGCGATAAGCTGGCTAAATCATTCTCCGGTAATATCGACTCGGCCACTGATGTTGACTGGTATCGATTCGACATTACGTATGAAGACATTACGCGAGACGATGCAGTTCTTTATCTGTCGACCGTGTTTGATCTCGATTACACAGGTGGCTTAGCCCGCGCTGACATGGCCTTGCATGTCTTCGATGCACAAGGCCGACTCGTGTTGCTGGGTACGGATAGTAATATAGCAGACGATCTGCCGGCTTCAGCAATCGACAATGGTTCTGAAGACTTGTCGCGAGGCAGTTTCTCAGAAGAAGATCCCTTCATCGGAGCGGCAGAGCTTGCGGAGGGAACTTACTTTGTCGCGGTTTCTAATCAAACTCAGGTGCCGCTACCACTGGACCAATTCTTTGATCCAAATAGTCTGAACCCGCTGCTGCGTTTGGAACCCATTAACTCCATTCGAAGGGTGGTAGAAGACCACATCAGCACGGAAGATGATCCTGCCAGAACAACTGACGATCCGCCGCTTTTGTTTAACGACGAATCGACCATTGAACATGTGTTTGATGACACATTGCTGTATGTAAACACTTCCCTTGGTTTGTCATTGGTAAATCCAGCGACGGGAGAAGTCTATGGCGTTGTCGGGGGACTGTCGCATAATCTGGAAGATATCGCTTTTCGGGCGAACGGTGAGTTGTTTGGTTACACCAACAATGATGGGACGGTTTTTGATGGTAGTAACGCAGATGATACTGACGAGTCCACAGAGTACGTGCGAATAGACACAGGTGATGGGACGCTGAATGTTGTTGGTAATACAGGGATTCAGACTTTTTGGGATGATGACGACAATGATGTTTTTCTAGATAATGAAGCTGATGTTGGATTACAGGTAAATGCCATAAGCATCAGGGATTTTCAAGGAAGAGAAAGCGGTTTCCTTGTCGGTGATCGACCAAGAGGCAACACCCAGACAGGGGTTGAGTACTTTGATAATCTCGTCTACTCATTCAATGATGCCACTGGTCAGATCACTGGGGCATCATTTCCTGTCAGTTTGAATGTTGGAGACGCTTCTGGAGCAGCAACGGACCCACGAGAGATCGGTCAGATCGATACCACGGTAACCCCTTTCGCAATACAGTTGGGTATCACAAATGCGACGGAGGTCAATGTAAATGGCGTTGCGGTTCCGAGCATTCTCGACGGGGATCAATTTATTCTTTCGAACGGAACCGAGGCAGTCACGTTTGAGTTTGAGCAGGGTCACACACTGTTTGCTGATGGTTCTGCCCCGGTTCGTGATGGTGATGCGATCATCGTGAACGGCCTGAAGTTCGAGTTTGAAACCAGTCCTAGGGTGTCGTTGACTGAAGTGACACCTGCTGGCTTGCTCGCTGCTGGGGCGACGCTAGAGGTCGGTGATAACGAGGGTGTTGTCACGTTTGAGTTTGTTGAGTTGGGTGAGGCAGCCGAGGGCAATATTGCTGTATCTCTCGTAGATGGACTTGGCTTTGCATTGACCGCAGATCAGATTTCCGCAAATCTCGCGGTCGCGATCAATGGAAGTGTGAACGACGTTGAAGCGTTCGGAGTTGCTGGAGAGGTTCATTTTGGAGCGACGCCAGTTTCCTTGCAGGTGTTCGGCCCCGGTATCACACTTGCTGGGCAAGATGGCCTCAATGACCCAACCGCGATATCTGTTCCGGTTTCAGCGACACTTGATCAGGAAGAATTGTTGGCAATCGTCGCGCAGGCGATTCGCAATCAGGGGATTTCAGTCTCGGAGCGGGGATCGCAATTGAGTTTGCCTGATGCCGCTACTTTGGATGTTGAGCCAGATCCCACCTTGAGTGATTCGGCGTTCAGCATCATCGGTACGCCTGGCATGGCTGATCCTGGCAATGTGGAAATTCGCATGCTGCCGACCGATACGTATCAGGTGATTGCCGAGCGTGTGGAGGGGGCTGTTGAGTTGGCCAGTCTCACCGGTAGCCTGCCTAATGTTACAGCGACTCCCGATGGGCGATCGCTGCGGATTCAAGGATTCGTAGCTAGCGTCACAGGCAATTTGGTGGCAGGTGGATCGCGCAACGGAGGTTCCATCATTGGTGTCGAGCTTGTTGACGATGAGCTCTTCGCGATTTCAGACAATGGAGGCTTGTATCGTGTTCGTGCTGATGAATTGACGGCTACAGATGGCTCCGGGCAAGTTGGGAATTACGTGCTTACGGCGACAGATCTGCGGGGGATCAACTTCTCCGGCTTACGTGCGGGGCCAGCTTCAGTCGCTGATGGTGCATTGAGTGATACCCTATTCGGTATCACCGCCGCTGGCGATCTTCACGCGTTCAATACAAGGGGCGAGTTTCAGCCAATCTTCCCCGGTGGACGGTCGGTGCTTCAGACGGGAATTGCAGGTGCGTTGGGTATAGATTTTGCTACGATCGATTTTAACTTGTGGCACACCACCGAAACGCGCGGTGATGATTCCGGTCATGGAGTCAATGCATTACCTGGTAACGCGAGAGAAGCTGTACCGGGTGGCACAAGCCTTGCCTTCAATTATGAAGATGCGGCATTCGCGTCTAAATTTGAGTCGCCCTCTGAGCGACCGACCTTAGAACCAAGATTGGACGGAACGGCAGTTGCAAGTTCGTTTAATGTTCCCGGCGGTGCAAAAGGCGTTGTAGAGTCAAGCCAATTCAGCCTACAGCGATATTCTGCAAACGATAAGCCGACATTATATTTCAACTATTTTGCCGCTAATGACGGCGATGCCGATCGCCTACGAATTCATATAATTACCGAAGATGGTGCGCAGCACCTAATTGCTTCAAATTCTCTCTTCCGTGGACCGGATGTTGAAGATGATGAGTTTGATGATCCAGCCCAAGAGGGGCAATATGATGACAGTATTGATGTCCCTGTTCAGCAGTTGTTTGACAACACGGGGAATTGGCGACAAGCTCGGATAGATCTGGCCGACTTCGCTGGCATGAGCAATTTGCAAATGCGGATTGAGTACTCGACTTCAGGAACAACGCTCAGCTTATCTGAAGCTATGCGGACAACCAATGGTCAGACTCTTGCAAGTATCGATACGCGTGAATTTGTCATCGAAGGTACTGACATCTCCAAGGGCGTGACGAAATTCGTCATGGATTTGGCCCCAACGGTTGCTCTCCCGAGCGGCAGCCAATTGGCTGATTTGTATCTTGATGCAAACGAAAATGTAGTGATAACCATCGATGGCAAGGAGTACCTGCTGAATGACGGTACGCGTACCGTTTCTGGAGAAGTGGATGTCGATTTGTTGGCAGCGTCTCCAGTGGGTACTACTCTCGATAGCCTCACTGCGGGTGATGTCGCCGAGATTCTGGAAGCTGCCATTGTTGCCAGTCTTCCAGAGAACCAGACGACTACTGGTTTTTACTTTTCAGATTCTGACGACTTTCCTCCTGCGGTGGGAAGCAATGACTTCTTGTATGAAGCGACACAACTGCCATACGCGGGTGGGAATCTGACAATCGAAGGAACTGGACGTTTAGGTCAGTTGGATGCTACAGGAAATCGAACGAATTTCAGAGACGTTGATTTGTTGAGGTTGGAGGTAACGACAGGGACACTCGTTGAGGTCGATGTTGAGTTGCTTGCTGATGATCTAGCTCAGACTCCCCTCGAATCAGTGGTGCGATTCTTCAACGCTGATGGCGATGAACTAGGCCGTGTTTTCAATGGTGTCACCGGAAAGGTTGAGCATACTGCTACCTATGATGGGCTGATCTTCATTGGCTTGAGCGGCCAAGGCAACGAAACCTACGATCCAAGATTTGAAGACTCTGCTGCGAATGGGCTAGTCGGGACGTACAACACCGCTATTAGCATGACCCTGCCAAATCATTACTCAGTCGAGGGTAACTTGATTGAGTTTTCAGGGGGACAGCAGGCAATCAGCGTTTCACACCCTGATTTGCTCAGGCTGACAGATCGGGTTGAGTCTGATGCCATACGAATTCCAGTAAGTCGTTTCATGTCGGCGGCGGAAATTGCAGTCGAGGTGCGACGTGCCTTGGCGACTCGTTTTGTAGATGGGGAGTTGGCACAGTTCCCAGTCGCTGGTTCCAGTGTGCGTTTGCCGACGTTGACGATTGTTGACGCCGGTCCGTTTCATGCTGAAGGTGAACGATATGGTGAGCAGTTTGCAGATGGCGCAATCGCTGGAACACGGGATAATGCACACGAAGGCATTTACCTCGATGATTTCATCATTGGCCTTGCTGAGCGTGGCGAAAATGCCACCGAATCTCTGGTCGTTGACACTCTCTTTACCCCTGATTTGCGTAATAACTTTGCCGTTCCCGCCAATCCTACCTCTGATTTGGTAACGGGTTCCTACAGTGTTGAGATTCGTGATGGTAGTGAATACGTTAACTCTTTAACCGGTGTTCCCTTTCGGACCTTCGATACCAACGAACGGTTGTCCTCGGCTCTCACGATTTCTGCTCTTCCCGCTAGCGATATCACCGATGGCGATTTCTTCACCCTTTCAAACGGGCGTGAAGAATTGGAGTTCGAGTTCGAGCAAGTGGAGGTCGGTAACGGCATCACTCCCGGTCGGGTAGGAATTCCATTTACACTTGAAAAGGTGGATCCTGTTTCAGGTGTGATTCGTGCTGAGACTGCCGCGGAGGTGGCAAGAAATATTGCGGCAACTATCAATCGAAGTGATGTGGAAGCTGTAATCAAAATCCAGGCGATGCCAGCATTAGGTGTCAATAGCTCTGAAGGTAGTGAGATTCATCTTTTCGGACCGGCACTGGTGGCTAATCCATTAGGCTCGATCAACGTGTTGGATCGTTCAATCTATCGAGGTGATGAAAACCGTGATCGAGATGGTCAAGGCGTGATTCTGGTTGAGAACAGTCGGTTCCTGTTCAATGAAGACTTTGGCATTGTCATTGATCATGGTTTCACGGCCGATGTCGACGAACAACTCACTTCCGTTGTGACTCGCTATCCGAGAAACCTGATCGAATTGAACACTGAGAGTCTCGCCAGTGGTGTCGTCGTCCAAAGCAATGTGATCGCTTTCAATGAGCTTGGCGGATTGAAAATTTCCGGAGCTCCGCAAGCTTCAGCAGAAACCTTTAGCGACCCTGTTGGGCATGACCGAATCGTTAACAACACAATCATCGGGGGTGACATTTCGCCTGGCCGTCAAGCACCACCGCAGACATTCAATAGTATCCTGTTCCCGTCAGGTACCGTTTCCTTTGCTGATGCCATCGCCGGTTACGATCCCAGTGTGAATGGAATTCCACCGACGACGATTCACCAGAACGCTGCTAATGCAATTGGGCCTCCGGATGCATCGGGTATTGGTGCGGAACCTGTCAATGGCAATGAAACGGTGTCGTTGGGCTACGGTGGTACTTTGACGGTTCAGTTCGTCGACAACATGCTATCGGGTAACGGCAATGCTCAGCCAGATCTTGTTGTATTCGAGTCGGGTGAAATTGAGTCTGTTCTGGTTGAGATCAGCCGTGATGGCGTAACCTACTTTGACGTGGGTATTGTCGGTGGATTGGCGAATAGCCTCGACATTGACACACTGGGTTTCGGTGAGCAGGATCGCTTTGCGTTTGTAAGATTGACAGATCTGCGTCAGGGCGACCCAACCAGCCCTTCAGTGGGAGCTGACATTGATGCTGTAGGTGCGATCAGCTCAGCTGTTGTTGAAAGTTTCAATCCGAGTGGTATTGGCATCGAATTGTTGGGCAGTGCCGCCCCGGTAATGTTGAATAATGTGATTTCCAACTCTAATGTTGGTATTGAACTTGATCCTGATTACAGTTTGCCGCAGCTAGGTGGCAATTCGTACTATCGAAACATACAGAACATCACCACGGGTGGTAGCCTAGGGCAGTTCTCCGAAGAGGTCGCTGATACTGAGGTGATTTTCTATGGGGCTCCAACCTTGGTGTTTGCTCCGGCGCCTAATGCATCGATTATTGATAGCTCGATTGACTCCTTGGAGGATCGCGCGAGTTTGGCCAGCGTCAAGGGACCACTCGGGTTACCTGTCTCACCGATTCTCGCACCAGACCTCGATGTCAACGGAGCACTGAGGGTGGACGATGCGACGGTACAGACTCCAAGTGGTTTGGGAGAGTCGGTATTCAAGGATCGTGGTGCATTCGATCGCGGTGATGTGACGGGGCCACGAGTTGTGCTTGTAACACCAAGGGCTCCTGATCTTGGTGTTGAATCGGGCGTTGCAGAGGTATTGGGAGAAATTCCGCAATACTTCGAATTCCAGTTCCTTGATGGCATTGCACCTGCCGACGTCGCGCCGGGAACCGGTATCGATGATTACACCATCTCGCGACAATCCGTCCTGTTGTTGAAGGATGGCATCGCTCAGGTGGAAGGTGTTGATTTCCGGTTTGGTTACAATCCCAGTACGAATGTTGTGCGTTTGACTCCAGTCGCGGGTGCGTGGGAACCAGCGTCGACCTATGTGATTCGTATGGTCGATGGAACCGACGCCGTTGTGCAGGCCGCGGATGGCGATACTTATTCTGACGGTGAACAACTCAATGTATTTGATGCTGAGGGGGCCAGGACGACCTTTGAGTACGAAACAGGTCTTTCAGTAAACGTCAATCCGTTAATCCTTGATTTGGGTTTGGCTGATGGAATTACCTTGGAAGTGTTTGACGGTGTGAGTAACGCCACATTCGAACTTGATGACAATTCATTTTTCAACCCCGTGAATACGGCGATTGAAATTCCGGGCACGGTAGGATTGTTGACGACCGCGATTGCTGATGCGATCAACGAGTCTGGTTTGAACCTGTCCGCAATTGCGAAGGACAACACAGTTCAGTTACTGGGAACGAACCCACTTTCATCCGCGGTAACCAGTAGTTCACTAATCACGGTGGAGGGACAGCTTGGCGTTTCTGTCGGATTCGGGCTGTTGATTCCGAATGATGGTGCCGGTATTTCCAATGCGGTGCAGGAAGGTCAAACCTTCAGCATACGTCAAGGTTCACTGAACACGATCACATTTGAATTAGATAGTGATAATACGGTTCAGTCGAATGATGATGGCGTCCCCAATACCAAGGTGACCTTTGGCGTTACCTCGACTCTTGATCAACTCTCAGATGCCATCGTTCTCGCAATCGGTCAGGCACCGCTGGGGCTTGACCCGTCGAACGCAGGCTTCGGTCGCGTCGTGCTGGATGCCGATGCGAACTATTCGGTGGACCTTTCGGATACCGTGCTAACACAACTAGGATTCCCCGGAGATACAGCAAGCAAGCCCATCATTATCACGCTTGACTCATCTGAAGGTGAGAATGTGCAGCTGATCGCAGAAGCCATTGAAGCTGAGGCGTTAACAGGTGTGACAACAAATGTTGTTGACAGGCGAGTGTTCCTTGAGGGGACGCTTGGAGTAAGCGGTGTCGGAGCAGTAGAGGTTGTGCCAGTTCGTGATGAAGTTGGCAATCAACTGCAGAGTAATAACTTGAGTGGCACCACCGAACTCATCATCTACGTAGGCGGTGGGTATGATTACGGAGATGCACCAGCTCCCTACCTGACCACAATGGCAGATGGTGGGCCGCGGCATGGGGTTGAACAGAGCTTTGCTCTCGCACCGATAGGAAGTGAGCGGGCGATTACGGCTGACAGTGAGCCTCGCCTGGATAACCTTGATGAAGATAACGGTGTGAGTGTGACCGGCTCAGTCGTTGCAGGATTCACTGCAAACTTCCAAGTCTCAGTGACCAACGACGACAATCGTGACTTCTACCTTGATGCTTGGTTCGATTGGGATCAAAGCGGCACTTTTGACGTCGATGAGTTGAAGCGATATGGCTCGGTCAGCGAGCCTGGGATCATACCAATCGCCGCCGGTGATACGACGATCGGAATCGCGATTCCAAGTGACACCGTGGTTGGTGAAATTTACTCTCGGTTCCGCTTGAGTGAGGTTGCTGGGCTTGGACCCAACGGGGATGCTGCATCTGGTGAAGTGGAAGATTGGGCCTTCGTGGTCGAAGCGAATCCATTCCAGAACCCGGCTATAACCACCGACGTGAATAACTCGGGAGCTACGACACCGATTGATGGTTTGCAGATTATCAATGCCCTTTCCCGCAATGGGGGTGGCAACATCTTCCTCGATGCTCTGCCATTACCTGAGGGGCTGCCGACCTTCCCGGATGTAAGCGGCGATGGAAAGATCAGTGCCCTTGATTCGCTACTTGTCCTCAATCACTTGGCTGAACTCTACAACTCAGGCAGCGGTGAGGGAGAGGCAAGTGCCTACGTTCCAGTTGCGGCTGGCGTGATGGCGTCCGGAGCGACGGTCATTGGAGACGAGATGCTCCGCCGTGAGGCTGGTCAGCCTGCTGGTTTGTCGACTGCGGAAACTTCAAAAGCGTCAGTCAGTGTGTTTGACAGCCCGGCAGTGGTCGGCCTTGATGAGGTGGTTGAGTCACTTGCAGTCGATACCGCAGGTGTCCGGGATGCTGATAAGACCGATTCGATTGATGCGTTGTTTGCCTCTCTTTGATTCGGAGGTCTGGTTCAAATACCGCAAATTGATAGCCGTTTGTGATCTATTTGTTTGCGGCAGTCGGTACTGGGACTCGGCAGTGGGACTCGGCAGTGGGACTCGATACTGGGACAATGAAAATGTTGAGGCAAAATCTGGCCCCCCCAAGAGACTAGGGCAGGCCGTTTCGGGGGCTTTTGCTGAGATTTTGGAAATTGGGGGGATTTTGCGAGACAGAATTCGAGTTTTTGAATCTAAGCATCGTTCGCCAGCGTGAGTACCGCACGTATTCTCCACGCAATCCCGTTTCGGTATCTCGGTTATCCATGAAAAGACGTCGCTCAAAATCGAAAGGCTTGCATAAACGGTCGGTTCGGCGGTTGCGGATGGAATCGTTGGAGCAACGTCGATTGTTAGCCGTCACGCCACTTGGGGTGACACATCTGGATACTGGTGAATTTCTACTCGGCAGTGTTGGTGTAACGCCGGTGCTCTTTGAAAGTGATGGCTCCATCGATCCCGAGTCGCAAGATTGGACTGTAGCGGAAATCGACGAGACGCTTGCTAGAATTAGCGAAGGTGTAAATTGGTGGAGCGACACTCTCGATCAGCTCAATACGGTACACACGATCGATTTTGTTTTCGACAACGCCTTTGCGCTCAATCCGGTTGAGACGGGTTACGAGCCGATCGATCGGATTAGCAATAATTTCAATCTCTATGTGGGAGAGTTTTTGACCGCCCAAGGGTTTGGGAATGTGGGGAGTATTGAGGAGGGAATGAAGCGATTCAATGCCCACCAGCGAGAACAGATGGGAACGGATTGGGCTTTCACCATCTTTATGGTTGATTCATCCGATGACTTTGATGGACGATTTTTGCCTGGTGGCTTTTTCCAAACGGCATTTGCCTACGCGGGTGGTCTGTTTGTCGTCAGTCCTTCGACCCGGCCAGCTTCCACCATCGCCCATGAAATGGGGCATATATTCTGGGCGAAGGATGAGTACCCCGGTGGCGCGACGTGGACTGATCGCCGAGGCTATTACAATTCCCAAAACCTGAATGCATTTGACAATCCTACGTCTGGATTTGTTCAGGAGGACAGTATCATGAGCAGCGGCTTGGTGTTGGCTAATGCCTATGCCGCAAACGAAAGTCCAGACGTTACGTTGGCCATGATTGGATGGCGAGATACCGATGGAGACGGCATCTTTGATCTCGCTGATGTACCCTTGGACCTCGAGGGGCAAGGTTACTTTGATTCCTCTTCGTCGACTTATCAGTTCACTGGATCTGCTTCCGCCGTACCTCTGATCAATCAAAATTCATCAGGGCCACAAAGCGATATTACGCTGAATCGTATTAGCCGACTGCAGTATCGGGTGGACGGCGGAGCTTGGGTCACTGTATCCCAGCCCGATCAACAACAAGCCGACTTTGACGTGACGGTCACGCTTGGTCAGTCCTTTTCGTCAATCCAATGGCGCGTGATTGACGATGTGACCGGCGTCACCAGTGCCGTGATTGAGGGAGACGCAATTCTGCCTGCCTACTCACTGACGAGCGGATCTGGCGTTGCGTTCCTCGATGAGGATAATGATGATCAACGGAATGGTTCGGAACAGTTGCTCGTCGGTGTAACGGCCGGGATCAAGCACATCGATGGAAGTAATCTCGTTTTCCAAGAGATCGCGGCATCGTATTACCCAACAGGGTTCCTTCCGTTCGACCTACCAGATGTGACCCTGACCTCACAGCATCCAGCTCTTAATCTGGTGTCGGTTGGTGATTTGGCACCAAGTGGTGTCCGGGTATTTCAGCAGTTTGATGCGAGCATTAACAACCTTACTTTGAGGGATTCCTGGACCCAGGATCAACCGCTATCAGCGGCTTTCGACTCGCCAGTGGGAGAAGTGGCTGTCGATGTTTTTGGAGCTGCTGCGGGAAGCTATGTGAGAATTGAGGCGATGGATGCGGCGGGTAATCTGCTGCAACGTACCACGAGCGATTTGGTTAGCCCAGAAACTTCAGAAACGGTCCGAGTGAATGATCCGCAGGGCAGGATTGCCAGCGTTCTGGTTTATGGTCATGCCGAAACCGAAGTACTCATACGCGGAATAAGTTTTGGAACCAATCCGGTCGTTAGCACCGGCCCTGCTGGTGGTTGGCGTTTCGATAATCTGCCAGTAGGCCAATACACGGTCGACCTGACGCCTGAGTTACTGATTCATCAATTTGATCAATCGAGTTTCACGATCGATGTCACGGCAACCGGCAGTGGGTTTGTTCAGTCACCCGCCAGTCGTGTGGACTGCCCTTATTTTAACGCAGCACTGCCCGAAGACACCAACGACAGTGGCACCGTGACCGTGCTCGATGCGCTGACTATTCTCAACGATATCGCAAGGGAAGGAGTCAGGGTTTTGCAGGCAAATGAGCCGCTCACTCCCTTCGTGGATGTCAATAATGATGGCCGAGCCTCCACTTTGGACGCCCTGCTCGTTCTCAACAAGGTGGCTCTGATTTCATCGGGTGGCGAGGGTGAAGCCGGAAATTTTGGAAAGTCTCTGGCAACCGGGAGTACCGAGGACGGTTTGAGTCCTCATTTTCTGGCAATGCCGCCCTGTTTTGCAGTTATCGGGCAAGGTAGTCCCAGTGGGGGGGTGTTGAACTATGCGGATTCCCACAGGCGTTCCGAAAGTATCGGTAGCGCGAATGCCGATAATGGCGTCTATGGGCCGCTACAGGAGGTGTCGGCACTAGGCAAAAACGCGTTTTTAAAACAAACAACCGCACAAAAGCCAATTGAATTGGATGCAGAAACTGTTGATCGTGATGTTTTTGATCATCAATTTGGTCTGAAGACCACACTGCAATTGCCAGAATAATCGGAACCTTTTTGCTGCTTGTTGGTCTAAAGGCCAGTCGGGCTTTTGCGCCCACTGCGAATGGATGCGCAAGTTGAGAAAATAGATAGTTTGAGTAATATAGAGCGGGCCGGAACGGCTCGTGATTCACGAGGTATCGGGCTTCGAGCTGAATGTTGGCTCGAAGCGTCGAGGTTCGTTTTGACGATAATTTCCCACAAGACACCCGCATCTTCTCGAGAAAATAGATGAGAAATCTGCGTAAATTCCTTTCCAGTGGCCTGATGTCCGGATCGAAGAAGCGTCGCAGGTCTGCGAAACGCTCGCGGAACCAGAGTTCGCTGGGACGACAGCTATCGAGTGAGTCGTTGGAGAAACGCGAGTTGCTGGCCGGTGATGTTCTGGGCAGTGTAAGCCACAACCATCACACACCTTACGATGTGAATGCTGACTATCGCATCACGGCAGGAGACGCGCTGGTTGTGCTAAATGAGCTCAACCAACTTGGAGCTGAAGGAGAAGCGTCGGCGGAGACCGACGAGAACCAATTCTTTCTCGATGTTAATAATGATGGGCGACTGACCGCCTCGGATGCACTCGGCATCATCAACGCTATGGGGCGCGGCGAAGGAGTTGGTGAGTTGGTTGAGATGTTTCTCACTGCTCGGGACAAAGATGATAATGCGATTTCAACGGTCAACGGTGAGTACAATATCCCAGTTGGTGAGAAGTTTTTTCTTGAGGTGGCTTACAGTGATTTGCGGACACCTGTTGATGCCAGTGGTGCCTTTCAAATCAGAGCAGATGTGATAACAAGTCTGCCCGATTATCTCGTGCCTGTGATGACTGAGACTCAGAGGTTACGTATCGCTTCAGAGACCTACGACTCGCCCAACTTGGAGAGCGTAACTTTCACTCAAGAGGGTACCGGGCTGAGCTATGTTGCTTCAGCAGCAAACTGGCAGGGGAATGCCAACTTCCAAGTGCTGCTTGCCATGACGGAATTTGGGTATGTGTTGGATACTGACTATTCCCTTGATCCATCTCTCCAATTCGCCGGTGGGGACAGAGGTTATCTCATTCACTGGATTGGTGATGCTTATGATGACTTTGATGTGCCGAATATCAGTGTCACGATCCAGCAAAACGGCGGGTCAGCGATGGAAGCAAGTGTGACTGAGTTCGCGCCCATCTTGGCTGGACCCGACGGATTACTGGGCACCACGGACGACGTCCCCAACTCTGATGCCGTGCCGTTCAATCTTGATTTGGATGTACGTACATGGAGCCAATTCTATCCTGCCAATGCAAAACGTACTGTCTACGACAGGCTTACTACGGGAGAATTTGATACCCAGCGGGATGATGATCCATCGAGACCAGGCTTTGTAGAAGCCGGTGGTGTGGGTGCACTTAATCCAAATGGTATGTTCGACGCTGACCTCGGATGGGTCGGAGTAACCCCAAATGACGCCTTCAGTTTGCCGGTCAGATTGGTCCAGCCTGTGCAGGGATTGATCGTAAACATGACGCCATCCTTCGATACAAACGACGAAGCAGTGTTGATCTATGGAGAGTCGGAAGGTTTGGATCCTTCGCAGGTGGTCTTGGATTCATACGATGGCACGGGGACTCCGATGGACACGGGTGTTCCCGGTGTGGCTCACGTCATCATCAATGCGATTGGTGAAAATCGTGATCCCGTTGTAAGCGATTCAATTGTCAAGTCGTTCACACAGAACGTGTCGCAGACTGACGTTGATTTGCTGGAATTTGCTTCAGATCCCGACAATAATCCTCTGTCAGTGGATGCCGGCAGTGTCAGCGTTACGGGGGATGTACGCGGATTGTTGGTCTCTGGTGACACAGCGACTGTTGACCCCACTTTGTATGCCTATCTGGGTGCGGCCGAGCAGGAAGTCATCACGATCAACTATAGCATCGTTGACGGTGCAGGTGGTTCGGTTGCCCAAACCGCGACGATCACAATCACTGGCGTTAATGACCCGGCGACAGGAATCACTGGAAATACAACTGGCAGCGTGACTGAGGATGGAACGCTCGAGGCCACTGGTTCGTTAATCGTTACCGATCCTGATGCGGATGAAGATGAGGTTCAGCCACAAACAGATGTTAGCGGTACGTACGGTACTTTTTCGATCGGCGCTACCGGATCCTGGACTTACTCACTGAATAATGCTGACTTGGTGGTTCAGGCATTGGCCGTCGGTGATGCACCGACAGATGTCTTTGCTGTTGTTTCGAAAGATGGTGCGGCCACGGTCGACGTTATCGTTACGATCAACGGCACGAATGACGCGCCCACCACGGGTGCACCTGTCACCGCTACCTTCAGCGAGGAACAGGCAGTCACTCCAGTTAACTTGTTGACTGGAGCGGAGGATGTTGATCAGAGTGATGTGCTTGCCGTCGCCAACTACAGCGTAACAAGCGGAGATGCCGTGGGTGTTACACTGAATGGCGACGATGTTGATGTTAACCCCGGCGCTTATTCATCACTCGAAGATGGCGAGTCTGAGGTTATTGTTCTGAATTACGATATCGTCGATGGCAATGGTGGTTCGGTGGGACAGACCGCAACGATCACTATCACGGGTGTATCCAACTTCTCTCCTGTCATTACTGTTGAGGTGGGTGATGCGGACAATGGTGCAGTCAATGAGCAGGCAGGCACAACTGGTGACGACAGCACTGTGCTCACGACTTCAGGCACGTTGAGTTTCTCCGATCAGGATCCTGATGACACGCACACGGTCGACACCACGGCAACACAGTCGGGATACATCGGAACATTCAGTGCAACTCTCACGCCCGCAGTGGGCGGCCTCAATGGAGAAGTCGCTTGGACTTTCTCTGCTACTGATGCTGACTTAGATCAACTCGCCCAAGGCGAAACGAGCCAACAGATCTATGACGTAACGGTGACCGACAGCAGCAACGGTACGGGTGTCAAACAGGTTTTTATCACGCTTAATGGAGAGAATGACCAGCCGCAAAGTGCAGATCCCATCGACCGCGATTTCAACTCTAGTTTGCCGATTGAAAGTATCGACTTGACCACTTCGGCTGCGGATGTCGATGGAGACCTGCTGAGTGTTGAAGTGGGGTCCGTCGTAGTAAGCGGTGGAAATGCGGGCGGAGTTTCGGTTGATGAAAACAGCGGCTTAGTGACCGTAACACCAGTATTCTATGACTTCCTTACCGAAAACGACCCAGCAGAGGTTGTCGAAATCGCCTACACCCTAGTTGATGGAAATGGCGGTTCCGTTGAGCAGACCGCGACTCTTACTTTTAATGGCTTCAATGATCCCCCCACACCAGGACCAGCCATCTCCGAAACTTTCACTCAGAACGATTCTGTGACAACCGTCAGTCTGATCACCGGGGCAACTGACCCCGATAATGACGTGCTTACCGTCGCTGATGTTTCCTTTGACCCTGCGAATCCTGCCGGATTTCAAATCGTAAACGAGGATTCTGTGGAAGTAACACCGGCAGCCTATGTTTTTCTAAACGGTGGTGAGCAGAGAATAATAGCAATCAACTATGTCATTGATGATGGTGCGGGAAATCAGACTGCTCAGCAAACGGCTACCATCACCATCACTGGTGAAAATGACACGGCTACGATCGTAGGAGACGTGATCGGCAATGTGGTGGAAGATACGGAAGTGACAGGTGGACAGTTGACAGCAAATGGCACGTTGACGGTGAACGACGTGGATACAGGTCAGGCGATCTTCAGCACTTCTGTAACCGGTCAAGCCGGTAACCTTGGAACATTGCTCATTACCGACTCGGGTGTTTGGTCCTATTCTTTGAACAACAGCCTCCCTGCCGTCCAGCAATTGGGAGAGGGGGCTGCGATCACCGACACATTTACTGTTCAATCAATCGATGGTACCGCGAGTCAGGAAATTGAGATCACGATTACAGGTGTGAACGACTTGGCAGTGATCACTGGTGACACCGAGGGTGGTGTCACCGAGGATGCCTCTAATCCTCTGGTCGCTTCAGGAAGCCTCGGCATCACAGATGTTGATGCTGGTGAGGCTATATTCGATTCATCGGTGACGAAGGTGGGCTCGGAACTAGGTGAGTTGACTATCGATCCGACAGGTGCGTGGAATTACTCGCTGGACAACACACTCGCAGCCGTTCAGGCACTGCCTGAAGGTGCGACTCTCGTCGAACAATTTGAAGTCAAGTCATTTGATGAGGGCACGGTAGAGACCATTGTGGTAACCGTGACTGGAGTCAACGACGTGCCGGTATTTAGTGGTGCCATCGCCGGTTCGGTCACGGAAGATGCAGCCCCGACCCTGACGACCGCGGGTGCTTTGACCATCGTTGATGTGGATACAAATGAATCATCAGTAAATACCACGGTAACGCCCACAGGCCAGACTCTTGGAACGTTGGTCATTCTGTCCAACGGCGATTGGACCTATGAGGCAGACAATAATCAGGATGCCATTCAGGCTCTGGTAGATAATCAGTCCATTGTGGAAACTTTTACGATCACTTCCTCTGATGGAAGCGCAGACCAAGTGATCACCATCACAATCAACGGGACGAACGACGCTCCCGAGGCTGTTGATGAGGTACGCCTTACGTTGAAGGACGGAGACGGGATCTTGGTCGATGTGCTCGCCAAT
>Ga0315322_10001701_pt1 | contig 17035 bp, 9 predicted proteins | sample M110021515metaG_FD_203461 | JGI IMG/M metagenome (GOLD analysis project Ga0315322, IMG submission 203461) | Ammonia-oxidizing marine archaeal communities from Monterey Bay, California, United States - M1 100m 21515 | ecosystem: Environmental > Aquatic > Marine > Intertidal zone | place: USA...
CCTTCATACTAGGTTCTCCATAACGCCTCGTTTTATTCCCTCGAACAATGGTGCGTCGGTAACCATTGCTCTCGCAGCCCGTCTTCGTAGGTGATGAATTCAAGCAACCGGTCCTGAGCGGTTACTTCCAATTGCCATGGTGGGTCACGGCAAACAGATGAATGATTTCATTATCAACGTTGGGTCTGGGCCACCCGGTTTGCATCTTGCGACGCTCGCCCTGCGGGATCCTCGCGGTTTTGGTTGTCAAAACTTCAATAATAAGCCACCTGATGTGACCGTCCACATTACTGTGGCAGGGGTAGAAGCTGCGAACCTGCGGCGATCAACGCCCAACGGTCCTGACTGATCAGACCGTGACTTTCGCTTGCGCGAAAATTACGTTCGATGCAGGAACGTTCGGCTATGGCCGCCGAGCTGCTCGTGGTCGCTGCCTCCTCGCATCATGCGTGTTAGCAGCAGCCTGTTGCATTTCCCAGAATCCCCCCTGGGTTGGACATCGTTCCGTATTCAAAGATTCGATTTCGGTCGCCCGCAATAATCGCGGGAAGTCGAACTCAGCCCTTTGAATGGGCTCGCTGTCCGAAGGTTAGTTTCGAGTAAAACTGGGTTCACTCTTTAGTGCGTTTGATCGGGAACAAGCACTATCAACGGTTTCGTCGGTGTATTGGTTACAAGTTCGCGGTTCGGAAATGGAGGTCGGCAAGCGAAAAGTGCGTGAATCCCGCAGAATCAGAGCGATCGGACGCCGGTTGTTACAGAAAAATCCGGAACGCTGTGTTCGAAAAAAAATTTGAAATCTTTGGCATTCAGGATCCTTGCCAGGGGCTGAGGTTCTATTTCTCAGGTTGGGTTCGCCGTTTTGACCGTTAAACTCGGAATGACTGTGATTTTCCGTTAAAGTTTGCAGGGTTGAAAGTGACGGACACGGGCGGATAGCAAGTAATCCCGGTTGTTGAGATTCGCTTGTCATGCTGCAGTGTGTGTGTCGGCTACGATCTGCTTGTCTGGATACGCGTTCCTGTAGAGACAAGCAAAGTGCTCCAATGATTCGTGTCACTCGTTAGATGGCGTTTGAGTGGGGCATCGACAAGGCGTTTATATTGTGAGACGAATGTATGTAGAGATGGGCCGAACTTATTGGTCGGGTTTTTGATATGACCGTGAGCTGGATCTTGGATTTGTGACCGAGACCCCTTCTTGTCGGGGGGGAGTGTTCCCGGGGGCGAAAGATCGCCATGTGCGTAAAATCGATCTGACATCTAGCGAAGCGAATGGGTTGGCTATTTCATTGTCTCTCCCAGTGACCGACCGACCGTAAAATTAGTCAAGCGTGTTCTAACGGAACAATCGAAGATGGATGAATCTGCAGCCAAGTTTTTTCAAACGGCAATTGAAACCCCAAGTCCATCAGGATACGAGGAACGTATTCAGGCTTTGGTGCGTGAGTACATTTCTCCCTTTGCGGACGATGTTCGAGTTGACGTGCATGGGAATGTGATTGCAGCCTCGGGGGTCGCTGATGGTCCGCGTTTGATGTACGCAGGGCACTGCGATCAGATAGGGATGTTAGTGTCGTATATCAATGACGCAGGTTTTGTGTTCGCACAGACGATTGGAGGCTGGGATCCACAACAGTTGATTGGTCAACCGATGACCATCTGGACCCAAAATGGGCCCGTCCCTGCTGTTATCAGCCGCAAGCCCATTCATCTGCTCACGCCAGAAGAACGTAAAAAGGTAGTGGACCTTAATGAGCTTTGGTTAGACATCGGGGCTGCCGATGGCAGTGAGGCTTCCGAAATGGTGATGATTGGAGATCCGATCACCCTGGCTTTGCGATATCAGCCGTTGATGGGTGAACTTGTGTCTGGGCCCGGGATGGATAACAAAACAGGGATGTGGGCAGTGATGGAGGCGTTGAGGCGGGCTCACAACGCGCCCCAGGAGTTAAGATGCCATCTTCACTCGGTTTCTACCGTTCAGGAGGAAATCGGACTGCGTGGTGCGAAGACAGCAGCTGGTAGTGTTCGGCCAGCCGTTGCCATCGCGGTTGATGTCACACATGCTTCCGATTGCCCCACCATCGATAAGCAAAAGCAGGGGCATATTTCACTCGGTGAGGGACCAGTAATCTTCCGTGGCCCAAATATCAACCCCAAGGTTTCACAGCGGCTGATTGAGCTGTGCGAGCAGTACTCCATCCCTTTCCAGATAGCGGCAATCGGTAGAGCAACGCCTAACGATGCAAATGTGTTGCAAATTCACGGATCAGGAGTAGCGACTGGCTTGGTCGCTATTCCGAATCGTTACATGCATTCGGCGGTCGAGGTTGTGTCGTTAAGTGACGTTCACAACGTAGCACAGTTGCTGGCGGAGTTTGCACTTGCCTTGACATCAGAAGATGATTTCACGCCGGGGCTTTGATACTCATTTGTTGCAAGGCATGAAAGCTGAACGGCGAGTCTTTTTACGTGGACGAGCCGTTACTGGAAAGGCTGTCTGAACTTTGCTCACTCGCATCTTCCGGTCACTCTTTCCAATGGGGCTGTGCGGACGGAGCCCAGCGATGCGTTCCGCTTCTGGAACGGGGGTGGGGTTCTGAACCAGCACGAATGCTCCGTTAGCGGCCGATGAAGTTCTGATTCGACAGCTAATTGTCTTAAATCCCACTGTGCTCTGCGGAACTGTTAAGCTACAGATCGTTGATTTCGACGAGATAGCCCCAAAGCAATCTGGGATATAAGAACATGGCTGAAATACTGCTCGTGCAGTCCAGCCCAACGCGCGCTGTTGAGATCCGGATTTTGCTCGAGCGAAAGGGGCATGGGGTCAAACATGCAAGCAGTGGTAAAGATGCGATTCACGCTCTTCGTGAGGGGACCATTGACTTGGTCGTTGCTGATCTGACGCTCAAGGAGATGAGTGGGGAAGAGTTCGTGCGGGGAGTCCAAGCACATTTTCCGGATGTCGTTGTCATTTTTATTGCACCAGTGGGGGTAGATGAACTCGCCGACAAGGCGCTGAGAGCAGGGGCTGTTGCATGCGTTTCGGAAGAACAACTGCAGGTGCTATTCATCGAGACAGTGGAGACCGTGTTTCGAGTCACGTTTGGAAATGACCCCTATGGACCGCTCTTGTCGCGGCTTAATTCCAACACCTTCGATTTTGAACTGCCGAATGAGCCGCATTTGATCTCGCCCCTTGTCACCTTGGTCATGCAGGTTGCGGAGGGTATGCGGTTGCTTCCGAGAGCAGAACGCACGCGGCTCGGTTTCGCCGTGGAACACGCTTTGGTCAACGCCATGTATCGTGGTAATCTGGGATTGGGGCCATCCGTTACTCCCAGTCATCATCAGATCGTGTTCGGACATGCAACTACTGACTTGATCGAAAAACGAAAATCAGAGTCGCCATACAAGGATCGAAGTACCAGAGTGAAGGTGGTAGCCGAGTTGTCAGGGCTGAAAATAACGGTTCGTGACGGGGGTGATGGGTTCAACGTTGTGCATTTCTTCGAGACGGCAACGCTCGCGCGGCTGAAGAAAGAGGCAGGTCACGGTTTGTTGTTGATGGAGCGACTCACGGATGATTTAGTTTTCAACCTTGAAGGAAACGAGGTGACTCTTGAGAAAAATGCTTGTCCTGTTTGAACAGTGGAAGATCATAGACTTCTAAGTAGCCGAACGCTGTGTGTTGGTGAATCATCGCGGTGCTGTTGTAAGTGCTGTTTACTTACCCCGTAGACGCTTTTGTCGCATTGTTGGACGCTTGCGGCAACTGGTTTCTGTAGAAATAGAAAAAGCCACTTTGCTGCACGCAAGGTTCTGGTTCGTTCTGCCGCTTGGAAATTGTCTCGGGTAGATGTTCTGGACGCATCCCGCGGATCGCGAACCCGACTGCCACACGCAAAATCGGAGCATCTTGATTTGTTTTACTGGTGATGCGTAGTCCTGTTATGATCCGCGATTCACATGCGGAAAAATTCTCTCGTCGCTGATTTGAGCAGTTGATGGAAATACGTTCCAATGGAGAGGTTAGGATTTGGCGATAAGGGCGTGAGACGCGAACTCTGAATTTATAAATCAGCCTGCATCGCTGTGTGTATTCTCTGCTGGCGGTTGATCATTGCACTCCAAGTTTCCATAGACGAGATTGTCGCATGACTGCACGAAATGACGTGGCTGAACAAGAACGACGTAACACTGCTGATATTACGATCGGTGGGTATCTGATTCAGCGACTGCGTGACTATGGCATTCATGATCTATTTGGAATCCCCGGTGATTACATTTTGTCCTTCTACAGTGAGTTGGAAAAGAGTCCGATCAACGTCGTCGGGTGTACACGAGAAGATTGCGCGGGATTCGCCGCAGATGCTTACGCAAGGGTCAATGGAATGGGGGCGGTTTGTGTGACCTATTGCGTCGGTGGTTTGAGCGTTTCGAATTCGATTGCTGGAGCGTATGCAGAAAAGTCCCCGGTGGTTGTGATATCGGGTGCACCTGGGTTGAACGAAAGGAAAGGAGGAGCTTTGCTGCATCACATGGTGCGTGATTTTCGTACTCAGATCGAAGTGTTTGAGAAGTTCACGATCGCAGGTGCCGAGCTGAGCGATCCTTTGACGGCCTTTTCTGAAATTGATCGCGTGCTTGATGCTTGTGATCGTTTTAAGCGCCCGGTTTATATTGAACTACCACGCGATATGGTTCATGTTGTGCCACCTGTTGCTCATGGATACGCGCGACCGGTGTATGAACACAATGAAGAGGCGACTGCCGAAGCGATTGCGGAGACGTGTGGCCGTCTTGAAGTTGCCAAAAAGCCGGTGATTCTTGCAGGAGTTGAACTGCATCGGTTTGGACTGCAGGATCAGTTGCTCAAGTTGGCCGAGTCGTGCAATATCCCGATCTCGACAACGATGCTTGGAAAAAGTGTCGTCAGTGAGCGGCATCCCCTATTTATCGGTCTTTACGAAGGGGCGATTGGAAATGAAGAAGTAACACGGTTTGTGGAAGACAGTGACCTCGTGTTGATGTTGGGCGCTTTTCTTAGCGACATTAACCTCGGTATTTATACGGCCAAGCTTGATCCAGATCGTTGTGTTTATGCGACAAGCGAAGAGTTGCGCATTTCGCATCATCACTATCATCATGTGGGGCTGAAGGCATACATCGAGGGACTTACGACTGCTCACATTAAGCCAGCGACGCGTGAAATCCCCGATTCATTGAAAAGGCGAGAGGAAGAGGAGCCAGCGGTGCCTACTGATGGCGAACAGCTTCTTCGGACCAGCCGAATGATGGGCATTCTGAACCGCCGAATTGACTCTGAGTGGATTGTTGTGGCTGACGTGGGCGATTCATTGTTTGCTGCAACTGAACTCACCATCCATGACCGTGGCGAGTTTTTGAGCCCCGCCTACTATACGTCGATGGGATTCAGTGTCCCTGCTGCATTGGGAGCAGCTACTGCTCGGCCAAAGCATCGTATTGTTGTTCTGGTGGGCGATGGTGCCTTTCAAATGACAGGTCAGGAACTCAGCACTCTGATTGCAAATGGGCACGCGCCTGTGATCATCCTGCTCGACAATCATGGGTATGGGACCGAGCGATATTTGCATGCAGGTGATTGGAAATACAACGAGGTCAATCCTTGGAATTATTGTGAGTTGTTAAAGGTTTATGGCGGAGGCGTCGGGCACAATGTGTCTACAGAGAGTGAGTTTGAGAATGCGTTAGATATCGCTTGGAATGATCCGTCTCAGACACACCTGATTCAGGCGAAATTGATGGAGAACGATGCCAGCCAAACTCTAAAAAAACTGGCGGCGCGAATGGGTGAGCACGTTGGGTGATTAGATTCCAACCTGGAACCTAACGATGACCCTCTCGCTAAGTGCCATGTTTTATGCGGACGCCTGGTTTACCAGTTGGGTCACCTGAGCGTCGATCTGCTTGATGACCCTGCCTGTTTGCAACGCTTCAATATGTCTTTTGCAGATGACGCTTTGGTTGCGTCTCGCAGCAGTTGAGGCGTATTTCGCAACCAGACTTACGGCATCTGCAAGCGTCTGGTAGCGGCAATCATCAGGAATATGTTCTCGGTAACTAAGTCTGTCGGGAACGATAGGTACGGCCCCGGCCCAGATCGCCTCGCAAATCGCAATGCCGAAAAATTCGTGGTTGGCCGTTGAGATCACAACGTCCATTTCTCCGAGCAGACGCCAATAATCTTCAATGTCATTGGCAAAGCCGTCATGGATGATACGTGTCGCGTATGTTTCAAGGATCTCGTTCAACTGGGGGACAGGATGACGCGGCCTGGCTCCCAGGAGGATAAGTCGAAAGTTGATTTTTAAATTCGTCAGCATGCTCAGGAAATTCACGAATGCTTCTGGGCACTTGTCGTATTCCCATCTTGATACCCAACCTATTGTGATCTCCGCATTGAGATCGACATCGCTTTCAGCATTGAGTTGAGGGACCACATCGGAGCTGATTTGACGTTCCGAACTGGTCGAGTTTTCAAAGAGGTTTGCAGGTGGCGAAAATCCGGGCGGAATGATTCGGGCCTTCGCTTCCAACGCATCAAGTTGATGCAGTTCGCGAGTGTCTGGCATTTGCTTTAGGAAATTCCCGCTCCCCTTGATGAAATCGTCGAGGTGGAATTGTGAGTTGAACCACACCTCGTCAGCACTGATGGCTGACAGTAAATTCGTATAGCCAAAATGGTTGTCGACCCTTTTGTTGGGCGACACCGGATACGTCCACTGGTTCTCATGAAAGTAGAGAACTTTGGGGATCCGCTGGATGCGTGAATCTCCTAGTAGGCCCAGATAAACTGGCAGGTCCAGCATGTCGGTGCAGAACAAGACATCCGGGTAACCGACCCGTTGGACCAAATCCTGGGTCCTTTGAACAAAGTCGATTGGTGCCGATCGCATTCGCCACTTCCAGTGCACTGGCTTACCATCGATGACATGCCAGTGATGCCTGCTTTTGCCTGCCAGACACTCGGTGAATTGGCGATGGCTGCCACCATGGAACGGATCCAGTGACAGGATCGAGAGGGGCTCGTTTTCGTCGTGTAGTGGCATGGTCACGCTGAAGAGTACTGCTGTGATACCAATGATTGCGACGGCAAATACGCTGGCAATCGCATGCGATCAGGTCTTGCGAATGTGTTCGTGGTTGCCCTGGACACCGCTAGTCGCATTTCGTGTGTCGATCACCAGTGGTGCGTGTTGGACAATGGCATCGTAATCAAAATCGGTATGGTCTGTGGCAATCAGAACCGCGTCGAGCGATTGAAGGTACTGCGCGGTCAGATCCTGACTTTCCATTTGCGGTAGATTAAAATGTCGCATGGAGGGAAGTTTTGGTACATGTGGGTCGCTGTAGCTCATTTCTGCGCCGCGTTTGAGCAGGAGTTCTAGCAATTCAAATGATGGTGATTCTCTGGGGTCATCGACGTCTTTCTTGTAAGCAACGCCGGCCAAGCAGATTTTGCTTCCTCTGATTGGCTTTGAAAATTCATTGAGGAATTCGGATGTGCGTGTGACCACGTATTCAGGCATAGCGCGATTCACTTCTCCGGCTAGTTCAATGAATCTCGCGCTCAGACCTTGTTTGCGTGCCAGCCACGATAGATAAAAAGGATCAATCGGTATGCAATGTCCACCAAGGCCTGGCCCTGGGTAAAACGCTTGGAATCCAAACGGCTTGGTTTTTGCGGCATTGATAACCTCCCAGACGTCGATCTTCATCGAATCGAAGAGAACTTTCAACTCATTGACCAAGGCGATGTTGACTGCACGATAGATGTTTTCGAGTACTTTGGCTGCTTCTGCGACTTCACAGTTGCTCACGGGGACAACACCGGCCACCGCCGTTTCATAGAGTTTGCTTGCGCATTGCAGGCTAGTGTCGTTGATTGCCCCCACGACTTTAGGGATTCCGGCGGCCGAGAAGTCTGGATTGCCGGGATCCTCGCGTTCGGGACTGTAAGCGACTAGAAAATCTTCGCCGGCTTTAAGACTCCCACGTTCTAGGATTGGCACGACCACATCACGGGTTGTGGTGGGATAAGTCGTGCTTTCAAGCACAACAAGTTGCCCTCTTCTCAACGCCTTAGCAATGTGTTCACACGTACCGACCACATACTTCAGGTCTGGGTCGCGAGCTTCATCAAGTGGTGTTGGGACACAAATTAGCAATGCATCGGGTTCGCGCAAACGTTGCATGTCGGTTGTTGCTTCAAATAGCTCCTGCTTCAACCAGTGAGAGATTTTGTCGCTGTTGATGTGCTTGATGTAGCTCTGTCCACGTTGCAATGAGGACACTTTTTCCTGATCGACGTCAAATCCAAGGCAACGGAAACCGGCTGTTGTAAATGCATCGATCAGTGGTAAGCCGACGTACCCCAAGCCGATCACGCCAATCGTGCATGATTTTTGGTCGACCAGAGACAAGAATTCAGTTTTGATGGTAGACGCCACGTGAAGTATCTCGGCGAGTTGTGGTGTTGCTGGGGGTATGCAGTGACTGGACCGTTTGCCGATCTTAGTGTGCGTTGTTTGTCATCTTCCGGCAGGAGAACACGGTGTTCAGCATAATCAACACCAGCGAATGAGTACTCGCTGATTTGGCTTCAAGGCTGCGTCTTTGTCCGGAAACGCCCACTCGTTCGAATTAGATATTCAATATCTGCGGACGCGAGCGATCAGGACCGTCCCGATCATGACCATGATCGCATTGCCCATCCATACCCCGTAAGGAGGCAGATTGCCATCCTTGGCCTGTTCGAGACCGAAAATGAACAACGGGTAGTATGCCAACAGGGTTGGCAGGAAACACAGTCCAAAGGTCGACCAGTAATCACTGGTCTTCGCGATCATTGCCAGTGGGGCTCCGACGAATACGAAGAATAGGCAACTGAATCCCCATGCCCAACGACGCCATGGTTCGGTTTGTAAGCGAATGAGTCGTTTTCGATTCTTACGCAGTTGCTCTTCCAGTTGTTTGCCCTTACCGTTGGCAATTTGATCAAGACGACAAGTCATGATGCTAAAGCCGGTATGCGCTGCGACTTCGCCAACCGCGATATGATTGCGATTATCTTGCGCGACACTTTCCCTGCCGAGTAGATTCAATGGCACTTCGCTGGGACTCTGTTCGCTGAGTCTTTTTGCTTTGAGGGCATTGCCAAGCGGAATTGGGAATTCTCCCTCGTCGGGAATGATTCCGCGGAAGTTGCTCCCCGCTTCAATCTGAGTATCGACGACATAAAGAACGAGCTGCTCGGTGTCCGAGTCCCATCGCAGTTCACCTTCGCGGGCAGAAAGTTTGATCGGATCATTCCCGCCACTTTGAATGCTGACCGTGGGGCGTATCATTTTACGGCCAACCACGTTTTCAACGTGAATCGAGAATCCGCGACTGGGGTTGCGCCCGGATTTGTAGTATCGCTGGTTCTTGAGATAACGATAAGTGACGTCTTCAATCGACATCAGCACAACACGTTGAATGCCTGGGCGTCCCCAAGATACGGCGAGGTCTGATACATAAACGGCAATGGGGCTCAGCAAAGCCGCAAAAATGAATGCGGGTTGCAGAATTTTGAGGGGAGAAATCCCAGACGCTTTGACCGTCGCCACCTCGCCGTCGGCCGCCATTCGTCCATAAACACAGCAAACCGAAAATAACGCGGTGGCTGGAAACGAAAACTGAAGAGCGATCGGTAATACAAAGGGAAGAAGCTGAAGGATCGCGAGGGGGCCAAGACCCTGACGGAGAAGTTCGCGACCCACACCAATCAGAAGGATCAGCAGTGTCAGCGCAATCAAAGATACTATGAATATTTTCAGGATCTCGATCAGCACGTATCGCGTTAGGCGGGTCGGCATCAAGCTTGCGGGAGTCAGGGAACCAGAAGGTCTGCAAAATCCATTGGCAGTTCTCGGAGACCTTCGTGTACCAAAGCTGACCACCTATTGGGAGATGAATAGGACTTGGTTTCTCGTGCGACAGCTCAAATCCGGCAAACTTAGGGGCAGCGAAATACGAGAATCCCGGCCGTGGTAAGATACGCAAGACAGGGGGACCGCGTGCCAGAGTTCCGTTCCGGTCCTTTTGAATGCTGGCAATGCTTGCTAAACTCGCCATTCTTACACTCACACCCCCATCGAGAGCTGTTATGTCCGAGAGAAAGGGAGCCGATTTCGCAGGATTGTCGGTCGCCATTATCACACCTTTCGCCGATGGCAAGGTGGACTGTCAGAGACTCCGCGATCAAGTCGAGTTTCAATTGGCTGCCGGCACTACTTGCATCGTTCCGGTTGGAACCACAGGCGAGTCGCCAACACTGACGCATGATGAGCATGATCGGGTGATTACCGAAGTGATTCAATGTGTCGCTGGCCGAGCAAAAGTCATGGCGGGCACTGGCAGCAACAGCACGGCAGAAGCTCTCCGGTTGACCCAACGAGCAGCCTCGGAGGGTGCAGACGCGACGTTGCAGGTCGCTCCTTATTACAACAAGCCAACCCAAGAAGGGTTTTTTCAGCATTTCAAGGCTGTCGCCGAAGAAGTGGATATTCCCGTCTGTGTCTACAACATCCCAGGACGTACCGGAAAAGAGATTGAGGTTGGGACGATTCAGCGTTTAAGCGAGGTAGCCGGGATCACGATGGTAAAAGAGGCCACCGGTAAACTCGACCAGTGCTCTGCGATCGTTGGCACGACCGATTTGACTGTCCTCAGTGGAGATGACTCACTGACCCTTCCAATGATGAGCGTGGGGGCGGAGGGCGTTGTGTCAGTGGTCGGAAATGTTGTGCCGGCTCCAATGATCGAACTGGTCAATGCCGCCGCCGCGGGAGATTTTGTGAAAGCCAGAGAACTACATCACCGGCTATTTGCACTTTGCAGCAAAATGCTCGGACTGGCGACCAATCCAATTCCGGTAAAGACTGCCATGCAGTTGGTGGGGCGCGATAGTGGTGACTTGAGGTTGCCCATGACTCCTCTGGAACCCGCCGAATTAGAGCAATTGCGCGAGACTCTCTTTGCGTTCGGGATTCAGGAAGCGGCAGTTGTTTCCTGATTGCAGTTTTTTCCTGATTGCAGTTTTTTCCTGATTGCAGTTTTTTCCTGATTGCGGTTTTTTCCTGTTCAGTGGATGAACCATTTCTTTGGGTGAACTGATTCTGCAATTGCCGCAACAGACGCATCGCCGGTTGCCGCCAAGAACGTCGTTTCGTCAGGATTTCTGAATGCGGATGGTTTGCCGAACCGATGTGGTGTCGGCACGCTGGTCATGGCGAAAGCTGGCGTGTTGATTGTCGGTTATGCTGAATCCCTGCTTGAACTGAGCAAGACAGTGTTTCTCTGAACAGCGTATCTGATGCCCTGCATGTGTCGTCGTATAGCCCGTGTACCAAGCTTTTTTAGTTTGAGGGGCGGGTTGAGAAATAAAATCAGGCGGGGGTATCGGTCGCGCCCTCTGGCATGGTTTAGAGCGTTATATTGTGGGCTTGTGATGCCGCTGCGAGTCCGGTGTGTTCGTGCAACACATCGAATCAGCGGTTCTTCCGCATCACTGCGTGGTTACCGAATTCGTTGAATCTCTGCCTGCCAAAGGAAATGTACCGGCCAAGCAGGGATTTAGAATGCAGACCCAACTGGAGCTGAGTCATGTCTTACTTACGTGTAGTATTCGCAATTGCATTCCTCCAAGTCTTGACTACGGCTGCATCCGCAGACTGGTCGACTTATCTGAATGGAAATGACCGGGCGGGTTATTCACCAACGAACTTGGAGTTGCCATTGAAGTTGGTTTGGCAGCACAAGACGCCGGCGAAGCCTCGGATGGCATGGGAGGGTCCTCGAGATGCTCCGATCGAAGGTCATGAGATGCGACATCGCGTTGATTTTGACGCCGCCATGCAGACCGTGATTTCTAATGGACGCGTTTATTTCGGCAGCACTGTTGATCATCGCATGTACTGTGTTGATGGCCAAACGGGCGAGGTTGTATGGACACATTACACGGAGGGACCAATTCGCCTCGCGCCGACTTTGGCACACGGCAACATTTACTTTGGGTCCGATGATGGGAAAATTTATTGTTTAAATGCCGCCACTGGTCAGCCTGTTTGGATCATGCGTGTTGGGCCAAAGGATGATCGTCTTCTTTCGCGTGGGGAAATGATTTCTCGTTGGCCAGTCCGCACTGGTGTTTTGATTGATGGGGAAATCGCTTATTTCGGTGCAGGTGTCTTTCCGCACGAAATGATCTACTTGTGTGCTGTGAATGCGATGACAGGCGAGGTGATTTGGCGAAATGACACCATCAGTGAGCAGAATGCTGGGCGGAACGACTTGACTCCTCAAGGCTACTTGCTCAGCAATAAGGACAACCTGTTTGTGCCTTCAGGACGGTCGCTGCCGGTTGCGGTATCCAAACAAGATGGCACCATCGTATTCCAGGAAAAGTATTCTTGGCGCACTGATGCTGGTGGCGTTGTCGGAGGTACCAAGGCGCTGCTGGGAGACGGGCAAGTTTATGCGGGAGGCCCTCACCATTTTCTCGCGATGGACCAACGTAATGGAGATGTCGGCGAGGCCTATATCAATGGTCGGCAGATGGCATTGGCAAATGACCAAGCGTTTATTCTAACGGGAGAAAAGTTGATCTGCGTGAATCGTGCAAAGCACTCCAAGGCAAGTCAAGAAAAACAGAAGTGGTTTTTGAAAGCGAGGTCAGCACGTAGTGACCCGGCTAAATTAGCTGAAGCAAAACAGAAGATGTTGGAGTTCGCTGAGATTGGTGTTCTGTGGGAGTTTCCAACGACGTTCGATGATGTCCTCGTCGCGACACAGAATGTTGTTGTTGCCGGTGGCTTGAATGAATTGGTTGCCTTGGATCGAAAGTCAGGCAAATTGTTGTGGACGCAGCAGGTTGTTGGAAATGTTCGTGGGTTGGCCGTCGATGATGGCATCCTGACAGTGAGTACTGACGAAGGGCATATCTACGCATTTCTGTCGGAACCGAGTTTGCCTCGAGACATTGCCAGTGCATCGGTACGGGAGCTGCCCGCCGCATATCAGAATCCATACCGAGATCTCAAGGACCAAGACAGGTTTAGTCAGGCTGCGGCGGAAATTCTTAAACGCAGTGGACATTCGACCGGATTCTGTCTCGTGCTCGGCAGTGAAGAAGGTCGATTGGCCTATGAATTGGCAGCACAGAGTGATCTGAATGTCATTGGTGTTGAGCCCGATCCCGTCAAAGCTGAAAAATCGAGATCCCTGCTCGAAGAGGCGGGGATTCACGGAACCAGTGTCACGATTGTCAATGCGCCGTTGACCAGTATTCCGTTCAGTAACTATTTCGCAAATCTGATCGTATCGGACACAGTACTTCAAAATGGGAAGATCGGATGTTCGCCGGAGGATGTGTCGAGATTTCTTAAACCATGCGGTGGAGTCGCGATACTGGGTTGCCCAGATGGTGATTCAGCAAGCGAGTTCGAAGGTGCGGTGTCTCAGTGGTTGACTGATTTGTTTCATCAAGATGAGGGTGAAATGATCAGTGAGTCTCCTTGGTATATGCTTCGCCGGGGAAAACTGCCTGGAGCTGGATCTTGGTCGCATCAGTACGGCAATGTGGCCAACACTTCTTACACAGCGGACCACCGCATTCGTGACGGTCTGGGCGTGCTTTGGTATGGAGATCCAGGGCCAAGTGCGATGCTGAATCGCCATGAAGCTGCTGGTGCGCCCCTGTCCACGAACGGTCGGATGTTCATTCAGGGAAGCGACAAAATCATGGCTTACGATGCCTACAATGGAACCTTTCTGTGGGAATACCGAAATCCCGGTGCGATTCGTACCGGCGTGTTTAACAACCGTGAGACTCACAACCTGGCAGCGAGTGATGATCATCTTTATGCAGCATCAGGAGACACCTGTGTTGCGATCAATGCAGCAACCGGTGATGTTTCTGCCGAGTACACCACACCCGAGTCGAGCGATGGAATTGAGCGAGCTTGGGCGTATCTTGCCTTTGACAATGGCCAGCTGTTTGGTACCAGTACCATCCGAGAGGAATTGGAGGCTCGGTTGCGTCGAAGAGGCTTGAAGGTGAAAAGCCAAACGGATGCCGTGTTCGCGGTGGATACCGAAACAGGTAAACGCATATGGACCTATCGCGGTGACAATATTCTTCATACCACAATTGCTGTGGGCCCCAAATATGTGTACTTCATCGATTCGTCACTCAGCCCAGAAGAACGGCAGCAACTGTATCTGCAAGACAAGGCTGAGTTGAAGAAACTGACGGGGGATGCAGCACTCAAAGCTGAGGCCGAAATGAAGAAGCTGGATCTTCGTTTGGCGGTGGCGATTGATCGCAAGACGGGAGAGAAGGTGTGGTCCAAGGCTGTGGATGTCACCGATACCACTAATGTCAGTGCGGGGGGAGGAAGTTTGACTCTGATGTATGCCAATGGTCATATCGTCCTCTGCGGTGCGAATGCGAATGGCCATTACTGGAGGCAGTTTCTTTCGGGTGAATTTGATCAGCGAAAAATTGTCGTGCTTGATTCAACGAATGGTAGCCAGCTTTGGGCTAAAAATGCAAACTACATGAATCGACCTGCGGTCATCGGCGATCAGGTTTATGCAGAACCTTGGGCGTTCAACCTGCATACTGGCGATCCCAAGACCAGTCCGCACCCGCTGACCGGTGAAGAGACACAATGGCGGTTCAGTCGCCCGGGGCACCATTGCGGTGTGATCACGGCAACTCCGAACATGATGTTCTTTCGATCTGGCTTCATTGGTTATTACGATCTGTACAACGATAGTGGTACACGCCATTTTGCTGGGCAGCGACTTGGTTGCTGGATCAACGCAATTCCAGGTAATGGTTTAGTGATGATTCCAGAAGCGTCTGCGGGATGCGTTTGCCAATTTTCTATCGCTTCTACCGTGGTGATGGAACCCAAGACCGAGAACAAGTCATGGGGTATCTTTAGCGCGGTTGGGGCTTCGACCCCCGTTAAGCGAATGGGAATCAACCTCGGTGCTCCCGGAGACAGGAAAGATGATTCCGGGCGTGAGTGGTTCGGTTACCCACGCCCAAGTTCACGCGGACGATTGGAGTTCGTTTTCAATTTGAAACACCAGCTTCAGGCTGGGGGAAAGTGGTACAGTCGAAACGCCGAAGCGATTGATCTCGGTGCGACCCAGACACCTTGGCTTTACACGTCCGGCACAAGTGGTCTGAAGAGCCTGGAAATTCCATTGCGTGGTAAAGACGACGGAGTTGCCAATTACAAGGTAAAGATCTATCTGGGATCGCTTCAGCAAAAGACAGTGACACCATTGGCGACAGGACTTTTCGATCTCTCTCTCCAAGGAGAAGTCGTTGCCGAGGCTATCGGTTTTGAGACTGCTAATGGTGACGCGACCAATCAAGTGATGATCAAGGAATTCACCGGAGTTCCAGTCGAGTCGTCCTTGAAAATTGATTTGAAGCATTTGGATCCCGAAAACCCGGGAACGATTGCTGCAATCGAAGTGATTCAGGAGTGATGCTCAGAAAGTCGCGAGCAGTATCTGCCGCTTGAACATCACGACCCCCTTGCACTGCTGATAACTGGGAGGTGATGTTCGTGTTTTGGACTTTGTCAGGTAGATGCCAAACGCGACTAATGCAGCTTTGTGCCGGGAAGGTAGTTGCGAAGGAAATCATGACTTTGCACCAATGCCAATTTGCAGTCGTCTTCACTTCCTTCATATGCACGGTCCTCAACCTCAACGCAAACAGACCCGCGATAACCGGTGTCTGTTAACGCCGAAAAGAATTTACCCCAATCAACGTCACCCATGCCTGGCAACTTGGGAGAGTGATATTCGTTGGGGTAAGCGAGGATTCCGATGTCATCCAGTTGGTGACGGTCAACCCTTACATCTTTTGCATGAATGTGAAATAGCTTGTCCGCAAACTCTCGCATTGGTTTCAAGTAGTCCATTTGCTGAAATACAAGGTGCGAGGGGTCATAATTGAGACCAAAGTTGTCGCTAGGGATGTCATGGAACATTCGTCGCCAGATTGCGGGACTACCTGCAAGATTCTTGCCACCAGGCCATTCGTCCGCAGTGAATAGCATGGGACAGTTCTCAATGCCCACCTTGACGCCATGTTCTTCCGCGTGCTGAATGATTGGTTTCCACGTTTCGAGGAACCGGGGCCAATTGTCATCGACACTTTTTGTCCAGTCGCGTCCAATGAAGGTGTTCATTCGGGTCAAGTTGAGCTTGGAAGTTGCTGTGATGACAGCCTTGATATGCTCGACGGCTTGTTCGGCCTCTGCAGCATCGCAGGACAGTGCATTCGGGTAGTAGCCAAGTCCACTTATTCCAATCCCATATTTCTGAGAGAGATTGTGAATGGAATCAATGGCCGAGGGGTCATTCAAGTTTGCGACATTGATGTGGGTGATTCCGGCATATCTGCGGGTTGCTTTTCCCTCAGGCCAGCACATGACTTCGACACACTCATAGCCAATTTCGGCTGCGGTGGCAAAAACGTCCTCAAGTGACAAGTCTGGCAGGATTGCGCTCACAAAGCCCAGTTGCATCATCGATTCGTTGCTCCGTAGGTGAGTAAAGGGTGTGGTGTCATCAGGTTCAGGCAATCGACTGATGGGAGTGCTGAAGCTGTGGTCGCTGGAACGACAGAGAATTCTGGATGACGTCGCCAACAATGGATCTGGATCGTTAACGTACGAGGTGGTGTCAAGTTGTCGTCTGTCGCCCTTTGCGGGGTTTTGATCTGAAGGATCACTCGCGTCGAAGCGAGGTCAACTCAATGAAGGAACGGGGGTAAGTGAAGAGTCTGTGTTCCGCGACTACGCGGACTTGCTACGTAATCGCTCGATGTCACCGTCAACAGACGCTTTTTGTTTTTCGAGATCTGATAGAGAAGCTCGTTCTTTTTCCACCACTTCTGCAGGTGCACGGGC
>Ga0315322_10001702_pt1 | contig 17030 bp, 14 predicted proteins | sample M110021515metaG_FD_203461 | JGI IMG/M metagenome (GOLD analysis project Ga0315322, IMG submission 203461) | Ammonia-oxidizing marine archaeal communities from Monterey Bay, California, United States - M1 100m 21515 | ecosystem: Environmental > Aquatic > Marine > Intertidal zone | place: USA...
AGTTTTAGCCAATGAACCCCCCACAAAAGAATTATTGCCCAAAGGCGTTGCTTGTTCTAATAGCTTTCATCTTCCCTATTGATTTTGCATTATGCCAAAACGATGCGGAGGCAATCGAACCGTCCTCGCTCATGAAGCATGAGGCGAGATGGTTGGTTCAGGCATTGGAGCAAGCCCACTTTAGCAAGGTTTCCATCGAAAAATTGGATCCCAAGGAGTTTTTGGCAAGTTTTGTTAAGAAATTAGATAAGCAAAAGCTGTATTTCACCAAGCAAGATATCGACCGATTCAACAAGGATTACCCACCGACCTTGATAACTTTCTTCAAGCAAGGAAATTTATTTCCAGGCTTTGAGATCTACAATGAATACAAGAAGCGGTCGGTGAAGAGGCTGGACTGGGCGATTTCCTGGGTGAGCGGCTCCGGAGTGGATCTTGATACCAATGAGACCTACAACACAGACAGAGAGCATGCCAACTGGTGTTCCTCTGGCGAGGAATTGGACAAGCAGTGGAAAAAACTAGTTTCATTTGAACTGCTCAATGAAACCCTTTCGCAATTAGACTCAAATTCCAGCGAAACCCTCGACGCTCCCGAAATGCAAAAGATTATAGAGGAGTCAGCGGAAAGAATTAGCAGTCGCTATAAGCGCTGGAAGAAAAATATTTTGGATTTTGAGGCAATAGACATTCAAGAACTCTACCTTACCACCCTGACCCAAATGTTCGATCCGCATACCACCTTCATGAACATAAAAGAGAAGGAAAAATTCGATCAACAGATGAACAATGAATTTGTTGGCATAGGTGCGGTTCTGCGGGATGAAGACGGATTTTGCACGATCAAGGAACTTTTGCCTGGTGGTCCCGCGGAAGGATCACGCGAGCTTGAGCCCGAAGACATCATTCTAAAGGTAGCCCAGGCGGAGGGTGACTTTGTTGACGTGGTTGACATGAAACTGGCCAAAATAGTTGAACTTATCAAAGGGCCTAAGGATACCCTGGTTCGACTGGAAATAAAGCCCGTCAAGGATCCGTCTAATACAAAGGTAGTTCGAATCGTACGGGATAAAATCAAACTTACCGCAAACCTAGCCTCGGGAAGTCTACACGAAATGCCCGGCGAGGAAGGAAATCGATTAATCGGGAGAATTGAACTGCCCTCCTTTTACGGTTCATCCGGAAATGGGCCAAAGGCAACCGATGACGTTGAGGAATTGATAGACGAGCTGAAAAAGCAAGGTGCCGAAGGTATTATTTTGGACTTGAGAAGAAACGGTGGTGGGTACCTCAGCGAAGCAGTCAATCTTGCTGGACTCTTTATTTCAAGGGGGCCTGTAGTCCAAGTTAAAAGTACCGATGGCAAAATTCGAAAGAAATTCGACTTCAATCCGAAAATCGGATGGGACGGTCCTTTGATTGTGTTGGTTTCAAGATATAGCGCATCTGCTTCTGAGATTGTTGCAGGAGCCCTGCAAAATCACAAAAGAGCCATTATAGTGGGTGACGAAACCACTCACGGCAAAGGTACCGTGCAATCCCTTATTCCAATGAACCTGCCCGTTCATATAGCAGGAACCTCGAAAAAAAGGAGCGCAGCGAAAATAACTATCCAAAAATATTATCTGCCATCGGGAGGCAGTACGCAAATCGAGGGGGTCAAGAGTGACATTACCATGGACACGATCAATATGCATCTTCCCATAGGTGAGTCTGATTTGGATAACGCCCTTGCATGGGACCAAATCCCTGCTGTTAACTTTAGGAGGCCGAAAGAAGAATTCGTATATGACAAAGATAACTTGGACAAACTAAGAGAGCTTAGCCAAACCCGCCAAGAAAAGCTTTCGGAATTTCTCTATTTGAAGGAAAACATTGATTGGTTCAGGAAGAAAAGGGAAACAAAAACGATGTCCCTTAACTTGCCGGAAAGAATTGCCCAAAAGAAGAACGATGAAAAGGTTTCGAAGGAACTCCAGAAAACATTCAAGTCATTTGCCGAAAAGGCGTTTCCTCTCCGAAAGACAAGTCTGCAGGTTGTAAAAGATCAAGCCCGCAGGTCACTTGAAGCAAGAGGCGAAGAGGTAACTGACGACGAATCCTCCAAGGGAAAGATGGAAAAACCCAAAGAATTGGATATTCGTTTGCATGAGAGTGTTCGCATAATGGCTGATTGGTTGGAATTGCTGGAAGGAAAAGAGATTTCCCTCAAAGACCCCACCCTGCCCGCCAAAGATTAGGAAAATACCAAGTTTTGTCCGTAACTTCGACGGGTGTTAAGTTAGGATTTTTTGGCGATTGCAAACCGCCTGTATCGAGAAAGGTCTTTTAAAATTTCAATATCTTTGAATTTGGGATGTAAGGCAGTCTCTATTTGATCCGCGTGGCAAATGCCGAACTCAAGAGCCAACAATCCATCGGTAGCCAAAGTTTCGCCGGCACATGCAATAATTTTTCGAAGGTCATAAAACCCTCCATCTTCCGCAACCAGGGCAGCCTTGGGGTCGAACGACTTGACCTCAGGTTGGGCGCTTTTCCACTCCTCTTCATCCAGATAGGGAGGATTTGCTACGATAAGGCTGATATCGTCTTCTAAAATCTTATCTTGATGCCAATCCAAATTCCTCAGGACAACCCTCTTCTGCAGGTTCAGCAAACGAACATTTTCTTCGGCAAGAGCCAAGGCTTCATTGCATCTTTCTGTTCCGATACCAAAACTGGAGGGTAATGAGGAACAAAGAGCGAGCAGAATGGCACCCGACCCTGTTCCCATGTCTAATATCTTACCCTCAAATGTTTCAGGTATTCGATTTAGTATATATTCGACCAAAGACTCGGTTTCCGGTCTGGGAACGAGTGCCCGCTCATCGCTTTTGATTAAGAACCCGGCAAAATTCACGGATCCCAGAATATGTTGAAGAGGCTCCCTTTTTCCTCTGCGGACTATCATGCTCCTGATTTCCCGAATGTTTTGCTCCTCGACGATTTCTTCGGGGTGGAGGTACAATTCCATTCTTTTGATTTTCAGGCTGGTGGAAACAAGCCATTCCGAGTCACATTTGGGGCTGGGCACTCCTTTGGCACGTAAAAAATCCGAGGATTTCTTTAGAACTTCAAGTCGAGTGAGAAATTCTTCGCCTTTATTCATTGCCCAACTTTTCCAACCTGAGCTTGAGGTCAACTTCGGCGAGTGCTTCGAGCAAGTGGTCAAGATCGCCGAACAGTGATTCGTTTAGGGCATGAGAAGTATAGTTTATTCTATGGTCTGTAATTCTGCTTTGAGGAAAATTATAAGTTCGAATGCGTTCGCTTCGATCACCTGTTCCAACCTGCTCCCTTCTGTCTTGGGCATACTTTTCACGTTCTTCCGCCTGCTTGATTTTCAAAAGCCTGGACCGCAAAACGGTCATGGCCTTGCTCTTGTTCTTCAGTTGGGATCGTTCATCTGCGCAGTATACGGTAAGACCCGATGGCTTGTGAAGAATTTGCACTGCGGAGTCAGTGGTGTTAACCCCTTGCCCTCCGGGACCGCTTGCCCGACAAACGTTGATTTCCAAATCACTTTGGTCAATGCTGACCTCTACTTCCTTGGCTTCGGGCAAAACTGCAACCGTGGCTGTAGAGGTATGAATTCTACCACTTGCTTCAGTGACCGGAACCCGCTGAACTCGATGAACGCCACTCTCGAATTTTAATTTAGACCAAGCGTCTTCTCCCTTGATCATGAAAACGACTTCCTTGAACCCACCAGATTCGGAATGGCTTTGACTCAGGCATTCGAGCGACCAGCGTTTGCTCTCCGAGAACTTGCAATACATCCGAAAAAGGTCAGAGGCAAAAAGAGAGGCTTCGTCTCCTCCAGCCCCTGCCCTGATTTCAATAATTGTGTTTCTTCCGATATCGGGATCCGGGGGAAGCATGGCGACAAGCAGGTTTTCCCTTAGCTCTTCAATGCTTGCTTTAAGAGATAGGATTTCCTCTTGGGCGGCATCTGCGAATTCTTCGTCCGAGAGCAAGGTTTGGCTTTCTTCAAGCTCTGCTTGCAAAGACATGATTTTCTCGAAGGTTTCGATTATCCCCTTCACTCGTCCATGTTCCCTCGAAAGATCGGATGCCCGTGGGGCATCTTTGAAGACGTCAGGATCTGACAACTTTTGCTCTAGCTCATTGTATCGTTGCCGAAAGGGGTCAATATTTGGTAAAAGATCCATTACACATATCCTTTAGCAAAAATCTGAGTACTCCGAAACCTTAAGTGAATCCAAATCGACAAAATCATCAAATTCACGGACAAAACATTGTAGCGTGCGTTTGGGACTTTGATAAGACCTTGATTCCGGGATATATGCAAAGACCACTTTTCGAGCATTACGACATAGACGAATCGACCTTTTGGAAAGAAGTCAATCAGTTGCCGTCTCTTTATGCCGAAAGAGGGCTAAACGTATCCTCCGATACGATATATCTTAACCATTTGCTTAGTTATGTAAAAAACGGACCACTTCGCGGATTGACCAACCAGAAGCTTATGGAACTAGGTTCCGAATTGGAATTTTGCCAAGGGTTGCCCGATTTTTTCAAGGACCTTTCGCAGATTCCCGAAGATCCTGAATTTTCAAGTTTCGACTTCAAAATAGAGCATTACGTAATTAGCACGGGTTTGGCTCCGATGATCAGAGGAAGCAAAATATACCCCTACATCGAAGATGTTTTTGCCTGCGAATTCATTGAATCTCCGGTGCCTCCTCATTACATGAGTCAGACAGAACTATCCTTGCCGTTGGATCCAGAAATTTCTCAGGTAGGAATGACCGTGGATAATACGATTAAAACCAGATTTATTTTCGAAATAAACAAAGGTTCGAACAAAAACCCGGCAATAGACGTAAACACCTCGATACCTCATGCGGACAGACGCATCCCCATTGAGCAGATGATTTACGTGGCCGACGGACCGAGTGATGTGCCTGTTTTTACCGTTGTCAGGCAAATGGGAGGGAAGGCATACGCAGTTTACGATCCTAAAAACGAGAGAGAATTTGAGCAGACATGCGAATTGGTCGAGCGATCACGAGTGCATAACAATGGTCCTTCGGACTATAGACCAACCTCCCCAACGGCCATTTGGATGAAACAAAAAGCCCGTGAAATTCTCCGGGCAATGATCAAAAAAAGGCAGGACGAACTGAGCAAGAGAGCTGGCTCGCCACCCAAACACCTTACGGAAACCGAAGAAGAGCCCGATGGTTTTGACTCCAGGCAATCCACCTTATGGACGTGACGCAATGGCATCGAAAATCCCTGTTGGGGCTCGAAGAACTTTCGGTCGCCGAAATAGAATGTATTCTTCGACAAGCCGCCCAGTTTAAAGAAGATGTGCCTAACCCGGAGCGCAAGACCGACCATTTAAGTGGAAAGCGCATCGTAAACCTTTTTCTTGAACCGAGCACGAGAACCAGAATAGCGTTTGAAATAGCTGCCAAAAGCTTGTCTGCAGACGTGATTTCCATAACGGGCAACTCCAGTAGCCTGACCAAGGGAGAAACACTGAGAGATACGGCGATGAACGTTCAAGCCCTTGGGGCTGACGCGATCGTTGTCCGACACTCATCGGCCGGTTCTTCTTTGTTCCTTTCACGCACTATAGACGTTCCTATCATCAATGCAGGTGACGGAGCTCACGAGCACCCAAGCCAAGCATTGCTCGACATGTTCACCCTTCAAGAAAACCTAGGAACCCTGAGGGGAAAGAAAATAACCATACTAGGAGACATTCTATTTAGCAGGGTTGCCAGATCAAATCTTTGGGGGTTAACGAAAATGGGAGCTGAGGTAACCCTTGCGGGTCCATCCACATTGGTACCAAAACAATTTGAAGAAATGGGGGCCAGGGTTTCCCATGACCTCCGGGAATCGCTTGCGGATGCCGATGCAGTTATGCTTTTGCGCATACAGCACGAGAGGCAAAACTCGACCCATTTTCCATCTTTAGCCGAGTATACCACCATGTTTGGCCTGAACATGGAAAGAAGTAAGTGGCTTAAGCCCGATGCGATAATTTTACATCCTGGGCCAATTAACCGAGGGGTGGAAATTGATTCGGAACTAGCGGACTCATCGAGGGCAGTCATTTTGGATCAAGTCAAGAATGGCATAGCCGTTAGAATGGCCATCCTGTACCTTTGCGCCAATGCGGTAACCTGTTCACATAATGACTGATTATTGCCTAAGTGGAGCCCGGATCGTTGATCCGGCGAAAAATCTCGATGAAATTAGAGATTTCTGGGTAGTGGACGGAAGAATAACCTTCGGCCGTCATGATGGTGAAACGGAAAACTTAGACGTTTCTGGAAAAATCGTTATGCCGGGACTGATAGATCTCCGTAGTCATTTGCACGCTCCGGAAAGCTTGTCGAGCGCTAGTGCGGCCGCGGCTGCCGGAGGGTATACTGCGATCTTGGCAATGCCAGACGTTTGCCCACCGGCAGACAATCCGGGGGCAATTAGACTAATGGAAGAAAAGGCATCAAAATCTGCCTCCATAACCTTCTTGCAGTGTGGCTGTTTGACCAAGGGCTCGAAAGGCAAGGAACTGGCTCCCCTCGGTTCTCTTAAGGAGGCAGGGGTTGTGGCAGTTTCGGATTGTCCCAACAGTCCTCAAAACACAGAGATTTTCCTCAAGGGGCTGGAATATGCATCCATGTTCGACCTGCCAGTAATAGAGTTTCCCAGAGACCTTACCGTTTCTTCTTCCGGGGTGGCGCACGAAGGACCCACTGGATTGAGAATGGGAATAGGGGGATATCCGCGAATGGCCGAAGAACTATTCGTTCAAAGGGCGATCACCATCTCTCGCAATATTCAGGTAAATATTCACGTGAGCTCTATTTCATCAGCCGGGTCTGTGGAATTAATTCGTAATGCCAAAGCAAAGGGAATCCTCATTACCGCAGACACCACACCACACCACTTGACCCTAACCGATGAGAAAATATTGGGCTACGACCCAAATTCCAAAACAATGCCCCCGCTGCGGGAAGAGAGTGACAGAGCAGCTATTTTAGCAGGGATATTGGATGGAACGATCGATTGTATCTCTACCGCGCACGAACCATGTCATGAACATGAAAAACAAGTTGAGTTTGATTTGGCGCCTGCTGGAATTATCGGTTATGAAACCGCTTTGTCCATAGTATATGAGGAGCTATCCCTGCACGAGAAAGACCCTTTTGGGTTAATCGCCCAAACCATGTCGGAAAAACCAAGGCGCATTTTGAAAACACCATACGAAGGGATTACGGAAGGAGCTAAAGCAGACTTCGTAGTTTTTGACCCAAGCAAAAACTGGCAATACACGGTGGAAAAAGGAGTAAGCGTTGCGAGAAACACCCCTTTTGACGGCTGTACGATCAAGGGCTCGGTTGTAGCGACCTTTTCTATGGGCAAGCAGGTATATTCGGCCATAGAAGTCTAATTTAAGTTGTTTCCCTAAAATGCAAAACAGCGATATTGCCAGCTTGGTTTTGGCAACTGTCGGTATATTCCTAAACCTCAGAAGCTACGGGGGAAAAACGAAAATTTTGACCGTTAGGGCTTTGCGTGCTCCATGGGATGGATGGATGGATGAGACGCCCTCTCAGCCGGGGTCGAATGTAGTCAAAACACGAAACTATCACCCGAGCGTCATCCTCTTAAGCATATTTAAGGGTCTGGTCTCGACCCTTAAGGTCTGGCCGCTATTGGTTCTTTTTTCCATCTTGTCACAGAGCCTGTTGCCCGATTACCCGCAGCAAGACATAATTAGGAAATTAAAAGAAGACGAAGGGCCCAACTTTTACGAAATGTTTTGGTTTGCCGGTCTGTTTTCCCCCATCGTTGAAGAACTTATCTTTCGCGGAGTTTTATACCCTATGCTAAAGAAGCATATAGGAGTTTTTTGGGGATGCGTATTATCATCGTTACTATTTTCATACATACACGACAATGTTCTATCCTTCGCCCTGCTTTTTTTATTTAGCGTATATTTAACTATGGTTTATGAAAGGAACAATAACCTTATCATTCCCATTGCATGCCATGCGTTCTTTAACATTTTCATGCTAACCCTTTTGTGGATCGATGTCATTTGAGAACTTAGGTGAAGGGGCATTCATTTCTCACTCCCTTGGGGATACGGATTTGTTTATCAAGCAGTTGGTGAAAAACATTGAACCCAATTCGACCATTCTTCTGAACGGAGAAATGGGAGCGGGAAAAACATACCTTTGTTCAGGGATAGCGTCACATTTTGGGGTCAAAACCCTAACGAGCGCTTCCTTTGGTCGCGTTAGCCTGCATTCGGGTGACGTAACGATCGTTCACTGTGATTTTTACAGAAGCAAATTGAACCATGACTTTTTTACTTTGGAGGTGGAACCATTGCTAAAAGCCCCCTGGTTATTGCTGATTGAATGGTCGAGAAATGAAGAAAAGATTATTGAAACAGAAAAGATTATTGAAATCGAAATTCTTCACAAGGGACCCAGTTCTCGAGAGCTTAGGCTAAGCGGGATTAGTTAAGGATAAGACCCCCGTTGCTAAACTCGGATACAAATCCTTCCTTGGTCAGCCATTTCAATTCGATTAACAAACTTTTTTTATCTATTTCCCCAAGATCTTCGTGATTCAGCAAGGCAACCTTCTTTGTCTCTCCCAGTTTTGCCAGAACGGTTACGAGCTTTTCGGACGTTTCGCTTAATGGGGTGCCTCCCGCCCTACACCTTTTATATGCCGAAGCAAAGGTGCGTTTTTTGTCAGAATACTTAAAAATGGTGAAGTTGCTTTTTTTAAGATTGATGAGACAGGACGAAAACAACGCGTTAAGCCAATTTGATTTTTGCCGGAAAAAGACCTTGAACTGATCCGCAATACCCGGAGCTACTGAACTCAAGCGATCACCGCTTATCTTTGCGTGATCTTTGACCTCAAGCAAAACCGCAGGCGGTTCATGGGTGCATGCCTGCCTTAATAGTTCTGCGCTCTTGTACCACACGGACTCATTGCCAACAACGGCGAACCTGAAAATCTGCAGAGGTTTTTTTGCCCATTCGGCAATCCTTTCGGCATCCTCTATTTTGATTAACTTTGCTGAGTATGACTTGTAATGCGTAGAAATGCCATTGAGAAGGAGATGTTGCCTAACGGCTTCTTCGTGATAATGGTAACTGTTCGGAGGGAGGAGGGTCTGAGTATGGGGGCATTCATAGACATACGGAAACGTACTGTTTAGGTTAGCCTCTAGCTCTACCTCACTAGTGAAAACCTTTGCGGAATGGTTGGCAAACAAGTGCTCTATGGCTTTCTCTTTTGACGAAAAAACCTTCTCGTCTACTTTGGTTGTCGCGAAATGTTGACCATCCCGTTCTTCTGAAAAACGGATTATCACATTATATCTTTGGGGGCTACCGAAGATTGTGGCGCAAATTTCAGACAGACCGAAGGAAACCCCTGTCCTTCTCATTTCCTCTTTAATTTTTTGCAAAACCTCCCCTTTGGGTTGAATCGAAAAAGTAAATTGGTTTTCGGCTTTTTGTCGGGGGGGGTACCTTGAACCACCCTTTCTTTGTCCTGGTTTTTTTTCGTTTCTGCCGATCTTTCGCCCCTCACGTCTGTGGCTTGAGCCTTTCTGCTCGTAATTTGGCGGGCTGGATTTTTTGGCCCAAGCAGGTTCTATGTCAAGGCTTTCAAGCGATGACAGATCAATGGGCTCAAACTGCCCGCTATCCTTACCCTCCGCTCCCATGGGGGACGGGTATCATTGACCCGGAGTCAGATTCAACGGCTTGCATTTTTCCAAGCATTGTTGTAGACAGGTGATCCATTGTGCTCAGGTGGCGGAATTGGTAGACGCGCTAGATTAAGGATCTAGTGCCGAAAGGCGTGGGGGTTCGAGTCCCCCCTTGAGCACCATCATTTGATTTTGTCCAAGCTCTTGTGTTTGATTCTGCGACCATCTTCGTATTCAGATTCGTAAGTTTGGTAGAAGTCTTTATCATAAGCCTCAAAAAGTCCGTGTCTAAGGTTGTTCTTCCAATGTTCGAGCAGCCTTACTTGGAACTTCCCGCCATTTCTGGGCAAAGTATACTGCGCCACCACCCAAGCGTTGGCTTTTTGACCTCCATATTCTCGGCCAAATTTATCTTTGGCTTCTTTTCTCAGCTTGAGCCACAAAGTGGGTAGTGATTCAGAATCGACTTCGGAGGGCGGCTTGTAGTTTTCCGGGTCAACGGGCTTAGGATAAAAAAAGATGTGGGTTCCATGCTTCAATCCCTTGACGTAATCCTTTTTGGAAATAGGGATGCCTTGTTCGTTGAACTTTTTCACCTGACCATGCAAAACGCCGGACAGGAATTGGGCTTCTGTTATTATTTGCCCGTTCGGAAACTTTTTTTCGATCGTTCCGCTAAAAGGAAATTTCTCCTCTTTGTAAAATGCCAGCGGAACCAAGTTCCATTTCGAGGTCTTTATTACAGGAACACTGACAATTTCACCTTTTTCCACAACGACTGAACCCAGTTCGAATTCATTGGCCATTGCGCCTGTGACTTTGGCAACCACGTGCTCGGAATATCCTGCACCTCCGCTCTGAATAATAATCCTTCTTAAAGTGCCGTCCTCCCCTACTTCCGGGACGCCCATGGCTCCCGAACCTTTCCAAAACAAGTGTTTGTCAATGAATTCAATTTTATTTGATTTTTCGAAATGGACCTCATCCGAATCAACCCTCCGCTCATTGTATGGGCTGCCGGGAAGGCTTTCACTGTTTCTCGTCTTTTCTTTCCACCAAATGGAAAAGTTGTCCATATTGCCTTCAAAAAGAATGACAAACCCCAAGAGCAGTGAAACCGAAAGAACGGAAAGAAAGGCGAGCATGAATCTCTTCATCTATAAATTTCTTTTACGAAGGTTCTTTGGTTAATCCTAAAATATGCAAAAGTCATGAAAGGATAATTATGACCACTGCCTTTTCCTGTATGCAAGAGAATTTGCTAATTTCGAAGGAAAGTTGGGACCATCATATACAAAAGCAGTGTATATTTGCAGAAGGGATGCACCAGCATCCAGTTTGCGCAAGGCGGAATCCCTGTCGAATATTCCTCCTGCACCGATAATCGGAAACTTGTGATTGGTTAGTTTGGAGACAAAGCGGATGGAATCTGTAGAGTTTTCCTCGATGGGCATGCCACTTAGACCGCCTTTCTCGAACTGGACACCCTGAGCGGCTTCGTTCCTATAAACCGAGGTGTTTGTTGCAATGATTCCATCAAATGAACAGTCAAGGGCGAGAGACACGATTCTTTCCAAAGACCTGTAATCTTCGTCAGGCGATATTTTCAAAAGACAAGGGATGGGACTACAGCCGAATTTTCGGCTCCAGTCCAAATTATGAGAACGGATACTCGAGAGCAAGGGATTGAGGTGTTTTTCTTGATGTAGCTCACGCAGGTCGGGCGTATTTGGAGAACTTATGTTAATGGCAATATAGTCAGCTTGTTCAGCGACGTCAGAGAAAGCGCTCAAGTAATCGTCAAGGGCGAGGTCAAGAGGCGTGTCTTTAGATTTGCCAATATTTATTCCCAAAGGAGAGCGTCTGTTCCCCTTTGGGTAAAATCGAGAGATTTGCGCGGCAAGCGCCTTCGATCCAGAGTTGTTGAAACCCATGCGGTTGACCAATGCATTAAACTTGGGGTACCTAAAAAGCCTCGGACTAGGGTTACCTGGTTGGCCTTTGGGAGTTACGGTACCAACCTCTACATGCCCAAACCCTAAGGAGGAAGACATTCCAGGGAAGCGACCGTCCTTATCCAAGCCGGCTGCCTGCCCAACGCAGTTGGGGAAAGTTAGCCCCATTAATTCGGTCGGAGCGGTCTCGGTTCGGAAAAATGATCTTGCAAGGAGTTTCGATATCCTAAAGCGTTCGGCGACACTCAATAGATTGCAGGCAACGTCATGGGCTTGCTCCGGATCAAGTTTGAAAAGGAGGGGGCGAAGAAATTTGTGGTAAAAGAGGGACACGAAAAAGAGTGATTGTTGTTGGTAAGGAAATCAGATAACTCAAAGAAGAAAAACAAATTTTAAGGAAATTTCAAACAAGGTTGTTGACATACAAAAAAAACACTTCTTAAGGCAAACCAATGAAAAAAACAGGACCTAGTCTGGATTGGTGCATCGTTCGTCTCGGAGAAAATGAAAACTGGTGGGTGGATTCCATTAGCGATCAGGAGAACTGGGATGTGGACGACTTGGGTATTATTGACCCCAAACAATTTCTTCACATTAGCGAACTGCTCGACTCAATGACAGAATTTGGGCTGGAGTCCCAAATGGTTGACGAAGCATTTTTTACCTTCGCCATTGGCCAGGAGGTGAAGGGCGGTTTGGTTAAATTGTCGAGAGTGCGAGATTCGCTTCTCAAAGCCGAGGACATGCTTTTTGCCCTCCCGGACGTGTTGAATGAAGAAAAGGGGCCTTATGCGGATTTTCTCAATCACGCCACGCAGATACGGGTATCCATGCTCAACGAATTGATAGAGTTTGCCGAACCTTATACGCAAGAGGAGATGGAGGAAGTCTTGGCGGAAAAGCAAAACAATGACTTCTTGGCAGGTCAAAGAAGTCATTTTAGCGATGAGCTTCTTGCCATTCTCGAATTCGTTCCGGAGGGATTTGCCATTGATGCCGATTTGGAGGAAGACCCAGAAAAATCAAATAATGCAACAGAGGATTATTCGGATTTGGATACGAACCTAATCGAGGTATCCGACAAGGAGGAGAAACTTCTGCCAGACGAAGACTTGAAATGGGAGGAGGAAGAAAAGGAAGAAACGACTCCATATGAGGGTGGAGCGCCCGACGAAGAAAGTTAAATTAACTTGGAAATTCTTTCAGCAAAGTATGTGAATATGAGGTCCGCCCCTGCCCTTTTAATGGAAACGAGGGACTCTAAGGCGCATTTGTCGAGGTCTAGCCACCCTTGCATATGGGCAGCCCAAAGCCTTGAGTATTCACCAGAGACTTGATAGGCGGCTATGGGTAAATCGAAAGTGTCCCTGGCATGGCTAATGACGTCCAGGTATGGTTCCGCGGGTTTTACCATTAGGATGTCTGCGCCTTCGCTTGCATCAAGAGCGAGCTCCCTACACGCTTCCCTAAAGTTTGCGGGGCATAACTGATAGCCGGACTTGTCCACGGGCGAATCGGTTTTGGATCCGACCGCATCCCTGAAGGGACCATAATAAGACGATGAGAATTTGGCAGAGTAGGAAATGATGCCGGTGTGGATAAAACCTTCTGCCTCGAGCCTTTCCCTAATCTTTTGCACCCGACCGTCCATCATGTCCGAGGGAGCGACTAAATCGTAGCCCGCTTGAGCGGCCAGGACAGCCGCTTCAGCCAAAACCTCTACGGTAGGATCATTGTCAACGCGACCATCCTCAGACAAAATACCGTCCTGCCCATGCAATGTATAGGGATCGAGAGCCAAATCAGCAATAAGAGCAATGTCATCGAGAGCATCCTTCACTTGCCTGACCGCTTGATAGACGAGAGATTTGGGGTTTAGTATCTCACTGCCCTTTGCATCTTTTTTTGATTCGTCAATATGAGGAAATAAGGCGAAGGCGCGGATGCCCAAACTCTTCCACTCGACGATCTTTTCTGTCAAAAGATTTACTGGCCATCGAAAAATTTCCGGCATCGAGGGAATAGGGACAGGATTCTCATCGCTTTCGGTTACGAATACCGGCAAGACCAAATCGCTTTTGGAAAGATGGGTTTCCGTTGTCATTGAATTCAAGACCGGATGATCGCGTAATCGTCTCGGTCGGTTTAGAAATTCATAGCTCATGGTGAGGTGCGTTAAAGTTGTTATGGACAATTTGCCGGTTAATTAGAATTATCAGAGGGTATGGAGCTTGAGTTAATTTTACCGATAAACGCAGTGGGTTGCCATAAAATAGTCACTTAAGACAATGGAGTGGGAATCAATGCTTGTCTTGGGGTTGTTGGTTGCAACGCTCGCGTCGTTTGTGCTCGAAAAAGTGAGCGTGGACGTTACCGCACTAGCATTGTTTGGGATAATCCTTGCCATCTCCGGGCTGGAATTTAGTGACCAATGGCCTAGTCTGAACAAGGTGCTATCCGTTTTGGCCAACGAGGCACCCCTTACTATTGCGGCGATGTTTATCATTAGCGCGGCGCTGAATCGGTGCAGGTTGATAGAGCAAGCGTCTGAAACACTAAGCAAATTCTGCAAATATGGGTACACGAAATTTACATTAGTGTTACTGGCATTGGTTGCTTTCGTATCAGCCTTTATCAATAACACGCCCGTAGTCGTCGTTCTTTTGCCTGTGGTGATGAGTTTGTCGAGAACCTTGGGGGTCTCCTCCTCGAAGTTGCTCATCCCTGTTTCCTACGCTTCTATCTTCGGAGGGTGTTGCACGTTGGTTGGCACAAGTACGAATATTTTAGCTAGCGGCATAATGAGCGAATCGACCGTTTATCCAGAGATGCCTCCAATGGAAATGTTCGAACTTTCTGCCATAGCGCTCCCTTTGTTGGCCATTTCCCTGGGGTTACTGGTGCTTTTTGGGAGAAAGTTGCTTCCGGACAGGGAGGCTCTCAGTAATATTATTTCAGACATTGACAGAAAGGAATTTCTAACCGAAGCCTTTGTTTTGGAAGGCTCGCCCCTGATCGGGAAGAAAATACAGGATTCGGAGATCGGCTCCCTTTCAGGAGTTCGCCTCCTCGACGTCGTCCGAAAGGGACAAGCCGGCGCACCTTCCATATCCGAACTTGTTTTGCAGGAAGGGGACAGGCTTGTTCTTTCCTGTCGTCCTCAGGGAATTATCGAGACAAGGGAACTGGAGGGCGTTGGCCTCCTTAACGAAAACCGGTTGGGGATAGAGCAGGTCTCCTCAAAGACGGGAGTTATGGTGGAAGGGGTCGTTGGACCGTCCTCCTCGCTTATCTCCCAAAGTCTTTCTGACGCAAGCTTTAGGGCGCGCTTTAACATAACCATACTAGCTCTTCACAGAAGAGGGAAAAACCTCAGCACTCAGATAGACGGAATACGTTTGCAGCCAGGTGATACGCTCCTTCTTTTGGGCACGGAGGAATCAATTGAGAGACTGAGAAAATCAGAGCAAGTAATCTTGCTGGACGAGCCTCCGCTCCCCATGAACAATATGAAAAAAAAGTCGCCGATAGTGCTGTCTGTCCTTCTAGGCATTATTGTCGTTGCGACCTTGGGAATTTTGCCTATCTCAGTTGTGTCTATCGTTGGTGTTTCTATCTTGCTATTAACGGGTTGCGTAAAGCCGAGCGAAGCCTATCAATCCGTAGAGTGGAACATCTTGATTCTGATATACGGAATGCTTGCCCTTGGTGTGACGATGGAATCAACAGGGGTTTCCGGCATGATAGCCACACTGGTGGGACAGTTGGGAATGGAATTCATTCAACCGGCCTGGCACGCGATTGCCGTGTTGATAGTTTTGTACTTGATAACCTCAATCCTGACGGAAGTTCTCTCGAACAACGCAACGATTGTTATCATGGCTCCAATTGCACTGGAGCTAGCCAATCAATTGAATATGGATCTGGAGAATGCCAGAGCATATGTTCTTACAGCTTGTATTGCTGCCTCCGCAAGCTTTGTAACCCCCATCGGATATCAAACCAATACCTTTGTTTACACGGTCGGTGGATACCGGTTTAGGGATTTTATGAAAATAGGGATTTTCTTTAATTTAATCTACTTTGTCGGGACGATCTTGCTGGTGTCATGGATTTGGGATCTAGCTCCTTAGCATGATTTGAGATTAATAAAATTTATGGATCAAGGGAAATTTTTGAGAGAGTACCGCCGCTCGGAAAATACCCCTACGAGGGCAAAAACTCATTTTTCGGAGAATAATTAAAAAAAAAACTCCAGAAAGAGAAAAATAGCTGTTGTTCAAACGGTCGAAAACAAAGGATTATTTTGTATTGCATTCGCCGCAAAAGAGAAAACAAATATCTGTAAGCATCTGCAATTAAAAGATATATAAAATCACTACTAGTACTCATCAGAGTCCGTCGGACTTTGGGTATCTACACGAAAAAGTGCATTAATTCCTAAGTCCTATCTTGACGAGAATAAGTCTGATTCAGTAGGATGACATACAGTCAAAATGCTGAACGAAATCTTTCACAAACCCGAACAAAAAGCAGCCACTGCATTAGCTGGCCTTATGGCTTGTTGGGTGTAACTAGTTAAATATATACATTTCAAATGTCTGAGGAAAAAGATACCGATAATAAACCGGAGGAAAAATACGATTCTTCCAAAATTCAAAAACTTGAAGGCCTCGAGGGCGTCCGCAAGAGACCGGATATGTACATTGGAGACACCAATGAAAGGGGCTTGCACCACTGCGTTTTTGAGATCGTTGATAATTCGATAGATGAGTCCCTCGCCGGATATTGTTCAGAAATAACAGTGCACCTTTATACAGATGGCTCGTGTTCGGTCCAAGATAACGGGAGGGGGATTCCCGTGGACATGCATCCTAAGCACAACATGCCCGCACTGGAACTTGTATTGACTAATCTACATGCAGGCGGAAAATTCGGAAAAGGAGCCTATCAGGTTTCGGGGGGGTTGCACGGCGTGGGAGCCAAATGCGTAAATGCAGTCTCGGAATGGTTTATTGCGGAAGTGCGCCGAGAGGGAAGTATTCATCGGATGGAATTTTCACGAGGAAAAACTACCCAAGAAATAAAAGTTGTAGGATCATGTCAGTCAACGGGTACGAAAATAACTTTTATGCCCGATGAACAAATATTCCAAGAAAGCAGAGAGTTTAATTTTGATGTCTTGGCAAAACGCTTGAGAGAATTGGCCTTTCTAAATCCTGGCGTTAAAATTTTGCTCGAGGACGACCATACCAACCGTAACGAAAAATTTCTTTTTGAAGAAGGCATAAGTGAATACGTTCTTTACC
>Ga0315322_10001703_pt1 | contig 17023 bp, 17 predicted proteins | sample M110021515metaG_FD_203461 | JGI IMG/M metagenome (GOLD analysis project Ga0315322, IMG submission 203461) | Ammonia-oxidizing marine archaeal communities from Monterey Bay, California, United States - M1 100m 21515 | ecosystem: Environmental > Aquatic > Marine > Intertidal zone | place: USA...
AATGTGTCAGCGATCGAAGATCTCAACTGCCTAGAACTTCTTTAAAATGTTTAACTAGCTGTGAGGAAGAATTCGTTCTTACGCTTATAACTATGCGGTTACATATATAAATTATGTGGCAGTAAGGTAAGTGCGTGGATGTAACCAGCAACTTCGTAATGATTCCCGCCTTATTTGTGTCATTCTTTATTCTCTGCGGGGTAGCGATAATGGCTGTCAAGCTTTTCAGTACAATACGTTGCTACTACTCGTCTGGGGATGAGAAAAAGTGGAGCGACATGAGAGACAAAAAAGACGAGCTCTAAAACCAAACTAGAGGTTATGTGTTTACAGGGTTTAAGAATCTCGTGGTATCTTTCTCCAATGGAAGTCACGAAGTTAAACAATTTCTTTGGCGCTGAAATCCAAGGAATTGATTTAGCAAACCTTACTGGCGAGAATATCGACGACATAAAACAACTATGGCTTACACATAAGGTCTTAGTTCTCCGTAATCAGGTATTAACTCTCGAAGAACATGTGGATCTCTCGAGAAATTTCGGCGATCTTGAAGTGCACCCATTCGGGAATATCCACCCAGAGCATCCGGAAGTGCTCGTTTTGGAAACGGGTGGAGAGGCAGGGAAACAGTCTTACAGTGCTACTGATTGGCATTCGGATGTTACTTATAGAGAAAAACCTCCTATGGGGTCGATACTTCGAGGTAAAGTGATTCCACCCGTGGGTGGAGATACATGTTTCGCAGATGCTGCAGAAGCGTACAATCGGCTCAATCCTAAAATTCAAATCATGGTTGATGAGCTATCTGCTGTCCATGATTGGAACAAAATGACAAGCCAGGGGAAAAACCCTCTTCGAGACAACACGTTGGATGAAATGCGTAAAACATTCCCGCTGATGTCCCATCCGGTAATACGAACACACCCTGAAACAAAGGAAAGGGCAATATTTACCAATAACTTCTTTACATCGCACATCAATGGTGTCGACGAAGAAGAAAGTGAGTATCTGCTACGAAAATTAGCAGAGGCGATTCGTGATCCAAGTATCCAAATTCGGGTTAGATGGGATGAAACGACAGTAGTCATGTGGGATAACAGATGCGTGCAACATACAGGAACAGATGATTTCCTACCAGCACATCGCAGGATGGAAAGAACAACAATTATCGGTGACCGACCATTCTGACTTGAAAACTAGGTTCAAAACTGACGTAGACTATTGGTATGGGGATTAATGAATATGACAAGGCTCCTCCAACCGTTGAGCGCTTAAACGTATTTGATCGCTATACAGAAATTCCTGCAATTGATTACGGCAATTATGGTGAAGGATTATGCCGACGACGGATTCGGCTAGAAAATATTTCTGATTCCTTCAGCATTGGTGAACTTGAAGATGATTTTCATCATTTTAGAGTAGAAATACATCACAACGAAAACAGGGTAACTCACATTCAAGGGACTACTTTTAGGGCTCCATGGTCCACATGTTCAGAAGTAAACAAACCCCTTCAAGAAATAGTTGGATTACAACTTTCAAAAGATTCAATTTCGATAGGTGCGCATGTTTCACCTACCGACAATTGCACCCATTTATTTGACCTTACGGGTCTACTGGCATCCCATATTTTAGGGGGAAAGAGAAATAAACAATATGATTTAGCTATTACCGACCCAGTGAATGGTTTTCAAATACTGTATTTATGGGAAAACGGTGTTGCTCTACTTGCATGGGAAGCGCAAGATAGCATCATTGTTGCTCCAGAAACTTTGGAGGGTGTTAGCCTTCAAGAAAAATTTATCCCATGGGCGAGAGCAAACTTCGATGAGGACATTGTTGAAGGCGCTATTGCTCTTAGAAGAATGATCCATATTTCAATGGGCCGCGGAGCAAATCTTGATCAGGTTAAATTAGGAACCGAACACGTCGACGGTCCTATAGGTCGCTGTTATACCTATTCAGAAAAAGTTCTTTTTCGAGCTAAACGAGAAAAGAAATCTGTTCGTGATTTCAGCAACCCTGACCATGCAGCGCTTCTATTATCGGATATGAACGTTCGGAAAGAGACATAACATTTGTAGTTCTTCTGTCTTATCAGGGGGTTATGAAAGTTGCATTCTTAACTGTTTTTACATATATAAGGGGTCTAGAGCTACGTTTTTAATAAGAAAGTCCGCAGATAGAACCACAACTAGCTCTAGCATTAGGGCATGGGAAAACCTCCGAAAAATAGAAAAAGCGGTGGCCGGGTAACAGAAAAAGGAACTCGTCCAAAACCATCGCCCTCTTCAAAGAAGAAACGCACTGAGGGTGGCGCATCTACAAACATGGTAAACCTAAACCCGAAACAAAAATTTAATAGCAGTAAAAAGCAAGATCATCATCACCCAGAAAAAAGCTGGAAAAATAGGCCTCTGTAGTCTCAAGCTATCGAATACCGTTCGATCATGGGATAGGGGTTGTGTAAAACACTGTAAGACCCCGGCCCTGTATAAGTCTAGTGAGATAGACTTATACAGGTAGGTAGGTATGAAACGCTATTTCTTGGTTGACCCTGATAACCCCGACAATCCCATTGAAATTCCTTTTGAGGATTACGAGTATTTGATGTGGGTACGGGAACGAGAACGTGAAAATCGCGAACGAGGTAAATTACGAAAACGAACATGGGCAGAGAAACTAGTCACTACTGTTTTTTTATTGATTCTTATGTTTGTTTCTACAGCAAAACCCGTCTTTAATATCGGTGTTCATGAAGATCACGTAACTAAATCAGTTTGGGTTTCTGAAATGATGAAACAAACCGAACTGATCGAAGTTGAATACATTTTTCTCCAAGGGAAACAAGTGCACGGAGTTTACTTCAGCAGTAACGACCTTATTATCGTCGAACGTCAAGCTACGGATTCAACATTCATCCATGAATATGCTCATGCAGCAGATCGTTACAACTACTTCTCTTGGGAAAAGGAACTCAAGGAACTGCTTTGGAGCACTTACACGTCTAACAATATGAACCCGATAATTTTTAAGGATTCCTCGCCAGCAGAGATTACTACGGAGTTATTTGCTGATGCTCTCTTGTATATAGAAACTAGTAAGAGCGGATCTTATTTCAATTCAGCTGACTCTTTTATACTTACGAAGACAGTAAAGAATTTCATAGAGCAAATGAACCTAGAATTTGAAACTCAAGAACTTGTCGTGGATTACCTAACTCCTGACAGGGTCGAGAACATCTCGATTACGGGAGCGAAAGGCTTGGAAAGCTTGTTACAGGACAATTGACAACTAGGTTGACTTTCTACCCTCTTGTGTCCATGTGGGCTCTGCTTCGGAGTAATGCAGTATGCCACCGGCCAATGGGCGACCGCTTGGCTTGTCAATCAAAGTTCACTTGACGACTTCTTCTTTACGTTCTGTCCAAACATTCATGAACTCGGAGTCGATGGGGCCTTCGGAAAAGCCTTCGGGCTAAGCATAGAAGAGTTCTATATCGAATTCGAAAAATTCTTAGAGCTTCCAGCTGACCAACAAATGGCTATCCTCCCAAACCCGTAAAGATGGGTGCTAGAGCGTATGTATTTACAGGGGGTTAACTAGCCAATGTTTGATTTATCAACGCCACTTACCTCGTCTTCAAGAACATCAATAACATGGACAATTCTTTTAAAAGCTGGATCTATGACTTCTCGTTGGTGGAGTGTGCTTAGGTTGTCCCAAATTAATAGGTCTCCGGGTTCCCAGAGATGTTTATAAATGTTTTTAGTGCAATGATCTAGAAGCGAGCTACTTAGAGAACTTGCTTTCTTCCGATCCATCCCGGAAATCTCCTTAAAGAAACGCCCTCCGGGGCAATATAACGATTTCCTTCCAGTAATCGGATGGATTCTGACGAGTGAGTGTTCTGCCTCGGGGACTTTCCCTCCAAAGACATCTTCTCCAGGGTAAACGTGGTAACCACCTTGAGATTGAACCATTTTTAGATCTTCTATCGAATTTTTTATCTCGGTTGTTAAAGAGTCATATCCTTGTCTTGTATCAGCAAACAAAGTTGCGCCTCCGCCTTCTGGTGGTGTTGGTACTTCACCATAAAGCAGTGCAACAGAAGCTACTTGAGGCAGGTAGGCAAGATTCGTATGCCAAGGAAGTTCGGCTGAAGCTCCGAGCGACCCTAACTCCTCAACATTTGAGAGTATAAGAATCTCATCGGATTCAGGGTGATTACGATCTTCTTTACGAAAGTATTTAGATAAGTTTTTACCAAAAATCTTAGCCATAGCTATCAAATTATTAGAATCTAACTGATTTAAACCTCGAAAAATTAGGAGTAAATGATCTTCATAAAGTGCTGACTTTATGAGGCCCTGCTGCGATAAATCATTCGGGTTAAATCCTTGAACAAAAGCGCCTATGCCATCGCCAGTCATTTCAAACGTTAACACTTCAGCCTTCTTTCATTTTAGATAACTGATACTAAGAAACGTTACTTTTCTGCTCCGACGTAACGTCAGAGGCTATGTTATCTGCAGGATTTCTTAGTTCTATTACTCGTTTAAGCCGTGCCAGATCCATTCGAAAGACATTTAAATTATCAGCAAGGTTTTGATGGCCATCCAAATCAACAAATTCATCACCAATGTTTTTTAGAAGAGAATGCTTTTCTTGCAATTTATTTCCGAGAGCTTCCCCTTCTCGGGTTAGTTGTATGCGCCAAGCTCTATGGTCATATGGGTCTGGTATACGTTCTATTACCTTTTTTCCTTCTAAGTTTTTTATGACTATGCCTAGTCTTGCCTTTCCGATGCCTAAAGATTTTGCTAGTTGGCTTTGCGTGAATGAATCGTTATGGCCAATCAGCGAAATGAGGGCCACATCAGTCAAATTCAGGTCAAATTCAGAAAAAATGAACTCAAATGTTTTCGTGATCTCCCGAGCGAGTAGAACAATATTCCAATGAACTTTATAGGAGGGAGGTCCTTGTATCCCAGAATCAACTTGGTCCTGTTTTTCCATAATAGAACATTACTTCTTACCTGTATCATTGGAAAGTTCACATAGAAGACCACTTTCAAGAAACGTTAAAAAGTGTTAATACGTTTATCTAGTATGTTTGCATACTTTCCTAGACACCTCCTAGCTCGTTGGTTTATGGTTTAAGTACCACAATTCATAAGGGGGATCATGTCTTTAAAGACACGACATTTTAAATTAATGACTATTATCATTGCTTTTTTGACGCTCGGAGCGTTAGCCGTTGGATGCGGCGATGATGATGAAGGGCGGCCAAGCAAACTTACATTTGGTCAAGTCCCATCAGAAGATGCGGTTGGCTTAGAGACCGCTTACTCTACAACGACCCAAATTCTTATTGATAACGTTGAAGGGCTAGAAGAAATAGACATGGTTGTAGCTACCGAGTACGCGGGTATTGCTGAAGGAGTTATTGCAGGAAGAATTGATATTGCTCAATTTGGGCCTTTCTCTTACGTAATCTCAACTAAGAACGGCGCCACCCTTGATGTAGCAGGAGCACTAACGCGGGCTAAGGGTGCAAATCCGGGTTATCGTAGCTACTTGGTAACTGGGAAAGATAGCGGAATTAACGGTATATCTGATCTCGCTGGCAAAACAGTATGTTTCGTCGATCCAGGATCAACTTCGGGCTTCCTATTCCCATCAGAAGGCTTACTCTCAGCAGGTCTAGACCCAATGGAAGGGTCTACTGATATCACTCCAATATTTGCAGGTGGACATGACGCCTCAATTTTGAGCGTCTTAAACGGCGATTGTGACGCTGGTTTTGCTGCCGATGTCTTCCTGAAGTCGCAACCTGGTGATGATGCTCCAGGTATTTTGCAAAGTGGAGGAGACATTGACGGTATTCTTGACCGAGTAGATGGAGCTGATGTCAATCCTGAAAGCGCCTCTTTGGCAATTATATGGAAAACAGAGATTATTGCAGGCGCACCTTTGGGGCTTAATACAGCTACTGTTCCAGCTGACATGATTGCAGAAATCACAACTGTGCTAAAAGAAAAAGTAAATCTTGATTATGCAATAGCTAACGGATACTGTTCGGGCACAGTCGAAGAGAATGACTGCAAGATAGGTTCAGGCGGCAGTGAATGGGGATACGTAGATGTAGGAGGCGACTCTTATTATGACGGTGTTCGCCAAGTCTGCGAAATAACCGGCGCTACGAAGTGCCAATAAGGCGAACAGAAGAAATATTTAGGTCATAAACAGAACATGTTCATGGCATGAAACAAGACAATATAGTTCTCCCCGACGCTGGCAGCGGCAATGCTCTAGCGTCGGGGGGAAACGCAGTTGAAGTAAAAGACCTTGTAAAAACTTTTGACAATGGCAATGTAAGGGCTCTTGACGGGGTCTCGATATCTGTGCCTGTAGGGCAATTACTGGTAATTATCGGGCTTTCTGGCTCAGGGAAATCAACGTTGCTGCGTCACCTCAATGGACTACATTTACCGACGGAAGGGTCAGTTGAGGTCTTGGGCAATGTCATCCCAAATTTGAAACGACCAGAGCTTCGATCTCTTCGGCGTGATATCGGTTTCGTTTTCCAGCAATTCAATATTGTTGGAAGGCTCACCTGCATAGAAAATGTCCTTAGCGGTGCTTTAGGAAGAATTCGAGGGCCAAGGATCGGAGCAATGATGTATCCAAAGTCGTTACGGGTAGAAGCATTTGAACAACTCGAACGTGTTGGATTAGCAGATCGGGCATGGCAAAGAACAGATACCCTTTCGGGAGGACAGCAACAACGAGTAGCTATTGCACGTAGTTTGATGCAGAAACCCAAAATAGTTCTCGCTGACGAACCAGTTGCCTCTCTCGATCCTGAAATTTCAGGTCAGGTAATGGAACTACTTGTCCAATGCTGCATAGAAGACGGGATAACTGTTCTCTGTAGTCTGCACCAAGTAGAACTGGCCTTAGGATGGGCGGATCGACTCATTGGGTTGCGTGATGGGAAAGTCGTTTTGGATTCTCTGGTCAAAGACTTGGATCAAGAAGAAGTCATGGGTGTCTATCGTGAATTAGATCCGACTGGTGAAAAGGAAAATGAATATAGCGTCTCTGAGACGGATCCCTCTTCCCAATGAGTGGGGTAAATAATCGCGAACAAGTCAGTCAGCAGGACGACAAACAAAAAGAATTTGGTTCACTAGATCAGATATCGCGACCATGGAATCTACGACGAGTCCAGATTTGGAGTTTCGTAGGCTTTCTTCTCGTTGCCTTCGCTTGGTCTGTTAGACGAGTCGGCCTTTCGTTTAACGGTATTATAGAAATAATTGAAGGGTGGCCAGCAACATGGAACCTTCTTAAAAGGATGGTCCCTCCTTCTTTACCTAGCGAAGACATTGACCTCATAATATCGTTGTCTCTTGATACATTTTTTATGGCGTTTGTTGGTACGGCGGTTGGATTAGTTCTCGGTATACCGCTCGGTCTTCTATCTGCTCGTAACGTTATGCCATGGGCTTCTGTACGAGCATTATCGAGAGCAATTATCGTATTTTCCCGCGCTATCCCAGCTTTAGTATTTGCAATATTTTTCGTTAGAATTTATGGAATCGGTGTACTTCCTGGCATCTTAGCCATCGGGATTCATTCGATTGGAATGATCGGAAAACTTACAGCGGATGCTGCTGAAGATATTGATATTGGGCCACGAGAGGGTGTGACTTCTACAGGTGCTGGACCTATGCAGGACTTAGCTACTGGCGTTTGGAGTCAGATGGTTCCGACAGTAATAACAATTTCCCTCTACCGTTTAGAAATAGATTTTCGCTCTGCGCCGATTCTTGGATGGGTAGGTGCCGGAGGAATAGGAGTATTGCTGCGCTCATATCAAGGCGGACTTCGGTACCAAGAAATGCTTGGGATCACACTTTTGATTGTGGTACTTGTAATCCTATTAGAAGCCCTCTGCGCCCTAACCCGTAATGCACTATTGGGGACCACAGAACGACTTCCAAAAAAATTAAAAACTAAATCAATATTTGCTAGCTTCGTCGGCCCCGGGCAAAAAATAGCTGATTTGATTATTAATAGGTCTAGTAGGAAAAAAACTCAAGGAGAACAATCAACTGAGCGTCGCTTAACTGCGCCTTGGACTGTAGATCGTGTGAAAGTCAATACTGTCAGCGCAATATTTACGGTACTCCTGTTGCTCTCATTTATTATTCCAGATATTGGCGCTAAAGAAATTCTCACCGATAGTGGAAATATTCCTGAAATGTTAAAAAGACTTACCCCAGACAATTGGTCTTGGTGGAGTAGTCGCATTCTAAGTGATCTAATCGACACAGTTGGTATAGGAATGGCAGCGACAGGACTTGCGTTGGTATTTGCAATTCCTTTCTCGTTCCTGGCTGCTAGCAATACGGCTCCTGGTCGTTTCGTGTACTTATGTTCTCGCCTTTTCATGCTTGTCGTACGTTGCGTCCCGGAATTAGTCGTTGCAGTTGTCTTTGTAGCTGCAATTGGTCCAGGACCTAGAGCTGGGACACTTGCGTTATCTATAGGAATGTTTGGATTTGTCACGAAACTTTTCGCTGACGCCATAGAAGAAGCCCGGCAGGGCATACGTGACGGAGTAATTTCAACTGGATCAACCCGTTTGCAGGAATCAACTACGGCAGTTTTGCCTCAAGTTGTTACTTCCATGATAAGTAACTCAATGTACCTACTCGACGTCTCAATCAGAAGCTCAACCGTTGTCGGGATTGTTGGTGGTGGTGGGATAGGGTTCCTCGTTGTTAATTCTGCTAGACAACTTCAGTGGGACACCTTAGGTGGAATCATCTTCTGCATATTTGTAATTGTCTACACCATTGAGCTTCTCGCAACCTGGGTTAGAAGAAAAGTGGAGTAATGACTGGAAAACTAGATAATTTTTTCTCCTTTTTCCTAAAATCAAGAAAGGATTTTATTAATGCGTATCCTCGTAACGAATGATGATGGGTTTGATTCACCGGGTCTACATGCTCTAGCAAGGGCATTAAAACCATTTGGTGAATTAGTAATTGCAGCTCCAGATAGGGAATACTCCGGAGCATCTTCAAGTGTTGGGCCAATACCACTCACAACTGAGAAATACAGAGTTGCAATTGAAGGGATTGATGAAGCATGGGCTGTATCAGGACCTCCTGGATTAATAGTTTTTTTAGCAAGCATGGGTGCGTTTGGCGCCCCATTCGATCTCGTTGTTTCTGGTATTAATCCTGGAGCTAATGTAGGTAACCCTGTATACCTTTCAGGGACAGTTGGTGCTGCAATCGTAGCGAGGATGGTTGGGGTAACTGGAATAGCTATAAGTCAGGAATCAGTAAATTCGTTAGTTGAAACATTCTCAGATCATCAAACTAATGAGCAGAAATGGGAAACTGCTGCTCACATAGCTGCTTCTGTTGTTTCAAACCTTGTAGAAACCCCTTTGCCAGAGCCCAGCGTTATGAATATCAATGTGCCGAATGCGGAGATTTCTGAGATCAAGGGTTGGGTGCGGGCAGAAATCGGGGATACATTCGCTACTCACCGTTCAGTGGCTATAGAACCCTCGTCAGAGAAAGAAGACGCTTATAAATTGATTATGGGCAACGGGGAAAGAGTCTCTCGCCTTCCTATAGAGACAGATACTGGGGCAGTAGCAAACGGTTATGTTTCTGTAACATGGATCAGTAAGTTATCACTAGAAGAAGCCCCTTTCGGGGAAAGCGTAGAAGCATCGTTAGATACTTATTTCCAAAAGTAAATAGAACCGGTGAAGTACAGCCAGGCTAACTGTAAAAGTTGCTTTTAGGATTTTAGAAAAGTTACCTGTGTAGTTTCTACATGTACTCCCGCAGCTATCCGGTCTGCAGTGAACTGCTCGTCAGTCATGAACGCTCCAACTGTTTCCTGGTCAGGGGCTTCCATGACTAGATGCAGCATTTTTTCATTTTCCTGCTCAACGCCTTGGACAATTACTTTTCCGCCTGCGGCTTCAATTTTTGGGACCGCTTCTGAGTTAAACCACTCACTAAATCTTTCAAAGTTATCTATTTCTTCTTGTAAGAGAAAAATCATAGGGATGCCTTTCTAATAGTTTTCTGTTTCTTCAACCATAGAATGTGGTTAGGGGTCTTGTAAAACACTGCGAAAACCACCCGTATAGGGGTACTAGAGGGCATGTATTTGCAGGGGGTTTGTTAGCCGTGTTAGTTGAAGGCCTTTCCGAAACAAGGTAGGGCCTTATCAAAGAACTGATCCCATTCATAGTTTGGATTGTCATCCAATATGTTTCCCGGAGGGAACTCTCCCTCATCATTCCAGTTATTCATCGTTTTGGAATTTGATCGGTAGTGGTTGATTGCCCAGTCCCACGTCGTTATTCCATCGTTCACGAGCACCTCCATGAGACATGCTTCTTGAAGTATGGCTGGCGACTCTGCAGCTTCGGGGTCGATAAACACTTCGCTCATGGCTTCTACCAATTCGTCGAAACGACCAGTGTCTGGATCAGAAGTGTCTGGATCAGAGCTTCCGCAGGCTACGAGGATGCCCATAAGAACAGCGACGGTGATGATGCTTGTAGCGACCCCTTTAACCATGGTTTTAGTTTAGGGCAGAACAGGTTTTATTACATGCGTGGGGGTGCTAGAGGGCATGTATTTACAGGGGTTTAGGAATTTCAATATTTAGTTCTGGATTAGAATTGGGATTATCCCTTTCAGAATAAAAGTTAAAAGTTACCTACTAAAGGGTTCATTTTTTCCATCCAAGCTTTATCCACTATGTTTAAAATCACACAGCGTTAGGAGAAATAAGTGAATCGTCCACAAGTAGACATTATGACACCCGAATATGAAGTAGACCCCAACCCAATACTCGACAATATTCGTGAAAATCACCCCATCTACTTCCATGAAGGGCTTAGTAGTTGGGTTCTTTCCCGCCATGAAGATATTTTGGAAGCTTTACGTAACCCCTCGTTTACAACTGAAAACTATGCTTGGCAACTCGAACCCGTGCACGGAAAGAACATTCTCCAGATGGAAGGGTCCGACCATCGTTCTATGCGGGCCATTGTTACCCCGACACTTCGAGGAGATCAATTACGGGAAAACTTTGAATCTGTAGCAGAGCACAACGCCAAAGAACTAATTGACGTCTGGCGATACGATGGGAACGTAGATCTCGTTAGCCAGTTCACACTCCGACTTCCGCTCAGTGTCATTATTGACGTTCTTGGGCTTGATGCTGAAGATAAACCTAAATTTCATATCTGGTATAACGCAATTCACGATTACTTCACGAATACTGCTGGTGACCCTGAAGTCGAAGCAGCAGGACTTCGGACACACGATGAACTGAAAGCGTTTTTGATGCCTCTCATCCAAGAACGTAAAATGAATCCGGGCGAAGACCTCATCAGTAAAATAGTCCACGCGGAAATTGATGGGGAACGCATGTCAGATATTGATATCAAGTCCTACATAAGTTTCCTTCTTGTGGCGGGGAGTGAATCTACAGATCTTCAGATGGCAAATATGTGGATGCGTTTACTAGAAAATCCTGAACAGCTTAAAGCAGTGCGGGATGATAGAAGCCTGATACGAACAGCGTTTGCTGAGACACTTCGACATACTCCGGCAGTACTTATGATTATGCGTGAGGCTTCTAAGGATGTGGAATTTCATGGAGTAACAATTCCCGCAGGAGCGACTGTGACTCTCATGCTTGCAGCTGCAAACAGAGACCCGCGTAAATTTTCAGCACCGGAAACTTTTAATATTTTTCGTGATGATCTAGAAGTAGATAAAGAATACACGGCAGCTGCGAATCACATGACATTTGCACTGGGTCGCCATTTCTGTATAGGCACGTACCTTGCCGTTATGGAAGCTGAGATTGCTACAAACCTACTCCTTGATGCAATGGGTGATATCGCGTTTACAGATGGGAAATCGCCTCAACAACTCGGCAGTTTTGTCCGAGCTCCGCGGCATATGCCTCTGACCTTCACACCGACAAGTTAGCTGGTGAAAATCATCTACAACCAATGGGCATGTCAAGGACACGGCCGTTGTTTTGAGCTAGCACCAGAACTTTTCAACCTTGATAGCGAAGGTCTGGCTTTCCCATTAATTGTTGGAGAGATCCCTTTAGAACTTCAAGAGAAAGCTCGGCTAGTTGCACAACGGTGTCCTGAGTTCGCAATAGAAATAGGAGAAGAATAACTCTTTAAGCAGCTGCTTTAGGTGCGGAGCTGTATTCTAGTCATGTTGTTACATTCTCAGGGGTGCTAGAGGCGTTAGGGGGCATGTGTTCGCAGGGGTTTGTAACGGTTGTGACGGATTTAACAGGCCTATAAAGACTATTAGCTCGTATCGTAAAGGTCGCGCCTAATCGCACTGGCGTTATAGAGCGAGAGGGCTAATGAAAAATAAAGCATCACGTATATCGCTTGGTCTTCTTCCACAGTTCTCAAAAATTTTACAACCTAGAAATAATTGGCCGCAGAATCCCAGAGCTGAGATACTCTCTGGCCTAGTAGTTGCACTGGCACTAATCCCGGAAGCAATTTCTTTCTCAATAATCGCTGGTGTGGACCCCAAAGTTGGCCTTTATGCATCATTTTCAATTGCGATCATTATCACTTTCTCCGGCGGTCGTTCAGGAATGATTTCTGCTGCAACTGGAGCAATGGCATTAGTCGTTGTTCCTCTGGTTGAGGAACATGGCGTGTCCTACCTTTTCGCGGCAACAATATTAGCAGGGATAATACAAATTATTTTTGGTCAAATTGGCATAGGGGATTTGATGAAATTTATCCCAAGAACCGTAATGGTTGCATTCGTAAATGCGCTAGCTATTCTAATTTTCCTGGCACAAATTCCTCACATCTTTCTCTCTGATCAAAGTGATAGAGGCAATTTAAGTATGAATTTAGTATTTATAGGGGTTGGGCTTCTCATTATCTATCTATTTCCGCGACTCTCAAAAGCTATTCCTTCGCCACTGGTTGCAATCGTGACCGTTACGTTACTAGCTATTCTCTTTAGAATTGATCTCCCCACGGTTGGGGATATGGGAGAACTCCCAAATTCTTTACCCGGTTTCAGTTTCCCGAATGTCCCATTTACATTTGAGATGTTGAAAATAATATTCCCTTATGCTTTAACCTTAGCTTTAGTTGGGCTTCTGGAATCCTTGTTAACTGCCCAATTACTTGATGACCTTACAGATACGAATAGTGATAAAAACATGGAGTCTCGCGGCCAAGGATTAGCTAACCTCATAACTGGTTTTTTAGGTGGCATGGCTGGTTGTGCCATGGTGGGGCAATCAATAATCAACTATCGTTCAGGAGGGCGGACACGGCTATCTACTCTCTCTTCAGGAATTTTTTTACTCGTCCTTGTTCTTGCATTTGGAGACTTCGTAGCAAAAATCCCTATGCCTGTTCTAGTAGCTGTCATGATCATGGTTTCAGTCAGTACTTTTAATTGGTCAAGTATTCGTCCAGCTAATCTCAAAGCTATCCCGTTGACAGAAACAGCAGTAATGGCCACCACTGTAGGAACTGTACTCCTGACGCATAACCTTGCTTATGGAGTAGGAGTCGGGGTTCTTCTTTCCGCAGTATTCTTTGTTCGCAATCTTTCAGGTGTTGTCCGTGTTACTACCTTAGATGGTTCTAGTAGCGCTGAGCAGCGGTATTTAGTTACCGGAGAACTTTTTTTTGCTTCTATAAATGGTTTAGTCCAGGCCTTTAATTGCGACTCTTTTGAGGGGGAGAAGGTAAAGATTGATTTAAGCGGAGCACGCATTTGGGATACTTCAGCTGTGGTAGCTATCGACACAGTTGTAAGTAAATTCTCGGAACGAGGTATAGCAACTGAACTGGTTGGGTTGAATCGTCATGCTGAACTTCTGCATAGCAAAACGACTGGCCGTTCTTCAGTCGGGCATTGAATACCGATTTAGTTATTTGATGACCCTTGGAAGGTTGGGAAGTTACATGTTAGGTTTCTACTATGATCGTAACGAGGTTAAATAATTTCTTCGGTGCAGAAATCCATGGAATTGATGGATCAAACCTTACAGATGAGCATGTTGACGACATAAAAGAACTATGGCTTACACATAAGGTTCTAGTTCTCCGAGATCAGGTATTGACTCCGGAAGAACATGTAGAGTTCTCTCGAAATTTCGGTGATCTTGAAGTTCACCCTCATGTTCAAAAAAACCGGGGGGATCCGGATATCCCCGAGATACTAATTCTCGAAGCAGGTGGTTCAAAGAGGGCGCTTGGAACTGATTGGCACTCTGATGTGACGTTTAAAGAAAAACCACCAATGGGATCTATTCTCAGGGGAGTGGTTACTCCAGAAGTCGGTGGGGATACTTGCTTCGCAGATTCAACTGCTGCATTTGACCGTTTGGATTCAGAAACGAAAGGAAAAGTAGAGAAGTTATCTGCGACTCATGATTGGTATACGGAAGGTAACCCTTCCGCACCTAAAAATAAGGATGAGGTCGATAGAGAGAAATATCCTCTTGTCAGTCATCCGGTGATACGAACACACCCTGAGACAAAGGAAAAGGGAATATATACGAATAACTTCTTTACATCACACATCGACGGTGTTGAAGTAGAAGAAAGTAAGCATCTGCTTCGAAAATTAGCGGGGGCGATTCGTGATCCAAGTATTCAAATTCGGGTTAGATGGGACGAAAAGTCAGTAGTCATGTGGGATAACAGATGTGTGCAACATACAGGAACGGATGATTTCATACCGGCACATCGGAGGATGGAAAGAACGACAATTACCGGTGATCGCCCATTCTGACTTGAAATTTGTTACGTTTCGTCCATTTATCCCGCAAAGATAAAGCGAAGTTTTAGGCGCTGTCTAAAGCTATTGACTTAGGTCCTTCTTCTAACCGGTTGTTACATGTGTGGGGGTGCTTGAGGGCATGTGTTTACAGGATTTTATTCTGATCCTGCGTACTTGTTTTTAACTTTAAGGTACTATGTCTGTCACCGTTACGTAATCCGAGTTTCCACCAAAGTCAAAAATCCATAGCTCAGCAGTAAATTCGATACCAGACGGAAGAGGTTCGAAATTGTATTCCAAGTAGGGTAAGTCGGCGTAAAGGCCTAATTCTGTGTCTGCAATCCATTCAAAAGAGAAATCGGGATTCATGTAGCTAAAGATAGGGAATATAAGTCCTTCAGGGTCTGCTGTTAATTCTCCCCATTGACCGTTTTCATCAATCTCGTAATATATTTCACTGAGTATTTCTCCAGTTTCATTAACTGTTAGGGAAAGAACTACATCGCGTAGTTGTTCAGAATCGGCTACTACATCTTCTGGTGAAAGATATGCAAGAGGTATATCCAAATATAAGTATGACTCATCAGTTGTAATCTCAGAGTAAGCATAAACCGTGTCTATGCCGTCACTCATTGTTAGCGCAGTGAGGTCATAGAATCCTTCTACTAGGCCGCTACCATCATTAGAAATTTCACCTGGCTCTTCACCAATAAAAAGAATAGACCCGTCATCTTCAGGTATCCCATAATATATAACTGATTCTGTAAGATTTTCTTCCACAGCAATATCAAATTGAGCAGTAATCGAAAGGCCGTCATCATCTAGGGAATAACTCGGTTCAAATGTATCTGTAACAATATTTGCTTTTTTGTTTTCAGGAATATTCTCTTGAAGCGAGAAATGTTCTAATAAAAGGTTTTTCCAATCATCCAAGCCTGGTATAGCTATGTAATCTTCTTTAGCGTACTCACTTAACTCAGGGAAATATATAGATAATCCTGTCGCAGACCTTGTTGCTGGCCCGGTGACTTGGCTGATAAGAACGTTATTCATTGCATCGACTAGATTATTTGAATCTATTTGTAAGTTTGGTTCATATAATCCCAAGGTGGCTGCAAAGTCTCCAATATCGCTCATTTGAGAATCCCAAAGAGGATTTGGACTTTTGCCAAAGCGAAGTGAATTATTTACTGATATCCCTAGTTTCGGGCTAATTTCTAAACTTGCATTTAAGAAAGATTTAGATAGTTCACTAATCGCTTGGTCAAGAAGATCAATTTTCGTTAAGTCTATAACTGATAAGGTAATGTCAATTTCAGTGCCATAAGAAACAGCATGATCTAGATATGAATTGGTAATTTCAATTCCAAGTTCAGCAGCTTCAATGGATGGATTAGTCGTGATGACTTCTAATACTTCATAGTCCCACCCATGCCCAGGTTCTAATTCCTGTGAGGCAACCATAATATTGGCGAATGGGGCCATTTTTTTTGCGACTTCGTACGTCGCCATTAAACACGCATCGAACCCAATTAAGTCAAGTTTGTCTATCTCAGAATTAGCTAGGCCTAATTCGAGGCCTAAAACCATTTCTTGTAAAGTAAGAATATCGTAACCGCTATCTTCATCTGGCCCCATTCCAGGCCAACCAGCTCCGTGGTCCCACAGAATCAGACCAGTTCTATCCGCAGGAAAAGCAGATAACCCATAATCAATAAATTCAGCAAAAGTTTCTGCAGAGCCAAGATTTTTTTCGCCGAGATTGTCATTTAGAACAAGCAACTCACCATTTGTGACTTGAAAGATTTTCGTATCCGTAAAATCTGGGACATTCAGAACACCCTCGTTTGTGTGGTCTTCAGACCTATCGAAGAATGTAACGATGTTCAAATTTGGGCTGTCAGGCACAGCTGCCATCTCAACAATATCTCCTAGGGCGTATTCTTCAAGGTCTGTATCTCCCATTAGGTAAATAAGTATTGTCCAACTTTCTTCAGAGTCATTCTCAAGAGCTTCAGCCGAGTTGGTTTCATCAACAGGTAACTCTAGATCATCGGTTCCCCCTGTAAGTTCTGCAATCTCTTCGTCATCTAAATATGAAAGGCAGGAGATAACTTCCTCGTCTATTTCACCAGTACCATTCCCATCGTTGTTTACAACAT
>Ga0315322_10001709_pt1 | contig 17000 bp, 20 predicted proteins | sample M110021515metaG_FD_203461 | JGI IMG/M metagenome (GOLD analysis project Ga0315322, IMG submission 203461) | Ammonia-oxidizing marine archaeal communities from Monterey Bay, California, United States - M1 100m 21515 | ecosystem: Environmental > Aquatic > Marine > Intertidal zone | place: USA...
TTCACATGCTGGTCGTTTAACTGGTGAAATGTCTGGCAGGAATGTGCGTGGATCAGAAAAGGCGCGTCGTCTTAGAGAATGGCTTGGGTCAAGTGAAGCTGAAATATGGGCATACGGAAACTCTTCTGGGGACAAAGAGATGCTGCTCATGGCTGATCATGAAAAGTGGATTTAGATTCAGAGCCTATTTGATCGCTACCGGGTTAACAGGTGAACCTATGCCGCCGACAAAGGGTTGAGGGCTTGCTTCTAAGAGGAAGTCCCATTGGCCATCTTGAATACAATCTTCAGCTAATTCTTCCAAATCCCAATTTTGTCCTTGTGTTAAACCCATCATGACAAGGTTTATGCAATGTATTGGCAAGATCGCTCCAGGTACGCTTGGGTCCCATGGCATCACTTCAAATGTGATTGTGTCTGTAGCTACAGCAGCAATTTCTCGTTCATGAAAAAACTCTACGGCTCCGAGTCCGACGCCTGGGAAGCCAGGCATAGGCGCCCCCTCAACTGGACTTCCACTGCCGTATGACAAAATATCTCCACTGCGTGCTTTAGCCATCATGCCCGTGCGAAGCAAAAGGATATCTCCAGATCGAACTTCCACGCCTTGTTTCTCTGCTGCATTTTCACAGTCTTGATAATTTATCGCATGCCCCCCTGGTAATTCGTCTACATCATGCAAAGACGCTATGTCTAAAAGAACTCCCCTACTGGTGAGTGTCTCTATCTTTTCTATCCCGCAGACGGAAGCTCCATCATAAGTTATGGTTTTTGCTTCTCGTCCTCCATATATTTTGCCATTCCAACTTGCATGGCATAGGCCATCCCAATGAGTAGCAGCTTGCAATCCCATCGTGACGACATCATCAGATGTGCAGAATAATGATGGGTCACCTATGACCGGTGTATTCAACTGGACCATTGTTCGAAGAGGGTTAATTCTTCCCGGCATTGAACCTAACTGGAGGCCGCCTTGGTGTTGGAGGGGGAATGCAAGAGAGAACCTTTTCCCTGTCTTAACACATTGCATTGCTTCTTTAACTACTTGGTCCGTTACGAAATTGACGGTTCCTCGTTCGTCATCTTCTCCCCAACGTCCCCAGTTTTTAACTTTCTCTCCTAGGTCAATTATTTCCTGCGGGTATGGCATGATTATCCCTTTCAATTGCTGTAACCGTAGTGGAAGCTGGTACTAGTACTCAAGCCTGTTGCGAGATCTCAGAATTCTGTCTTTGGAATTTATGGAAGAATGATCTCATTTGGGGGTTCGGATCCTTCTCGGGTTTGTTGCAGATACCCAGCCTCAACGGCTAATTGGTCTGCAAAATCATTCCATTCATTTCCAGCGTGCCCTTTGACCCAGGTGAAAATAACATCTCGCTGTTGATATTCTTCAATAAATGGTTCCCAAAGATCCCTGTTAGCTACTGGTTTTCTCTGACTGTTTTTCCAACCCCTCTTCAACCAGCCTTTCCACCATTCGTCATTGAAGCATTTCACGACATAGGTTGAATCGCTCACAATCTCAATTGGTCCCTGATTTTGCAACACTGCCTCGTAAGCTGCGGTGAGTTCCATCCGTTGATTCGTTGTTTGTGAAGCATTTCCGGAAGAGAAATTTCCGTAAGGGATGATCCAGGCCCAACCCCCCGGCCCTGGATTTCCGCTACACGCACCATCAGTGAAAATCTGTGTTCTTTGACTCATAGTTGCTCTTCTTGCTTCAGGAAATTCTGACCAGTGGTCATGCGGTTCAGGTTTGAACGATTTACCCTATCTAACCATCCTATGAGAACCGCAGTGGTTCTCGGGTCAAATCGTAGCCGATGAGTAGCTCCTTCAATTATACGGAGATCAGCAGATCCATGAGCATCAGCGATAACCCTAGCGTCAAAGGATGGGACGACTCTATCATCAGCTCCATGTAGAAGAAGCAGTGGTTTTTCTTTCATAGCCCCAGCGGATTCCATTGTTTGGATTTCAGATAATTCTTGTATCCATTCATCGCGATTCTCTGGGAAATCGCTGTCAGTGATGACACCAACTTTCCTTGCGTAACTTAGAAGATCTTTCGGTTCTTTAATCCAATCATTAAAATCTGATGGAGGAGAAACAGCAGCAACACCACTAATTTCTTCACAAAGAGCGGCTGCACTAATAGCCAAGGCGCCCCCTGTTCCAAATCCTACGGCGTACACGGTTTCCACCTTGTTAATTTGGCTAAGATGACGTGCGGCGTTGATGGTGTCATTTAACCATCCTCGTAAGGAAAAGTTCCCTTCAGAGTTCCCACATCCTCGGTAGGTAATAGCGAATACGAACCATCCCAGATGATCTGAGATCAAGTCTGCTAAATCATAATATGACTGCGCCGAATCTTTCTCGCCGACGGATACGGAAGGGAATCCATGACACAAAACCAGTCCTGTGGTTTTACCTCCATTGGTCAAATGTGGTTCCGTTAGGCGACCCACCAGTTGCAAACCATCGGATTCAAAATGCTGTGACACGTAACCAATCTCGTTATATTTTTTTTTGGCGGTAGCCGCGATTGCGGGCTTCTGGCAGAGTGTCCGGACTAAAAACAAGATATTTTTCGGATTCGATGAGTTCTTCAATAATCTGTTCGTTCGCAATCTCATCCAAATCGTAAACGTGCTGATTTCTTTTATCCCCGAGCCATCGAAAGTGTTCTACGCGAGTTGGTCGCTTCATGTTTCCTCCAGTTGCTTCAAGTCTAGGAAAGTGGGGGGACCTTGGCGACCATTCCTAATAAAAGATGGGGAAACTCGAAAGTTTCCCCATCTTTCCTGGTTCACGAAAAACGTTCCAATGGATTGGATCAGGTGGGACCGGACCTGACCGTTTCCCGCAGGTGACCAGTGGATTTTACATAATGGTCCAGGGGCCGCTAGTAGCTGGCCACCTCCAAGGTCCCATAAATTTTACTACTCAGTTGGACCACCTCCTTTCGTTGGTAAACCTGATACTAAATCAAGCACTCATACGATTGGAAGTATTTGCGAAAGCTTTTGTGATTATATTTAGCTTTCGATTTCTCCGAACTTGGTTCCATCGACCGTAGACCCAATTGCTCCAACCTTTACCAAATATTGGTTAACTAATTCAGTGACGCAGACGATATCAACCGTGTCTATTTCAAGGTTATTCTCTGTAGCTTGCGCATATAGCTGATCTACAAGTTCGTCTTCGTGGGCGAACACGGTTTCAACTGATTGTGAAGCTTTCTCTGCGAGAAAGTCAACAGAACCATACGTCGCTATTCCACGTTGTCGGAAATAGGTGAGTTCCCATTTGATAAGAAGTTCTACATCTTGGTAAGAAAGCCTTCCAGTTATTGCCTCTGGTAAATTATCGGCGACATAATCGGTGGCTTTATCAATATCAAAAACAACTTGTTCGGGTGTGTAGCGGAGTTTTGCCGACACGGAGACGATTGCGAACCACGCTGCAGTAATGACTACAACTGAAGCGACAGAAATATAGATCCACATAATGCACAAACGTTAGTCGTTTATGGAATGAAGCAGTAATCTTCAGATAGGAGGAAGTTACATGTCAACTTTGCATTTCAAAGACTCGGAACTAGAGATACACAAAATTGTTGTTGGGCCCATGGACAATAATGTATTCGTTCTTCGGTGCAGAGAGACTGGAGAAGGTCTTCTTATTGATGCAGCAAATGAACATGAACGCCTCTTAGAGTTATGTGAATTGTTGGACGTTAGGCAAGTTTTGGAAACGCACGGCCATTGGGATCATATTCAAGCTGTTCCACACGTGCGTGATGCCGGGTATTCAGTACATGTCACTCAGCAAGATGCTCATATGTTAGATAGCTACGACGAGATCCTTGAAGATGACTCTGTTATTTCTGTAGGAAGGTTGACGCTAGAAACGATCCATACTCCAGGGCATACCCCAGGTTCCATGTGTTTTAAAGTTAAGGGCCGTCCTATATTGTTTAGCGGCGATACATTGTTTCCTGGTGGGCCTGGAGCCACCCAGTTTGAAGGCGGTGACTTCAATACAATTATTGAATCAATTGACCGTCGCCTTTTTACTCTTGACGCTGAGACTCTGGTGCTTCCCGGTCATGGAGATAACACTCGTATTGTTGATGAACGACCGAATTTGGATACTTGGATTGAGCGTGGTTGGTGAGTCAGATTTCACTAAGAATTAGTACTATATAAATAGGGTTAATTACTTTGCTAGATAAACTTCAGTGTGGCTAATGCTTTGCTTGAAATCACGGACTTGCATGTTCATGCTGAGGACGGGACAAAAATTCTTAACGGTATCTCTCTTGAGGTCAACGAAGGAGAAGTCCATGCCCTTATGGGTCCAAATGGGTGTGGGAAATCTACGTTGGCATCTTGTCTTTTAGGTTCTCCCGAATATGTGGTTGAGAAAGGAACTATCAAATTCAAAGGAGAGGATATAACTTCTTTGGATTCTTTTGAACGTGGGAAGAAAGGCATGTTCCTGGCTTTTCAATATCCGCAGGAATTTCCTGGAGTGTCTGTCTTAAATTTTCTTCGTCAAACTGTTGAAGCGAGAACCTCTAAAGAGATCTCTATTCTTAATCTTCGTAAACAAATGCTCTCCTGGATGGAAAGACTCGATATGGATTCTGCTTTCGCTGACCGGTATCTGAATGAAGGTTTCTCAGGTGGAGAGAAGAAAAGAAACGAAATTCTACAAATGGCCCTTCTTGAACCTGATTTTGCTGTGCTTGATGAAACTGACTCTGGGTTAGATATAGACGCGCTTCAGGTTGTTGCCAATGGTGTTAACGAAATCAGATCATCTAGACCCCAGTTAGGTGTATTAGCTATCACCCATTATCAGCGTCTCCTTGATCATCTCAAGCCCAGCCACGTTCACATACTGGTAGAAGGGGTAATTGTTGATTCGGGTGGTTTTGACTTGGTTGAAAAACTTGATTCCGAAGGTTACGAGGCTTGGCTATGAGCTTTGACGTAAAGCGCATTAAACAAGACTTCCCAGTGCTTCAAAGAGAGATCAACGGGAAAGCCCTTGTTTATCTTGATTCAGCGAATACATCGCAGAAACCTAATTCTGTTATTTCAGCAATGGGAGATTATTACAATAATTTCAACGCTAATGTGCATAGAGGTTCTTATCAGTTAGCTAATGAAGCGACCGCTATTCTGGAAGGCGCTCGCGATAAGGTCGCTGGTTTTATTAATGCGAATAATCGGCAAGAAGTTATTTTTGTTAAAAACGCTACTGAGGCAATCAATCTCGTTTCAAATACATGGGGGCGGGCGAACCTAAGCAAAGGCGATGTGATTGTTCTAACTGAACTCGAACACCATGCCAATATCGTTCCTTGGCACATGCTCGCTAAAGAAAAAGAAATAGAAATCCGGTGGATAAAAGTTGACGATGATGGTTATTTAGATTTATCTAATTTTGATGCTCTTATTGATGGTGCGAAACTTCTGAGTTTCGCGGCGATGTCTAATGTGCTTGGAACATTCACGCCGGCAAAGGAATTGAGCGAGAGGGCTCATGCTGCAGGAGCTAAAGTTCTTATTGATGCCAGCCAATACACGCCACATTCACAAACAGATGTTCAGGAACTCGGAGCTGATTTTCTTACATTTACTGGCCATAAATTACTCGGTCCGATGGGAATAGGTGTCCTATGGGGGAAAGAGGAAATTCTTGATTCTATGCCTCCTTTCCTTGGTGGTGGAGAAATGATCCTAAACGTGACGAAGGAAGGATTCTCCACCAATGACCTTCCTTGGAAATTTGAGGCCGGTACTCCGATGGTTGCAGAAGCAGCTGGACTAGGAGCCGCCATTGACTACTTGAACGAAATTGGAATGGATAAGGTCCGGTCCCATGAAATCTCCCTAATGGAATACGCTTTGACAAAGCTTCAAAATGATTTTGGAGACAGTATTACGATTTATGGCCCTAAAGACGCTGCGAAACGAGGTGGCGTCTTATCTTTCTCCTTTGAGGGAGCCCACCCGCACGACATCGCTCAAATTCTAGATGAAGACAATATTTGCATCCGGGCTGGTCACCATTGCGCTAAACCCCTAATGCAGGTTTTAGGTGTTGGCGCTACATCACGAGCTTCTGCTTATCTATACAACGACGAATCAGACATTGACGTTCTTGCGGAAGGTTTACGCAAAGTCCGTGATATCTTCAAACCGAATTAGGATACGCACTTATGGCAGCGCTTGACGACCTTTACAAAGAAATCATTCTTGATCATTACCGATCTCCAAGAAATCAAGGTGAATTGGGCCATCCAGCTCATCGCTGTGAAGGCTTTAACCCGCTGTGCGGTGACGAAGTCATAGTTTACGTCGCTTTAAACGACGGAAAGATTGACGATATCAAAATTGGCGGTCAGGGCTGTTCGATCAGTCAGGCATCAGCGTCAATGATGACAGAAATCGTTAAAGGAAAAAGCATCGAAGAAGCTGAGCTGGTCATCCACGCTTTCAAGGAAATGATGGATATTTACGAAACTGAACTCTCAGGAAATAAGAAAATTGAATCAACGGTTTCTGATATTGATTTAGGTGATCTTGAAGCACTCCAAGGAGTAGTCAAATATCCTGTAAGAATTAAATGCGCGACACTTGCCTGGAACACGCTCACCCAATCCATTGATGAGATTACTAATACTTCTCTTTAGGTTCAATGAGTGGAGCAGTTACAAAAGACTCTTGTGATTCAAAGAACGACTTTACCAGTTCTATATTCCCTTGAATAACGATGTCTTTTGCCTCAGATGCTTCTTCTAAAGTTTTTTGGCCGCCGAGTATTAGGGCAATGGTCTTTCTTGAAGTCTTGATCTCCGCATCTGCTTCATTGTCTCTGGTGTGAGGGTCATGGAAGATAGTAGATCTTTGAATCCCGAGCACATGGTCTTCTTCTAAGTCTTCGAAGTGCCAGTTGATGCGGACCGGCCCATGATCAAATTTTTCGGGGTTAAAGCGAACTCCTATCATGTCAAAAAGTTGCTCAATGGTGATGGCGTGCGCTATTTGCCTTCCCATTGATGCTGGGACCCGTAATGACCCGTATCTGAGCTCTCGTGCGGCGGTGAGATACGCGTTTCTCCATGTTCCTGATTCTGATTGGTATCCGAGTTGTTCAAACGCGTCAGCTTGAAGATTCCTTGCATCGGAGTTGGTTGGGTCAGCGAAAACAGCATGGTTCATGACTTGCACTACCCACCGGTAATCGCCTTCTTGAAATGCTTTGGTGGCTTTTCCAATTAGCTCTGCGGTTCCACCCATGTATTCAACATATTTTTTTCCGGATTCAACTGGTGGCAGCGGATTAAGGTTTGCAGGGTTGCCGTCGTACCAGCCAAGGTATTTGGTGTAAACGGCTTTGCTGTTATGTGAAACTGTTCCGTAATATCCTTGCACGTGGGATTCTTGGAGGAATTCTTCTGGGAGTTTGAGGGTTTCAGCTATCTCTGTGGGGACGTAACCCATGTTTGCGAGTCTCATAGTCTGGTCATGTTGCCACCTGTAAACGTCTCTTTGGAGGCAGAGGAAGTCTTGCACGTCTTGTTTGCCGAATCGTGGCCAATGGTGTGTTGCGAACATAGTATCCGTGTGTTTACCCCATAGGAGTAGAGCTTCGTGAATGTATTTGCTCCATGCCAGAGCGTCTCGTGTTTGCGCTCCTCTTATTGGGTAAAGGTTGTGCATGGTGTGAGTGCAGTTTTCGGCCATGCAGAGCAGGTTTTTGTCTGGGAAGAAGAAATTCATTTCGGATGGGGCTTCGGCATCGGGTGTGTTTTGGAAAATGACTCGTAACCCGTCTATATCTAGCTCTGTTCCGGTTTCATACACGGTTTCCGTTGGGGGGATAAGGTGTGAGGCTCCAAGTGGTAGTGATTGTCCTAATCCGATGTCTACCTGACCATAAGGCCCTGTTGGTAGTAGTGGACCGAATTGGTAGTGGGCTCGGCGGGCCATCATTGGGCCAGCGATAATATTCTCGCGGACTACTTCCTCAAGGAAACCATCTGGGGCGATGATTCTTACATTTCCTGCGTCAACTTCTTCTTGGGATGTGACCCCGAGAATTCCTCCGAAATGGTCTAGGTGACTATGGGTGTAGATAATCGAATGGACAGGTCGTTTCCCTAATGTTTCATTGGCAAGGTTAAGGCATGCTTCTGCTGTGGAACTCGTCGTGAGCGGGTCAATGATGAGCCACCCATTCGAGGTTTCCATGAATGTGATATTTGATATGTCATAGCCTCTTGCTTGCCATACCCCTTCAGCGACTTCGAAAAGCCCATGTACGGCGTTGAGTTTTCCTTGACGCCACAGCCCAGGATGGACTGTTTCAGGTGCGGGTTTATCTTGGCGTAGGAAGTCATGTGATGCTGTATCCCAAACAGCTCTCCCATCAAGTTCAATTCGCCCTGTTTCATGAGTAGCGATAAGACCTTTTTGCGCACGTTCAAAATCGCTGCCATCATCGAAATTGATGAGTGCCCCAGCTCCCTGATTAGCTTCAATAGTGTGGGTCGTTGCTGGTTTCGCTAGTGGATCGTCCATCTATTTGGTATAGCCGGAGGAAGTTAACTATCCAAATTCGGTGTTTACTCAGGTTGGGTGAGGATAAGTCCGCTGGTCGGCACCGCTGTGCCGGCTGTGACGAGTACGTTCTCAACGTCAGGAACTTGGTTTACGGATGTTCCACGGATCTGACGGACTCCTTCGGCGATTCCGTTCATTCCATGAATGTATGCTTCTCCGAGTTGCCCCCCGTTAGTGTTGATTGGGAGTTGCCCTCCAATTTCAATATTTCCGTCTTTTATGAAGTCTTTTGCTTCTCCGCGTTCACAAAAGCCGAATTCTTCAAATTGTGGAAGAGCGAGTGGCGTGAAGTGGTCGTAAATGGTAGCTGTTTGGATGTCTTTTGGGCCGAGGCCAGTTGCGTCCCATAGCTGGCGGGCAACGACACCCATTTCAGGTATCCCGGTGATGTCATCTCGGTAGTAGGATTTCATCATATGTTGGTCTTTGGCAACACCTTGTGCTGCTGCCGCTATAACGGCCGGTTTTTGTTTTAGATCTTTGGCTTTCTCTAATGTGGTGACGATCATTGCTTGCCCCCCATCGCTTTCTTGGCAGCAATCAAGAAGGTGTAGGGGTTCAACGATGTACCGGCTGTTCTGGTGGTCTTCGAGCGTTATCGGTTTCTCATAGAAGAAAGCTGCAGGGTTTGTGGCTGCGTGTTTACGGTCTGTTACCGCAATCGTTCCAAAATCTTCGCTGGTAGCACCGTATTGGTGCATGTATCGGGTTGCGTACATAGCAACCCATGATGCGGGTGTAAGTAAGCCGAAGGGGGAACTCCAACTAAAGCTGACATCAAATGCTTCAGGGCTTTGGTGTCTGCCTTGGACTCCTTCGCCGAATCGATGCCAGGATCGTTCATTGAATGCTCTATAAACGAGGACGTAGTCAGCTACTCCTGAATGCACTGCCATCGCAGCTTGTTGGATGACCCCACCTGGGGCTCCTCCTCCATGATGAATCATAGAAAAAAATGTGAGTTCAGGTATCCCGAGGTTTCGGGCGACTTCGATTTCTGTATTTTTTTCAGCGCTAAATACAGAAATGCCGTTAATCATAGTCGGGTCGATGCCAGCATCTTCACAAGCTTTGAGACTGCATTCAGTTGCGAGTTGCATGGGGGTCCGTCCAGAGTTCTTGGAGAATTCTGTAGCCCCTATCCCTACAATTGCAGTTTCTCTTGCGAAATTCATGACTATCTCCAGTCCCTAAACAGGGAAACCTTCCACTTGAGTGAAATGATATTGTTGTCGAATCGGGTCGTGATCTGCTTTAACGGTAAATGCTTTCCCTGTTCCCTCTTCAAGTGCTGTTTCTATCATAGCTTTCGCTACTTGTTCAGGTTCAAGTAGGTTGGGGTTCGCTGATTCAAGTCGGTCAATTCCCACTAGTGGAGTTGCGACACCACCGGGGCAGATAGCGTTGATTGAAATTCCTTGTGTTTGTAAAGTCGGTGCTATTCCCCGCACCCACCCAACTACTGCATGTTTCGTTGCTGTATAGAAGGGGTCTCGGTTCCACGCAGCAAGCCCAGCTATGGAAGCAGTAGCGATAATCGATCCTCCGTCATTTTTCATCATGAGTTTTGATGCAGCTAATGTTCCAAATACGACAGAGTCAAAATTTATTGCTCTTACTTTTGTGTACTGACTGGGATCTAGCTCATCTAGCGTTAAATCGTTTATTTGGAGTTCAATTTTTCTTCCAAGGATCCCTGCATTGAGAAAGAGCAAGTCAAGCGATCCGAAAAGGTCCGAGACTTTTGCTACGGCCGTTTCGTTAAACTCTTGGTCAGAGATATCACCTCTAAGTACTTCACAGCCTGTTTCCGCTGCGACTATTGCTAGGCCTTCTTCGTTTAGGTCCACTCCTAGAACATCACAATTATCTGCTACAAGTTGACGAACTAGGGCTGCTCCAATACCTGATGCTGCTCCGGTTACTAAAGCAACTTTCTTTCTTTCTAGTCCATCCATAATTTTGCCGTTTCGTTGATTCTTGCACAGAGCAAAAGATCTATTTCTGTTATTCCACCAGCTCGGTGATTTGTTACAGAGATTTTTACCGTATTCCAACTATTGAACCAATCTGGGTGGTGGTCAAGTTCTTCTGCGATCTCCGCTACCTTTTTCATGAAAGTGAAAGCTTCAGAGAAGTCTTTGAATTCAAAGATTTTTTCTAATCCAGAGTCTTTTACATCCCAATCTAGATTTTCGTATTCGGAGGTAAAGATCTGATCTGTTGCAAGTATCTGTTTCCGGTCAGGCCCTCCCATAGTTTACAAACCTCCGAGAGTGACCGAAGTTTCCAAAGAGGATGTCCATTTTTCGTAGCCAGTTTCTTCCAATTCGGTAGCAAGTTCGGCGTTACCAGACTCTACGATTCTCCCATTGACGAAAATATGGACTTTATCTGGTTTGAGTTCTTCAAGCAGTCGACTGTAATGAGTGATAACTAGGACTCCAAGATCATCTTCTTTCGTTGCCCTCTCGATGCGGTTACTTACAACACGTAAGCCGTCGATATCAAGCCCTGAATCCAATTCATCAAGAATCGCTATACGAGAGCGAAGCGAGATTAGCTGCAGAGTTTCCAGTCGCTTCTTTTCCCCTCCTGACATGTCAAGGTTGATTCCCCGTAATAGATCATTCTTTTCAAGTCCAAGGTTTCGAGATTCCTCTTCGATGGATTCTTGAAAGCCCTCTGGAGCAAGAGTTGACTCGTTCATCACATCTTGAAGTGTTACCCCGTCAATTTCTACTGGGTATTGCATAGCGAGAAAGAGACCTAGTTGGGCGCGTTCTGAAGTTCCTAATTCCGTCAGGTCATGCCCATCTAGCGATATAGATCCCTGAGTGACTTCATACCCGGATCGACCCATCAGGATATGAGCGAGAGTTGACTTGCCCGAACCGTTAGGTCCCATTAATGCATGAACTTCGCCTGAACGTATCGTAAGGTTCACACCTTGAAGAATTTCAGTTTCTTCCGTTCGTGCGTGAAGGTTTTCAATATGTAGTTCGCTCACGCTGAACCTTTCTCTGGGAGGTGAATAAACACTGATGTCTGAATAGTCTCTAACTGGTAGGAAATGATCGGCCTTATTGCCGGAAGTGAAATAGCTTCTCCGGTTTTAAGACAGAATTGAGCTCCATGTTTCCAACACTCAATAGTTAGTTCTTCTGTGTCTACAGGCCCTTCAGACAATGCATAGTTTGCATGTGTACACATATCCCCTACTGCATAAATTTCTCCGTTGATCCGAGTCACTGCAATACGTGATCCTTCGATTTCAACTCTTTTTGCTTTTCCTTCTGGGATCTCCTCTACATCAAGTAATTGAACCTTGCGAGTTGGCGTCTCATTATTATTTCGGACAACCATCATAGATTCCCCAGATTTTGCTTGTCTGAGAGGAGATTGAGAATCCATTCATTTACTTCCGTAATCGGAAGTTTTTGAACGACTTCATTTATAAAACCGCGGACAATTAGCTTGTCAACCATTTCGGATGGAATACCTCGAGTTTCTAAGTAGAAACGTTGATCATCGTCTACTGGGCTCACGGTAGATGCGTGGCTGCATTTAACATCGTTATTTTCTATTTCCAGGTTGGGGACAGATTCAGCCAATGTTTGTTCACTTAGTTTTATGGTTTTATTTGTCTGGTAGGCATTTGTGCCTGAAGCGTTTTTATGCACTCGGATAAGGCCGGTATAGATAGAAGTTGCTTGGTCATCAAGGACTCCTTTAAATAAAAGGTTGCTTTGCGTATCTCGTCCGACATGCTCTTGGTAGGTTCGGTAGTCAAGGACTTGTCCTCCGGTCCCGTGGTATATGGCTGAAAGATTTCCAGTTGCCCCTCTTCCAATTAATCGGCAATGGGATTCCATACGCGCATACCCTCCGCCTATACCTACAGTTGCACCATCAAACATTGCCTGCTGGCCGACCGACACGTCAAGATTACCTATTTGCCAAACATTTTGGCCGATATTTTGTACTTGTTGGTATTTGACGTTTGCGCCGTCCCCGACAGAGATTTTCGTTTCAGGGATAGAAACGCATCTCAAATTGTCGCTCTGGAAGATTTCAACTATTGATACATTTGATCCACTTTCTATTTCAAAATGCAGCTTAGGAAATGTCATTGCTTGTTCAACAGTCAAGTTGTGATAGACATATATCGGTTCCTGCACACTGGTGTTGCGCGCTACCTTTATAACGATTGGGTCTGGTGAAAGAGCGAGGTTGAGTTGAGAGAAAAAATCAATTCCAACTTTGAATTCAAATGGGCTCCCCATCTGAGAAATATGCAAAACATCGTATTCTTCTGACTCGGTTCTTGATGTGAGGTACCCGTCGTTTATCTGAACAAAGTTCGAAGATGGCAAGGCGATTTCACTGTTTCTTATCTCAGGTCTTTCTGGTTTGCGGTCTAGCAATTCATAGTCCTCAAGTCTGAGTTTATGAATTGGGCTGTATCTCCATTTTTCTTGCTGGCCTGTCGGGAACTTAACTTCTTGAGCAGTTGAGAGCGCCTCTTTCCTTATCTCTTTAAGCCAGTTTTCTCCTTCAAGAGAATCTATTAATTCAGGTGCGTACAATTTTCCTCGTTAAGTTCACTGTTCCAGCCTGCGAAGTGACTGGTGTTTAAATCCTATCGTGATAGTACAAATCCGTGACTACTAGGGACTCTTTCAAGGGGATGTTTCTCAGTTTTTTTTTGTTGCAGTGTTACCTTCATTAAGAGTTACTATATTCAGGTGCTCCCTTTAGTGTGTATTGATGTTGACGGAACTCTCATAGGTTCTTCCGGGGTTCCTTCTTTACATGTTATTGAAACGATTAACCGCGCATTATCGCGTGGGCAACAGTTATGTCTTTCAACAGCGCGAGGGGCGATGGGACCAACTTATAGCTACGCTGAAATGCTGAATCCTAATGGTTGGCATATTTTTCATTCAGGCGGAGCGCTTCTTCATACTGGATCGGGCGAAGTCGTTGAACATGCTCTTTCTCGAGAAATAGTGGACTTAGCGCATGAAGTCAGTCAAGAGAATAATTGGGCTCTTGAGTTCTACAGCGCAAGGGATTATAGAGCTGCCCCGCTTTTCACCGCTCACATTCAGCATCCCACTATGCATCCGAAGCTCGCTGTCGCCCATTCAGAAATGCTAGGCGTAGAGCATGCATCTGGTACTCCTTCAGATTTATCTGATGGGATAGTCCGTGTGCAATTCGTTGTTGATGAATCATCCGCAAATGAGGTTCAAGAAGCCATGTCTGGATTTGGAAAACTTACTGCGGCAACTTCACCCGCATTGCCCGGTGTTGCCTTTATATCCATTACTGGTGAAGGCGTAGACAAAGGCTCTGCTATCTCTTATCTTGCTTCATTATTAGGCTTTGGCCTTTCTAGCGTCATGATGGTCGGTGATGGCCTAAATGATCTAGATGCTCTAAACGTAGTTGGCCATCCCGTAGCTATGGGCAATGGTCACGCTGAAGTTCTTTCGGTTGGGAAATATATCGTTGGCTCTGTTGAAGATGATGGCCTTTGTGATGCAATTGAGTTGTCTTGGGATCTTTGAGGCCTAGCCTTAGCCGACCGATCCCTCCATCTGGAGTTCGATGAGCCTGCTCCACTCAACTGCATATTCCATAGGCAACGTTCTCGTTACGGGTTCGATAAAACCGTTAACAATCATTCCGGTTGCTTGCTCTTCAGTGAGACCTCGGCTTGTCAGGTAAAAGAGTTGCTCATCGGCGACCTTTGAAACTGTAGCTTCATGGCCGACAACAGCGTCTTTTGAGCCTATCTCCATGTATGGGTACGTATCACTTATGGAGTCTTCATCGAGAATGAGGGCATCGCATTGGACGTGGCTTTTGCAACCATATGCTTCATCCTCAACGCGGACGAGGCCACGGTAACTAGATCTTCCTCCATTTTTAGAAATTGATTTAGATACGATTTTTGAGGTTGTCTCTGGCGCAGCGTGTGTCATCTTTGCACCCGCATCTTGGTGCTGTCCTGCTCCAGCATATGCAACAGAAAGAACTTCACCTGAAGCTTTAGGGCCTACCATAACTACCGCAGGGTATTTCATGGTAAGGCGACTGCCAATATTCCCATCTATCCATTCCATATGGCCTTCAGCCTCTACGATGGCTCTCTTTGTTACGAGGTTAAAAACGTTGCTAGACCAATTCTGAATGGTTGTGTAGGTCACTCGGGCTGATTCTTTCACAATAATTTCAACTACTGCAGAATGTAAGGAGTCCGTGCTATATACGGGCGCTGAACATCCTTCTATGTAATGCACCTTTGATCCTTTGTCAGCGATAATTAGCGTTCTCTCAAATTGCCCCATATTTTCAGCGTTGATGCGGAAATATGCTTGGAGAGGCATTTCGACCTCGACTCCTTCGGGAACATAAATAAACGAACCGCCTGACCAAACAGCGGAATTCAAAGCTGAGAACTTATTATCATTTGGTGGAATTACTTTTCCGAAATAAGCCCTTACTACTTCTGGGTGTTCGCGCAATGCAGTATCCATATCGCAGAAGATCACACCTTGTTGTTCCAGGTCTTCTCGGTTCTTATGGTAAACGACCTCTGATTCGTATTGAGCTGTTACCCCAGCTAGGTATTTTCGTTCAGCTTCAGGAATTCCTAGTTTTTCATAAGTGTCTTTGATTGAGTCGGGGACGTCGTCCCATTCGTCAACAACGGATTCGCTTGGCTTTATGTAGTAATAAATGTCATCGAAATAGATTTCTGACATATCCCCACCCCAATTAGGCATGGGTCGTTTCTCAAATCGTTCAAGTGATTTCACCCGGAAATCTCTCATCCAGTTGGGTTCACCCTTCATCCAAGAAATTTCTCTAACTAGATCTTCATTAAGCCCTTTTTTGGGTTTAAAAACATAATCTTCGGCATCACTCCAACCAAGTTGGTATTTACTTAGATCAATTTCAGTATTTATCTCAGTCATAAATTGCCTTAGATGGAGTTTCTCCTATGTAGATAGTAACAAATCTACACCTATCAGAGTAGAGTTCTGCGTCGAATTCCTGATTTATTTTCTTATTTTCAATCTATTCTTCGGAGGTCTTTCCGGAACCATTTCGCTCTCGCTACGTAGGATTCCACTCCAAGAGTGATTTCTTCTTGATTCGCGAGCCCTTCACGTATTTTCGCTGGAATTCCAAGAGCAAGTGCTCCTGACGGTACGACTGTTCCTCCGGTAACAACAGCGTTAGCGCCAACGAGTGCTCCCTCTTGGACCACCGCGTTGTGAAGAACAACTGACGCAGTCCCTACTAAAGATCCATCTTCTATTGTGCATCCTTCTAAGTGTGCCAGATGTCCGATAGTGCAATTGTTACCCACGACAGTTGGGTGAATAGGTGTTGTGTGAATGACTGCCCCATCTTGAATGTTGGTTCTATCCCCAATAGAAATTATGCCATCATCTCCGCGGAGAACTGCGCAGGCCCAAACAGAGGATTCAGATCCGATGGTAACGTTTCCGATGACAACTGCTTCTGGGTGAATATATGCTGTTGCCGAGATACTTGGTTCGAGATCACCTAATGCATATACAGGCATAGAAACTAGCTTTCTGTGAGTTCTGTGAATGAACCATAGCTTCCCCCTAGGAAAAGCAGCGGTCCGTCAACTTGATTTTCAGAGCCTAACCCCTGAACTTCCCCGATGGCTATGACATGATCCCCCGCATCATAAATATCACCGATAACGCAATCAATCCATGCCGTGCAGTCTTTGATAATTGGTGAGCCAGTAACACCTTCTCTCCATTCAATGGCGTCAAATGGATCCCTTTCTTTATCAAAGAAGCTATTACTAAGTGCGAGTTGTTTTTCATTGAGGACATTCACACAATAATTTCCAGTAGCGGCGATTCTTTCCCAGGTCTTAGAATCTTTAGCAGGCATGAATTGAACTAGCGGTGGGTCCAGAGAGACTGACCCAAAAGAGCCTATTACCATTGCAAATGGGCCATCATTATCTTGTGCGCTAACTAACGTCACCCCCGTCGGGTATTTACCGAGTGTTTTTCTAAACTCTGTTCCATCAATGTTGGGATTTGCCATGGCTTTGTTTGCCTTTCATGTCTTCGCTGTCCAACTCTTAGACGTTACCTCAGAGATCCTGAACTAGCACCTATCTCTGTACCTCTAGTCACGTACTTTTCAGTATCCCTTACTGACTTTACTTCCCCTTTGCGAATTTCAAGAAGAACAAATGAAATGTTAGTCTTTACGAATGAGGATAGGGTCACTTTCTTTGGAAGACGGATACATAGCTTTCGTCAAACAAGATTGCCCGACATG
>Ga0315322_10001710_pt1 | contig 16990 bp, 10 predicted proteins | sample M110021515metaG_FD_203461 | JGI IMG/M metagenome (GOLD analysis project Ga0315322, IMG submission 203461) | Ammonia-oxidizing marine archaeal communities from Monterey Bay, California, United States - M1 100m 21515 | ecosystem: Environmental > Aquatic > Marine > Intertidal zone | place: USA...
GCGTTGTGGTATGGAAACTCCCAGTCCCAAAAAGACACCAGATGTCCACCGGGATACCTCAGGTTGTTAATCCCGGAATCTATCAGAGCCTGGATCTTTGTCCCATCCTGCCAACTGCGAATATCCTCGTGCGAATAAACGACATTGGCCCCGACCAGCAAGGGCCCGGATTGCGCGTCTGAAGGGGTCCCCACATCGATCACCAGATCGGCAGCGGAAACGGTCACCGACGAAAGGATTCCCATGGCCAAAACTAAACCAAGATTCAGGTAGCGTTTAAGGGAATGCAGTTTCATGAAAAATCGATTCACGCTCAGGATAGCAAAACTGCTAGCTCTCGATTGTCGATAGGTTAATCGCAGAAATTTCTGCAAGGCTTCGGTTCAATTCGCACCCACCAAGAACGCCTCAGCCTAAAGATCCTAAATATCTAATCGAGTGGAAGGACCGGAGCAATCGGAAACCTCTCATTTTCCGCGGAACCGCGGTTTAGCTTTCGACTCATTTGGCAGTATCTAAGACTGCTCTGGCAAGCCCACCGAGCACTCGGCGCCTCCGCATTTCTCGTCGATTTTGTTCTTGTTGGCACCTTGGATGGCGGTGCGAAGAACGACTCCTGCATTGACGGCAGCACTGAGATCTACTGTAGCTTTCAGCGTCTCGTAAGAGATTCCATCTGTAAGCGCTTTTTCCATACGACCACCTGTACAATGTTCACAACCCCGGGTTAATACGACGGCTAGACCGATGAGATGTTTTTCGCGGGCCGTGAGCTCCTTAGAATCGCCTGTGGAGGCGAGGGATTCGGAGACTTTAAATTCTAATGCGTCCATATTGGTGATTTGGGTTGTTGATTTTGGGTTGTCAGGTTTTCTTAATCTTTATTTTTTGAATACCTTGGTCGTCTTCGCCCGCTTCACTGGGCACCACTCATTGATCTGTTTCACTATTCTGGCCACAATATTCGGGTTCTCGGCGGCAAGGTTCTTTAGTACACGCGGATTGAAAATCCTCTTTCATGGTAGATGAAGCATTGTTGACATGTAATTTCCAATTTATCCCTCGGAAATACTGTACAAATACTCGCCAGTTCTGATGAAGAGTTGGTTTCCGGATACAGCCGGCGTAGACAAGGTAAAGCTGCCATCAAGCTCGTTCTTCCCCAACAGTTTAAATTTAGGGCCTGCTTGAATAACTGCAATTTCCGAATCTTCAGACGTTATATAAATCTTTCCGTCTGCTAGCACTGGAGAGGAACTAACACGTCCCAAGCCAGTGGTCTCGGGTCCCCAAATTACGTTGCCCATTTTAGCATCAAGACAGGTCACCTGCCCGAAGTCTTCGATCATATAGAAGTACTTCCCATCGCATATGGGTGTAGGTACGTCCGGGCTGCCGGCCGGCTTTTCGTATTTCCAGACCAGATGGCTTTCGGTGACGTCGCCCTTGCCTCCAGCCCGCAAAGCGAGCAAAGGCTTTTTCCGAGTGGGCGCATAAATCATGCCATCGATCGCCACCGGCGAGGGCACGATGCGATAATTGCGCGCTTTCTGAGGATTAAGCCCTCCCGCTCTCCAAATCTCTCTACCAGTATCGGGTTCATGACCCGTTACGTAATCCCCACCCAGTATAACTAATTGGATACCATCCTTCGTTTTGGAGAGCGCCGGCGTCGTATAGGCATCCGGCGATTCATGGATCGCATCGGTTTCGCGCTCCAGGTACCAAAGTTTCTTTCCGGTCTTCTTATCCAGGGCCAGTAGATACGACGGATCATCAGTATGCATGCCGTGTAGCACCTGGATGATGAGCTTATCTTCAAACAAGATAGGCGATGACGCGTAACCAGCCTGCAGCCCTAACTTCCAATGCGATTTTTGAAGATCGTACTGCCAAAGCACTTTACCCTTCATATTCACGGACGAAACAATCCCATTTCCCGTCACTGCCCAAACGCGTTCGCCATCGGATACGGGGGATGGAGAACTCATGTTCTGCTTGAACTGAATCTCGTTGCCCTCGTCCAATTTGCTTCGCCAATTAAGGGACCCATCTTTTTTGGAAAAGCACATCAGAAAGATGTTTTGACCGCCCGGTCCCATTCCCGGAGGAGGAGCTGGCCGACGCCCTCTTCTGCCCGGAGCGGGATCCGCCGGAGGCGGCGCTTCCTGTTTGGACGGCGAGACCACAAACACCTTATCCCCGACAACGATCGGAGAAGCACCGCTCCAGGAAGGCAGTTTCACCTTCCAGGAAACATTGGAATCCACCGTCCATTCGACCGGCAGATTTTCAGCGGAACCAATGCCATTTCCATTAGGGCCACGCCAAGCGGGCCAATCAGCAAACGCGGAAACGCCAAGGGAAACCAATAAACTTAAAGCGACTAAGATTTTGAGGTAATTCATACGAACTCGTTTGGAAACTAACACGCAAAGTCGAAAACAGGGAAGCACATAATGGAAATCGTTCAGGTACAACTGGACATTTTCGCAAAATCCGCAAGCGCCAGCCACTGAAATCGACCAACGGTATTAATAGAGCCCTGTGATCCCATCGCATGTCGATTTCAGGCAGTGCGAAAGACGGAGGCTACCCACCCAACAAAATCTCTAATGTGATACCGCGGCATAACGGAGTGAAGTTGGCGAAGTAAATTAACCTTTAGCCTCCCATTCGAATTATCTCGTAACAAATATCCCTAACGTACCGAGCCGCAGGCGACATGACCACAAAAGCCGAAAGACACATTCATTTCCTATCAACAAAGAGCTTGGCGGAGAATTTCAGATCCTGCCCCACGAAGACGCAAAATTTCAGTTCCTTACAAATAATCGCGTGGTTCACTCAGCGGCACTTGCTTCATGTTTCTTTTGCAAAAATGGGGACGCGCCTAGCCACAAAAGCGTACCTAAGAGCATCACCCATTTAACGGAATCCAGCGGTAGGGTATCGAAGAGGAAGAGGATCGGCGGAAGGATGGTGAGCGCTAGCCCGAGGCGTGCCACAATAGTTAATACAAGTGTCATAGTCAAACGAGGTTAAGTGTTTTGGGGCGCGACGGTCGTTTCTTTCTTGCTGAGGATCAGGTAGAGCAGTCCGCAGCCAAGCCAACAGGGCAATGGGAAAAAGTGAGCCGCAATGCCTTTCCCATAGATAAGGTAAAGCGCGATGCCAACGGGTATAACCCAGGAAACAAGAACAGGTATGCTAAAGGAAGAGGCGGGTTGCGCATTGCGCAATTGCTCGGGATCCCCATTTCGCCTGTAATGCCAGTCAAAGAAGATAATCGCACCGATTGGAGCCAGAATCGTTCCGTAGGTTCCAACGAAAGTAAGTAGCTTCCACGCGAACGCCGGGAACGTACCGGCTATCGTGGCAACCAAGCCGGTAAACAAAGTGACCTTGAATCGAGACGCCTTGGGAACGATTGCCTGGAAGGCCAGACCCGCTCGGTAGATGGTAGGATTGGCCGTGGTCCACCCGGCTACGATCACACAAATAATACCGGCGATACCGGTGACGCTGTAGGCCATGGGACCGGGGACCGGGTTCGCATCCTTCAGCAGTTTAATCTGGGCGGCCAGCATAAAGGCTGCGGCGATCCAAGCCATGTAGTGGCCGACATACATGCCCGCCGCGGAGGCCCATCCGTAGCTGGGTTTCTTTGCAAAGCGAAAGACCGACAAGTCGGACATACCCACATGCATTGCGGCGTTGCAAAACCAGCCGAAGAAGACCACGCTCCAGAAACCCATGGTCGAGTCGCCCTGTCCTGCCTGGGCGAATACGATCGACTCGCTCCACAGGCTCTTCAGAGCCGCCCAATCGGACACCTCCAGTTGGTTAAAGGCCACAATACCACAAGCGGCAAATACGAGAATCATCCAGGGCGCTGCCACATTGGCAAACTTGGCCACGGTATCGTACCCCCTGGCTGCAACCACCGCGATGACCGAACCCACAGCAAGAACGATCACTACAAACGCGATGCTATTAGGGTAAATGCTATCGATCGTCGGCATGGGAATATTAAAGGGAATACCCACCGCCGTCGCCGATACGGTAATCATAGCCCCGGCCAGGAAACAAAACAGGATGCCATTAGCCAGGTTATAGAGTATCACCAAATGCTTCCCCGCGATTTTTTCCAAATGATAATACAGGGTGAGTCGCGCCTGAGTCGCAATAGGCGCGCACAAGTACCGCCAGCTCAACACTGCGAGCAGGTTACCCAGAAGCAGTCCGAGAAAGATATTCTGCAAACTGACTCCATTGAGCAAAAACAACGGGCCGATCATGAACTCGGTTCCCGCGCAATGCTCCCCGGCATACATGCCCCAGAACTTGTTGGCTCCCTTAAGCTCGGATTTTGGAACAGGTTCGCGTTCAAATTCGCTAGAGGAAGAGGCTTCTTGTGAGGCAGGGTTAGTTTCTGTCATTGGGAATGTTTTTATCTAGGGGCTAATTCTAATCGAACCCTTTCACAGCGATGGCCGCGCTGCAACCGATTTTAGGGGGGGTAATTGAGTCTGACAGTAAGAGACTGTCTTCTGCGGGTAGCCAATTCGACGAAATAGTCCCTGCAAGGAAGGCCAAACGATGTGCAATTAGTGCGTTTTTTAAAAAAATACCCCTAAGGCCCGCTTTCCGTCACGATCAGCCGCGCGAATTGAGGCGCGTCCTCGATTGGGGCGCTCGATCGATAGGTTCTTTCGACGAGCGAACCATCCCCGACATCGACTTCGCTTACGAGTTCGGCAGCGAGCAAGGCTTGGAAGCTCGGGGACACGCTGAACTGGACGCCGCTTTGATGCGTATCGATGTTCGGATCGACTTGGATCGTGGCCTCCAGGAAATATTGGCCTTCGATTTCGCGAATCGAAATCTTGGGCGAAGAGAAGGACATAGGATCACTGGCATTCGTTCGAGTTACGAACTCTATAAGGTTCTGGATACCGTCTCCATCGGCATCTTGCTCTGGACCTCTGAGCGATTCCGGAACCCCGTCGGCGATCATGCTATCCATAAACCCAACGGTAATGATCGGCAAATCGCTCTGCGTTCCAGCGCGGATCCAGTCGATCGAGGTTGTCTCGTTATTGCCTGAGATACCGTTCACGGACAATCGATCAATCGTCCTGCCGGCCCACTGCGCATGGGCGCCGACATCGAATGCGTGTTCCACATAGCCACTGCCGCCGGTGTAGGACGCCCCGACGATGCTTCCGCTACCGGCTGTGTGATTCCAGCCGAAGGTCACGTTTCCACTCGCGGTCGACTTGAAGCGAATGGTGATGGTGGAGATTTCATTACCCGGAAAATTGACTAATCCGTTGATGTTATGTCGGATTTGCGGAGCAGCGGCAGAGGCTCTTGAGATCTCGTAAGCTCCATTCACATTGGCAAAGCCCACGGTGTTTCCTGCATTTCTAAATCCATCGCCACCATGGTCGCCGAACTCGTAGCGGAGGTCCGCAGGGGTTTCGGGGTCGAGGCCATAGAATAGTTCGAGCCTGTCATTCATGGCGTCGCCATCGTTGTTGGTATCCATATAATCAGGCAGTCCGTCGCCGTCGGTATCCCGGTTTGGGCCGCCTTCGGCCTCGTTGCTCCGTCCATCCGCGTCTGAGTCATCGGAGCCGCTGTAGACATAGGCCGCGCTTCCGCCGGTCCATGTGAATCCAAACGATTCGGCTCCCTCTCCATTGTGATTCGTACCGGCGATCACACGAAACCACAAGACGCCGTTTTCATCCAGATAGTGGCCCGTGGTGGTCGACAAGGGATCAAAGATGTCGGCTACGGAAGTGTAGGCAGTCCCGGTCGGATTGAGTCCACTCAGCTTATCCATGTGATTGAACTTGATAATCGCCACGTCGCCCGGTTCGGCATCGTACAGCTTCCAATTAGTATATTTTTGCTTTCCATCGAAGGTAATGCTGTATTCGAAGTCCTCGTTCACAATAGCAGGAAACCAAACATTACCGATGCTATAGCCGTTAACGTCATAATACATTTCGCTCTGCGTTCCGCTCTTTTCACGGGTGACCCATAAATCCGGGGGTGGGTTTCCTTTTCGCTGGATACGCGCGAATTTGTGGGGCGAATGAAGGACGTTGCGCGCGTTTCCGTAGAGAGTCTCATCGCCCACTCGAAGAAACCTGTGAGTGGTGATCAACGAGGAATTCGCCATTCCGGTGAGCGATCCGTCCTCGTCATTGAGAATATTTTGCCAATCGCGGGGATGAAGTCCTCTGATTTCGGCATACCAGGGATCGCCAAAGTCAAAGTCCGGCCAATACATGGCCATATTCGTACCAGGATGATCCGTCTCGACACCGGCATGGCCCCAGTTCAAGCGCCGGGTTGCGCCGCCCTGTTGGCGAACGAGACTTGTATACTCCGCAGGCCCATCCCAGCCAACATAATAACAATCCCTAAAATCCCCGGCGCCATCGTAGAGCTTATGTCCATACCGAAAGGCGGAGGAGTTGAGCCCCAATCCAGAACGGGCGACGAAGAGGGTTTCCTCGGTCGTGACGCCGCCAGCCAGCATCGTCGCATTTTGGTTGGCGATCACGACATTGTTGCGCGTGATCACATTACGTGTAGGAGATCCATCTGTTCCCCCGATGCCCGTGTAGAGCGCGGTTTCGTTCGCGTACCACAAGGAATTATCAAAGACATGAGGACTGGCCTCGTTCCAACCGGTATTCTTTTGAATGCCGTGACTCGCAGTAAGGCTGTCGAAAATATCCCAACCATTCATATAGCTGTGGGCTACATTCCCGTCGAAGCTGCCCATAGGCGACCTATTGGCGATGGTAGCGGAATCATAGTAAGTCAGAAAGGCGGAGGGCCCAATTCTCTTTGTTGGGAAGATATACCAAAAGCCCGTTCCTTCCCCCCCCGCTGCCACGTTATTCTCGACGATGTTATTGGGGTGGGTGATCCAGTACGACGCTGGTGTTCGGTTCTGAGCCTGGTTGAGTTCGTTGTCTGAAGGCGTGACTTCGGTGCCCGGCGCCGGACGTATGCTCAAACACACTACATTGTAGGTTATCGTGTTATTCTCCTCCACGCCGTCTTCCAGAAAAAGTGTGTGTCCAATGGTTTTATACATGAAATTGTTACTGACCGTGGTGTTGTCCGTGCCATGAATCGTGACGCCTCGGTTGAAGCTGTCGTGAATGGAGCTGTCGTTGAAATACTGCCCAGTGCCCGCACCTGCTACCAAGTGCCAATGGAAAGGATAGCGACCAAGAATGCTCTCCTGCCCACCATGGTGAACCTCGATGCCCTCTATATACGCATACCCAGAAGCCATGCTACCGTTGGCGTCGCCATGTACCATGATATGAGCGCCGGTCCCCGTACTGACACTGTCCGCAGCGCCTTGGATGGTCACGTTGCGGGTCAGCAATCCGACTTCCGCACGCATATCCGCCGTCCAAGTTTTGCTGTCGCTTGGACGGGTGTATTGCTGGATCGTACCACAGTGCCAATGAGAGAGATTGGAGGTCAGAGTCACCACCTTCCCATCGCCTGAGACAGAGTCAACGGTGAGCTCTTCGGCTTCATTCCAATTATTGGTTGAAGATACCAAAAGTATCTCATCGCCCGGCCGCCAATCCACCGCATCGGCCACCGTGAAGGAACTGGAGCCCGCCTCGACATTCGCATCGAGGCGCGTCCACTCGATCCGATCCTCGCCATGCAGGTTGAGGGTGCCGCCATTGACGGCGAGCAGCGCCCGCCACCCCATGTCGTGAGAGCCATGCGTAAAGCTCTCCGTCATCTCCCCCTTCAGGGTTAAAGTGAAGTCGCCGGAGTAGCGCTCTATCTCGGTACCGACTTCGAGCTCAGCGTTGGCTCCCATGACGATCAAGGAGTCGCAGGTCAGCTCGTAGGTCCCGGTCGCCACGGTCAGCTTGCCCATGACCCGAATTTCGCCCACCTCTTCGTTTGTATCCAAAATAACCACTACACCCATCGGAATCTCAACGTCTTCTTCAGGGTCGGACGGAGGCGAACCACCCCATGTCGCACTATCGCTCCAGTCGCCCGATTGCGTAGCGGTGGCCCCGTAGATCGACGAGGAAACTAGGCCTGAGAATAAGCAGACAAGGGCTATGAGAAAATACGTTTTCAATTTATTTCGAGGGTTCTATATAACGTTTCACTGCAAAATCGAGAGCAGCAGAATTCACCGCTCGAGCGAGTCCAGAGGCCTCGCGCCACCTGATCGATAAAGGTGACGCGGGGCCTCAGGACCCGCCTTCCCACAAGCGCTTCACCATACCATCTTCCATCATTCCACTTGTATCACGAAAAGTCCTCAATCGCGATAGTCTACACTATCCTGCGGGACCGGGTCGTCTTTTCCGATGATCTGTCCTTCCCACACTGGCACCTTATCGTAGTAGGTGAGAATACGAGCGCGACTGCCAGGAGTTGGGCCATTGTCGATTTTGGGTATCCACTTTCTCATGGACTTCATTACTCCCGGTCGTTTGGCTGCGAGGTTAGTCCACTCATGAGGGTCGTTGACGATATCGTACAGCTCTTCGGCGCCGTCCACGTACTGGATGTAGCGCCACTGCTCATTCACGATGGCGAAATTGCCTTGGTTGTGCGATGTAATGGCGGGACGACTACGCGGCGCCTTTGCACTGGTAAGTTGGCGCGATAGACTCAAGCCTTCCAAATGGGCCACTTCCGGTAAATCCGCTAGATCGACCAAGGTCGGATAGATATCGAGCAGTTCTGCGGGACGGTTGCACTCTTGGCCAGGAGTGACTCCAGGGCCGGCGAATATAAGCGGCACCCGCGTCGAGTTGCGCCAGAGCGTGTTTTTTCCGGTGATCAACTTTTCTCCAAGATGATAGCCATGGTCGCTCCAAAGCACGACGATCGTATCATCGGTATGGCCGGACTCTTCTAGAGCATCGAGGATGCGGCCGACTTGGCTATCAATAAAGCTCGTGGAAGCCATGTAGGAGCGCACCAGATTGATTGCCTGGTCATTCTCTTCGATCCACTGTTGCCGCGGCTCAGGCAGACTCCAATGAGTCCACCAGGAAGAACGCGGCGTATCATCTCGATCATCCTTTGGCATCGGCGGGAGAACCGACGCATCGTCTGGATAGAGGTCGAACCACTTTTGAGTCGCGAAACAAGGCACGTGGGGAAGAAAGAAGCCGGCGGTGAGAAAGAACGGTTTTCCCTCAGGCATATCCTCCAGCATCTTAATCGCCTGCGTCGCTACGTCCCAGTCGCTTTTCGTCGTGTCGTCATTATCGAGCGGAAAAACGCCCCAGTCCATGAGCGGATGATTTCCAAACGGCGTGGTCGGGATGAGCTTTTCAGGAGGCATCGGTATTCCAAATCCGCCTTTCGCCCCCCAATGCTGAAACTCGGGATTAGGCGTATCCGCTGGCTGGTTACGGAGACTGTGATAAATTTTCCCGTTGCTGTACGTTTGATAACCGTTGTTCCCAAAGTGCTGCGGCAGCGAAAGGAGATCCTCCCACTGAGGCACATCGCGGAACCAAGGAGCCAGGCCATGGACGCCGGTGGTGCTCGGACGCAATCCCACCATCACACTGGTCCGAGATGAGTTACACAGCGGCGACTGGGTATGCGCATTGGTGAAGAGCGTTCCCCGAGCGGCTAGTTTGTCGATGTTAGGCGTCTTGACCAAAGGATGCCCGCCCATGCAGCCGATCCAGTCATTCTGGTCGTCGATCGCGATGAAGAGGATATTCGGTTTGTGAGCGGAAAGCCAACTGGACGAAAACGCCAGTAGCGAGGTGAGGAGAAGAAGAGATCGAGTCATAGATTTAGGATATTATAGGTTTAGCTAGGGAATAAGGTATTAGAATCTGAGGAGTTGTTTGTTGAATACATAGACGTATCTGAAGTTAACCTAAGCATTTCATTAACCGCCCGCTACGCTCAAGTTCGCGAAGTTCGCAAAGAGGGAATGGAGCTAAGCCGCCGTCTGTTTTCTTTGCGGCCTTTGCGGCCTTTGCGGTTGAAAAAAAACTCACGATCAGAGCATTCACTAGTTTTTGCCCCTAGGTCTCATCCCAATCGCATTCGGATCAAACTGCGCCGGATCGAAGCCTGGATTGGGCTTCGGGATCACCGCTCCTGTTTCTTTCAGGTAGCTTTCAATCATCCGATCCAGCTTTTGGACACGTTCCGGCATCGCTGCGGCGAGATTGCGCTTTTCGCCGATGTCCTTGGAAAGGTCATAGAGCTTGTAATCATGCTGTCCGTCCTCGCCGCCGTGGAAGACGCGCACCAACTTATAGTTTCCTGAGTGCACGGACATGGAAGGCGGCAACCACTCAGGTACGGGTACAATGCATGGAAAATAGGTGAAGATCCCCTTGCGCTCGAGCTTCTGCCCTTGCAGCGCGGGCCTAATATCAATGCCGTCCACCGGATGGTTCTCCGGCAGCGCAATGCCCTGCCCTTTTAGGATGGTCGTATAGAAGTCCGATGTTTGAATAATTTCGTCGCTGCGGCTACCCGGCGTAGTCACTCCTGGCCAGACCACGATAGCAGGCACGCGCACCCCACCCTCTCGCATCGAAGCCTTCCCGCCACGCAGAGGGGTGTTCGATGTAACCGGTATGCCTCCTCCTTCGGGGAGGCGGGTGTGGATATTGCCGCCGTTATCCGAAGTGAAAATGATCACCGTGTTATCGGCGATACCCTTGCGATTGATCTCATCCAAAAGAGTTCCCACCGCATCATCAAGCGAATGAACCATGGCAGCGTAGGTGGCGGACTTCTGCTCGCTAGCGGGATCAATCTCGCCTTCGTATTTCTCGATCAGTTCCTGCTTGGCATTCCAAGGACCATGGACCGAGAACATCCAGTAGTTCATGAAGAAGGGTTTGTCTTCTGAAACCGCGTTCATCCAGGTAATCGCTTCTTCGCTCATGCGATCTTCGATGTGCTCCCCCGGATAGTTTTCCTTGATGTGCTTAAAAGTCCAAGGAGCGACGTAGGTTCTCCCCGGACCGGGACCAGTGTGATGCGGGATATCGACATCGAAGCCATGCTGCAAGGGACTGTAAGGCTCAGCACCCAAGTGCCACTTGCCGAAATGCCCCGTTGCATAGCCCGCTTTTTGCATCACTTTTCCGATAGTAGGAAAATCCGTATCCAGGCGAGTAGCACTCACCACAGGCAACGCTTTCTCGGAGGGTTTCGCCCGTTTCGCCAGCTCGGCTTTCAAAATCACATTGGCGGTATGATGCCTTGGCTGCGTACTGCCATGTCGGGCAGGCGTCTGCCCCGTCAGAAAACTGGCCCGCGTCGGCGAACACAGTGGAGAATTTGAATACGCCCGATTGAAGGTGCAGCCGAGATCCGCCAAGCGCATAATATTCGGCGTATTATACAGCTTTGTTTTGCCGTAGAGCTCGGTGTCGCTCCAGCCGAGATCATCGGCCAGAATGAAAACGACGTTCATCGGCTTAGCGTCATTCGCAATTGCATCTTGACCGGTGGCGAACAAACCAAAGGCGAGTAAAATCGTAAGAAGTTTCTGTATTTTCATATAATTAGGAATCGCTCACGAAGACCACGAAGCGAAATCAATAAATTGATATATCTCAGATCATTAAAATTAACTGGGTACGCCCCGACAAATCGCGAGCTACAGGATGCCTTCGGCAACATGATGAATCAGGTAGCAAACTCATCTTGTTGCCGACGACTTGTCTCAGCGAATCCCGCAGTCGCGTATTGGTTTCAACTTAACTAAAACTCAACTTAAACCACCCCGACGTTTCGGGGTAGCTACGTCGAAACTTCGGCAGTGGAACTGCAGAAGATGAGTTTAAGTTGACGTGTGTGCACTTAGCCCGAGAAGCCGGAAGAGGCCATCATGTAGCCCCGTCTGCGGGACGTATCCTGTCTAAAAAATCCTAGATCGTGTACGGAGCGCGGCGCTTGTAGGTGCGCATACGATTGGCCTCGGCATCCCCGATGAAGCGTTCCTTCTTCGGATCGAAGGTGACCTTGCGTCCCAGCTTCCAACTGATAGCGGCAGCGAAGCAGGCCATGTGTCCGTAGCGAACGGCCGTCGAATTGCAAATCGGGTCCTCCCGAGTTTTAACGCAATCAAGGAAGTTGCGGGCGTGCATCACTGGATCCGTGCCGTTAATCTGGTCGTAGGTTTTGTTTTTGAGCAGCTTGGGATTGCTGGTTACGATTGCCTTCGCATCCCCTGCTTCTACCCAGCCTTCATCGCCTTCGAAGCGAACGGGACACGAACCGAGTCCTTCTTGCCAATCGCCCTCTCCTTTAAACCCGGAAAGGCGCATCACCAGTTTGACGCCATTCGAATACTTCGCGTTTATCTCACCATCCGATACCGGTTCGAATTCAATAGGAGTCGTTCCATCGGCATCCGCCGCCCACTGACAGACGTCAATCGTGTGAGACCCCCACTCGGGCAATCTCCATGCGGCATACAAACCCGCGTGATTGCGCCAGCGACCTCTGCAATACGCAGCGTTAAAATCCATCGACGGCGACGGGCCCAGCCACTTGTCCCAATTGATAACCGATGGGTCCGGCTCCGGTTCGGCCGGCAAAGGCTCCAAGTATTGCTGTAACTCCAAAATGCCCGCATGAACGGATGTAACCTGCCCCAGCTTGCCGCTACGGGCCAGATCGACCGCCAGCTTGAAATTGGGCACGCTTCGACGTTGCGTTCCCGCTTGGAAGACGCGCTTGTGTTTCCTAATCGTGTCGTCGAGTTGCTGGCATTCCATGATATTCATCGCGCAAGGCTTCTCGCAATAGATATCCTTCCCTGCGCGGGCAGCGGTGATGGAGGCCGTGGTATGCCAGCGGTCGCCAGTAGCAATGATAACCGAATCGATGTCATCGCGCCCCAAGACTCCGGACATGTCGTCGTAGGTCACGCAATCCGTATTCCCGTATTCCCGGTCCGCTAGACGTTTGATGATTTCGCGACGCTCTTTTTGAACATCGGCTATGGCGACGAATTGACAGTCCTTGTGAGCGAAGAATCCCGCAAGGACTTTTCGTCCGCGCGGGCCAAGCCCGATGCCTCCCACTATAATTCGATTGCTGGGAGCCACGGCACCATTCTTGCCGAGAGCGCTGGCCGGTATCAGCGTCGGCATGCCGATAGCGGCAGCGGCAGTGGCGGTTGTTTTTATGAAGTTACGGCGATTTGTTTTTGTAATCATGATTTTGGGATTGTTATAGATTTTCAAGGACGAGCCTCGGTGAATTCTTAAGGTAGCGGCCGATCTCCGAGCGGCCATTAACAATGGGTAGTTGATTCCGCTTAGCGGGATCAGTGGCCGCTCGAAGATCGGCCGCTACCAAATTTAGAAACGAGAAAACTTCGAAATATTTGTTCGAAAGAAATAACATGATGTCTTCGGATTAAAACTGTTTAAAAATTTAAGAGATCTCAATAGAATTGAGCCTCAATTTGCTCTTCTCGCACGTACGCACGTTATATCTCCATTAACAAGGCAAGTTTCACTTTCCGTTAAGAAAATCAGACCGCAATCTGCCGAAAAAACACTCTTTCTCAAAATAGGGGTCCCGATATCAGCAAACATAAATGTAAATTTGCGTACGCCCAAAGGCGTGCCAATGATTCCAGTAGTCAGACCCATACCTGCGGCGGCAGCGCTTTTGAGTAAATCGCGACGATGTATTTTGGGAATATCAGTTGGCCCTGCCGGTTAACGACAACAGAGATTGATTCAAGGTCGCCTTCACGTCTGAGAATTCGGGATTGCCAGCCAGGTTGTGCCATTCGTTCGGATCCGTACGGTGATCGTACAACTCTTCGTCCCCGGCACGGGTCAGTATGTACCGCCAATCCCTGGAACGGACGGTGAAATGCTGGTCCTTTTCTCCCATGTGGAAGCCATGGTCGCTGGTAACGACCACAATGGTATTGTCGGCATATTGACTCTGTTCAAGCGCATCAAGGACACGGCCGATCTGGGCGTCGGCAAATGACACGCACGCTAGGTAGGCCTGCATCCAACGCCGCCATCCTTCGTCCCCTTCGTAATTATTTTTTAGAGCCTCGAACCTGAACTTCCCATACCGCTGCGCAAGTCCATCCGCACAGTCATCCAAGTCGTTTTCGAGGTAGGGCGGCTTCTTGATTTCATCCAGGGGGAACTTGTCGAAATGGGACTGGGGCACATGCCAAGGAGCGTGGGGCCTTACAATACCCAGGGTAATGAGGAAGGGCTTGTTGTGATCCTGTTGAAGTACGTCGATCCCAAAATTGGCCGTTATCTCATCCGGCAAGGGATCTCGGTCCTGCTCCGTGTTGTAGCGAAAGGGTTTGACCTTACGTTCCGGGAGCAAAATCCAACCTTTATTTCCCACGACCTCGGGGATAGTGTCCACGGAAGCAAATGAATTGAATCCGGTAATCCCGAATTGCTTCGGAACATCGGGATGCGCTTTCAGTGCTTTGCTGAGCCCCTTGGACATATCGCCCGTAAAGGCAAACGGACCGTAATCCTGACCATACCCGAATGTTCCAAGGCCGTCGCTCCTGTTGAACAAAGGCTTCGTACCATGATTTTCATGAAACAGTTTACCGGCTCCGTAGATACGGTATCCGTTATCCGCGAAATGCTCGAACAAGGGTTTGGTGTGTTTCAGAGTCGGGTTATTGTGCCATCGATTCTGACCCTGAGAATGTCCGTAAAGACCAGAATGATGGGGATAGATACCTGTCCAAAGGCTCGCCCGCGATGGCCCGCATGCAGGTGCCGCGCTATGAGCATTGGTGAATCGGATACCCTCAGCAGCCAGCCTCGATAAGTTTGGAGTCTTCGCCTGCGGATGCCCGCCCATGCCTTCCAACGAATCGTTCAGGTCATCGCAGATGATGAACAGGACGTTGGGGCGGCGCTGTTTTTCAGCGCCGATCAAGTTCTGTATCATCAATATAGTTACGATTACTGTTGCTAGGGTCTTCATAGTAATTGTTTCGTTTCGATCTGCTGGCTAACAACTGACGAATTGGTAGAGCCCAACCTGCTCGTTCGAGATTTTGTGTTATCTTGGGTTTTGATTTAATCAGCAAATGGCAGCACGGACTCCGCTCAAGGTTGCACCCCTTGCCAACCGGCCTTTAGCCGCTGAAAGAGTTCAGCGACCAGCGACTCATGCCCAGGGGCGGCCGCAAGGTTGTCGTATTCAAAGGGGTCTTTCTCGAGGTCGTAGAGCTCACGCAGGGTCTCGCCCTCCTTATCCTTTAAGGGCGTCCACTCCGTATAGCGGTAACGCTTCTCGTGCAAAGTGCGCCCGTGGTAGCCTCTCCCCCTGTGTTCAGAGAAGGCGGCCGACTTCCATTTGCGATCGGGATCTTCAATGAGTGGCATAAAGCTTGCGCCATCCAGGGCATGAGCAGGCTGCGGCAATCCCGCGAGGTCCAAAAGCGTCGGATAAAGATCGACCAGTTCAACGAACCCACTGGCTACCTGTCCTGCGGATTGCCCATTGGGCAAGCGCACGATCAGCGGTACGCGGGTCGATTCTTCGAACTGAGTAGACTTGCGCCAAACACCGCCGTGTTCGTTAAGGTGAAAGCCATGATCGCTGGCGAACACCACGATGGTAGACTCATCCAGCTTCAGTAATTTCAAAGCATTGAGCAACTCGCCGACATAGGAGTCGATCATGGTCACCATCGCATGGTAGGCAGCGATCGCCTGCTTCTTCTGCCGCTCCGTGTGGCGCTGATCGTCTTCGTAAATCCCCATTGCCGGACTCGGAATATCTTCCGCATCCTCTGCCGGAGTATCTGCAAGTTGGATACTGTCGACGGGATGCTGCTCAAAGAAAGAAGCCGGCCCGACCCAGGGCTGGTGCGGCTTGTGAAAGCCGGCCGCGATGAAGAAGGGCTTATCCCTGTTCTCCGCCATCAACTGGATGATGCGGGTTGCAGTGGTCCCGTCGGGCGTCATGCGTGGCGATTCATTCGTCGCCCGCCAAGACAGCGCCAGGCCTCCAGGACGTTTTCTCGCAACCGCGCCTCTCACCATTCCATCTTCCGTCGCTACCGCCCAAGTATTGTCGCGCACCTCCGATTGATCCGAACCCGGCAGGTAGCCAGGCACATGGAAGCGAACTGCAGGCTCTCGCGATAACGCAAACCGCGAAACATCCCAGCTGATTTGATCCTCGTTCGTGTTATGCGAAATTTTGCCGACCCGGGCAGTGAAGTAACCGAAGTCGTGGAAATGCTCAGGCAATAGACGAAAGTCCGCCCCTATCTTCGGTCGCCAAGCGGAGCTCGCATTGTTCGAGTTGCTATAAATGCCGCTAGTAGACGGCCTGAGCCCACTCATGAGAGAGGCGCGAGAAGGATTACAAGCGGCGTACTGCGCATAGGCCCGCTCGAAACGCACGCCCTCCGAAGCTAGCCGGTCGATGTGCGGCGTCTTCGCAGTAGCGTAATGCGGATGAGACTTCGAATCCAGGTAGGACCCCAAGGCCACGTTCAGGTCATCTACAATAACGAAGAGAACATTCGGACGATCCCCTGGCCCGACAGTCCGGTTTGGAGCCGCAATCCTCAAAAGAAATTGATCCGTTAGATCAGAGGGCTGCGCTCGAACGGCTTGAGGCAAGAAGGTCGCAACTATGCAAGCAATTAACAATATTTGTATTTTCATTTTTGATACAATTAGCATTTAAAATCTTCCAAATCCCTTCGAGCACTTCGTGGCCTTGGGCTCTTGTTTTCATGTCGCTCTTCGAGCTCGGTAGTGGGCAAAAAACCATACTCAATCTCCCAACAATAACTGTATGAACCGATCGAATACATTTCTCATCATGCGCTGCACGCGAGCATCCGGTCCTTGCGACCTTCCGGCCGAAACATGGCCGGGAGGTGAAGATAGCCCCTGCGCCCACCAAATACTCCCCGCGCCAAACACGA
>Ga0315322_10001711_pt1 | contig 16990 bp, 15 predicted proteins | sample M110021515metaG_FD_203461 | JGI IMG/M metagenome (GOLD analysis project Ga0315322, IMG submission 203461) | Ammonia-oxidizing marine archaeal communities from Monterey Bay, California, United States - M1 100m 21515 | ecosystem: Environmental > Aquatic > Marine > Intertidal zone | place: USA...
ACCGGCCCGGTAGTCAACAACTCAACGCTCCGATCACGCGCTTGAATGAGGTCTCCGGCACTTGCAGAAGCGACCCGCCCCCCCTGATGTACTGCGAGTTCGGTACCCCGATTGTCCTGCACGATATCGAGAGAATCGATAAACACCTCGGCGTGAGCCACCACATCCACACTCGAAGGTGTGGCTGGACGAAGCGGTCGCGCCTCCTTGAGGCCGGGAGAGGCCTCCGTGACGGGCTCTGTATCACCGCGTCCCACCTGCTTAGCCAGCTCTTCAATTGGGCTGCTCTCGTCGAGTTGGTGCACCGCATCAAAGAAGGCGTCCGGATCCCTCGGGACGCTGGCGCCAGGTGCAGCAGTCCGGTGATACCGGCTGTAGCGACGCGCAGATTCGGGATTACTCAGGATCTGAAACGCTTCATCGATCTTTGCGCTGATAGCCTCGGTCTCAGCATCGGAATACAGGCTGTGAATCGCCATCGAATCAGGTCGAAAGCTCTGCCGTACCATCCGGTATGCACGCTTCACCTGTTCGTTGGTCGCCTCAGGGGCAACGTTGAGGATCTCGTAATAATCCTGAGTAACAAACTTCATTTTCTATCCACCAACAGCATGCTGAGCAGCTTCTTTCAGGGCACCTCGCCAATCGCCGGGCTGGGCGACATCGCGCCCCGACTCCATGCGATTGAGAAAGTCATCAATTTCAGCGGAAAGGAGATCGCCAGGTTGCCCCGGAGCACCTCCCTTGTTTCTTCGAGCACGAATCCAGGACTCATCGTCCTCAGGCAGGACGGCCCGGAACTTGAGGTCAATCCCGAGGCCATGACCTGCGGCGGTCACCAGCGCGTGACCCACATCCACATCGTCCCCCCGACGAGCACGATTCAGCACCAGGTGAATCGGCTTACTCGAGCCACAATTAGCAAGGTCATCGGCACTGACGCCGGCCACTTGGGCGGTGCTCCTCATCCAGGTCCCTGGGCGGCCCGCACACCGATCCCAGCCCTCTGCCAGAAACGTCCGCGCTTGAGTGGCTCCGAAGCGTCTTGCTAGCCAAGGCTCGACCCGTCGAGCGAAAACGCGAGCAAGGAGCCGCGCCGTCGCCTCCAGGGGCATGCGCTCGGGCACCGTCACCAAGACCGGGTGCTCGACGCCAAGCCACAGGTCCATCGCTACGTCGGATGTGCCGGCCGGAAGATCCACGACGATCTCATCAGCGGAGAGTTGCTCAATAGAGGCTCGCAAACGTTTCGCAGCACTCCGCGATGGGTCGCTCCCTGTCGGCGGCCCTCCGGCCACAACCGTGAGACGAGAGTGGATACTCGAACGACGAACCGAGAGGCTCCCACCGTTCCAGGGACTCTCTACTCCCCCGCCCTCCACATCGAGCAGCGCAGCAAGGCTCGGACCACTGCAGTCCGCATCCACAAGGCAGACATCGTTCCCTTGGCGGAGCAGTCGTGCCCCGAGTGCAGCGGTCAGAGTAGAGCGGCCCACTCCCCCGCTGCCGGATGCGATCGCCCACACGCGACCGCGCGAGCCCGAGGGCGCCCGCGTAAGAGCTATTTTTTCACCCTGCACGGGTGAGCTTCGATCGAGTGACTTCAACTGCAATTCCCCTGCAGCAGTTTGTAGATTCAGCGGCGCGCGACTTCGGACGCCTCCAGCGTCTGAAGTGTCTCCATAGAATCACGGCTGGCAGGGAACCGCAAGGATGTTTTTTAGTGAATACACACTTTCTTCAAGTAGCTGAAATCTAAGCAGTTATTTTGAACTTGGGCGAAGAAGGGAAACGAGTTATCCACAGCTGTGGATGAGCGGTGGAAGACTCCTGCTGGTAGTTTGCGACGAACCATGACAACCCCTTGAATTGCATAGAGAATCCGTAGCTGGTTCAAGACGGCTTTTTACAATCCACAGGCCGTGGATAAGTGGGTTCCTGGGTGGTTCGACTCGAATCGAAGAGCCGAGAGGGGCGCGCTCCGCTCCCGGCTGACTCAGGCAACGGACAGGCGACCGAGCTAGCCCAGAGGCAACCTCAGGACAAATCGAGTTCCTTGACCGGGGACACTCTCGATTTCGATCTCTCCCTGGTGCTCTCGCAGAATTCGCTCGCAAATCGGCAAGCCAAGACCAGTTCCCTGAGCTTTCGTCGTGAAGAAGGGAATGAAGAGCTTGGTGATATCTTGAGCCGAGATTCCTACGCCCTCATCCTCGATAAGGAGCTCAAACCAAGACGCTGACGCAATGTGCCCCCTCTTCGCTCGGACCTCTCCGGCCCGCGGCCCTCTGAGGCGCAGTGATGCAAGGCGTTCGCTGCCGAGGCCCCGCCGCCGGGTACTCAGCTTCAGGACTCCGCCTGCCTCGCTCATCGACTCTATTCCGTTACGAACGATGTTGATCACCACCTGCTTGAGTTTCTCCACATCCATCGGGACCTCAGGAATATCGGGAGCAGGTCGGTAGTCGACCCGAATTTCGTCCGAGAGCCCTTCTGCCTCAACCATCGAGAGCACACCGCGAACAAGGAGATCGGGATCGACCGGCTCCACCCTCATGTTCATAGGTCGCGCGTAATCAAGGAACTGACCGACCACACCGTCCAGGCGGTCCACTTCTTCGACAATGATAGAGAGGAACTCTTCGGAGCGGGCGCTGCTCCGGTCCTTGTCTTTAGAGAGAATCTGGCTCGCTCCCTTGATCGCCCCGAGAGGGTTTCGGATCTCGTGGGCCAGTCCGGCCGACATTTCTCCGAGAGTGGCGAGACGATCCCGTTCCTTCATGCGCTCGAAGGACTTCGAGTTATCAATCTGGACCGCAAGCTGTCCTGCGAGCTCACTCAAGAGCACCAACTCTTGCTCTGAGAAGCCCGACGCTCCCGGCCGCACTCTGAAATTCCAAACACCGATTACCGTATTGCCAATTCGGAGGGGCAGTGACAACTCAGCCTGCATAGACCTCATCGTTCCTTGAACCGGCTCCAACCAGGTCAGCGCATCCGAAGCCTGTCTCCCTTCCTCGGCGGCAAGTTCCTCCAGGAGATAGTGGTTTCGGCCTGAGAGCCACCCATCAATGAACGGACGCTGGGCGAAGGCCGGGCTCAGGGCTTGTTCCGGATCCCCTTCCCAACGACGGAGCCGGTAGCCATCCCGCACTTCGTCGTAGAGGTAGAGAGAGCTGAGGTCCTGTCTTCCAGTGAAGAGACTTCCGTCAAAGAGAGTCTCGATCACAGGGCCGACTTCGATCAAGCCGCGAAGCTTTCTCTTCATCTCTTCGATGGCACGAACGTACTCGTAGCGCTCGCGGGCGAAGTATCGGGAGACCTGAGTTTCCATCGAAATCTTGACGGGCTCGTAGAGAATAATCACCAGCACCGACGCGATGAGGATGTCGACAGCTTCAGCGAACGGGCCCGTAGGCTGTCCGATCAGACGCACCAGCACCCCGTAGACCGCACCGAGCACCATCGCCATGACTGCGAAAACCACCAAACGACTGATGATCTCGAGTCGATCCAGCAGTCGGTGGCGCTGAATGACCTGACCCAAGAAGTAGATATAGGCTGCTGTGGCGAGTGAACCGAACGGGGGAAAGAACACCGACTCTCCGGCCGGGTCTGTGCCGTAGAAGTTCCAGTCGACGAAGGCCATCTCGATGCCCATCGCAGCGAGCGCAAAGGCACCAAAGCCCATCAAATAAGTCAGGCGGGTCCGGTCAATGACGCGGGGTAACTTCGCCACAAAACGGATGAGCCAGAGAACCTGCAACGTCAGGCCGCCGAAGACGAGCACCGCATTGCTGACCACGACAGTCACACTCTTGCTGCCCAGTAAGACGATGAACGCACACTGCGCCACAGCGAGCAGATAGAGAATCGGAACCAGTCGAAGAAAGCCCGGGTCGTAGGGTCTAAGAATCTGACCGAAGACCTGAAGCGAAGCAGGGGCCACCAGCAATGCTGAGACGAGCAGCCCGTAGCGCCAGCTCTCCTCATTGGTCAGGATCAAGAAGAACAGGCACAGGAAGACAATGGAGATTACGCCCGACAAGTAGGCGTACTCCTGATGTACTCGGTCGCGCGCACCACGGATCAGCGAAGAGATCGCCATGGAAAGCGAAATGAGCGCGGTAAAGAGAGGAGCAACTGTCTCCACGGTAGGAGTGTACCTTCGTGCGTATACTCCGCGTTATGGCCGCCGTCCTTTCCGATACCCAGCGGGCTCTTTTGAGAGAGCTTCCCCCGATCGACCAGATTCTCACCCACTCCTCTTGGAGCGCACTCCGGCATGTTCCCCCGGATGTCCGCCGGGATTCCTGTAGAGCGATCGTAGACTGTCTCCGGACCGAAGTTCTCGCCGGCAAGCCGGTCCAGCTGGGGCTCGATCATGTTGCCCAAAAGTGCATCGAGCACGCGGTCGAGATCGTCCGTCCTGTGCTGAGGAGAGTGGTCAACGGAACCGGAGTGGTATTGCACACCAACCTCGGTCGAGCTCCGCTCTCCGAGGCCGCCCTCGAGGCCATTGCATCCTCTGCAGGGCGCTACTTGAACCTAGAGATGGACCTCGACGCGGGCCAACGAGACAACCGCATGGATCGGCTCGCGCTTGCCTTCAGCCGCGTTCTCGGCTGCGGAGATGTAGTCGTCGCCAACAACAATGCAGCTGCCGTCTTCCTTGCACTCTCGGCCCTGGCTGGGGACGGGAAGAAGGTTGCCATCTCTCGAGGCGAGCTCGTCGAAATTGGCGGTTCCTTTCGGATGCCCGACATCATGGCTGCCTCGGGTGCCGAGATGGTGGAAGTCGGTACGACCAACCGAACCCACCTCAAGGACTATGAAGAGGCGTTCCAGAGCGGAACCCGAATCGCCATGAAAGTGCACCGATCCAACTTCTCCGTCGTTGGCTTTACCAAGGAAGTCACGGTGGAAGAGCTCGCCTCCTGTGCGAGCAGTCACGGTGCACTCGTCATGCACGACCTTGGCTCGGGTCTCCTGCGCAGCGCGAAGCACCTCGGGGACGACTGTGTAAGCGCATCGCTGGCCGCGGGCGCCGATCTCGTTCTGTTCTCCGGTGACAAACTACTCGGGGGACCCCAGGCAGGGATCATTGCAGGCAAGCGCGAGGTCATCGCACAGGTCCGCTCCCACCCGGTCATGCGGTTGGTACGCCCGGGAAAGCTGACCATGCTCGCACTGGAGGCCACCTTGCTCGCCTGGGAGCGGGACCCCAACGGAGGGGAGATACCCTGTGCTCGGCTCGCTTCCGCCAGCCGCGACGATCTCATGCCACGAGCTGAGGCCCTCGCACGAAGACTCTCCGATGTCGCCGAAGGTCGCGCTGAAATTCAAGTGATCGAGACCCAAGCGACGACCGGAGGAGGAAGCGCGGAGGACATTCGGCTGGACTCGGTCGCTGTTGCACTTCGTCCTGCGCCTCAACAAGGTTCTGAGGCAGCTCTAGCTGCTGCTTTCCGGCAAGGTGACCCGTGCGTCGTGGGTCGACTCGAAGACGGGCAACTCTTGCTCGATGTGCGCACGCTCTTTCCCGACGACGACGAGAGTATTGAGCGCGCATTACGACGCTGGATGGAGCACTAAAAGTCGTATTCGAGGCGATCTTTCGCTGGAAGTTTTCCGCGCTTTCCAAGGAAGCGGATATTGAACGCGTTGATCGTAAAGTGCATGAGGATGGGAGCGAGTAGGCCCCCTTGGTGTTCGTAGAGCAAAGCCAGCAAGAGTCCAAAAACGAAGGCAGAGGCAGTCCACCACAAGAAGACTCGCTGGGGTCCCGTATGGACAATCGCGAAGAGAATGGTCGCAGGCCAGATCCCCCACTCCTGTTGCATACAGCCGCGGAACAAGAGTTCTTCACCCACGGAAGACAGCGCGGCGAGCTGAATTGCCTCACGCGTACTGACTCCACCAAGAATGGATGCAAACCGATCTCCCAACTTACGAATTCCCTCCACTCGGGTATCGAGCTGCTGAGAAAACCAGACACTCAGTAGACCCAGCGCCACCGCAAGCGCGATCGCCGGGGGAACATCCATCCATCCCGAGAACGTCCACCAACCCGCATGCAGGCCGCGGATCGCTCCCCAGATCAGCGCCCCCAGTGTCATCAGGCCATACATCCAGGCCGCCATCTGAACGAGGCCCTCGCCTCGCCGGTCGGGACTCTTCATGTGGACTCCTCCACCTCGTTCTCGACCGCTGAAGACTCCACTCCGTCGTCCGCAAGATGCGTGAGAGATTGTTCGGTCTGCATGGTCTGTGATGACCCTCGTTCTCGACCTTTCGAGCGCGGCTGAAGAATTCGTATCTTCGCTGCCACACCGGGCATCAACGCCGCGATCAGCTCCTCTCCGGCGCTGCCACCGTACTTCGGCGAGAACACAAACTCGACGTCCCGCTGCTCTGCCAGTTCGATCACCACCCGCTCTCCTCCGGGGAAAGGGGGCTTCTCCTCTCCGGGATAGCGGCGCCAGTGAACCCTCACAATCGACTGCAGTGGCAACCGACTGCAGGTCAGCTTCCCTGTCCCGCCAAAGTCTTCTTCAGTAACGCTGTAGTTCTTTGGACGAAGGAGCACGTGGTCCGCGGCAAAGCTCACCCCAAACAAACCCACTACCAGCCAGCCCACTGCACCGACATCGATCACCAACATCAACAGGCCACTACCTATGGCAGCAAAGCGCAAGGCATGAGCACGCATCCGATTGCGTGCTTCCACCAGTCTCAACGAAGCCGGAAACTGGCCGGGCGCTCGAGGCATGACTCCCGACTGCTCCAGCGAGCGGAGAGTGCCCAGCGTTGGGCCCTCCAAAACAAACCACCGAAGTCCAAGCCCAAGCACCACAGTGGCTCCCGTAGCGATCACTGCAGCCACCCACAGCCAGCCCTGTGCAAGCCGGTCGGCGACCACAACGCCGGGTAGAACCAGCAAGCAGGCCCCCGCAACGACCAAGGCAAAGGCCTCATTTCGGTCCCCCTGAGTGGCACCGTCGTCCCGCAGAGCAGGTCTCATGACTGACTCTCTTCTTCGCTCATGAACCCTCGCTTCGTCGCTCTTCGAGCTGCATCTCAAGAAGTTTCTCTACTCCCCGACCGATGGACCGAGCCGAAGCCGCATAGACCTCAAGTTCCTGTCCGTGCGGATCAGAGACATGAGCTGCCGCTTCCTCAAGATAGGACCAGAGTCCCACGACCCGATCGGATGCTCCTTGAGAACCCAACAGGCCCTGAGCAACCTCTGCGTGCATCGGCTCCATCACAATCACGTGATCGGCCCAACTCATCAGCTCCTCAGTCAGCCGCTGAGATCGATGTAATCGCAGATCGAAGCCCAGCTCTCTCATCGCATCGATTGCATAAGCAGCAGCCTCTGCACCGTCCCAAGCGTGGGTTCCAGCCGAACGAATCTCCGCAAACACGAAGTGATCTTCCAGCACGCGCGCAGCCCACGAAGCCGCCATGGGAGAGCGATTGATATTGGCCGTACAGACGAAGAGATAGCGTGGGGGACGACGAGACACGGCCGGAGGATACCAGTGCGGAACTAGCGGGCCTCGGGTGTCGAGGTCTATAGTTCCCACGCCTCAGAGCGATCTGAGACTCAGGGACAGGATAGGCATGGACAAAGACGCGATCTACAAGGTCATCGACGACCTGCTCGACAACATAGCAACCGATGCGGACAGTCATGACCGCCGGCACATGCGCAATCTCTTCTATACGGCTGCGCTCATTGCGAAGGAAAAGCCGCCGACGCTCGACCTAAAGATCATGGAGAAATCGCTGCGCGAGCTGCGGGCCGGCTTCAAAGCATTCTCTCCCTGGGCCGACGAACGGAAGATCGCGGTCTTCGGAAGTGCACGGTCTAAGGAAGAGAGCTCCGAATATCAGATGGCGGTGGACTGCTCGAGAGATCTGGTCTCCGCTGGCTTCATGGTGGTCACAGGCGCCGGACCTGGGATCATGGAAGCTGCCAATCGAGGTGCAGGACGAGCCAACTCGTTCGGAGTCAACATCATGTTGCCCTTCGAACAGCGAGCAAACGACTACATCCATGACGACCCCAAGCTGGTCAACTTCAAATATTTCTTCACGCGCAAGGTTGTGTTTGTGAAGGAAACGGACGGAGTGATCCTGTTTCCGGGAGGTTTCGGAACCCACGATGAGGGCTTTGAAACTCTGACTCTGGTCCAGACCGGGAAGAGTGACCCACGACCCATCGTGATGGTTGAGGTGCCGGGCTCGACGTACTGGCGTGACTGGGACCACTACGTACGCACCTGTCTCCTCGATGAGGGGCTCATCTCCCCTGCAGACCTCGACCTCTACACCATCGTCGACACCGTCGAGGACGCGGTCCAGCACTGTGTCGATTTCTATCGGAACTTTCACAGCATTCGATACATCGAGGGAAAGCTCGTCGTCCGCATTCAGCATCGTCCAAGTCCTCAGCTCCTCGAGCAACTCAACGAAGACTTCGCCGACATCGTCGTCTCCGGCCTCATTGAGACCTGTGATCCGCACCGCTACGAGCAAGATGAGCCTGAAGTCCTGAGCCTGCATCGCTTGCGAATGCACTTCGACCAGAAACACCTCGGTCGTCTACGCAAGTTGATCGACGCCCTGAACCAGTCCGTGACCAAGGACCAGGCCGCAAGCCAACCCCACATCAAGCCAATTCACGGAATCATTCCTGAGAGCAGTGACGGTAATGCCGAAGTCGAAGACTGAGTCTGTAGCTCCACCACGACTCTCTGGTGGAGTCCCCGCGCGGATTCCGGATCCCCCTCCTGTAAGGAAGCTCCCACCACACAAACGCTTCTGGGCGTGGTGGCTGCCCAAGGCCGGCCGGATCGCCCTCAAGCAGAACACGATTCTCTCCTGGCTTGCCTACTACCTTGGGATGTCCTCTGTCGGCCTGTGGATGCGCAAGCAGGATCGCCTCGACCGAGCAGTTCGCCCCTCGGGCGAGAGTGCGTGGCACACCCGAGAGACCGAGGGGTCAACCGACCCGCGACGCGCGAGGCGCCCCTTCTAAATGGCTACTTGGATTCTTGGGATTTCGTGCTTCTATCACGACTCAGCGGCCGCCCTCCTCAAGGACGGAGTGCTCGTCGCTGCAGCGTCCGAGGAACGCTTTTCGCGCATCAAGCATGACGCCGGCTTCCCCGAAAAGGCGATCAACTTTGTCCTCGGAGTGGGGGGCATCACCATCGAAGAGGTCGACCACCTCGGCTTCTACGACAAGCCTCTGCTGAAACTCGAGCGGCTCCTCTTGAGCCACCTTCAGCACTTTCCAAAGAGTAAGGACCAGTTCATCCGGGCCATGCCTGCGTGGATGAAAGAGAAGGTCTCGGTACGCCGGGTCGTGGGCGACCGACTCGGCTGGAAACGAAAGCCTGTGCTCTTTGCTGAGCATCATGTCAGCCACGGCGCATCGAGTTATCTCTGTAGTCCCTTCGACGAAGCTGCAATTCTCACCGTCGATGGAGTGGGCGAGTGGGCGACAGCGACTCAGGGAATCGGTCGCGGTAACTCGATGGAGTTGCTCCGAGAGATTCGCTTCCCCCATTCCCTCGGCCTGCTCTACAGCGCCGTGACCGGCTACCTGGGATTCAAGGTCAACTCAGCCGAGTACAAAGTCATGGGCTTGGCTCCCTACGGACAGCCCAAGTACGTCGACGCACTCCGCAAAGTTCTCGACATTGCACCGGACGGCTCCTTTCGCCTCAACATGGAGTACTTCGACTTTGACTGGGGGCTTCGGATGACGAACGAGGCCTTCTTTGAGTTGATGGGACGTCCACCCCGGGAAGGCGAAGGCCCCCTCGAAGACTTCCACAAGGATGTCGCACGCTCGGTCCAAGAGATCGTCAATGAGGTGATGGTGAAACAGGCAACCGCCCTCCACGCCGAGACCGGGATGAAGAACCTGTGCATGGCGGGCGGAGTCGCATTGAACTGTGTGGCGAACGGTCATGTCCTTCGAGAGACGCCGTTTGAGAATGTGTTTGTCCAGCCCGCAGCCGGAGATGCCGGCGGCGCACTCGGTGTGGCCCTCTGGATTCATTGCATGGTGCTCGGCAACGAACGAAAGTTCGTGCTCGACCGAGCCGACTGGGGGCCGGCCTTCAGCGACGATGAGATCGAAGGGGTGCTGCAGCACTATGGAGCGACCTACCGAAAGGTCGAGGAGGAAAGCGATCTCTTCCGCACGACCGCCGAGCACATCGGAGACGGCAAGGTCGTCGGTTGGTTCCAGGGACGCATGGAGTACGGCCCTCGCGCTCTAGGGAATCGAAGCATCCTGGGCGACCCGCGAGTCACGGACATGCGCGATCGCATCAACCTGAAGATCAAATTCCGTGAGGGGTTTCGCCCCTTCGCTCCCTCGATCTTGGCAGAGCACGCGGACGACTGGTTCGATCTTCGGGGGCACCCAAGCCCCTACATGTTGTTGGTCGCCGATGTCCTCGAAGACAAGCGAACGGTGCCTGCGGTGACCCATGTCGATGGCTCGGCTCGAGTGCAAACGGTGCATCGAGACCGAACTCCCCGCTATCACAAGCTCCTGCAAGAGTGGGAGCGCCAAACGGGGTGCCCCCTCCTGATCAACACCAGCTTCAACGTCCGTGGCGAGCCGATTGTATGCACTCCCGAAGATGCGTTTAAGTGCTTCATTCGGACCCACATGGATACTCTTGTCCTCGGACCGTTCGTCCTGCAGAAGCAAGACCAGAAGGAATATCCAGACATCGGAGACGCCCGAGAAGTCTTCCCTCTGGATTAAGAGGCCCGGCTCCGCCGCAAGAGAGACTCGTGACGGCAGTTTCCAGCACCCCACGCCCCCGTGGCGACTCCAGGGTGTCTCAGCTATCCTCCCCCCCGGTTCAATCACCTTCCCAGGCGTCTTATGTCACAGCCCTCAGGCAAGCGTTCCATCTCGGCCATCGTGGTCGGTCTCCTCCTCCTCGCGGGTGCCTTCCTGCCGTGGCGTGGGGCTACCGACGTCAACGTCACGATCGGTCTCGGCCCAGGCTGTGGTCTGTATGACGCCAAGGCCAGCGAACTCTTCGCTGCGATGAATCTCAGTCTCTTCGCGGAACTCACACTGCTCGTGCTCGCCGCCGTTGGATTCATCGCGTCAGGTCTCCTAAGGAACCGAAAAGTCTCCCGACTCTTGGCATTCTCGGGGGTGATCGGAACCGTCGCCGCAGCTCTGCTGACCAAAGTTCATGTTGCCTCTGTCGTCTCCGGTCTCAGTGCCGAGAGCGCTCTCCCCTCCTGGGCTCAGAACTGGTCTGGAGCCGGTGGATTCGATGCGCTGATGAGCGAATCTCGCCTGGGCCTTGGCATGTTCCTGACCGCGGTCGGAACCTGCTTTGGATTGGCACTCGCAATCTCCCTCCTTGGTGAAGCAAAGGAAGACGACGGCACTACGTGGCTGACTCCTCTGGCCCGGCGGAGCTGGTTCTTCGAGTTGATCGAGGACTTCTGGTTCTTTCTCGTCGAACGAAAGGCCTGGTGGATGACACCCATCGTCGTCGTCCTCATGCTCTTAGTCTTGCTCATCATCGTGTCTGAGAAGGCAGCAGTCCTGCCCTTCATCTACACTCTCTTCTAGGAGGCCACAGGGGAATCGGTCTCCATGAAGGGGCTCACCGATGACACCACGGCTTTTCTACTTTCAGTTCCTGCTGCTCTTCTTCGCTCTCGTCCTTGTCGCTTGCGACACGGTCGGAGAGATCCCGCCCAACGACGACGACACCTCGGACGACGACGACTCTGCGGCGCAGGGTGACGATGACGACATCGCAAACGACGATGATGTCTCAGACGACGACGACGCCGCAGACGACGACGACGCCCTCGGCGGCGACGACTTCCTGGATGCTGTTGTTCCCACCTTCGACGACTGCTCAGGCAATCAGTTCAAGTTGGGTCTCGGTGACGGATCAGAAGTTGGCCCCTTCGAAGGCTTCTTCCCGGCCCCGACCTCCTTCGCCAACGGAGGATTCACTCAGTTCACAATACGGACCGGCGAAAAAGAGAGCTGGAGTGCGCTCAACGGAAACTACGAAGGCCTGAGTGCGAACACCGACATCCAATTCACGACGCCGGCGTCCGTCGCCGGGAATGTCGTTCTCAATGCATCACTGAGTGAACTCACCCTGGGCGATGCGTCGCTGGAGCTCGCAGGAAACTACGGGATGCCTGCCAACAATCCTCATTCCTCGGTCGGAGGCTCGGTCTTCTTCACCCAAGTCCCCGCTCCAAACGCACAAACTGCAGGAAACTACTCCGCCATCATCCAAAAGATTGTCAGCCTCTCAAGCCAGCAAATTCTACTGGGTGTAAGGGGCTGCTTCGACGCAACCCTCACGCCAACGGACGGTGGCTGAGCAGCGAATACAAGCCTCTGCTTGCCCCAAGGGCCCCTGATGGTGGAGAATTCGCCCTTCCGAGAGAGCGGAGCGAATCCTATGAGCAGTCCCTGGAGAATTACACGCGGCGATCAACAGTTCACGGTCAAGGATGTGGCCGAGCTCAAGTTGATGGCAGCGGGAAGCAAAATTGAGTCAAGCGACCTGATCCAGCGTCCGGGGGGAACCGAGTGGCTCTATGCCACCGAGGTCACCGAGCTGGACGGTCTGATCAAGCTCAAGCCTCTCGAAGATGAGGACGATCTAGAGTTCGGCCGCAAGCGTGGCGCCAGTCCTTTTGTGCGCAAGCTTGCACGGGTGCTCACCTTCGTACTGCTGATCCTGGCCTTTGCCGGCCTCTACTACATCTACGACAACCGGCCCAACCCCGAAGACACGAAGCTCTTTGGCTCCGGCACCAGTACCCTCGAGCCGCTCGAGGCCCTCGCCGTTGAGAACGCGGCGCTCCTCGGACAACCCGATGGTTCCGCCAATCAGGTCGGCGTAGTCAAAGCGAACAGCCGAGTCGAACTACAAGACCGACAAGGTGATTTCTTTAAGGTCCAGACCAAGTCGGGCGAAACGGGCTGGTTGGGAACCGGACAAGTCGCGCCGGGCTATCTCTTTGACTCCACTGCTCACGAGCGCTGGGAGCCCTTCTTCTACCCCGCGGACTACATCATCATCCAGCCGCTCTCGTGGACCAACCGAGACGAAGACGACAAGCCTGAGACCCTCACGGACATGCTGTTTGCAATCAATAATCCGACGGACTTCGGAATCTCGAACATGATTGTCGAGATCACCTTCGTGAATGCAGACACAGAGAAGACTCTCGACACAATCCGCTTCGAGGTGGATGAATTCTTGAGTCCTGGAGAGGGGCATGAACTTCCACCCCTGGAGTTCGACATCCCCTCCCTGGAGTCCACACTCGCACGCCCTGTCCTCATTCAGGCTACGACCCATCTGCCCGGCTTAGTCGCCAAGGCGGAAGAGCAGTGGAATGCTCAAGTCGAGGCAAAGCGAGCAGCTGAAGCGGAAGCCGCCGAGACGGCTACACCCTAGGAATAAAGCGACTTGTTTGAACTCGTCGGAGGCGACGGCTCTCGCTCTGTTCTCTCAGCGTAGTGTCTTCTCAGTAGAGGTCGTTTCGCGAGTGGACTCCTACGCAACAGCTCGTTCCCCGTGCCCCTGCGGCCCTCGTTCGAGCTCGTTTTCGAACCTTCAGAGCGTCCCCTTTTAGGCTAGGGTTGATAGCAGCACGATGCTGAAAGGAAGACTGGCTTGAATATCCGTCTCACAGAATTGCTCCTTTTTCTGGCGATTGGAGTCGTCGGGCTCAGCGGCTGCTACCGAACTGCTATCGGGCTCGATCCTCGTGATGACGACGACGCTGCGGACGACGACGACGCTGCCGACGACGACGACGCAACCGACGATGACGACGCTGCGGACGACGACGACGCTACCGACGACGACGACGCCGCGGACGACGACGACGCCGTCGGCGATTTCCAGATCCAGCAAGTCAACCCAGACCACGGCAGTGCCGAAGGAGGCGATGAAATTGAGGTAGTCGTTGACTCCGACATCAGCGGCGCCGACCCAGACGATATCATCGTGCGCGTGGGCGGAGAACTAGCCGAAGTCTTGTTCCGGACGGAAGACACAATCCATATCGTCACCCCTCCGAGCTGTGCACTGGGCAATGTCACACTTGAGGTCGACATTGTCGGCGGAGGAGAAGACAGCGATACCTACGAGTACGAGGCATGGGCCTACGGGCAAGATGTCGCCGTGGTCGGCATCGCACGGACCGAAGTTCAGTCCGCCGGGACGCCGCCAGAAGGAGCCGCGATCGCTGAGTTCTTTAGCCCAACAATCGCCCCGCCTTTGTCGAATCTCCCAGCACTGCAGACCTGTGTCCTCAACCCGACGGTCAACGCCGCACCCCGCCCCAACTACTCCGTGGGCTCCTCGGTCTCCGTGTCGTCGGGAGGGAGTCCTTTTTCCCTGGTCTTGGACCCCACAGACAACAGCTACTCCGCGGCGGGCTTGAGCTCGACCCAGATTCCCGGGTCAGCGACCTACGCGCTCAGTGGAGGCAGCGACCCCGATGGCTGTGAGCTGGACATTCCAGGGATCATTTCCGCCGGCAGCCCCATGATCGTCTCAGATCCACCGATGAACATGCCCGCCTGCGGACCCAACGGGGACCTGTGGTGCTACTTCCTGGACCCCAACCCCAGCTTCGGTCAAAACGGAGTGACCGTAGCCTGGGCTCCAGGCAACGACAACGTCGTGGTCCAGCTGGACTGGATTGACTACTTCGGTGTAGGCGGAGGGCTTGAATTCTCGCTTGTCTGTCACCTGCAAGACACAGGTTCCGCGCTCTTAGGCTCCAGCGAGTTAAGCGGAATGCCGGAGGGGCTCTACCAGTTTTCCGTGATGAGGTACCGGACCACCCCGCAGGCACATCCGCGAAGCGGTGGCAGCGTCTATGGAACCTACCTCGATGCCCAAATCGGCTACGGATGGATCTTTCAGGAAGTGGGGAGTCCTGCGCTCGGGACCGGTTGCTACAGCGGCTGTCAGTAGCTTAGAGCGGTGGTGGAACCGCCGCTGGGGCACCTTCAGCGGGAGCTGCCGAGTCATCGTCCTTGTTGGGAGTCATCATTCCCAGGGTAGCTACTCCCGCCCCCTTCACCGAATCAAGCACAGCCACGGCCAGACCGTAAGGAACGTCGTCCTCGGCCTCAAAGAAGACAATCCTGTCTTCGGTACGTCGACCGGACATCGCATCCGAAACAACGGCGTCGATACCATCAAGAGCGACTGTCTTTGTGTTGATCTCGATGTGCTGGTCCGTGAATACCTTCACAACGACCTGCTCCTTGATTTGCTCGGGAGGCTCTTCCATCTCGGCCTTCATGGGCACTTCGATGGGAATGTTCTTTGCGAGGAGAGGCGTGATCACCATGAAGATGATCAACAAGACCAAAACGATGTCGACGAGGGGCGTGACGTTGATGTCCGCCTGAGGGCCCTTGCTTCCGATCTTGGCGCCCATGGCCTAGCCCTTCCCCTTCTTGGCTTTCGGACTGTCTTCCGTCTGCAGCCCGACCGACTTTGCCCCGAGCTCCTCGCACACTTCCATCACCACACGGACATCCGCATAGCGAGCCTGCGCATCTCCCTTGATCATGATGTACTTGTTGGGATCGGGCTCCAGGACCATCGCCAGTTCAGCGCGGAGCTGCTCGACATCCATCTCGATGTCGCCGACGTAAATCGAACCGTCGCGCTTCACAGAGACGAGCGTCGCCTCGCTGGCTTCCTCACTGGACTCATTGTTCTGCGCCTTCGGCAGCTTCACATTGGGTCCGTCCTGAAGCATCGGTGTGATCACCATGAAGATAATCAACAGCACCAGAACGATATCCACCAACGGCGTGACGTTGATGTCCGCCTGAGGTCCCTTGCCGCTCTTGGAAAATGCCATGGAGTCGCTGTCCTCTTAGATCGAGCTCTTGTTCTTCTTGACCCAGTCCAGCATCTCGGACGCTGCGTTGGCCATCTCCGCCTCAAAGCCCTCAATCCGAGCATTCGCCCAGTTGTAGAGCCACACAGCAGGAATAGCCACAACCAGACCTAGACCCGTCATGTAGAGAGCCTCAGCGATACCACCGGCCACTGCGGAGATGCCTGCGCTCTCGCTCTGAGCCATCCCCTTAAACGAGTTGATGATGCCGAAGACCGTACCGAGCAGCCCCACAAACGGAGCGGTGGAAGCGCTGGTCGCCAGGATCGTCAGCCACTTTCGCAGGGCAACACCCTCCTCAATGATCGTGCGCTCCATGGCATGGTCGACAGTCTCAAGTTTCTCGAGGCCTCCAAGCTTCTCTTTCACATCTCGAGCATCCGTCAGGCCGGTGCGGACAATGCGCGCTAGGTAAGAGAACGCCGCCTCCGGCGCATCCGCTTCTTCAAGCACTCCATCCACATCCCCCTTTCCAAGACCCTCGGAGACCGCGGTGGCAAAGAGGACGCTCTGCTTGCGGGCACGGAAGAAGTAGATTGCGCGATTGATAGCCACCGCCAGCGAACCGACCGACATCCCAACGAGCACGAAGAAGACGGCCCAGGTGAGTCCCGTGAAGTGCTTCAGCGCCTCTCCCATAGAGAAGTCCAGCTCCGTCCCGCCGCTGTCATCTCCGTGACTGGTCGAGTGATCCACAGCCGGTGCTATCTCGGTATTTGCCGACTCCGCAGCGCTGTCGGTGGCGGCAGCAGCGTCTGGCGAGCCCTCAGGGGCTCCCTCAGTACCTACAGCATCGCCTGCAGGGTCTCCCGCGGCGTTCAGGTCACCCGCCGGCGCCTCAGCTCCTCCAGCAGCTGCTGGAGCCTCTCCGGCGACACCAGCCGGAGCGTCGCCCGACGGTGCTTCTGCATTCGAACCAGGAGCCGCTGCATCGGAAGAAGCTGCATCGGAAGAAGCTGCATCGGAAGAAGCTGCATCGGAAGAAGCTGCATCGTTCTGAGTGTCGGCATAG
>Ga0315322_10001712_pt1 | contig 16987 bp, 13 predicted proteins | sample M110021515metaG_FD_203461 | JGI IMG/M metagenome (GOLD analysis project Ga0315322, IMG submission 203461) | Ammonia-oxidizing marine archaeal communities from Monterey Bay, California, United States - M1 100m 21515 | ecosystem: Environmental > Aquatic > Marine > Intertidal zone | place: USA...
AAACCGAATACCGCGTGGGTGTTGAATGCCGTTGATAATACGGTATCGTTGCTGAATCTTGAGGAGGTAAGCCAACCGGTCTTGATGAAGACGGTGGAATTAGATGATCCCACTGACCCGATCGTAAAGCGTGGAAGAAGAATGTTTAACACAGCGTCGGCTTCTACGACGAGGACGTTTTCGTGCGCCAGTTGCCATCCCGATGGACATACGGACCAGTTGCTTTGGGTTTTAAATACACCCATTGTTACGGGAGGTAAGCAAATCATGCCGCGGTCAACGATGCCGATTCGCGGCCTACGCGATACGGAACCCTATCACTGGGATGGAATTCCTGGTGATCCTTATGGAGGGAATAATAGTTTCAGCATCCATAAGTCCGTTGATCCCAATAGCGATGTGAAAGATCCCGTAACGAGTAGTCGCCATCTGATAGATGGCGGATTGGCTAATACGATGATGACCGTGGGTGACGATGCAAAAAATGATCTAGGGCAAACGGGTGAATTATCTGATAGCGATCGCGATGCGATGGCTAGGTTCCTGTTAAGTATTGCCTATCCTCCGGCGCAGCGGCGACCCTATACCAATGAAGTAACCAAGCGGGCTCGTGATGGGTTTGAACTATTTCATGTGCATGGGGATATGCAACCTCGTCAGAACGTCTGTGGGGATTGCCATCGGATGCCATTCTTAGTGAGTACTAATACGCCTGGCACCGGGATGGATGCGCCTACATGGCGTGGTGCGTATGATCGTTGGTTGATCCTTCCGCAGGGTCGTCTTAATATTATCGACTTCCCGTTTTACAGGAACCTTGCCGAAAGGGGCGCTCCGGAAAGAGGAGTCTGGCGTCTTTCCTGGGGGGGTCGGGAACGATTTGACCCTGTTTGGGATATGGTATTACAACAGAGCAATGGTTATCCCGGTGGCTACGGTCGCCAGGTCACGATTAATCGGACCACTGCTGCGAGCGAGTTGACGGCCAGCCTGCTAAACGCTTTGGAGAAATCCGCCTCGGAAGGGGCGATTATTTTTAACGGTGATGGCCGGTGGCTTGATAATAAACGGCGCGGCGATGCGAGTTTGGAATATGTTGATGGTGATTATGTTCAGCTAGGAAGCAAGCCACTTCGCTTTACACGAACGGAGTTATTACAGGCGGCAGCTGAGGGCCGGTTCATTGGAACATTTACTGCCCATACAGGCGCCCATTTTGATATCAATAATCCCCAACCTGCCATTTGGACATTAGGACCTATTCAATCGCAGCGAGGGCGACAGCGTTTTCCGGTATTAAGTCAGGAAAAGGCTCAGATGGCAGTTAGCGTGCGTCACGTTCAAAATAGAGCCAGTCTGTATGTCGATGGCCGTAGAGTTGAAGGACTGCTCGAATTAAAAGGGGGGGTGGCGAAAATTACCCTCAACGTAGTGCCGACTCCGGGTATGCACCTGTTACAGATGCAGAACCCTAACGGTTTATTCAGCAATGATTTTATATTCTACGTGAAGGGTACAGACACACGAGCGTCTGCCGCAGGGGAATAGAGCTATAGTTTACGGTTCATTTCCTAGCAAAGAGGGAGTATTAACCGTTTCGATCCGGCCCTTCGTACCTGACACAAAGAGGCTTTTTTTGACACGTGCTTTGGCGATGTCATAACACCATCCGGTTTTCAAATGTCTCGCGACCACAATTTCGACATTTAGAGTGTCAACGACATAGAGCATCCCGTCGCTACAAGCAGCACCAAGTTGATTTTCCGCAAGCCATGTAATGGCCTGGGGTTTTGAAGGTAGTTTAATGAATCTCACCATTCGACCTAGCGACGGCTGCCAGAAACGAACCGTACGATCGTTGCTTGCTGATGCGACGAGCGGGAGCCCTACCACGGGAAGCGAAGCGGCTAGGTCCGTGACCGGCTTAATGTGTTGATTCAGGCTTCGTTGAAGCGTGTAATCGTCCAGGTCCCAGACACGCAGACTGTTGTCGAGGCCACCACTGACGAGCAGTCGGTGTTCAGGGAAGGTCGCAAGCGAGGTGACTCCTCCAGAATGCGCTTTCAATTCGTGAGTCACCGATAGGGTATCCGATTCCAATATTCGTACGACAGCATCCAGACCCGCGGTCACAATGGTATCCTGGTCCAGCCACAATCCACAAAGGTGTGAATCGCCTTCGTTCTCTATCGTGACTAATGGTTGCATATCGGGCCAGGTATAGATGCCAGTAAATGATGATTCGGATGGTCGGCCGCCACAGATTAATAGACGAGTTCCGGTGGGAGAAAATCGAATAGCGTGGATATTGGCAGTGGGAATCTCATAGGTTGATCCAGCCCCGGCGTCAAACTCTTGCCAGGCGGATGAGGCGCCACTTTTTATTTTCCGTACCATTAATCCGGATTGCGAAGCCATGACCAACGAAGTGTAGTCAGGGCTAATCGCTATCGATGTGATGGGAGCTGCCGTCTCGGCTTGGGCGGAACACGTAAAACAAGCTAGTACGAACGACGCGAGCAGCGGTAGAGCCCGGAAACACCAAGACATGATGAACTCGTATTGGGTTAGATAAAGAGTTGACTTAGTACATTAGCCGATTCGGGTGTGATGCGGACTGGACGTCCATCGCGAGTGTGCAACTCATGATTAGGATTGATACCAAGCAGCGTGTAAACAGTCGCCGTGATGTCAGCGGGGGTAACTGGATTATCCTCGGGGTATTCCCCGAGAGAATTGCTTGATCCGTATACTTGCCCCCCCGAAACACCGCCGCCGGCGAGTGCAATGCTGAAGACGCGTGGCCAGTGATCCCGCCCCCCATTTGCGTTGACTTTAGGAGTACGTCCAAACTCCCCCATGACGATGACGAGCGTATCATCTAGCATTCCCTGTTGTTTCAAATCAGTAATAAGTGCGCTATAGGCGCGGTCGAAGGAAGGCAGTTTGGCGTTGCGGTCAGTTTCGTAACGCCGTTTCAAGGACCTGATATTCTGATGCGTATCCCAGCCAGAGCTGGTAACCGTTACAAAAGAAACGCCCCGTTGAACCAGACGCCTAGCCAATAGGCAGCTCTGTCCGATGGGATCTCCTAAACCATAACGATTGCGTACTTCGACGGATTCGTTTTGTAGGTTGAATGCGGACTTAGCTTCTTGGGAGGCAAGCAGGTTGAAAGCACGCTCCAGGTCAGGATCCAGTCCGCTGACCCCCGCGTCTGACCTTGCAGCGAATTCATCTAATGTATTCACAAGACGTTTTCGACGATCGATACGTGGGAGATTTAAGCCTCGATAAAATTCCAGATCCCTTACCTTGAAATTTTGGTTTTGCGGATTGCCACCGACGGCGAAGGGTTGTGTAGCAGCGGGTAAAAAACCATTACCCGAAAGATTGTTGGAGAATCGAGGCACGGCAATGTTAGGTGGTAACACGCCGTTTTGTTCACGGAGTTGCACCACGGTCGAACAAAGAGCCGGGTATTCTAATGCGGGTGTCGGTTTGAAGCCTGTTAGTAAATAATGGCTACCAAAGTTGTGCTCGCCTAGGGGGGAGGTGACTGAACGAATGAGTGTGATGTCGTCCATAATCTTCGCCGTCTGCGATAGGCATTCATTTACACGGACGCCGGGGAGCGTAGTGGCAATGGAACCCAAAGGTCCTCGAACCTCTTCGGGCGCTTCAGGCTTGGGGTCAAACATCTCAAGGTGGCTTGGTCCACCCTCCAGCCAGATCAAGATGCACTGCTTGGCAGCGTTAGATTGCGAACCAATTTTTCCAGCAAACAACTCGTTAATACCGATGCCGAATACTGAGAGTCCGCCAATGCAGATAGCATCACGTCGTGTAAACCGTTTTCTGGTGTTCTTGGTAGGGGAACGCATTGTAAGTCGATTCGCTTTATTAATTGCCGGTTTCAGTAGAAGCTGCTGGTTTTACACCGTAAAGCCTCGACCACTTAAAGAGGTGGTATTGGGACCTTTTTGTGCCGTAATTTTCAAGATTGCCCTGCACCATGCGGGACGCAAGTGCGCCGACACTAGTAGCGGCTGCCTTATTGCCTTCGAGTATGAGATCGATCTTTTTAGCAGCGGCGTCTATAACTTCGTCAGACGCATTCTTGTCTAAGACCGGGGCCAGTAACGCCCTGATATCAACCCCGCCGGTTCTGTTCCGTTCGTTGGTAGCCGCCGTTCTTGCCCGTTCGTCAGCTGCCCTGATCAGCCATTCACGCATTTCCTCTGGTTTGGTCCCAATGACTTCACTAATAGCACCGAGGACGTGTGGGTCGGGTGTTAGCATGCCTTCAGGAAATGGAAAATTGTAAACCACTTTCCCGTCCGTGGCGACGATGATCGTCATGCTTACATTGCGGTTTAGGCCATAGGTTCCCGGCCCGTCGCGTCCATCGTTAGAGACGCCAATCGTGGGGTCGCCATTCATGTATTGAAGGTATCGATTAGCATTTTCTGCTAGTTGGTTTTTATCATCGCCTAGATAAACGAGAATAGGTTCTAATCGTTCTTTAGAATTTTCGTTGACCGTGGCTACTAACCGGAGAATCCCGATGATCCCGCGTATCGAGGTGCGATTCGGACCAGCCAGAATGATAATCTGCGGCCCATCATGGTCTCCTAACGCATTGAATGTCTTACCGGCATCGTCGCCTGTCACGGCTGAGACCTTAAGTTTGGGTAGAGTTTCTCCCGCTTGGGGACCCGAGAACACTTCCTTACCGCCCTCGAGTTTAAATTCGTTGGGGTCTTTTACGGTAAACGCTAGTTTGTAATCTCGTTGTTGTGGTTGCGTCTTCTTTTCCCTAGCGAGTGTGCTACGAGCGATGGCAGCTTCTTCCGTGGATAATGTTCCATCTTTATCCTTATCAAAGCGTTTGACAATTTCATTTCGGTTTTGATCAGCTGCCGAAGTCTTTGTTCTGACTTCGGACTGAGCAAATGCAGTGCTAGCAGTTAATGCGGCCACCAGAATAAAGGAAAGTTTCATGATTATGGTTCCGTGTTAGGAGGAAGCCCGGTGGCTTGGTGGTTAGTGGTTAGTGGTAAAGTCCTTAGACGCCAATAGCCCCCAGATAAAGTCTTCCAGGAAAGTTAGGCGGTCACCTGCCGACGTCTGCAATTGAAGTTGCCCAACCCAATAAGTTGACTCATTGGTCGTAGGAAATCGGTTGTAGGCTGCTAGATAGTATTCCGTGATTATATCAATTGCTGCGGTGTTCGCATTTACTAAAACGGATAATCTGCCATGGTTACGGCTGATTCTCCCGTTAAGGAATTCCCCGTTGAAGTAATGTAATTTTTGTGTGAGACCACTTGTCCCATTACCTTCTGTTTCACAAGAGTCCTGACGGCCACATCGCCCTAGGACGTCGAGTGTTCTGGAAGCGACAGCCGGGCTAATTAATTCGATAGCCCGCGTTCCTAAAGGCTGTTCTCCATATTGCGCGGGAACCCCAAGAACGTCGGTAACGGCATCCGCATGTACCGACGGATGCAATGGCACTCTAAGGTTGTGTGAGTAGAACTGGGTGTCATATCTGTTCGATTCGTTCGCTTTACCACTTCGCTGATATCCGGCGCTAGAAGCGATCGTTTTTAGAATGTGCTTAATGTCGTATTCACTGCTCACGAATTCACTCGCTAGCCTATCCATTAGTAGGGGGTGTGTTGGCGGGTTGGTTTCGCGAAAATCATCAACCGGTTCCACGAGCCCCCGACCCATCATATGTTTCCAAAGCCTGTTTACCAGCGATTTCGCAAAGTAGGGATTTCCCTCCTCGGTTAGCCAGTTAGCAAACTCTAATCGTGGGTCGGGACTGTCGGGCGGAACGGGACGACCGCCAGGGAGTTTCGGTGTGGCGGGCTCTAAAGTTAAGGGATGTATCGTGGTTCCGTTTGGGTTTACGGTGACGCTTTGGTTGATATTGAGCTTCGCAAAAATGGCTGCTAAACCGTGGTAATCATCCTGCGTCCAGTGATCAAGTGGATGATTATGGCAGTTAGCGCAACGGAGTCGTGTACCCATTAGCAGTTCACTAGCAAATTCCGCCTGTTGCCGTGCATCGGGCATCGTACGATAAAAATTAGCCGGGCCGACTGCATAAGCGTCACCGCTAGAAAGAAGCATCGTGGTTACAAGTTTCTTATAATTCACACCATTTTCAATCTGCGCAGACAACCATTCAAAATAGGCGTTGGCCCCTTCAGCACCCAACTTTTGTGGACGTATCCGAAGAAGTTCTGAGAACGTATAGGCCCAGAACGTGTTGAATTCTGTCGATTTCAGTAAGTCGTCTATAAGGGTTTCGCGTTTGTCTTTCGCAGCGGATTCTAGAAAAGTTCGAACGCTTGACACCGACGGCAGTCGGCCGGTGAGATCCAGCGATAGTCGCCGAATAAATTCCCCGCCTGTGCTCTGCGTTGATGGGGTAATTCGCAAAGTGTAAAGTGTCGCATTAAGATCGGAGTCTATGAAATTGTAGACGGGAGGTTTGTTAATCGGTCTTTTGGTCGTATTGAGTGGAATGAGCAATTCGATAGGTTTGACCATGGTAAGGTACCGTGCGGTAACGATATGACGCCCCCGGCGAAGCGGGATTAAACGCGACTCGTGGTCGTCGACCTCGACAGCGGATTCATCTTCGGGCTCAAGGACCGTCCACTTAGTAACATCTCGTGTCGTGCCGTCGTCGTATTGGGCTGTGATACGCACGTGGTGTGGTGATTTAGGTTGTTCGGAGTAGAATTGCCGAGGCGTGATCTTAATCGAAGTGAGCGATCGTGTTTTGGTTTGTTCTGCCCCTTGAGCAATCCACTTTAGGATTAGCTTGGCGCTAATGGATTCTTCGTCAAAAAGAGTTCCTCCACCATGTGAGACGTGTTCAGTGGGTTTCAGAAATAAGAGGCTCTCACGAGGTCTCGCAGAATTAATTCTACGACCCCGAATATCATGAACGATGGCGTTATAATCTGCGATTGGGTTCCCACCATATAAGCTGAGCTTGAACCCACCGCGTCCAATAGCCGAGCCATGACAGGCGCCCGCGTTGCACCCCCCTTTGGTGAGGATTGGCACAATATCGTTTTCAAAATCGATCACGTCCTTCGCAACTGACAATGAGTTCAAAGCAGTTAATAACACGGCGCAATAGAAATAGATGTGGGTGGAGCGTGGTAGGACTGCCGTGTGATGGATTCGTTTCATAGGTTGATTTTACTACGGAGTGTACGATGAAGTATATATCCAGCACCGGACGAGCATAATGGTATTGCTGAATTTCCGAAAAGATATGGAAATGTGGACGATGGAGTCCTTAAAATGACTGTAGGTAAATTTGCCCGTTAATCTCTCCAAAATAAATAAATAATGAGACTATCTCATCGACGACAATTTCTAGAATCGGTCGTTACCGTTGGCGGATTAGGCATTAGCCTTGATCAGGTGGTGCGTGCTAAGGAAGCTAACGACAATGTATCGAAGGACACTGCAGTCATTCAGGTTTGGCTAGGCGGTGGGCCTTCACAGTTTGAGACGTTTGATCCGAAACCAGATGCGCCGATAGAGATTCGTGGCCCGTATGGCACGATTCCTACGCTTCACAGCGGGGTGCGTTTTTGTGAAACGATGCCGCGCACATCACAAGTCGTTGACCGTGCCAATATCATCCGTAGTCTTTCTCATGGTGAGAACGGACACTTCGTAGCAGCGCACTGGTTATCAACCGGATATCGCGGAATGAACAATCAGGCTTCGCATCCTTCTGCTGGTTCGTTGGTTTCTCGATTTTTAGGACCTAGGGAATCAGGAATGCCTCCCTATGTCCTGCTTTCTGAGGAACAGACGCGAAATCCCAATATAGGTGAAGTGATGGGGGCGGGACACCTTGGAGCGGGACATGGAGCTTTCACCGTATTGCAGGATCCGTACAGAAGCCAATATCAGGTGGACTTGCTGTCCAAGGCAACTTCCAATTTGGAACTAGCTAATGACATGACCCTGGATCGTGTCGACGACCGACGGTCGTTATTAAGCGCGCTTGATACTTTTTCTCGAGAGATGGATCGCACGCGCAGGATGGCTGGCATTGACCGCTTTAGTCAAGTCGCTTTGGATATGGTGGTAAGCGGTAAAGCCCGTAAGGCGTTTGATCTTTCGGAAGAGCCGAAACACATTCATGAGCTCTACGGTTCGCATCGTTGGGGACAATCTGCTCTCCTTGCGAGGCGCCTGGTGGAATCCGGTGTATCTTTTGTAACCATTAACACGGCACCTGACTCCCTCTGCTGGGATTGGCATTTAAATATCGTCAACGACCATCGTCCTGAAGACGGGTCGCTTGGGCCGAGCCGAGGTATGGACTTGTCAGGACCACCCCTTGATCAGATGGTGGCTGCGCTAGTGACCGACCTTTATCAGCGGGGACTAGATAAAAAAGTGCTATTGCTCGTCTGGGGGGAATTTGGTCGTACGCCACGAATTAACAAAACAGGTGGCCGAGACCATTGGGGACCGTTGATGAGCATTTTGTTGTCGGGCGGTGGTCTGAATACCGGTCAGATTCTTGGAACCTCAAACTCTCGCGGTGAGTCGCCTATTGACCGCCCCATTCATCCTAATGACATCCTAGCCATGGTCTATCGCCATCTCGGCATCGAGCCACAATGGCAAACGATTACCCGAGAAGGCCGCCCCATTGCGGTACTCCCGGATGGGCAGCTGATCCAAGAGCTGATTTAAGTGGTTTTGTTCAATCGTGGTTTTGAGTGCGCCGTAGGTCATGGAGCGCCCTGGCAAATTCTTTGCCCAAATCGAGATAACCGAGCGTATCGTAATGCCAAGGGTCAGAATAGCCGTACTTATCTGTGGAAGTGATTAATTTTGCTTTGGGATCGTCCTGGCAAAAAAGCATTTGTTGCTTACGCACGCTCTCGCCAAATTCCCAGACTATTTTGCCGTTGTGATTCGAATCTGAGATCAATCCAACTGCTATCGGTAAATCGTCAGCACGCAGGGCCGCGCGTGCTAAGTCCATCAAACGTTTTAGGTTTACTCCATAATTAGTAGAAGGTACTTGGAAGCCGGCATCACTTTCACCCTGCATCCAAAGAATTCCTGCCGGGATCAAGCGATCGTTTTCGCCGTCTGCATCTATGTCACCAACGGATAATGCATTACGGACGGTCGCGAGAAAATGATCATACTGATTCATTCCCCTGCCGATTCCTTCCCCACCTTCGAAGTCGGGGTCCCAACATCCGAAGTGTCGGGCGGCTTCGGAAGCTATTGAAGTGCCACCACGAGAATATTTTATGATTGCGATATTCTCGTTTGGACGGATGCGTTTCAACTCTGCAGCGAACGCCAACTCACAGCCAAATCGTTGCCCATAATTATTCGCCTTGCCATCCGAACGAAAGTCTGCCCCATGACCGGGACGAAGTGGAGCCCAAATTCCCAGACCAAGTGCCGGAGTCCCGTCCGCCGTAGGTGATCCATGGAAGATCATCGCATCCTGTAGGGTGTCCTGAAAACCGTCCTTTAATTCGCTTACCAATCCATAACCATCCATATTGGATTGGCCACCCAGATAGTATAGTTGGTAGTCCTTAGCGAAGGTTGTCGCGACGAAGACGAGAAAGATAGTTAGCACGGGGAGTAGTTTGTACAGCATAAGTAGGCGACGAACCTCTTTGACAGGGTTAAAATAAACAGCTTGATTTAAAAAGTAGTTGCTTCGAGTATATGTTATTGAATATGAATCAGTTGACCAATATCGCAGAGTCTTTTTACCGCTTCTTTAAACTAGGAGATTTCGCGCCGGCAGTTGAAGATATTGCTGAGCTTACCATGGATGAGGCCTATGAATGCCAACGAATTTATGAAGCATTGCGTGTTTCGTCTGGTGATGAACCCTGTGGCTACAAAGTGGGGTGTACAAGCGCCGCTATCCAGAAACAATTTGGATTTAACGACCCTATTTTTGGTCGATTAATGAACCCAGGGATTATTACTGAAGGGGCTGACCTAAAATCGAATGATTATTTTTCACTGGCTATAGAGCCAGAGTTGGTTCTTACGCTGAACCGAGATCTATGTGACGAAGACTGTCAGGATGACGATTTACTGGCCGCCATTGACTGTGTGCAACCTGGGATCGAACTGCATAACTACGTCTACCATTACCCAGTTCCTACCCGGCAGGAATTAATTTGTTCGAATGGCCTCCACGCTGGTCAGATTATCGGACAGACAAAAGTTGATGCTGGAAAGATTGATTGGCTGCTAGAGGGGGTGGCTGTGTTCGTCAACGGGAAGCTGGTAGCGTCAGGGGTTGCGGCGGACATCATGGAAGGCCCCCTTAATTCCCTGCGCTGTCTCATTAGACACCTAGCAAAACGAAGCGGGGTCTTGCGGGCTGGGGAAATGGTCATACCAGGTTCGGCCACTCAACTAATTTCTGTCCATGCCGGTGACGAAGTAACTTGTAGTTTTACGAATGGTGGTAGCGTCACGACGGTGTTTAATTAATGCGCGGTCGCAACGAGACGTGGCGTGGTAAAACATGCATTTCGGTCGGCATTCGACAGGTCACCACGACGTCCAACCGCCATCGACAACGATGTTTTGTCCCGTGATATAACTGCCAGCGTCACTTGCCAAAAGTAACAGAGCGCCCTTCAGTTCCTCCGGTTCGCCCATGCGTTTCATCGGGCTCTTGGTACACAATCTTGCGACCATATCATGGGGCGCCTTGGGACCGGGAAACGGCCCAGGGCTTAGGCAGTTAACCCTTACCATATCATTGGCCCAATACACCGCGAGATGGCGTGTCATATGGATAATCCCTCCTTTGAGCGCATGGTAAGAAGCGGGGCTGTAGTTACAAATGCCTTCGTATGCGTCAGGATAAGATGCAACCAATCCGTACATTGAGCCAATATTGATGATGGAGCCCGACATTGAGCGGGAAACGACGTGATCGCGTAGTAATCGTCCTAGCAGAAAGTAGGCAGACGCATTCGCCATTTGATCATTGAATTGCTTCTGGTCAACGGTAGTCCAGTCGTTGCCCGCTCCGTGGGTGCCATTGTTAACTAGAATATCGATTTGACCGAACGCAGCGATGGCGGAGACCATGAACTGCTCGATGCTTTCTTCACACTTGTGGTCAAGCGCCAGCCCTATATGCCCGTCGCCGCTTAATGTGTCCGCTGTGTTCTGTGCGCGTTCGATTGATCTGCTAGTTACAATAACGTGAGCGCCGGCGTCAGCTAACGCGTGACAGAAGGCCGTTCCTAAGTGGCCGGATCCGCCTGTTACAATGGCGACCCTATCTTGAAGACTGAAGAGTTCGTTATTTGTGTTTGACATCGAGGCCTGTCCAGATGGTTATCTCAGATCAATCCAATGTCGCGACTTCGTCGAGCGCAACATGGCCAAATTGGTATTTAATGTATGGGTGGCTTCGGCTAACGAGCACGTGGGTGCCGTTTGGTTTAGGCAATTATCTAGGAACGCGTTGGCCTGCAGGAAAAAAAGATCATCTCTTTCTATTTTATAGGATGCGCCTAGCTTCCATCCACCTTCGGGTTTATCGCAAAAATGCCAATGATTCCTATGGAACTCGATCCTAATAGTAGCGCTCTCGAAGTGGATCAGTATAGTTGACTCGTTAGGCGATTGAAACTGATTGAGAGTAAGACTTGCCATCGTGGTGTTGTGTCGAGATAACACATGAACAGTGTCTTCGACCGTAACCCCATCAAGAGAAAGGTGGTCCGCGTCGCAGATTAGAGAGGTGGTAGGTCCCAATAACCATTGGCTTGCATTCATCATATGGGTAAGGGCATCCTGGATTGCGCCACCTCCGGTACTGTGGTTAGCGTAATATGTCTCCCTGTAGGCGGGTCTGTAGTAGGGGAAGTGTTGGCCGGAGGTCAGCGTAAGTTGTAAGGGTGCCCCAAACCGATCGGAAGCCACGATCTTATGAACGTCACGGAGGCAGGGATGATGTCTCAAGACGTAGGCTACGCCGCAAGTTAGATGGTTATGGTCAACCGTCATTGATAACCGCCCAAGATGATCACTCGAAGTGCTGAGTGGCTTTTCAATTAGCAAATTCACACCCGACTCCGCCAATTGGATTCCCATCGGTATGTGAAGGTGAGCGGGAGTGCAAATCACGGCTATATCAGGTGGGTTCGTTAAAGCCCTTTCGAGGGAGGTATACAACTCATCGACTCCGTACCGTTTTGCAACCGATTCAGCCAGAGTGGCATCCGAATCGCATATCGCCATCCGGACGCGGTCGGTTTTTAAAAAACATCGGAGGTGCCGGTGGCCAATGGATCCCACACCAACAATGAGTACTTTTTTAGACACGATTATCACCTAGACTCATTTAACGAGACGACGAAATATGTCGACTTGGGGAATTGTTTCGATCAAATCCGGAAGAATTTCCGCGTCCAAGGCATTGCGGATTATTAGAAATACGTCCCGCATAGCTGATAGTGTTTCTTCAAGCTCAGTCTTTCCATGGGCTGCATTGATGTAAAATGATGTCCCCGTATGGATTGAGCGTTTTGCCATTTCCTGAATAAAAAGACTTGTCAGAAGGGGCGTATCGTGCCCCGCGTCGAAGAGAAGATATGGGTGCCAATCGACTCCGCCACAGGTAGCGGGTAATGAGTACGCATGCAGAAGCGAACTTACTTCCGCTTTAAGTGTTTGTCCGATTTCATGAATCGTTTTCGTGGTTTCACGTTTCTCTATTTCTTCTAGCGTCGTGATTGCCGCCCGAATTCCAATGGTATCGCTCCAATAGGTGCTTGATATAAACATTTGTGCGGCAGGCTCCATGGCCTTACGCGTGCCCACAATCGCGCCCATGGGATAACCATTCGAAATCGACTTGGCGAAGACCGCAAGATCAGGTTGGACATTTACGAGTGGTTGAATGCCAGCGGAGGTCGGCCGGAACCCGGTAGATACTTCATCGAAAATTAATAAGACCCCGTGTTTGTCGGCTAGGTCGCGTACTCCCTGGAGATAACCATCAGAGGGGAAATCGCTTCGTAACGGTTCCATCATGATGGCCGCTACTTCGTTTTCGTGAGCATTAAGTAGTGCGGAGAGGGCGTCAAGATCATCATAGGCAAAAGGTATGGCCGTCTTTGTGAGAGCTTTTGGTACACCAAGGGGATCAATCCCTGGAAATAGGTGAGAGTCTAGTCCACCAGTGTCGTGATTAGCAGCCAAATACCAATCATGCCAGCCATGGTATCCGCTAAAAAGAATAGTGTCTTTACCGGTCGTCCCCCGTGCAATTCGAATTGCGACAGCACAGGCATCACCACCGCCTTTGGCAAACCGCACCATCTCAGCGCAGGGGATACGGTTGATCAGCAGTTCTGCCAGTTCTAATTCGATTGGGTGACTGACGGAATACATGGTGCCGGAGTCAATCTGTCGCTTCACAGCGTTATCAACGACTGGATCACAGTATCCAAGGATATTAGCGCCCACCCCGCTTACCCAGTCGATAAAAACGTTTCCATCAACATCCGTGAAGCGACTACCCTTCCCCTTTACGGCGTACGCGGGGGAGAAACCGTAAGCATAACGAGTGGGGCGGCGACTAATTAATTGCGTTGCACCTGGGATTAAAAGCATTGCCTGGTGGTAAAGTTCCATTGATTTAGCGACGGACGTAAAATCGGAATTGTCTTTATCCATATTTTCTATTCGTCCGCCATCTGGGAGTCCGCTTGTGCTATGACATCCAAACCGGTTAGTCCATGCCATCCCTGAAGGATTGCTTTAGATAGGGGCCCAACCTGACCGTCGCCAACGACCAATCCATTGAATCTGGTCGCAGGCATGAGGCAATAAGGGGTGCTGGTAAAGAAGATCTCATCTGCAGTATACAAGTCGTAGGGAAGTAGTCGTGTCTCCTCTGTGGGAATACTAAGCGAATGACAGATTTCTAGGGTGGTTTGACGGGTAATCCCAGCAAGACCGTTGATCGAGGAGGGTGTTCGTACTAATCCATCTTTTACAATAAATACGTTGCCACCCTTGTTTTCAGCAACGAAGCCATCTATATCGAGAATCACGCTCTGCGCGTCCGTATCCACTATTTTTGCTTCCTGTTCAGCAAGAGTGTAAAACATGCGACTACGATTCTTGATTCGCGCATCTAAAGACTGCGAAGGGATTTGACGACTAAAGGGCGTCACGGCATGGCATCCTTCATGATAATATTTTTGCCAACCCGTGAGAATCAGTGGTTGGTTAGCGATCATGATGGTGGCGTGAGAGGTTTGTAGCGGACTCGGCCCCATCGGTACAACGCCGGAAGAGACGTTGTGCACTATCCAACAATCGTCTTGAGGGTTGTATAACTTCAAGTTTCGATGCAGTAGTTCCATGGTGACAGCGAGCATTTCGGCCGGCCCCATTCCAGGATCGATTCGGGCCACCTTAAGGGAGTCATAAAGCCGTGCAATATGCTGTTCGATCTTGAACGGTTTGTGCTGGAACGTTCTGGACGAGTCCGTGACGCAATGACCGAGATTCACAGCGGCATCAAAAATCGAAATGCGAGCTTCGCTTTCCACTACGAATTCGCCTGAAAGATACACGAGGCGTTCAGTCATACGTTCACTCCTGCAATTCTCGAGAAGCTTATTTGCCGACGCAGATAAGCTTAGAACGCGTCCGGATAAATAAATTGCCATTAGCGATCGCGGGAGTGGCAAGAATCGAGTCGCCCATGTCGTTTTTGGCTAGCACCGGGTAGTCGCCTGAGTCTTCCAGGACGACAATGACCCCATTTTCACCCGCAATGTAAATTTTTCCGTCCCCGACTACTGGAGAAGCGAAGTATTCACAAGTGTTTTGAATGCGTGTCTGACGTCCGAGGGACCGGCCTTTTTTAATATCAAATACCGTCCGTATGCCACCTCCTTTAATAAGTAGCATGCGACCGTCGGAGACCAAAGGAGAAACAATGTGATCAGTATATTTCGTCGGATGCTTCCAAAGTAGATGGGTCTCGGTGACGTCGCCTTTGCCCCCTGATTTAACGGCTAATACGTATTCATCAGCGGATTCCTTGGCGTCATACCGTGCGCCAGCGAAATTGTCGGGGTGTAGAAAAGCGATGTCTAGTTCTTTACCCTCCAGAAAGCCGTCCATGTTGAGGTCGCCTCGATCGAAGGTCTTTTTAAAGAAGGCATCTGGCACCCGGCCGGAAGGTACAATAGCGTGCATCTCGTCTTTACTTAACTTACCATTGTTATCACCGGATTCCGCACGGTCGGCAGAGGCGAGCCATTGGTTGGCGATACCACCACTTTGGACCGAAATGTAAACAATGCCGTCCTCAACCACAGGAGTTGTCTTGATATTCCTTAAGAGAACGCGGGCATGCCATTTCCGTTCCCCGTTCTCTGGGTTGTAGCCAATAAGCATTCCTGTTCCGGCCACGACAATTTCATCACCGTTTTCGGTTTGGCAAATAACCGGGTGGGAATAGTTGACTGCCTGGTCACTACGGTCGTCACGCCAGGCAACCTTACCCGTCGCTTTATGAAGAGCGACCATGGAGGGATTAAGGTCGTCGTCCTGCAGAAAAATCACCTTATCCTTGTAAAGCGTGGGGGACATAGCGGGACCCCAACGGAACACGAAGAAAGGCGTTGGTATTTCGTGCTTCCAATTTTGTTCTCCCGTTTCTGCGTCTAAGGCAACGAGCCCGAGCGTACTAAAATAAAAATACACCTGTTCTTCGTCGGCAGCGGGAGTGGTAGCGCATTGGCTATTGGTCTTGTGAACCGGAATAAGATTAGGTGTATGCCATTGTTGGGACCATAGTTGTTCGCCGCTTACGGCATCAAAGGCATGCAGTCCTACATGATCCTGATCGATCATCGACGCTACGAAGAGCTTTCCGTTGGCTACGACGGGAGAGCCAATCCCATCTCCTAGATCTGCCGACCATTTTACGTTCTCAGAGCCAGTGAACTGAGTCGGTAGATTGGCACTGGATTTCGATACTCCGGCGGAATTCGGGCCTCTGAATTGAGGCCAATCGTCTGCCGAAGCGAGCCCGGCCATAACGGAAACGATAAGCCAGGTTAAGCAAGCGATAAATTTCATCTTCGAAACTCTTGATTGACAGGTGGTGGATAAGTTCAGGGCTTATATTATGCCTCAGAAAATGCCGAAAAGCTAATGGATACCGACCTATTTAGTTGGGAGCTTTAGGCCGGTTACGTTCATGCGTTATATTGAAGCGTTGTTTGTGTGAAGCGTTTTGTAATCCCATTGCTTCCTTGCAAACTACTGCGGTCGGGAAATGAACAAGCTGTAACGTGGGATTATTTTGCGAAATAAGGTGAACCGTTGAGTTTTTTGCGTATTGTTGTGATGTTGGTCGTTGGTGGCTTCGTGCCCGGCGCCCCCACACGGGGTGCCGACCCCGAGTATCGCCGTATAGATCCCGAAGAGGCGCGAGCTCGTGTCAAGTTGCTTGAGTCGGCTTACCTCTCGACGCTTCAGCACATGCACCGCAGGTATTTCGACGGAAATGAGAGGGCCCCTGTACCTTCTAACGTTTTAGAAGATATATTTCGGCGAGTGGATTCAGAGAATGGAACGAAGAGTCGTTGGATTGCTGTGAATACTCCCGCGATGGATCCCCAACACGAGCCTCATGATGCACTGACGAAGGAGATTGCTAGGTTTCTCACGTCGAACAATAAACGTTATGAAAAAGTCATCGATGGCAAATTAATTAGCGGTCGTGCTATTACGCTCTTCGCAAACTGCCAAAAATGTCACGTTAGCGCTCTGGCTCAGCAAAATGCTTCTAGAAAGATCGCTGGATTGATTATCGAAATACCACTCGTCTATAAACTAGCCCCCGATAAATAGTCAATGCGGCGGTTTGTTAGTTGAAGAG
>Ga0315322_10001722_pt1 | contig 16950 bp, 5 predicted proteins | sample M110021515metaG_FD_203461 | JGI IMG/M metagenome (GOLD analysis project Ga0315322, IMG submission 203461) | Ammonia-oxidizing marine archaeal communities from Monterey Bay, California, United States - M1 100m 21515 | ecosystem: Environmental > Aquatic > Marine > Intertidal zone | place: USA...
CACAACGGCGACCATTTCGGCGAGCTCCCTGACCGCTGGTGACACTTGGGCGGTTGTCGTGACGCCGAATGATGGCACGGATGATGGCGCGACTGCTTCGGCCTCCACCCAAATCAACTCCCCCCCCACGGCCACCGTGTCTATCTCCACAAGCAAGGTAGAAGAGGGCGACTCAATCGAGTGTGCGGCCACGTCTGCAGATTTGGACGGCGACTCCGTCACATTCAGCTTTGTCTGGACGGTAGATGGCAACGCGCGAAGCGCGAGCAGCTCGACGGTGGACACGTCCACCTACACCATCGTGGCGCCAGACCCTGGCTTGGATTCAAGCTTCGATAACATTGGCGATGAAATCGTATGCACAGTGACGCCGAGTGATGGGACTGATTCAGGCACTCCGCTGACGGATACTGCTACGGTCTGCGAGACTTGGTATCTGGACCAAGACTCCGATGGCTTCGGTACAGATGTGGAGACGGACACCACCACAGCCTGGTACTGCGGCGGCGCCGAGCCGACTGAAGCGAAAGACGGCTCAAGCGGCACCTTCGTCTCGGCGGACATCGACGGCGATGGCACTCCCGACATCGACTGCGACGACATCGACCCCGCCATCAACCCCGGCGCCACCGAGGTCTGCGAACCGGACACGACCAGCCCAGACGAAGTCGACAACGACTGCGATCCCACCAACGACCCCACTCGCTACACCGTCTTCGCCGACGACGACGGCGACGGCTACGGCAGCGACGAACCGTCCTACTTTTGCAACGTACCCACTGGCTACGAGACCTCATCGGGCGACTGCGACGACGACGACGTCGAGGTCAACCCAGGTGCAGAAGAAGTGTGCGACTCCATCGACAACGACTGCGACGGGGATGTCGACGACGATGACGTGTCCCTCGTCGCCGGCACTTTCTGGGCGGACCGTGATGGAGACGGCTTTGGCGACAGCGGGGTCGTCTTCACCGGAGCCTGCACCCCACCCAGTGGCTACATTGCCTTACCCGACGATACGGACATCGTGGACTGCAATGACCTCGATGCGTCCATCAACCCAGACGCCACCGAGATCTGTGACTCCATTGACAACGACTGCGACGATCTCATCGACGATGAAGATGTCGAAGCCTCAGATAACGCAACGGGCTTCCTCGACACCAGCACGGGCGACAGCTTCTACCCGGACGTCGACTCGGATTCTTACCCTGACATCACGGGGGAAGTGAAGCAGCAGTGCTCCAAGCCCTCCGGCTACATCTTGCTCGGCACCGGTGGGGGAGACTGCAACGACGCCGTGGCCACCATCAACCCGGGGGCTACCGAGATCTGCGATGGTGGGCTCGACAACGACTGCGACGGGCTCGCCGATGAAGCGGACGACTCTCTTAGCCCTGTGGCGACTTTCTATACGGATGCGGACAACGACACATTTGGTGACCTGACGGCGCCTTATCTAAGCTGCGAGTCTACTCCCCCGGCCGGCTATGTCACCGACAGCTCTGACTGCGACGATTCCACGGAGGAGGTCCGCCCTGGGTTCGCTGAAGTCTGCGACGGTCGACTCAACAACTGCAGCACTGGTGGCGGGGTGCCATCCGATGAGATCGATGGCGACGGCGATGGCTTCGTCGAGTGTGGCTACGACGGCACCATCACCTGGCATGGCGCGTCGGCTCCCAGCATCGGCGAAGACTGCGGTCCCTTCGACCCAAATACCTTTCCATACGCCACCGAGGTCTGCGACGGTATCTTCAATGACTGTGCGTCCTCCGCGTACTCGGCCACGCTCGCTCCGAGCAGCGAAACCGACGATGATAGCGATGGCTACGTAGAGTGTTTCGACGGAAGCGAGCCGTGGGTGGGGTTGGCTGCCGAGCCTGGCGTCGGGGAGGACTGCGATGATGCAAACTCGACGGTCTACCCGAATGCAACGGAGCTGTGCGACGGCATCTACAACGACTGCCTGGATCTCACCTATGGCACCGCCGACGCTCCTGTCGACGAGACCGACGACGACGAAGACGGTCACGTAGAGTGTTGGGACGGCTCCACCACCTGGGTGGGTTCTGCCAGCCCTGTGGTCGGTCAGGACTGCGACGACTCGAACGCCGCCATCAGCCCCAGTGCCGTGGAGGTCGGACTGTGCGACGGCGTCGACACCGACTGCGACACCCTCCTGTGGGCTGACGAGACCGATGTGGATGGCGATGGCTTTGTGACGTGTGGGTTCGTGGCGGCCGACTGGCTCGGCTCGGCGGCGGTGACGGGAGGCGAGGACTGCGACGACAGCGAAGCCACGGGAGCGGAGGCTTACGCTGGAGCCATCGAGCTGTGCGACGGTCGGTTCAACGACTGCGACGACCCCTTCTACGACGTGATGGATGCACCGGAAGACGAGACCGACGACGACGGCGACAGCTTTGTCGAGTGCTACGACGGGCTCTTTGACTGGCTCGGCGACGCGAGTGTACAGGTCGGCGAAGACTGCGACGACGACGACCCCTATGCCTATCCGGGAGCGAGTCCGAGCGATGTCGATCCCGAGGCCTGCACCCGAGATGCAGATGAAGATGGATGGGGCGATGCGTCGGCCACAGACCCGGTCACGCCGGGCAGCGACTGCGACGACGGCGCCATCAACACCTACCCAGGTGCGCCAGAGGAGTGCGACGGAGACGGAGACCAGCAAGACAACGACTGCGACGGGAATCCGAACACTCAAGGCGGCGAGCCGGTCGGCGAAGGTGACGCGAGCTTCGGAAGCGTGGCGGTGTATTGGGACGGCGACGGGGACGGCTGGGGCGACGTCAGCTCGCCGGTCTACTATGTCTGTACGGCAGACGCGCTGGAGGGTGTCTATTCATACGCAAACACCGACTGCAACGATGCCAACCCCACCATCTATCCAGGCGCCCCCGAGATCTGCAATGGGGTGGACGACAACTGCAACGACCAGGTCGACCGGGTGGCCGAGCTCGACCCCGATGCGTCGGGCTGCACCGCAATGTTCCGTGATCTAGATGGGGATGGCTACGGCGACCCCGATGAGCCGGCCTGTGTGTGCGCCGATCGATCCGACCCGGATGGGGCCTACGATGGAGACGAGCGCTACGTGCTCTATGAGCAAGACTGCGACGACAGCAACGCCAACACCAAGCCGCCAAGCTGTGCCGACGGCATCGACAACGATGGTGATGACCTGGCCGACTCGGACGACCCGGACTGTAAAGTCGGGCTGGACGAGCGGGGCATCGAAGCGGAGCGCAACTTCATCTTCATGGATGGCAGCGACAACGACTGCGATGGCCGCGTGGCCGCAGTGGAGCTGGACTGCGACGACGACGGCAGCTTCGCGATGGTCCCTCGACAGGCCTCGGCCTTTCTCAATGCGTCGGAGATCGGACTCGCCTCTTGCGGAGACGCCGGAACGACGCGGTCGCTGGCCTGTTGGGGCGTCTCCGACCTGCAGGTGGAGTGTGATGAGGAGTCGCAGCTGTGGATGTTTCGGTATGCCGATGCGGCCGAGGCCATTTTAGGCGACCGCTACGATGGGGGGCGGCGGCAGTGGACCGGCGACCGCGCTTGTTTCACGCCTGGCGACTGCGACGACCAGTGTGCCCTGCGCTGCCCAGGGCAAGACGAGTCCTGTGACGGCATCGACAACGACTGCAGTGGGGCCAGCCTCGCCACGGAAGCGACCGAGACAGCGGTGCCGGGCATCCCAGCCTCGTTGCTGGCCCGTGTCGGGGTGTCGGGTACAGTCTCGGATGCCGAGCAGGACATCGACGACGACGGCTACCTCGCGTGCGACACATTCTCTCGCCGGTCCACCCAGCTCTTCGCGACGGATGCCTCTTGCAGCGACGTGGTGGAAGACGAGGCCCTGCTCACGGACTGCGAACAGCGGTGCACGCTCACCTTCCCTGGTGCCGAGGAGCGCTGCAACGGCTTCCTCGACGCGTGTGAGGGGGAGTCCGAAGGCTCGGATCGTGACTTCGATGGGCACCGCACTTGTGGCGCGTGGAGCAACGGTGGTCAGGATGAGATGCCGGAGGACGTGGTCGTCCTAGTGTGGATTGCGCCGGAGGACGAGGAGGCAGGGGATCTCGCTGCGGACACCGCGGCAGGGGACTCTGGCTCAGTCGAGGAGGCCATCAGCTGGTCGGGCGAGTGGGGGTACGTTCCGCTGATACTCCCGCGTGCGCTTGAGCTCTCGTCGAGCCTGGATCGCCCCACGCATCAGGACCTTTGGCAGACCCGGCTTGCCGATGGAGACCGGCGGTGGTCTTGCGACGACCCGGTCGACGAGGATCTTGACCGGCGGGTGCTCTACTCTTGCGATCGAGACCTCTTTGATGCGCTCGCACAGCTGGTGGGCAACGAGACGTTGGAAGAGGCCATCTGCGCCCAGGATGCCACCGAGCTGCTCTCGGCCTGTGGTAGGGCGGGTGGCGAGTGTGGACTTGTCACGGTGACTCTCGATGCGAATGTCGATGCGAGTCTGTGGTCGGAGGATGTGCCCAACTATCTCGACAGCACTTTCGACGAACTGTGCATTTCGCGGCCCGAGGAGCTCATCAGTCGAGGTGTGTGGCCCGCTTCGCGGATTCTCGCGGCGCGGAAAGCGGTGGTCGCCTTTGAGTGCGAGCGACTCTACGGTCGGACGTGCACGGAGATCGGGTCGAGCACGCCGTTGGTGGAAGGATGGAAGTATCTGCCCGACGCCACCGATGCCTTGGTGGCCGAGTCGGCGTGGTGGAAGGAGTTGGGACGCTTTGAGACCACGGCCCTCTCGGTGGGAACTGTGGGGTGGTGCTGGGGGGACCCAACCGGCGGGGTAGCAAAAATTGGGCAGCGCACCGGCGGGGACTGCTCGGATGACTCGCTTGTGAGCCATCGCGATGCGGCCGAAGGACCTGGAGATCTCATTGGTTACTTGACCGCCAACGGGGCGGCCGACTGCAGCACCTGCGTAGATGGGCTGGACAACAACTGCGACGGGCAGATCGACTGTGCCGATCCGTCGTGTGCGGCCTGCTATGTTGGTCAGGGAGCCGGGTGTGGCGGGGGCGACCAAGCGGAGTGTGTTGGTTCGGGCTGCTCCACTGTCGGTGGACGCCTTCCCCGCTCCACGAGTCGAGGATGGGTGATGCTCATGGCGGGCCTCTTGGGTCTGTTGGGCGCGCGGCGGAAGCGCGCATGAGCGTCTTGGTCGGACCGTACCCCCTCGAGCTGGCGGATGTGCTGGGCAGCACTCGCCGGGCGCTCGACCGCTGGCAAGCGAAGCCGGAGGGGCCACCCCCATCAAAGAAGGGTGGTCGGGAGCCGGGGCTCTGGCTCATGGTCGAGAACGAGGCGCTCTTTGGCGTCTGGCTGACCTTTGGCTCGACGTGGCTGGATCGGGGTGACCCGGGCGAGGCGAAGGACCCTCCATACGCCGACGAAGTGTTCACGGCCTTCACTGAGGCGGTGTGGTGGAGCCGACTCGACGTCGCTCCAGTCACCGAGGCAGGGACCGTTCGAACCTGGACGCCACTGCTGGTGTTGGAGTGGCCGTCGCCACTCGCGGCGCGGTCCGGCTTGCCCATCCCGGGTGAGCCGGTGTCGGAGAAGGTCCAGTCGCTTGAGAAGGAAGACGATGTCGTAGAGGACGGTCAGTGGCTCGATGAAAGTATCCTCCTGGCGCAAGCGGAGGAGGCCGCCACGGCCATCGTGTCCGAGGTGCGTGATGCGCAGCGGTCGAGCTTGGCACCGGATCGCTCGGCTCTCTGCGTCATTCGAGGAAGCCTGACCACGCGGTCGGGTCGCCATCGCGGCTCCTTTGAGCTGTTGCCCCTCCCCGTGGGCGATCAGCTTGCGCCCGCTTCGTTCTGGTTTGACCTCGCGCGACTCAAGCTGGCGGAGCCTGCTGCTGAGGAGTCCGGCCGCCTGAGAGCGCCCTTGAGTCTGCCACTCGGGGGGGTGGGGTTTCCAATGCTGGGGTGGCTCGACCGCCGCCTCCGCCTCCGACCTGCACTGCCAGACGACATCCACCCAGGAACCATCTACGAACGGGATGTCGGGGGGCTGCTCTACCGCCGCTTCATGGAAGCGGTCAGAGTGGGTGTGGCTCTGTTGTCTGCTGTTGTGTTGTTTGCGCTGTTGATCTGGAAGATCTCCGAGCCGAGGTCCATCAGCTTTCTACCCCCGGTCGACCCCGATCCGCCTCCCGCCTTGTCGTTGTGTTCGGTCGACAATGCAAGATTCCTCCGCGAGCTTCGGTGTCAGGTGGCGGCCATGGCGGTCGCGGTCGACCCGGAGGCTCCGGTGTGTGGGGACCACCGGCGGTCCAGCGAGGTGGCTGTTTTCATAGAGGAAGACACGCCGCGAGATGTTCAGCCGCTGTGGTGCGGGCTGCGTGACCGGGAGCTCGACCAGAACTGGGTGCCGGATACCGAGACTGGTTGGGCCGACCTCGCAGCAGCCAAGGCGTGCTTCAATGTGCTGGGATACCCGGACACCTACGGGCAGAACTCGAGAGGAGAGACTGCGTATCGGCCCGCAGTGACGGCGTTCTTCGACGAGCGAAAGCTGCGGATCCAGTCCCTGGTCTCTCTGGTTGAGGGCCTTGACCAGGGATGTGTGGAAGCGGGACGAAGGGCCACACGGCAGGTCGAGGGCGCCATCCTCGCTACTTATGTGGGAGATGCAAGCGGTGCACCCGACCCGGAGACCGGTCAAGTGGTGGGAGAGGCCAGCGAGGCGGGGCAGCTGCGGGAACACATCGGTGAGGTGGCTGGTCGCACCTTGGGCCTGGTTGAGCGCCTCTGCCTCTTGCATGGACTGCGGCGTGGTGTGGATGAACCGGCTCATTATGACGAACTCTGCGGGAAGGGCGTGCGTCTTCCTCCTCAGAACGCGGCTTGGACTGCGCTGGGTCCCAAGTCCGCCACGCCCCCCCATCGTCTCGCTGCGTCCTCGACGGTTGGCGATGACGCATCTCGCCAGGTGACCGTCATCGACCGGTACGTCCAGACTCGCTTCTTCACCGGGGCCGACCCATCGGTCGAGGCGTTGGAAGAGGCCCTCGCCAAGGCAGACAGCCCGTGGCGGTGCCATGTCCAGCTGACCGGCCCCCGGGAGCTGTCGCTGAGAGAACAGTGGGGTTCCGCGCAACCTATATGGGACATTACGGTGCCTGGGGCGTTCAGCTATGCGGGCTCGGGAACCGGCCTCGTTCGCAGTCAGCTTCACCTCGACGCCATTGTCCGTTGGCTAAGAGGGCGCGGGGATGGGGGTGTCTGTTGGAGGTCGGTCCTTCAGCGGGTAAGCGACTACGAGCCAGTTCACCCTCTTCTGCCCGAGCGGGCTCTGGGGCCTTGGCCGTCTGATCAGCAGCAGATCTGCGGGCAGATCTGTGCGTCCTGGTATCGAGTGGAGGACCCCAAGGGGCGGGACGGCTGGATCACGCCGGCCTCCGACCTCGGCATGTGCATGGACCGCGCGCAGGACCCCCCGGAAAACAGCTCCGGGCTCGACCGGCTGCGCATACCTTGGAACGACGACCGGGATGGCCTCTGGGTGACACCGGCCAGCGCGGAGATCTGCGGATTCAACCTGTTGGCGCAGGGATGGTTGAAGGAGCGTGGCGCGGTGTTGCCGGTGGACGGGGTGGAGCCGTTCCGCTGGGCCGGAGAGACGCAGCCGGGCAGCATGATCGTCGGTGGGTTGGGGGACAGGGATCTGGGTGCCCAGGCCGCGTTGGCTATGGACAGCTATGGCGGTGAGCGGAGTAGCACGACGTGTGGATATGTCGCCGCGCAGTGCATCTCGACGCTTGTGTTTGACTCGATTGATGAGACTCCCGCTCGACCCTTCAACTGGGCTCCGAACTTTCGTGAGCGTGTGAATGAGCTCGCCGAGAATTCGGGGCCAGCTGGCGGAGACCATGCCGTCACCTGGACGCCGTGGTGTCGGCTCGTGAAGCCCTACCTGCCGCGCGACGACCGAAGTGCGGACGGCCGCATCGACTTCCCGTGTGCTGACGCGGTCGAACAGACCGTCCAAACCGGCGCTTCGCTCATCGAGGCTCTGGCTTCAAGAACGTCTGTCAAAGTAGAAGTAGGGGAGTCGCCATGAACGCCCTACTCTTGCGGGTAGATGGGCTCGCCAATTGGGTGCGGAGGCTCTCGGACCTCGCGTTCTTGTGGGTGGTCTCGATAGTGATCCAGCCCCACGTCTCGCCGGAGACGCTTGTGGCGAGCGATGACTTGGTGCCCTGGGCTGCCGGTGCGGTCGCTGTGGCGGCCTACATCCGAGGTGGTCGACTGGGGGGCGGAGGACACCCGCAGCTTCGTCCGCGGGTCACTGGACTCGATCGGAACATCCGTCGTCTCACGGCCGCCTTGGGCCCCGTGGCCCTGTTGTGTTGGTATCGGTCTGGTCAGTCGCTCGGACGAGGGGACCTGACAGACATAGTCGCGGGACTCCAGGGGCGTTCGCAAGAGGCGCTGGCCGGGCTCGGATGGTCGGGCGTGGGAACGCTGAGTCTGCTGCTGGTCGCGGCGATGGGTGTGTTGAGTCGGGACTATCAGCGAACTGCCTGGCGGCCGAAGGCGTCGAAGACGCTTCGTGTGCTGGGCTTCGGTGGGGCGAGCTTCTGGCTCTTGGCCGTCCTGACGGGCACCCTACACGGGGCAATGGAGTCTGGGGGGCTGTTGTTGCACTGGACCATCTTTCGGTGGGTGCCAGAGTCGGTTCTGTTTGGAGTGTGCTATCTCGCGGCCGGACTGGTCTTCGAGCGACCGACCGCCTGGGGTCAGCGATGGGCGGCGGGACGCATCGACGGGAGAGCAGTCCGTCTGTTCGGTCGAGAATACATCTTGGCGCTCTTCGGGCCGATGGTCACGATGTGGCTCACCATGCAGATGGTGGAGACGGTGACCAAGCAGATGGTCGGCTTTGAGTCGGCCTTTGTGGTCTCTCTGCTCGCGCTGGCTTGGGCCGGTGTGGTCTGGAAGAGACCGCCGCCCCGCGCGGTCGACGTCCTGTTGCATGAGGTCGTGCCTTCAGGGGGCCGTGAGGAAATTCCGGATGGGGTCGCACTCGACTTCAACCGTCCGCCTGAAGGTGCGCTCCGGATTCGCCCGCTTCGTGTTCGCGGAACCCGCTCCACACATGTCTGGAGGGTGCCCGTCACCCAGCCTCGGATCGATGAGCTGGACGACCCCATTCGTCCTCTCTGGCGAGACAAGCGAGATCCGCCTTCGCATCACCTGATCGGTGAGGCTGCCTTTGAGCCCGACTCGAATGGCGGTCCCCAATGGAATGAGCTCACGCTGCGTCTTGGCATTGGACGAGACGTCACCGTGCTTCACGACCATGATGTGCAGACCCGTCGGATGGTCATCATTCGCCCCTTTCCACCGGCTGCGGACCGTCAGCGATCCATGCAGGGAACCATGCGAACGTACCGCTGGGATGAGCCGTTTCGGCCAGGGTCCCTGCAGGTTGTCGATGGCGCGACCCGCACCTTGTCTCTGCGCGACGGGGACCTCATCGTGGTGTCCAGTGAAGGTCTCGCACGGGCCTACCTCGTCGAGTTCGGACGGCCGGTCGACACGCGTCGCGGACGGGTAGAGCTGCGACTGCCCCAGCTTCAGGACTATGTGGCGCCATGAACGTCCCCGCTTTGTTTTTGATTACCTGGAGCCTCTTGCAGTCCGCTGCGGCGGGAAGCTGGCGACTCGTGGGCGCATACGACAGCAGTGCCGTTCGGGTTGCTGCAGCGGGCGAGGTGCCGGAAGACGCCGGGGCGCAGCCGACGCCCTTCAGCTGGCGTCCCAACCAGACGCTTCTGGACTACTGCGGGACGCCCCGGGCTCCACGGGGCCTGGGGGTGATGGAGTCTGTCGCCATCTCGGAAGGGTTGACCTCTGCGCTTGTGCTTGTGTTGCGAAGCGAAGAGCCGGATGCTCTTCCGATGCAATTCTCCGACTTGGCGGTCTCCGTCGTTCGCGCTCCGGACAGCAACGACCCGGCCGAACGAATGGAGCTGCAGCCTGCGGTTGAGGCCCGCAGGTTGAGGTTGTCGATCGACAATGAGATTGGGGGCGATGAGGCGGAGGACCGCCAGTGGACGGAGGTGGTGCGCACCCAGCTCGGCATTCAGCTCTGTCTTGAGCACATGCTGGGTCGTGCCTGGTCGGGTGGAGATGAAAAGCGGGTTCGAGAGGCATTTTTGCTGACTCGACCTCAGGTCGCTGGGGCGGTCGACCGCCGCTACTTGGTCGGGCAGCAAGAGCCGGTCGCCGCTTACCTGGGCCCACCGGATGCTTGTGAGCGTGGTGGAATCCAGCAACCCAACAGCACGGGGCAAGTGTCTCCTGAGCTGGTTCCGGCCGACGTGTGGCAGGGACGGGTTCGCCCGTGTGGACCGGACGAGAGTGAGCTGGCGAAGCCGCCATCGCTGCCGCTGGAGATCTTTGGAAGCGGCGAACTGCAGCGCCTTACGGCATCGGACTGGGACGAGGTGCAGGTCACCCTGCGTCGAGGTGTGTCCGAAGTGCCCACGGTCGAGGTGGTCTTCAATGACCAGACCCGGCTCGAGCCATCTCTGTTGCTTAGTAGAGCGGATTCCGGCTCGGCCGACTCCTACAATGTCGAGCGGATGGAAGATCTCTTGGGACATCTTCCCCAGCGGTATCCACTCATCGCGCGAGATGGGCAGCGGTACACTGTTCTGCTCATTCCAGAGTGGCAGCTCGCCGAGGCGCGGCAGCGCTGGGAGAGGATGAGGCTCAACTCCACCAAGACCATGCAGCAAGCGGTGTATCGGGCCCCTCGGCCGGAGCTGGATGGGGTCGCTTGGATGCTGGAGCATCCCGAGCTCCTCCGCGTCCAGGTTCGACCCGAGTCGGATACCGAAACGCAGGAGTGGCCGGATCTCGCCGTTGCGATCCAAGGAGGCTCTCTGGGCGTTCGCGACTGGGGCTATGCCGCAGGACTTCTCGGAGGCCGTGCCCCGATTGTCTTGCCGCAGGATGCCCCGGTTCGGTGGGAACAAGTGGTGATGGCCCAGCGGGGGAAACAGCAGAGCTTTGCGGTGGCGGCCTTTGCTCTCCTGGCCCTCTCGTTCATTACCGGCTTCCGTCGTCTGTCGGAGCTGTGGTTGCGCATTCCCGAGGAACGGGCGGACTACTGGCCTGGGGTGGGCGAAGAACAGCCTAAAGATCAGTCTCCGGCTGGGCCGAGCGGTATGCTCCAGAGTGAGGGGGTCGAATGAGTCGGCAAGAGTCCGATCGACTGGACGATGTGGTCGATACGCTTCGTGAAGATCCCGAGACGCACCGTCGCCTCGTTCGGGCTCTGGTTCGCATTGTGGTGGAGGAGGAACGTCGGTCCCGTCGACTTCAGCGACTGAGGACGATGGACCGTTGACCAGCGACCGCGATGTCTCGCTCGTAGAGCAGCGAGGGCCGAGTCTTCGAGGGCCCGATTGGCAGCGGCTCGATCTTCGTGGTCCTGGCTATGACCTCGGTCCGGGGCGGAGCAGGCTGCGCTCGATCGATATGCGGGGACCTCCAATGCGAGGGGCGGACCTGCTGGACTGGCAGGCGGGCCTCACCTGGAGCAGTGGTGCGCTTCGGCGTCTGTTTGCTCATCCGAGCTTTGTCCTCGTCACTCACAACCCCGTGGAAGAGGTGTCGATCGGCGAGGCCATTCCGCCGCTGTTGCCCGTCAACATTACGGTCTCCGCAACGGGGCCTGCACGGCCCACGCCACTCCGAACACGCAGCGAGCGGAGCGACTCGGCCCGGCACAAGGTCGAGACTGGCTCGCCCACCATCCTGCGCCGGGAGGCGGGGAATACCCAACTCGCCGGCTCGCCCGAGACTCCTCGGAGCATTGGGGCTCGGCAGCCATCCACGTCTCCGTTTGTGTCGAGGTCCGGAGAGGAGGCCGCGCGATCAACGCAGTCGAGTCGGGCCGGGCAGCCCACGCCGGTCGGACAGGCGCCGTCTGCAGCGGACGAGGCGGAACGGTCGCAAGTTGCCAGACCGGTGCCGCTGGCCACAGGTCCGAGCTCGTCCCAAGGCCATGACCGGAGCTCCCGGACCCCATCGCCGCGAGCTGCTCGGAAAGAGGTCCCATCGGCTACCGAAATCGGCTCGGACATTCCCGCTAAGGCTCATTCTGAGAGCTCAGTAGCGCCTCTGTCTGGTGAGGTCCGCACTGCGGACCGCCCCGAGCCCTCCGGTGTCTCCGAGCGCCCCAAAGTGGCTGCGAAGCCCACCGATAGAGAGCCTCTCTCCGATAGAGAGCCTCTCTCCCAAAGGACCGTGGTGCCGCCCATGGGGCCTGAGGCGCGTGATGTCGCTTCTGTTGAAGGGGCTGAAGCCAGACCGGGGAGTGTCTCGCCGAGTCAAGCTTCCCCGGCGCAGGCACCCCGCCAAGACGCAGGACCGCGGGTTCCCGCCCAGGTGGTCTCAGGCACCACCGTGCCTGGTAGTGCGCAAGACGTGCGGGCGGTCGCCAAGGCCGTCGCACGGCCGATTGCGAGTACATCAGTAAGCCCTCCCCCCTTCGAGCGTCCCAAGGCTGATGTGCCGTCGCGACCGACCGGGGGCGGTTCCGATCCGGGTGGCTGGCGTGGTGGTCGGGGGTGGTCGCTGTCGTCCGCTGCAGAAGTGCCGGGGATGGTCGGACTGACTCGCTCCCCATGGAGTGCGACCGCGACCGCTGGGACACAGTCGACGAACGAGATGGTCTTCCCACACTTCGTGCGGCGGATGCATCGGGTCTTTGCATCCCCACGGATGGAGCTCGTCACGCAGGTGGAACGAGAGGTTCCTTCGCCAGGCATCGATGCCAGCTCACAGACGGTCGCTCGGGAGCCACTCCTGCCCGTCCGACTAAAGCCAGATCCCGTCCCGGAAGAGACCACTCGATTGGGCCCCGAGCCCAAGCCAAGCCCCATCGCGGCGCGGAGGAGGGAGGTTCGGGAGCCGAGCGGTCGAGCGGGTAAGGTGGTGGACTCTCCTCAAGGGCGAGCGTCGGAAGTCGACCGTGGGCCTTCTGACTCGGCCCCGCGGGTGGGGCGTCCGTCGAGGTCGCAGCAGACCAGTGTGGCGGGCTCCCGACGCGTCGACAAGCCCCAAGTGGCGCCCACCGATAAGGACGAGAGGCGGTCTCCTTCCAGCCGCGTGCCTGTCCCATCCGCGGGAAGCCCAGAGCAGAAGCTACCGGTCGCCGGCACCATGGACGCTCCCCACTCCGTGACGTCGGGTCGTGCTGGCTCGGTGACGTCGGGTCGTGCTGGAGTCGTCCCGCCGGCGAAGCGGTCAGCGCGGACTCCGGTGGCGAGTGGTGTCGAAGCAAGGCCCCGCGAACCGTCGAGGCAAGCCGACCGAGTCTCTCTAAGTCGCGTGCCGGCGGTCTCGACAAGGGATGTCGTGCGGGCGGCGACTCCTGGAAGGCGGCAGGACTCGGAGAGGGCTCTCCTGGAGAGCTCGGTTGGGCCTGCTCGTCTGGACGCCGAGTCCGCTCGCCTGGACGCTGAGTCCGCACCCTCCGGTACAGATCCTGCGAGTCAGGGCGACGGGCGCCTGTGGTTGGACATTCCCGACGCTGGCACGGGCTCGGGTGCGGATCCACTCGAGTCGACCCGGTCCGGCATCGAGCAAGGCTGGTCGAAGCGTGCGTCGAGCGCTGCGGTGCCCGTTGAGGGAGAGCCCGAGAAGCTCGACTGGGGACCGGTCGCCGGAGGACGGCCCCGCACGCTTCCGGCGCCCGCGATGAAAGCGGTCTGGCTGACGCACACGGAGTCAGCAGTCGAACCGGAGGCCCCTGCCGAGGTGGTGGCACGCATCTCGCGTCGGGACCTCACCTCCCGACTGCGACGCGCGGAGCGCAACCTCCGGAAGACCCGGCGCCAGCTGTTCGAGCGGGCAGCAAAGAGCACAGGCGCGGCGGTCCAGCGCCCCCGCTTTCCGGGCGACCCTCCGCCAGTGCCGTCTTCGGACCCATCGTCATCGAGCGGCAGCAGCCCGCGTCCTCAGCGCCCCCGCTTTCCGGGCGACCCTCCGCCAGTGCCGTCTTCGGACCCATCGTCATCGAGCGGCAGCAGTCCGCGTCCTCAGCGCCCCCGCTTTCCGGGCGACCCTCCGCCAGTGCCGTCAGCGGTCCCATCGTCATCGAGCGGCAGCAGCCCGCGTCCTCAGCGCCCCCGCTTTCCGGGCGACCCTCCGTCTGTGCCGGCTCCCCCCGCTGGCTCCACATCCACGGGCCCTCCCTTGCCGGCAGATGGTCAGCGCTACGAGTGGGGCCCGTCTGGGTGGGGTCATCCACCGGCTGACGCCACGCTCCGCGCGGATGGGAAGCCCTCGGGGAAGCGTTCTTCGCCCCGGCCTGGCCCTGGATCAGACTCCCAAGTGGTGCGTGGGGGTGGCTCTCTCGATGGCGTTGACCTCTCCACCCTGCGCCGTGATCCAAGTCGGTTCACCGACTTCTGGCAGTCCCAAGCCGCTGCATCGGGTGCAGGAGTCGCGCCGGGAGACGCGGTCCGAGACGCGCAGGGCGCACCGGCCACATCCTCGCCGGCGTCTTTCCGTGGCCTTCCGCCGGACCTCGACGTCTCTACCCTGCGTCGTGATCCGAGTCGGTTCACCGACTTCTGGAAGAATCGTGCCGCTGCATTGGGTGCGAGAGGCGGGGCCCAGGACTCGAAGAAAGGACCGTCACCGTCCTCCGGTGGTCTTCCGCCGGACCTCGACATCTCCACTCTGCGCCGCGATCCAAGTCGGTTCACCGACTTCTGGAAAGCCCGAGAGAGCGGCGCATCGAAAGGGCCATCGACCCAACCCCAGATGTACGCAGGCGGGCTGCCCCCAGACCTCGACCTTTCGCAGGTCCGGCGGGACCCACTGCGCTTTTCGGGCTTCTGGGAGAAGCGTGCAGCGTCCCAATCGAAGTCGGAAACGTCTACTGAGCCGGATAGTGGGCCCGCTCGGGTGGCCGCTTCGGCTACGGATGATCCGCAGGCATCGACCTCGACCGACCCAGCGGTTTCGCGCACTGTTCAGCGCGTGGAGACTCGCAGCTCACCGGTCGTGGAGCCGCGCCCGCCTGCGGAGATACGCCGACTCCAGGAGCGTGAGATGGTGACCATTCTGCGTGGACTGGCCTCCAAAGACCCCCAGGTGCGTCGCCTAATAGATGATGTACGGCGCGAGGTAGGTCAGATAAGCCGACTTCGGGAGCTTCGAAAGCTGTGAGCACCTTCCCTCCAACGACCATTGCGTTTCTCCTCGCGGCGTATTGCTGGGCTTCGGTTGCGCGGGCCCAAGAAGCTCCGCCTGTGCCGGCTGCTCCGGCGCCGCTCGGCGACCTCTCCGAGCCTGAGGTGGAAACGGAGCAGCGCAGACCGATCCCCGCCATGGTTATCGCGTTCGAAGATCCTCCTTCAATGGGCGGCATCCTTGGGGACTGCGATCGAGAGCGGGCGCGGCATGGTCGATGCATAGAGTATGTACGGCTGCTGGATGCGCCGAGGCGCGACGACGACTCTCGAGTGGTGGCTTTATCGTCGCTTTATGCGCAGCTAAATGAGGAGCTCGCGATGCGCTGGGCCCGGGCGAGCTCGCCACTGGGCGCGCCGTTCAGCGATGCGGGCTTTACCGACTATGGGCTGCCACCGGAGCACTGGCAGCGCTCGGTGTTGAATGCACACTCTGCGGCCATGCCGGACGAAACCTTCTGGATCGAAGGCCGCGACGTACATACGAGCAGCGGGCTCTACCGTGCGGTCGACTTCCACATGCCGGATGCTCTTGAGGGCAAGGTGCCCATGCCCGAGGCGCTCTCGCTGATGACCGGTCGGTTCGCACTCCGACTTGGTCGCGATGGGAAGCCATTCGAGCACGATGTCATGGATGGCGACTCTCGCAGCTCAGCGCCCTTCTTTGAGCAGATGTTTCCGTATCTTGTCGACACGGAAGTGCTCGCCAGGAAGCGCTTTACGGGCCCCGCAATGCCTCTGCAAGCATTCCAGGGGCCTGAGCGGCTTGTCCAGGGGGAAGCGCGCGCTCTGTCGGCCGACAATCTTCACTCACGCCCTGTGGTCTTTGATGCCGAAGAGGGTGTGGCATCGGTCATATACGAGGTCCACAATGAGTTCGAGAAGTTTTCGCGCTTCCTGAGCGTCACCTTGGCCAGCTACGCCATGCGCGACCATACGCGAAACCAGATGCGCATCTTCACCGCCCTGACTGCGATGATGCGACACCCGGAAGTGGAGGGCAGCACGGGCATGGCGACCCGTCGCCTCGTGGCCGCTGCCCGTGGTGAGACCGACTCCGACGAAGCCATCCTTGCAGCCATGCAGGTCGAGGCTCTCTCCTTGGTGGGAGGTGTTCGGCTTCGTATCGATGTGCTGCCGAAGAAGGTTCTGTCTACCTGGCTGGAGCGCATCCAACGGGAGCACCCACCCTCCCAGCAGCTCGTCGACACCTTCGGGACCGATGTGCTGCAGGCCACCAGGATGGTTCGTCGGACGGATGCCCGTCCGCCTGAGAGCATGGCAGAGGCCGCCATCGAAGACTGGGTCGAGCGCTCGCTCGAAGCCGGCGCCGGCCGGGAAGAGGTCTCGCTACAGCTGAAGCTTTCGGCTCTGAAGCTGCTGATCGACGAGCTGTCGAGGAGCGAGCGGGAACGCGTTGAGACGTGGATTCTGCTCGATCATGTGCAGGAGGATCTCTACTTGCGGATGGCCCGTCTGGGATCGGACCGGGTGTCTCCTGAAGAGGTGGCATCGCTCGGGCAGACCGCTTGGCAGGTGGTGCTTGAGGTGCACGGGCACAATTCCCAGCCCGTGCCTCAGGGGCGACGAGCGGTCGATCCGACCGCTATCTGCACGACCAAACCTGGCTTGGAGGCGATGAACGAGCGGGCCTTTGGCACGACCAA
>Ga0315322_10001723_pt1 | contig 16950 bp, 12 predicted proteins | sample M110021515metaG_FD_203461 | JGI IMG/M metagenome (GOLD analysis project Ga0315322, IMG submission 203461) | Ammonia-oxidizing marine archaeal communities from Monterey Bay, California, United States - M1 100m 21515 | ecosystem: Environmental > Aquatic > Marine > Intertidal zone | place: USA...
AGCCATGGGGGGCTCCAGGTGAAAAAGGGAATATCCCGCCCAGCCGCGCACACCGCCCGGCGGAGGCGGTCGGTGCACCTCGACTGGCGTCCGTGCGAAGATCAGAACCCGACTTGGAGGTCGCTTGTCCCAGTCTCCCCCCAGGCTGATTCGGTCCACTGTCGATCGGGTGACGGCCCATCCCACCGGCGCCCACGTCGTGCGCCTCGCGGAGCTCAGCGCGAACAGCTGGTCCGGTGCCGGCCGTCACACCCTGCGCCTGCTCGACCTGCCATTGCTCATGCGCTCCGGCTCATTGCGGGCCCGTGTGGAGGGCCACGGCTTGCGCCTCGTGCGCTTTGATGAGCTGGCGGACCTACAGGTCGGGGCCGCGGCCCACGTCGCCGACAGCCCGGAGTCACTGGAGTCACTCGAAGCCACGGTGCGCGAGTGCGCGCGCCAACAACGCCGGCTCCAGGTGCAGGTCCATGCCCGCAAGCAGATCATCGGGATGGTCGAGCAACCCCAAGGCTCCGTCGACCTCACCGACCCGCCACTCGCCAGCCTTCCCAACGTCGCAACGCTGACCGCTGTAGCCGACGCGCGGCACAACGTGATTGACCACCTGGAGGCCCACCTCATTGAGGACATGGCTGCCCTCCGGACCGCCGAACGGGCGCTGGCTCTTGCCAAGAAGCGGACCGACAACGCGCGGAGCGGCGGACACGTGCAGGCACTGCGCGGCGTTGAGCTGGAGGTGGAAGCAAGCCAGGATGCCGGCGAGGGTCGTCTGGTGCTCGACTACTTCGTCGACGGCGTGCGCTGGGCGCCCAGCTATGTGCTGGAACTGACCGGAGACACCGCCCTGCTGAGCCTCCACGCGCAGGTCGCCCAAGCCACGGGGGAGCTCTGGCGGGACACCCAGCTCAGCGTGTCCACTGCCGATGTCCGCCGCACCACCGCACTCCCCAAGCAGCAGGCCTGGCGCATTGGCCGCAGCCAGCCCGACGTGGCCACCGGGTGGCGTCCCCTCCCCTCCGACCTTCCCATGCTCTTCGCCGCAGTCGACAAGGCGGGCCGCCCTCCACGCCCCGGCAAGCCGCCGGGTGCTCGCCGAAGCCGCGAGCTGCACCAGACTGTCCAGGCCACATCAAAGCAAGGAGAGCGACGCATCGATGAGCTCGGTCTCGGAGCGCCGGCCCCCATGAGGATGGGGGCTGCAATGGAGTACGAGCCCGAGGCCGCGGGGATGATGCCGCCAGCTGCGAAGGCCCCGGTACCGCGACCGGTGAGGATGCCATCGCCGCCTATCGTGCCAGTCTCTACGCCCATGGCCGGTTCTGTACCGATGGGCGCAGGCGCTCCCCCTCCCCAGTCCGCCAGAGGCGGTGCCCCTCCTCAGCCCAAGCGCCATGCGTCTCCTCGTCGTGCGAAACCCCGCAAGCCCGCCCCGCCCCGCACTTCCCCACCACCCCGCGCTCCCCCACCGCCCCGCAGTCCCGACCCCGCGGCACTGCTCGACTACGGCTGGCTGAGACTGCCTCACTGGCGAGAAGCCCGCCGAAGAGGGGGACTTCGTCCCGTGACCCTCGACTCCGCTCTGCGCGCATTCGTAGAGGAGCGACAGCTGGGCGCCGGCGCCGTTCGCAGCGTGGCCCAGGCCCTGCAAAACCTGCGCAACCGACAGGCGGCCCTCACTCGCGCTGCACTGCCGGCCGGCTGCATCGACAGTGCCCGCGCCAGCTTCCAGCACCACACCCCGCCCGGCCCACGGGTGACCTTGCCATCCGACAGCCGCTTCAGGGGGGTCCAGGTGGTCTCCGGCAGGGCCAGTGTGCGCCGGGTGTACCGGGTGGTGCCCCGCCAAGACGCCGTCGTACAAGCCATGATCGAGCTTGATAACCCCACCGGTGGTCCCCTGGCAGCCGGTCCCCTGAGGGTGGTCGAAGGGGGTGGTATGCGGGCTCGCGCGCGGGTCGACGGCACCGCTCGAGACGGTCGACTGCGGGTGTCCCTGGGTCCCGAGGACCGGGTGCGGGTGGCCCGGAACGCCCGCGTGCGGGAGGAGTCCCGTGGAATGCTGAGCGGCGAGCGTGCCCTCATCCACGAGATCGAGGTCACCATCGCCAACCGCCTCCCGCAGACCGTGGCCATTGAGGTCTTCGAGGCGCTCCCAGACGACAGCGAAGACGGCGCCGTAGAGGTCCACTTCGACAGCTCCGAGCCACGGGCTGGCGTGGGGACCGACCCCAGCGGACGCACCAATGAGCGAGCGCTGGCGTGGCGCGTGGAAGTGCCGGCCGGCGGACAGCGCACCCTGACCTGGGGCTACACCATCACCCTGTCGTCGCGAGCCGAGCTCGTGGGGGGGAACCGCCGTGAGCCTTGATGTCCTTCCCGTCGTGTCCGTCACCCTCACCGAAGACCGCGGCACCGTGACCCGCAGAGGCACCGTGGCCTGGTCCGGCGGTCCTCGCGTGGTGGTGCTGCGCGGCTTGTCACCGCTGCTGGTCGACGACTCGGTACAAGTCGACGTCACCCATCCCCAGGCAGATGTGGCCCGCTGGTCCGTCGAGCGGAGGTGGCGCCAACCCGCCCAGAGCAAGTCGGAGACCGCCCAAGAGGGCATCCATGAGGTGCTGGATGGGCTGGAGGTCCAGACCTGGCAGACCCGCAGTCGGGTGGAGCGGGCCTCCCAGCGAGTGGGCCTCGCGGCGCATGGGCTCCGCCAGTACAGCGATGCGGTGGAAGGCATCTCACTGCGGGGTGCCGCGCCGCCAGATACCGTCCAAAGCGGCCTGCAGCACGGCGTAGAGCGGGTCATCTCCTCGGTACACCAGCTGTTCGATGCCCTCGACGACGCCGACACGCTGGGCCGCGAGCTCCACTTGATGTCGGGTGCCGATGATGGCCAGCGAGGCGAGCCCACCCTTGAAGCCGAGCTCCACATCCACCTCGACGGCACCGCCCCCGCATCCCAGGAGCTGCTGGTCGAAGTTCGCTACTTGCTCCCGTCGGCCCTCTGGCGACCGTCCTACGAGGCCGAGCTCATCGAGGCAAATGGCCAAGATGGGGGAAGCGAGCTGGTCTTGCGCCTCGTGGCAGCGGCCTGGCAGCGCACCGGCGAGCACTGGGACGATGTGGAGCTGGTCCTATCCACCGCGCGCCCCAGCGCCTCCTCGGCCTTGCCGGAGCTCCACCATGACGTCCTCCACGCCCGCGAGAAGTCCCGCGCCGAGGCCCGTCAAATCGACGCCAGCTTTCGCGACCAGGCCATCGACTCGGCTTCGCTGACCGATGGGACCACCGAGCAAGTGCTTCCCGGGGTCGACGATGGCGGTGAGGTGCGGGTCTTCCGGCCTGCTCGTCGCCTGAGCCTGCCGTCGGACGGGCGCGCACGTCGTGTCGTGGTCGGCGAGCTGAGGGCGCCTGCCGAGACCATCCGAAAGACGGTGCCTGCGCGTCTACCCGCAGTCATACACGCCGCCACCGCGCGCAACACACTCCAGCTTCCAGGCACCGGCCCCGTGCCGCTCATGGCCGGCCCGGTGCTGCTGGTGCGGGGCGATGGCACCTGCGTCGGCACCGGCAAGCTGCCCTACGTGGCCCCTGGGGAGCGCTTTGAGCTGGGCTTTGGCAGCGAGGACGACCTGCTGGTGACCCACCGCCATGGTCGCCGCACAGAGAGCCGCTTCGCCCGCAGCGACCGGGTGTGGTTCACCAGCATCACCACGCTCACGTCGATGTCGGGCGAGGCGGTCGATCTGGAGGTCTACGACCGCGTGCCGGTCAGTGAGCTGTCCGAGGTCACCATCGAGGTGGCGCCAGGACCCGAGGAAGGCCCCCCTCGACAAGGTCCCGATGAAGAGGGACATGTGCAGTGGACGGTACGCCTGAAGCCGGGCCAGCGCCTGAAGCTGGAGGTCGCCTTCGCCATCGAAAAGCCCGACCGAGTGACGCTCCCGGACCCCTGGTGAGCGCAGTCAGGTTCCCGTCACCGCGGAGTGGTCCACCCGAGCGTCGATCCAGACGAGCAGTCGGGTAAGACCGCACACCCAGACATCCCGGGTGGGGGACACGCGGGGCAGAACGCTCGGATGATTCACCCAGGCGCAATGTCAGGTGGAATCGCTCACAGCAGAACAGGACGCTATGTGCGACACACGCCACACCTTCGGGATGTTCCGGCCAGGAGACGACGCGATGACTACCTCACCCATCCAGACGAACCACGCTTCGGTGCGCACTTGGCTCGGCGCACTCGTGATCGGACTGAGCGCGATGGCCTGCGCCGACAAGGACCCCAGCGACGGCGACACCAGCGACAACGAACCGGTCGACCCCTCCCAGTGGGACATCGACGGCGACGGCGTGCCTGGTGATAGCGACTGCAACGACGACAACGACCAGATCTACCCAGGCGCACCCGAGCTGTGCAATGGCGTCGACGACGACTGCGACGGTGTCAACGACGAAGACGCCATCGACGCCATCACCTGGTACGTCGACGGCGACGACGACGGCTACACCGATGCCACGGCCAGCATCATCGCGTGCACGGCCCCCGACGGCTACTTCGAGGCCACCGACCGGGTCGACTGCAACGACAGCAACCCCGACATCAACCCGGGCGCCACCGAGCTGTGCAACGACGACGACGATGACTGCGACGGTGAGATTGACGAGGACGCTGCCGACCTCGCCACCTGGTACGCCGACGCAGATGGCGACGGCTACGGCGACCCCGAGACCGGTGAAGAAGCCTGTGACCCCAGCGGAAGCCAAGTCGACAACAGCGACGACTGTGACGATCTGGTCGACGCCAGCTACCCCGGTGCCACCGAGCTCTGCGACAGCATCGACAACGACTGCGATGGTGAGGTCGACGAAGACGACTCCTCCGACGCCCCCACTTGGTACGTCGACTCCGACTCGGATGGCTACGGCGACCCCGACCTGCCCACCAACGCGTGCGAAGCCCCCACCGACCACGTCGGCAACGGCCTCGACTGCGACGACGACGACACCACCAGCAATCCGGGTGCCATCGAGATCTGCGGAGACGGCGCAGACAACGACTGCGACGGCACTCCCAATGATTGTGAGCTCACCGGCGACTACGACCCCTCCACGGCGGGCGCCGAGCTCCAGGGGGCCAGCGGCTCCCAGGCCGGCTTCGCGGTGGCCATGGCGGGCGATGTAGACGGCGACGGCGCAGACGACGTGCTCATCGGGGCCTACCGCTACGACAAGAACACCATCGACGACGGCGGCGCCTTCCTGGTGTCCGGCCCTCTGTCGGGCACACTCGACCTCACCAGCGACGCCACCGCGACCCTCACTGGAGAGGCCCGAGGCGACCAGGCCGGCTTCAGCGTGGCGGGCATCGGCGACGCGGATGGCGACGGCTACGACGACATCATCATCGGCGCCAACGGCTACGAGGCCGCCTCGGCCACCCGCAATCAAGGCGCGGTCTACCTGCTCAGCGGTCCGCTCACTGGCGACATCGACCTGAGCGCCGCCGATGCGCAATTTCTGGGTGGCGCGCTCATCGACTTCGCCGGCTACTCCTCGGCAGGAGTCGGAGACGTCGATGGCGACGGCACGGCCGACTTCCTCGTGGGCGCCTACGCAGAAGACACCGCCGGCACCAGCGCGGGCGCCGCCTACGTGGTGAGTGGCGCCAGCTCCGGCACAGTGTCGGCCAGCAGCGCATCCGCCACTATCTATGGCGACGTCGCCGGAGACGAGCTTGGCTACGCTCTCGGGGGCGGGGGTGACACCAACGGCGACGGCAGCACGGACCTCATCGTGGGCGCCCGATACAACGAAGACTCTGGCGCCTCAAGCGGCGGTGCAGCCTTCGTCTTCCATGGCCCGGTCTCGGGCACGCTCAGTGGCGCAGATGCCGAAGGCCAGCTTCAAGGCGACACTGCCTCCGGCCAGGCAGGCTTCTCGGTCGCACTGGCCGGCGACTTCGACAACGACGGCTACGACGATGCCATCGTGGGTGCCCCCGGTGTGTCCAGCAGCACTGGCGAGGTCTACATCGTGCTCGGCCCCGTCACTGGCGACATCTCCGCCTCGGCAGCCGACGCCATCCTCACAGGCGATGCGACGGGCGATCAGGCCGGTCGCTCCGTCACAGGCGGCAGCGACCTCGACGGCGACGGAAACGACGACCTCGTCGTCGGTGCTTACGGCCAAGACTCCGGCGGCAACAACGCTGGCGCGGCCTACCTGCTCCACAGCCCAGTCAGCGGCACCATCGCGCTAACGGCCGCAGATGCCACCTTCTACGGCGATGCCAGCACGCAGACCGGCGGCACGGCGCTCGCAAGCGGGGCCGACGTCACTGGAGATGGTGTCGATGATGTGCTCATCGGTGCTCCAGGCGACGACTCCGCAGCCACCGACGCGGGTGCGACCTGGGTGTGGGCCGGCCTCGGGCTCTGAAGCCCCCAAGGATCGGTCCCCGCCGCGACCTTTCTCAGCGGTCTCCCGATTCTCCAAGACCTCCAAGGACCCAAGACCTCCAAGGACCCAAGACCTCCAAGGACCCAAGACGAACAACGCCGCCGTCTACCCACATGGGTCGACGGCGGCGCGCGCTTGGGGGTCAGCCTTTCACTTGCCGCCCTTCTTCCAGGCTTCGTCCTTGCAGACGCCCTTGAGAAGATCGGTGTTGTCGATCTCCTTGCCCTTCACCTCGACCTTGCCCTTGTCGGGGCAGTTCTTGACGGGGTTGCCGCGAACCGACAGCTCGACGAGCTTCTTGTTCTTGGCGAGAGGAGAGAGGTTTTCAATCTTGTTGGCGTTGAAGTAGGCCTTCTTCAGGGCCTTCATATCGGTCACCGGCCAGACCTTGACAATCTCGTTGTCGTTGAGGCGCAGCTCGGTAAGGGCCGTGAGCGTGGACAGGCCGGAGATGTCGCTCACCTTGTTCTTCGACAGGTTGAGCGAGGTGAGACCGGTGAGCTTGCCAAGAACCGCGACGTCGGCGATCTGGTTCTCGCTGAGGTCGACCTTCTTCAGGTTGGTGAGGGTTTCCAGCGGAGTGAGGTCGGCGACGCTGTTGTTGCTGAGGTTCAGGCTGGTGAGACCAGTGAGACCCCGAAGCATGTTGACGTCGACGAGGGACTTGCCGGAGGCATCGAGGCTAGTAAGCTCCTTGGCCTTGGTCCAAGCCATGGCGCAGGCGGTCGAACCGGAGGCTTCCATGATCACCTTCATCAGGGGCACCTGAGCGCGAATCTCGGGATTGGGCTTGGTATCTTTTTCCACTTCCATCTTGCACGCGGCAAGGAAGGACTGCTCCGGGCCGGCAGCCGCAACCGAAACGGTGGAAGAGAAGGCGACAGCCGCGAGAGCGGAAGCAGCAATAAAGTGACGCATGAGCGAGCTCCTGGGCGAACCGATGAGTTTAGAGGTCCGCGAAAGATTGGACGGTAACCCTGTTTGAACGACGATTGACGATCGCCGGTCGACTCTAACGAGGCGCCTGCGGCATAGCCGGGCCAGCGAGTGCCCACCAGACACGCCATGCCGAATGAAAGTCCCCCATGGCACCTTGGGACGCTTGACAGCCCCTCCACACCGAGGGACGACTGCCCCGACCTTGGACCGCCGTGCCCGTCTCCGACCCCGTCTCCGACCCAGACCGCTCCCGCCGCCGCCTCGCCTGGCTCCTGCTGTGCGCCGCGCTCTGCGCTGGCGTGGCAGGCTCGATACTGGTGGGCGACGGCGACCTGTCCGACACCACCATGCGCGACACCTACCTGCGCATCCGGGCCTGGCGCCTCGGCAACGCGCTCCTTGCGGGTGGCGCGCTCGCGGTGGCCGGGGTCCTGGTCCAAGGCCTGTTTCGCAACCCGCTCGCCAGCCCATCCATCCTCGGCACGACAGCGGGGGCGTCTCTGGGCGGTGTCCTGGTGCTCATGGCCTGGAACACCGTGCTGGCCTCGACCCTACCCGACTGGATCCCAGCGGAACTGGTACTTCCAGTGGGCTGCCTACTGGGCGCGTGGGGGGCGCTATCGCTGCTGCTGACCGTCACCGGACGCGGGGTGGGCGTGGTCACCTTGCTGCTGACCGGCTTCATCCTATCGAGCTTCTTTCTCAGCATCGCCGGCCTGCTCACCAGCATCGCGCAAGAGACCTACGCCCTCGGAAGGGCGGTGGTTGCCTTCACACTCGGCGGCGTCGATGCCAAAGGTTCGCTCCACGTCGCCCTGGCCCTGCCGATGGTGGTGGGCGGTACCCTCGCGGCAGTCGGCTGGAGCGCACACCTCGATGCGCTGCTGAGCGGCGAAGACGAGGCCCGCTCGCTGGGGGTCGATGTGGCCCAGGTGCGGCGATGGGTGATCATCTGGACCGCCACACTCACCGGCGCGGCCGTCGCCGTCAGCGGCAGCATCGCGTTCGTTGGACTGGTGGTGCCCCACGCCCTGCGTCCCTTTGTGGGGGTCCAGCACCGTCACCTTGTGCCCGCCGCGCTGGTCGGAGGCGCCGCCTTTGTCGCCAACGCCGACGTGCTGTCTCGACTGGTGCCCGCAGTGGGCACGGTGCCACTTGGGGTGGTGACCGGTCTCATCGGTGCGCCGGTCTTCCTCGTGCTGCTCTCAAAAGCCACACGGCAGGGACGCCTCGCATGACCGGCAGTGGTCTCCAGGTGAGCGGCCTCACGGTGGGCTACGCCCGCGGGCCCGAGGTGGTGCGAGCCGTCGACCTCCAAGCTCCCAGAGGCGCGATGACCGCGCTCATCGGACCGAATGGTGCTGGCAAGAGCACCCTGCTGAAGGCTGCTGTCGGGCTGCTGGCACACACGGGAAGCGTCCAGCTCGACGGCGAAGACCTCATCTCCATGGCCCCCCGAGAGCGCGCCCGACGTCTCGCCTATGTGCCCCAGCGCACCCTGCTCACGGCCCGCTTGTCGGTGAGAGAGGTCGTCTCCCTCGGCCGCTTTTCGCATCGCGGCGCGCTGGGGTCCTGGGCACCCGGAAAGACCGACCAGCACGCCATCGACGCAGCACTCGAGGAAACCGACACCCACCTCCTCGCCCACCGACCCTTCCCCGAGCTGTCCGGCGGTGAGCAGCAGAGAGTGCTGCTCGCGCGCGCGCTTGCCACCGGGGCCACCACCCTGCTTCTCGACGAGCCCACCAGCGCGCTCGACGTGCACCACGTGCTGGTACTTCACGGCATCCTACGTCGCGTGAAGGCCCGCGGTTACTGCATCGTGGCAGTGCTCCACAGCCTACCGGAGGTGCTCCGACACGCCGACCATGCCGTGCTCCTGAAGGGCGGCCAGGTCTACGCACGGGGGCCGGCAGCCGAGGTGGTCGCGCCCGGTCCCATCCGCGAAGTCTACGGTGTGGTAGCCCGCCCAGCGCAGGGTCTCGCCTTCACGCTTCCGTCGGAGATCCCGTCGTGAAGACCGATCTCATCAACGCCGCACTCCTGTTGACCACTTTGGGACTCGCAAGCTGGGGCGCCCTGGTGCCCACCGCGAGCCACCACGATGCGGCCGCGCAGGTGCAGACCGCAGCACGCGCCGTGGCCACCGCTCCCCTCACCGAGCTGTCCGACGCCCGGGGTCAGATCGCGCCGATTCTCGACTACACCCGCATTGTTTCCCTGAACACCGTGTCAGACCATGTGCTGCTTGAGCTGGTGGAGCCCGAGCGCCTCGTGGGCGTGACCGAGCTGACCCTCAGCTCACACCCCGATGCATGGCGCTTTGGCAACCGAGTGGGAGTGGGACGAAGCGACCAGCTGGAGACCATTCTCAGTCTCGACCCCGACCTGGTGCTGGTGTCGGCCTACGCCGATGAGGCGTTCATGGCGCGCCTCCGGGAGGCCCACATCCAGGTGTTCGACCTCGGCCAGATGCGCGGGGTGTCGACAACACTCCACAGCATCGAGGTGCTGGGCACGCTCCTGGGCACGTCTGGACGCGCCGACAGAGTGGCCCGTCGCTACCGCCGTCAGCTCGCTGGACTCGAGGCCAAAGTGCCGACCGAGCAGCGACCCGCCGGCCTGTACCTCACGGTCTACAGCGATGTGCTCTACGGCGGCACCCAAGGCAGCAGCTACGGCGACATGCTCCACTACGGCGGCGTTCACGACATCGCAGTCGACCACGGCTACAAGGACTGGCCCCAGTTCACGCCCGAACAGCTGCTCACGATGGACCCCTCGCTGATCATCACCCAGTCCGGCATGGGACCCGTCATCTGCGGTCACTCGCTGCTGCGGGAGGTGGCGGCATGCCAGAAGGGGGGCCGCGTGGTCGAGGTCGCCAGCGAGTACAGCAGCGACCCGGGCCTGGGCCTCGTCGAAGCCGCCGCCAACGTCATGCAAGCTGTCCACCCTGGCCAACGAGCTGCCGACCTCGTTCCGAGCGCCAGCGCACCTCACTAAAGGCGCACCGCCCCTCTTGCGCCCTACCACTCGCCCAGCGGCCCGCCATAAGCCCCGAGGTCGGCCACACTTCCATCGGCATCCGCTCCCGAGCTGGCCGCGTCGACCGCTGGAGAGCTGGGGTCGAGGTGGAGGTCGTCGTTGGTGGGGTTGATGTCCTCGGAGATGCCGACGAACATTGGGTCGCCCGAGAGCTCGCTGCGGATGGTGAACGTCTCGATGGCTTCGCGCTGCCACGCATCGACGACTTGAAAAAACAAGATGCCGTCGACATTGATGTTTCCGGCGCTTCCGAAGCTGCCGATTCCCACATTGACGGGCGCCGAGACGATGAGATTGGCCCAGTCGCCACGACTGTCCTGCACCTGTAGAAGGGCACCCAGCGCAGTCGAGACAGAGTCTTCGTGGATGGTGACATGTTCGAGGTCGACCACCCCGTTGACTGCGTACAGCGTGCCCCCTTCATCTGCTGAGTTGCCCGCGAAGATGCTGTTTCCGACGCTCAGCTCACCTTCCTCGACGTAGAACGCTCCCCCGAAGTCGGCGGCCTGGTTGGAGAAGAACTCGGTGTGGAGGAAAGACGCGGTCCCGCCGACGTACACCGCCCCACCTTCAGACGCCTGGTTGCCCGACAGCGTGACGTCGACGAACTCGAGGGCGCCACCGTCGACGGACACGCCCGCGCCCCGGCCTTTCCAGCTGACCACAACGGTGTTCCCAGACGAGTCGGTGTAGTTCGTCAGCTCGGGATCCTCGATCAGGTGGTCTGTGACCACGACATCTTCGAGGCGGCCCACCGCATCGACTGCATAGATGCCCGCGCCGGCATCCTCCACAAAGTCGTAGCGCTGCCCCACCACGTTGATCTGGAGTGTGTCGCGGTGGGCAGTGCCGCCGGTGAGCGTGAGGCCGGTGACCAAGGTGTCGGCGACATTACCCGAGCTGAGAGTGAGCACGGGTTCGCCCTGCCCGATGGCGTCGACCACAGTGTTTTCGGATCCATCCACGCCCACCACCCGGACATCGCCCGCCGACAGGTCGATGGCCTCCAAGTAGAGCCCGGACTGCACCACCACGCACGCAAGCCCGTCGAGTGCATGGGCCGCATCCACGCCGACCTGCAGAGAACCGAGCGGGGCTTCGAGAGTGCCGGTGCCGCTCGAGCCGCTGTCGACGACGACGGGTGTGGAGCCATCGGCATCGTCACAGTCCCAGGCGTTGTCGGAGATGCCGTCGTCGTCGGGGCAGGCCAGGAAGCTCACCCCCGCCGCCCCCATGCCGTCGCCATCTTCGTCGACGAAGACCTCAACCATGTCGTCGGCGCCGTTGTCGATACCACCGTCGCAGTCGTCGTCCTTGTCGTTGCAGACCTCGGTGGCGTCGGGACTGACCGTGGGGTCGGTGTCGTCGCAGTCAGTGTCGTCGCGGACATGCTGGGCGCCGGCCTCACACACCTCCTCGGCAGTCTCAGGGTCTCCGAAGCCATCGCCGTCGGAGTCGGTCCACACCTCCACGAGCAGGCCCCGGTCGATTGAGCCATCGCAGTCATCGTCCTTGTCGTTGCAGACCTCACGCACCCCCGGATTGACGGTGGGGTCGTTGTCATCGCAGTCTCCGGACTGCTCGGCGTGCCCGGGGGTGTTGATGCAGGCTTCTTCTGGCTGATCACCATCGCCGTACCCATCTTCATCGAAGTCGACCCACAACAAGGCGGTCGCACATCCCGGACCATCGCCGCTGCCGCTGCTTTCATCGTCGTCTTTTGGGGCCTCGGGCGAGCAGGCGATGAGCAGCAGAGCCGCAACGACAGCAACGACAGCAACTGAGGGACGGACGAACAGTGGGGGGGTGGACATTGGCAACTCCATCGCCGCCATCGTAGCGGACCTGCAGTGAACTGCGCAGTCTGAATGGCTTCAAAACCACCTGGACCAGCATACCCCCCACGGGTATACCATCTATACCCCAAGGGGGTATCCCCAAGCTGGAGGGACCATGCACCTTGCCCAGTCCGACAAGAAGAAGCTCCTCGCCCGCATCCGGCGTGCCGAAGGCCAGCTCGCGGCGGTCCGGCGCATGGTCGAGGAAGAGGCCGACTGCGTGGCCACGCTCACTCAGATTGCGGCGGTCCGGGGCGCCCTCGCGCGAACGGGCGACATCGTGCTGCGCAACCACATCGATACCTGTGTGGCTCGGGCCATCGAGAGCGGCGACCGGCAGGCCAGAGCCGAGCGCATCGATGAGCTGATGGGTGCCTTCGCCCGCTACTCCGGGAGGTCCTGATGCCGGTCTTCGAGCTGTTGATCCACAACATCTGGATGGTGTTGGTCGAGCTGGCGCCCTGGCTGCTGCTGGGGGCGGTGGTGTCCGGTCTGCTTCACATCGCGCTGCCGGCGGGCTTCGTGCAGCGCCAGCTCTCGGGCCGGTCTGGGGTCGTGAAGGCTGTCGCAATCGGCATTCCCATGCCGCTGTGTTCCTGCGGTGTGATCCCCACGGGCATCGGTCTCCAAAGAGACGGCGCCTCCGATGGGGCCGCCGTCGGCTTCATCACCGCCACCCCGCAGACCGGCGTCGACTCCATCCTTGTGAGTGCGAGCTTCCTGGGCTGGCCGTTCGCGCTGTCGAAGGTGGTGGCCGCCCTGGTCACCGGCGTGATCAGCGGGTGGGCCACCGATGGCTTCGGCAGCCACACCCGCTCAACCGAAGAAGCGACCAAAGCCGAAGAAGCGACCAAAACAGAGGGGGACAGCTGTGCGGTCGCACCCGACCGGAGCTTCCGCGCGCTCCTCGACCACGCCATCGACTTGGTGCGGATGATCTGGGGGTGGCTGGCCATCGGCGTGCTCATCTCGGCGGCGCTCAGCACTTGGCTACCCGCCGACGCATTCTCTGATATGGCCGCCACCAGCATGATCGTAGCCTTCGGCCTAGTGCTGCTGGCGAGTGTGCCGATGTATGTCTGCGCCACCGCATCGGTGCCCATCGCTGCTGCGCTCGTGGCCGCGGGCATGCCCACCGGTGCCGCCATGGTCTTCCTGATGGCCGGCCCCGCAACCAATGTGGCGACCCTCGGCGCGGTCTACCGGGCCTTCGGCGCGCGCACCCTGGGCATCTACCTCACCACTTTGGTGGTCGGCAGCGTGGCCTTCGGGCTTGGCTACGAAGCACTCTTCGGGGCCCTCACTCCAGGCGCTGTTCATGATCACGCCCACACCATGCCCTGGTACGGGCAAGCTTCCGCGATGCTACTGGTCGGCATGCTGGCTTGGTTTGCCGGTGAGGACATCAAGACGTGGTGGCAGCGCCGCGCGATGGAGACGACGATGAGCAACGACAAGACCCCCGCACCCATCGAAGTCGGCGTTGGCGGCATGACCTGCGGTGGATGCTCGGGCCGCCTGGAGCGCCTGCTTCAGAACGAACCCGGGGTCGCGTCGGCAAGTGTGTCCCTCGAAGGCGCCCGCGCCCACGTAGTTGGCGACGTCCACGTCACTCGCATCCACGAGATTGTGAAGAACGCCGGCTTCGAGGTCACCGCCTGAGACCACTCTCGGCATCGCACACGCGGCGCAGGCCATCTAGACCCACCGCCTGAGTGCCCAGAGCGCCCACCGTCACGCGGCTAGGGCAGATACTCGGAGTTGTTGGACCAGTCGCCGTCGGGGTACCAGAAAAAGTAGAGTGACCCATCGTCGGTGGCGTCGATAAGATCGCGTGCGATGCCGTCGTCGATGGCGGGGCAGCCCCACGACAGGCCCAACATCCCATATTCATCGACCACCTCGGGACGCGCCCACTCCCAAGGATGCACCACGATGGCCCGGCTGCGCACGTTGTCGTTGTAGCCAACCTCCAAGCCATCAAGCCGCATCGAGTAGCCATAGGAGCCGGTGTAGGTCTCCGCAGCCCGCATCATCCCGAGGCTGGTCTGGTGGCTCTCGTTTGTGTTGGAGAAGCTGATCGCCATCCCGTAGTTCTCAGGGTCGGCGGACCCCTCGCCATGGGTGGTGTGGAGGTGGAACAGCAGGTCGTTGGTGGACAGATCGACCACCCACTGGCGCTCGTTGGCGGAGTGCTCCGACCAGTCGGTCATGGAGTAGACGAAATTGTCGGTGTCGCCCGCACCCCAAGCAATGTCGTAGGCCTGCAGTGAGGCGTCGACAAAGCGCTGGGAGGCCCCTGGCATGGTGTCGCGGGAGGTGTGGCCCAGCGTGATGCTGTAGTCGCCGTCGTTCTCGACGCCCGATGACGACACCCAGGTGTCAGCGACCACGTAGTAGGTGCCCGCTGGAAGCCATGCGCCCGAGCGCCAGTGCCCGCGGTCGAAGCAGTCGTCGGAGTCAAGCGAGCCCAGGATGTGAACGTCGATGTCGGAGCCAGCGCCCATGTCAGACTGGGGCAGATCCACAGCCAAGAAGCCGTCTTCATCGAGCTGGACCCGGTAGATCACCTCGGGACCCGACTCATCCGTGGACGACGCACAGGCGTAGCTATCGAAGATGTCCGAGGCCGCGCCGGAAGTGGAGTTGTCCTCGGTGTAGGGGAAGGACGACACGCAGATCATGCCGTCGGGACAGGGCTCGTCGTCGCCGTCGTCGCCACCACCGTCATCGCCGCCGCCACCGTCATCGCCGCCACCACCGTCGTCGCCGCTACCACCGTCGTCGCCACCACCATCATCCCCGCCACCACCATCATCCCCGCCGCCGCCATCATCCCCGCCGGAGTCCCCATCCGCTGGCTCGCCGGAGTCGAGCTCACTGCCATCGTCGGACTGCTTGTTGGCGTCGTCGAGGTCGCCCTCCGTGCAGGCGCTGGCAGCGAGGAGGCAGAGCAGTCCAGCAACGGGGACGCGAGGTAGGCGCAAAGACATGACCACTCCTGGACAGACGGACTGCCACGGTAGCGCGTCGAGGCCTCGGCCACAACCGGAACTTGACCGAGAAACCGCAATGTCACGACATTCTCAGTATCTAATCGACCAGATCATGCCCTGCCCACAGTGGTGGACGCCGCTCCAGCTGGCTACCCCCACCGCCTCTTTCTGGAGCCCCCATGGACCTCGGGCAAGGCCTCATCATCGCCGCCGGCATCGCGTCTGGCGTGGTGCTTGGTGCCGGCATCGCACTCGCACTCGCCCTGCGCGGGCAGCGTGCGTCCGCCGCATTGAAGGCCATCGCGGAGCCCGACGAGGTCTCCCTGCTCAAAGAGCGGGTGCAGGCCCACTTGGAGCTCGAAGAAGACCTCATCGCTGCTGGCCAGGCCCTCGGCCGGGTGCGTCGGTTCCTGGTCGACCCCGAAGAAGCCGGCCCTCTCGTCGACGAGCTGCGCGACCGCCTCGCCGACCTCTGGCTCCGGCGCTTCGACCTCGATGGCCGCCTGAGACTGGCTGCTCTGCGCCGCCGCCTTCCGGCACCACCACCGGTCAAGATGTTCCACGACGAGCTCACCGTCGACAAGATCGAAGAGCAAGCCGCACTTCTTCGCGACCTCGCCACCCGCTTTCGGGAGGTTGCCGAGCGGGCGGACGACAGCGCCAGAATGTTCCGTCGCCTCGCGCCCGGTGAGGATGCCCATGCCCGCTGGGTGTCCGACTCGGTTGAAGTGGCCACTGAGTGGCGACAAGCGCAGACGGAAGAGATTCTGCGCTTTGCGGCCCGAGTCAACAGCCAGAGCGATCGACTGCAGGAGCTCGCGGAGAGCCTGAGCGACGCCGCCGCCACTGCTCTCATGAACGCCGGTCCGGGACACGATCCGACCCACATCGGCGTGCACATTCCGGGCCTCCGCAGTCGAGTGGCCGGGCTCGCCCGAGTGGGTCTCAACGAGCGCCAAGCCCGAGAGCTCGACGGCTCCCCCGAGTCTGAGCTTGAGGCCGTCACCGCTCTAAACCACGCCCGCAACGTGGTGGCCGACGTGCGCGCCATGGCCAGAAAAGCCGGCGCCACCCGCTCACATCGCCGACCCACCGACGAGCCCCCCCTCTTAGAGTCCGCCGAGGCCACACCCGCCCAAAACACCACTCCATAAAGGGGTGTGTCCACGGGTAGAATCGGCGCACACCACCGAGGTTCCCATGCGTCCCCAGATTTTCGTAGTTGTCGGAGCTCTCGGCGGCGTCCTTCCGGCCACTGGCTGTGTCTTCGAGCAAGCCGAGCTGTGGGCGGACGCCAGCGGGCTCAACACCGACAGTCAGCGACTCATCGCCGATGGCCTCGCCGTAGACTGGTCCCGCGGCGGCTCCTGGGAAGGCGGCGGCTGCATCTCGCTACAGGTCTCCTCACTGTCGAGCGACCTGTCCGACTGGCAGGCCCATGTGCTCGTCTCACCGGCGATCGAGGAGTGGCTGGAGTACGGCGGCAACGGAAACCTTGCGCCGCTGAGTGACAGTCACTTGGGCCTGTTTCCCGATCAAGGCTGGCTGGCGGTCGGTGAGACCTCAGGCTTTTACTATTGCTCCGAGCCCCTCGTGGTGCCGGTGGGACTCGAAGCACGCACCATCGCCGCAGACGGTGCCACCTCGGGCGGCTCCGGATCAGGAAGCTC
>Ga0315322_10001725_pt1 | contig 16945 bp, 10 predicted proteins | sample M110021515metaG_FD_203461 | JGI IMG/M metagenome (GOLD analysis project Ga0315322, IMG submission 203461) | Ammonia-oxidizing marine archaeal communities from Monterey Bay, California, United States - M1 100m 21515 | ecosystem: Environmental > Aquatic > Marine > Intertidal zone | place: USA...
CTGCGTTCGATAATATTCAAAACCATGGCCCCCGGCGGTTGTCTCGAAATCAAACTCGTGTGGCACGCCAAGTGAATAGAGTTTCATTTGTAACCGGTCGACACCTTCAAACCAATCGTGGTCAACCGGATCACAGCAAAAAAACTGATGGCGAGGCCAGTTGAGTGGGTGGATATGAAGCAGTGCTGAATCCTGTCGGGCCACTTCCGGATCGTCGTACATCAATGGCAACGTTTCATCAATTCCCTGCTTCATCCGTAGATGATAATCAATCGCTGGAGATATTGCTGCCACGATGGGGAAGACACCCGGATACTTGTAGCTGAATCTTAAAGCGCCCTGGCCCCCCATGCTGGTGCCAAGCAGACCGACTCGAGGGGCAGATACTCCCCATTGATTTTCGACATACGTGAGAATATTATCCCGTACGTAAGTTTCCGCCGAACGTTCTGAGTCAAATTCCGGACAAATTTTATTGGACCACCAACTTCGCTTTGTACGAGGACCAATCACTCGAATGCCATGTTTTTCGAACTGCTCCGTAAATTCAGCTTTGTCATTTAGCCATTCACCGCTCACTCCATGCAGATATATCAATACATATCCATGCTCAGAGGGCTGAGAGGGTTCATAGATTTCACATGGATGGCCGTCCACTTCAATCGTTGACCACATCGATAAATACTCTTACTTGGAGGTTAATCTTGTTGAACTCAATGAGCTTATTGATCATTGGGAGTGGAAACACTGAAGTTTAATTGATTAGGCACAATGAGTACAATGGCCTGAACACTTTCGTGACCTAATAGAGCTTCCGCCCAACAAATGACAGGATTGATAGTGAAAATACTTTTTTCCGAAGAGCAACTTCAACAGGGCATTTCGCGGATGGCGACCGAAATCAACCAGCGTTTTGGGCATGAACCCTTAACTGTAATTTGCGTAATGACGGGGAGTATTATTTTGGTGGCAGACTTGATTCGGCAATTAGTGATGCCGGTCAAACTTGGTTCTGTACATGCCTGTAGCTATCGCGGAGGAACAAGTCGAAGTGAACTCGAACTCGACGCATCCATGCTCCCGAACCTAGAGGGTTCTAACGTACTCATCGTCGATGACATTTTTGATACTGGTCACACATTGACCGCGGTTCATCAACACATCGAATCCTTAGGAGCTACCTGCGTTGAAACAGCCGTGCTCTTATATAAACACGGGCGAGAAGAATTGGATTTTCAGGTCAATTTCATTGGCTTTGAAATCCCTGACGAATTCGTTGTCGGTTATGGACTCGATTATCAAGGGAGCTATCGTAACTTACCCTATGTTGGCGTGATGGAATCACATGATCTGGCTCAGGACGAGTCATAAAACATCTCACGAGCAGGAATAGTCATGTCGGAAATGAGAATCGCAATGATCACGCGACGCTTTTGGCCTCTCGTAGGCGGTGCAGAAGTGGTCATGGCTAATCTTGCAACAGAATTCCAGCGACTGGGAGTCAAGCCAACCCTGTTGACCGCACAGTGGGATACGACTTGGCCCATGCATTTCAAACATCGCGATGTCGAGGTCCAGCGATTACCCAATCCTGATAGACGGGGATGGGGTACGTTTATGTACATGGATGCTCTGTCCCAGTGGTTACGAAAAAACCGCGATGTCTACGATATCGCATTTGTTTCCATGTTAAAACACTCAGCTTACTCGGCGGTTACCGCATGTCGAAAACAGCGTCAAAGTGTGGTACTAAGAGTCGAGGGTGGAGGAGATACCGGGGACTGCAATTGGCATAATACAGCACGCTTTGGAAGTCGAATTCGCCGCCGGTGCAAATTAGCAGATGCTGTGATTGCTCCGAGCCAAGCCACTCATGATGAATTGGTCGATGCTCAATTTCCATTAAACAAAATTCACCACATCCCAAACGGCGTGGCCTTAGGAACACTACCACGAACGATCGAAGCAATCGTGTCGGCGCGACAAACATTAGCCCAGAATCATCGCGACTTTACGTCTCATCCTGATCATAAAGTAAGTGTCTATACCGGCCGGCTTACTAGAAACAAAGGACTTTTTGAACTGCTCGATGCCTGGAAATTGGTTGTCAACCAAAGCCCTCCCAGCCAACTCTGGCTTATTGGGGAAGGCCCTGATCGCGAAACGCTTTATAACCGGATTCGCGAACTAGAATTGACCGGGCATGTACTAATGCCTGGAGCATTCGATGATGTTGCTGATCTGCTACAGGCCGCTAATACGTTTATTCTACCTTCATACATGGAAGGGCTTTCCTTAGCGTTACTCGAAGCTATGGCAAGCAATGTCCATGTGATTGCGAGCGATATTGCAGCGAATCGCCAATTGATCGAGAGTGGCGTACATGGTCGGTTAGTCCCCGTCAAACAAGCCACTCCTCTTGCCGAAGCCATCTTGACAGCACATGCTTCAGATAACTCGGAGATGGTAGCAGCGGCTTACCAACGAGTCCGTCAGACGTTCTCACTTGAGTCAATGGCACGTAAGCATTTACAGGTTTTTGAAGACACACTACGCAGCGGTATATAATGTCTGAAACCCTACATATACTGCCGTCCACCAATGACTTTGAAGCGTTAGCGCAAATCCGCATCCTCGCTCGCCACTCCCCCACAAAACATACCTGTGTATGTCTCCAAGACCCGACTGCTAACCATGCACAGTTACAGCAGTGGATGGGGGCTAATGTCCGCATCCAGACACCGACCTCTCGCTCTCTCTGGATGCAGGCTTCCCAACTATGTCGTATCGGCAAGACACTTCGTGTTTCACATCCTTCGAATCTTTGTTGGAATCCAGGACGGTTCTCAATCTCTGCCCTGCCGCTCCTCACACAATTAAAATCCTGGAACAGCATCATCACTACACCGTCGAAACGTGAATTAACTTATCCTTATTTCGCTGGTAACTACGCACTTAAGAACAGTAGGCATCTTTATGTCTCTTCGGAATATTTAAAGGTTGAGCATTTTCCGAACAGTGAAGTGCTCTCTCCTCTTGTTGAAGATGCTTTCGCGGAACAACACTGTATCGACCTCAAGAAAGAATATGGGCTCCCTGAGTCCGCCACGGTCGTTGTAGGTGTTGGAAGGTTCGATTCGTTCTCCCGATTTAAAGAAACAATCTGGATCATGGGTATTCTTGAACACTTACACCAAGATATCCACCTTGTACTTTTCGGTACGGGTGAACAGGCGGAAATCCTGAAAAGCTATCGCGATCAAATGGCATTACGCCCCCGAATCCATTTTCTCGAGCCCTGGTGCGAACCGACTTCTGTCATACATCAAGCGGACTGCCTGCTCGTCACTGCTGACCACTCCGGACAGGACTGGGGAAGCCAGCAAGCTGTGCACTTAAACATACCTGTGGTAGCCAGTCGTAGTGATGGAAATCTGGAATGCATCACGCATAAAGAGAATGGATTTATAGGAGGACCGGCAGGAGGTGGTCTCGCCAAGTACATCCATCAGTTGATTACCGAATCCAATCTATTTCCCGTCAGAGATTCTGCACAAAATCAATCCCATAAACAATGTTGGGACACTTGGAATAGATTACTCACTTCGCCTGCCTGATCCAAACGATAAAAATAGAACGTTAGTATGAACCCAACGACATCTATCAGCGATATACATAGTAGTAACCGTTTATGACTTCGAAATCAAAAGAACCATGTGTGGTATAACCGGCTCCGTTTGGACAAACAATTCTCGCCTGATCTCTCGAAATCAACTCGAGAGAATGACCACCAGTTTGTCTCATCGCGGACCTGATGACGTAGGCAACTACTATCTTGAACAGGACGCTACCAAGGCCTCTCCAGCGGTCGCGCTTGGATTTCGACGGCTCTCAATCATCGACTTAACCACGGGACATCAACCAATCGCCAATGAGGAGGAATCCATCTGGTTGGTTTTCAATGGTGAAATTTACAATTATCAAGAGCTGAAGGCTGAATTACTGGCCGACGGTCATCAATTCCGTACCTCGAGTGATTCTGAGGTCATCGTACATCTCTATGAAAAGTACGGCACGGAAATGTTTCAGCATCTTAACGGGATGTTCAGTTTAGCGATTTGGGATAACCGAGAAAAGCAACTGGTGCTTGGGCGTGATCGCCTGGGACAAAAACCATTGTACTATAGTAACCAATCGGATCGTCTGCTATTTGCCAGCGAACTGAAAAGTCTGATAGCAAGTGGCGAAGTTGAACAGACGATCGATCCTCGAGCACTCGACCATTATCTCATCTACCAATACGTACCCCATCCACTTTGTATCTATCAAGGCGTGCAAAAACTGGCTCCTGGACACTATGCCATTTTTAAGCGGGGCGAACTGAAGGTTGAAAATTATTGGCAACCAGATTTGACCAAAACAACATCGTTTAGCCCAATAGAAATTCAAAATTGCATCGACGAATTGCTTAATGACAGCGTGAAACTACGACTGCAAAGTGATGTACCATTAGGAGCGTTCCTCTCCGGTGGAGTGGACTCATCAATCATGGTTGCTTTGATGCAACAACATGCCAGTCAGCGGATCAAAACATTTTCAGTCGGTTTTCCTGAGAAGCAATACGATGAATCATCCTATGCCCGACAAGTGGCAAAGCACCTAAAGACAGACCATCACGAATTGATTATTGAACCAAGTGCTGTTGAAGTATTACCATCTCTGGTTCGACACTACGACGAGCCATTTTCGGATAGCAGCGTCATTCCAACGTGGTACCTCGCTCAATTCACGCGACAACATGTAACGGTTGCGATCTCTGGAGACGGAGGAGACGAATTATTTGCTGGTTATTCTCGATACAAAGCGATTGATCTTGCGCATAAAATCGATCGCATCCCCCCACTCAAATATCTTCTTGGGAGTGGCATCGCGGGGCTATTGCCTCACGGCACCAACTACAAAGGTTTTTCCCGACGCCTCAAGCGATTCCTCACCCCGATCGCCTATTCCCCAGTCCACCGTTATCTCAACTGGATTAACATCTTTCCTTACGAGAATCGACTGGAATACTATACGGATGAGTTTCAGTTTGGCTTGGAAGATCATGACCCGGCCGACTTCATCACCAAAGCCTGGCAACTCACGGGCGGTCGTTCTCCGATTTCAAAAGCGTCGCTGGGTGATCTTGTTACTTACCTGCCATGCGACCTAAATTACAAAGTAGATATTGCCAGTATGGCTCATAGTTTGGAATGCCGGCAACCATTTTTAGATCATCGTCTGGTTGAATTTGCTGCTCAAATCCCAGCCAGTCTAAAATTCAATCAAGGGCTGGGAAAGCAAGTACTCAAGAAAACCTTTAAACCAATGTTGCCGGACACTATCTGGAAACGACCTAAGATGGGATTCGGTGTCCCGCTCGACACTTGGTTCCGCCAGGAGCTACGTGAACAAACTCATGATAGCCTGCTCGCTACCAGTGCCAAATGTCATCAATGGATTAAAGCGGGGCAGATTGAACGTCTGTTAAAAGAGCATAATGCAAACAAAAGAGATCACAGCGCTCGGCTATGGTCTCTCGTCATGCTCGAAAACTGGCTACAACAGTGGTGCTAGTCCTGGCTCTGACGAGCTGTCCAAATGGGACCGTTGGGAAACTCATACTCGTCAAGTGAGGCCGGTTTCATAGTAATGCTGTAACCGGGAGCGGTTGGCGGCATGTAGACGCCGTTCCGCATTTGAACCGGATGTTCAAAGTGTTCGTGTAGGTGATCAACATATTCAATCAGTCGATTTTCCGTCGTACCGCTTACACAAACGTAATCAAACATGGCTAGGTGCTGTACGTATTCACACAAACCAACACCGCCAGCATGTGGGCAGACCGGAACACCAAATTTTCTGGCCATCAAAATAATGGAAATGATCTCGTTAACGCCACCGACTCGAGTGCTATCGATCTGGCAAACATCAATCGCGTTTGCCTGCAGAAATTGCTTGAAAATAATACGGTTTTGACACATTTCACCTGTGGCGACACCGACTCCCAGAGGCCGCAAAGCTTCGGCTATGGCAGCATGGCCTAATACATCATCAGGACTGGTTGGCTCTTCGATAAACCAAGGCTTAAATTCAGCCAGACGGGTCATGTTATCGATCGCTTCGCCAACACCCCAAACCTGATTTGCATCCATCATCATTTTGCGATCGTAACCAATCTCTTCACGAATGATCTTGGCGCGACGAAGGTCATCATTAATATCACGCCCTACTTTGATTTTGTAATGAGACCATCCCGCTGCGACGCCTTCCTGACATAACCGACGAAGCTTCTCTTCGCTGTAACCGAGCCAGCCTGCCGACGTTGTATACGATGGAAAGCCATTGGCGAGTAAATCGTCGATACGGTCCTGACGTGAATCATGCATCTCTTCCAAAATCTGCAATGCTTCTTGAGGTGACAACGCATCATCGATATAACGAAAGTCGATACAACGAACGATCTCTTCCGGAGTCATCTCTGCTAGCAACCGCCAAACGGGTTTACCTTCTACCTTGGCCCACAAATCCCAAAGAGCGTTTGTAACAGCTCCAACGGCAAAGTGCATCACTCCCTTATCCGGCCCCATCCACCTCAATTGACTGTCACCGGTTAGGTGACGCCAAAATTTACCCATATCAGCCGTGATTTCATCCAATGTTTGGCCAACGACAAGTCGCTTCATCGCATCCACCGCGCCGGAGATCAGCTCTGTTCCTCGTCCTAAGGTGAAAGACAAGCCATGTCCGACCCAATCGCTATCCGTGCGCAAAGTGATATACCCACAGGAATAATCCGGATCAGGATTCATTGCATCAGACCCATCAAGATGGTCAGACGTTGGAAAACGAATATCGCGTACTTCAATATCTGTAATCGTGATTGTCATTACTTTTCTTTCATTAGTCCCCAGGCTGCTTCCACCGCACGAGCACCGGCGGGGTCAAACAATTCAAGCTCAGGTCTGATAAATGGGTAATAGTCATTAGTACCGAAATAAGCCTCGGTCGCCTCAGCGAAATACTCCATTTGATTGGTAGTGCTGTAATGCTTTACTTCCTGACCATTCCAGCGGAGCACTTTCTGATACTGGCCAGCTTTGATCGCCGTCTGAAAAGCTTTTAAAACACCTACGTTTTCAAAGCCTTTGGGGAGGAATTGGTCATGATAGGCATGCGCCATTTCATGTAAGACCATGTACGGCTGGGAGATAGTCCAATCTACAAAATTCTTCGCATTTGAAATTTCAACACACTTCACTTTGTCTGGATTCATCTCGTTATCAACCAGCCACTGACGGCCAGGATGATAGGCTGCACAGGGATGATGAGGCTCTTCATATTCCAACCAAATCACCACCTTCTGAAGCTTTCTGATCGCTTCGGCAGTCAACACTCGCTCTATTTTGAATAGCTGATGATCCATAATATCTACCGCCTGTTTGTACAGCTCGGCATGCCCACGCATCAGCAACTTATTCACACGAATTGTATAACCACGCAACTTCACATCGCGATAATTCGAATTTGGTTGGTAAATAGCAATCTTCTCAAGAGTTGCACTGTTTCGCCTGTCCTGTCCATTCTGACTATAGACTTCAGAAACTCCGGCGAGCAGCAGCAACAGCACCAAAATATCGGTTCTCATAATTATGCCCAGAGTATTTTTGTTTCAATTCTCCCTCAGCATACCAAATATAAAACCACTTCAAGAGTCCCCACAGAATGTCATTTACATGACATCACGGATATTCCTTGAATTGCTAGTATGACGATAAAATACCGTTTCTATTGTTCTAACTAATACTCTGGAAATTCAGCCTATCCACCCTAAAGACTTGGCCATGCGCTCCGTCATTTCAGCTAGTCCGCCACTTTGGATGGCTGCTACCGTTACCAGGTGGCTCGGCCCCCGGCGATATTTCTACCAACCTAACTGCGATGATCCAGTCCGATCCCTTGCCATTGTCTCCTCACGACTGGCACGGCCATTCTATAAGCAATTGAATTGGTTCGCTAAACTCAAACAAGCACTATCTTTTTGTCAAGAAAACAACAACGTCCTACTCACCTCTGCCAAAACTACCACTGATCAATTCCTCTGGGCATACCTACAGAAACATCATCTGCGTCTCGCCAGCACCACTATTTGCCGTACTCTCAAACAATGGCAAGCGAGACTTAACAACCGCACGGTTCTTAAGCCACTCGAATGTTGGATAAGTCCTCCCACCGATAGCACGAATGTAACTCACTACACTTTGGAGCAACTACCACTACGTGATCGGCTACTCATAGGAGGAGCTCATGAAGTCTGTGTAATTGACTGCCGGAATAAGAGCAAAACTCACAAACTACTGAATTTACGCAAACAGAAAATCCGCTTTTTCGAATGGCCTATGGATGCTGATATCGAAAATACTTTGGCCGATCACTGTAGTCATCAAAACAAAGCTAATATTCCCTTGTGGGCCGGACAAGCTGGTACACTCGCTCATTGGACACGAGCAATCGACGGGCCGTGGCCACGGCAATCGGAAGTAAGTTGGTACAACCAGTTGATTCACGGGCAACGAGAAGCAGATCACTCAGCTTTAGCCACGCTCTGCAATATCATCACCCAACAAAAAGTTTTTTCTTCCCACCGTACGATTCGTGGTGGCTCTAAAGTTGTCTGTCTAACTGCAACCCCTCTGGAACGATGGAAAGACCTAAATATCTATCGACCACACTTACGCCGCTGGGATTTCTGTCCCTACGGAATTCTATTAAGCCCCTCAGTATTGGGTCGTCTTCCGATCCAAAGAGTTCGCTATGGCGACGAACGCCTATGGAATTCTCTTACTCCAGAAGAAAGGCCCTTCTTTCAGGCAATTGACGGTAAAGTAGATTGGAAAGTAGAACAGGAGTACCGGATCGTTGGTGATTTATCGCTACGGGGCTTGAAGAAAAGTGACCTGGTGGTTTTTACTCAAACGAAAGCAGAAGCAAACGCCATGCAAACACATTCTTCCTGGCCCGTGGTGCCGTTCGAATATTTGGCCGGCCTTGCTAGAATAGAACCATCGACAAAGCACATAGTCTGAGAACTAAAAACGAATGCCCGTTTCAAAAAAACTGTTTATCACCAACCTGGAAAATGCTGGGATCATGACCGAACAACAGGTCAAACAGCGTTTAGCAGACCTACCTAAAGAGCAACAACCCATCGACGGAGAAACTCTGGCAGCGGTGCTTATCGAAGACGGAGTCCTCACTTCTTATCAGGCAGACCGACTTAATCGTCAAGAACCCAAGAGCTTGCGCTATGGCAACTACCAAATCGAGAGCGTCCTGGGACAAGGGGGAATGGGTACGGTCTACAAAGCACATCATCTCATGATGAAGCATGATGTGGCGATCAAGGTCATTTCCCAAAAGAAAAACGACGAGACGAATAGTCGTTTCAAGCGATTTCAACGTGAAGTGCTGGCAGCAGGTAAACTTTCTCACAACAACATTGTTTCCGCATTAGACGCCGGGGAAGAAAACGGACAATTTTTCCTCGTGATGGAACTCGTTCAGGGCGATGATCTCGGAAAAATTTCGAAGTGTGAAGGGGAGCTACCTGTCGAAGAAGTAATTAACTACATGTCGCAAACCGCCGTTGGCCTGAAATATGCCCATAACGAAGGAATCGTACATCGTGACATTAAGCCACACAATCTATTACTGTCTTCGGATGGTACGATCAAGATCCTCGACCTCGGTCTAGTCTCTTTGCAAAGAGCAGAAGACTCGATGGAAGACAGTCTGACAGGACAAAATCAAATCATTGGTACTGTCGACTATATGTCACCAGAACAAGCCAAAGATGTTCATAGCGTGGATGCACGTGCTGACATTTATAGTCTTGGCTGTACTATGTTTCGCCTACTCACAAGTACGGTTCCCTATCCCGGCAAGACGACAATCTCGCGGCTTTTGGCTCATCGCGACAATCCAATCCCCTCGCTTCACGACCATCTTTCGGACTTCCCGGAATTATTAGCTCGCATCTTCCAACGGATGGTAGCCAAGGAACCGGAAGATCGTTATCAAACAATGGATGAAGTAATCGAAGCGTTTGAGACCTGCCGTCTGGCAAATGTGACAACTATACCTGTGATTCAGACGGATGATCTGTCGATTACCACAGTCGAAGAATTCTCATTAGATCTGCAGGGGGATGAAGTCTCCACAGTGGAAGTGGAACGTGAAGAATTAGATTCGATCAATGCCACTGTTTTACCTCTGCCCGCCAAAGTAAAAGCAACTCCCAAGATCGCTTCAGTCAATGTCTCTGAACAGATGCCAGGTTCGCGGCGCATAGTCAAAAGCAACTATGCCCTGACCTTCCTTACCCTGATCATCCTTGCAGGTGCTGCAGGAACCTTTTGGTACATGAACCGACCCGGCTATATAGAAGTTAATTTTCCTGTCGAATATCGTGATGGTCGCTGGGCTATCGAAATCAAGGATCATAACAACAAGAACGCCGTGCTGATTGATAGCGATGCCTATGGACACGAAGATGCCAATCCAATTAGGCTTTCTCTGAGCCCCGGAACCTATACCTATGCACTCATGCGATATCCGTTTTTCCCCAATACCGGTCATTTTGAAATGGAACGAGGAAAAACGATTCTGATCGATGGAGTTGATTGGGAAACAAGTGATCTTCAAGAACTCGGGTTCACCAATGAGGGGCTGTCTGGAGAAGCCGATCATTCCACCAACGCCGATGGTGAGGCAACGGGTAATTAAGCCTAGAGCAGCGGAGTCGAAAAACCAATCTCACTTCCGATTAACGGAACGAGTTTGCAACCGCAAAAGTAATCAACTACTTCGCCGCTTGTTCGGTTGCTTTGCGATTAATCCTTTGATCGTACTTGTAGTACAATTTTTTGTGCCGATCCGATAAATCCACTCGGCGGCCCTGAATAAATGCCGCTTCCACCTGGGTGCGAATATCCAGAACGTTGCCGTCTGTGATGACTAATGTAGCGTCTTTACCTTGTTCCAAACTTCCTACTTGTTCATCGACGCCCAAAATCTCAGCCGCACTCAAAGTAATTGATCTCAGAGCAGCTTCCATGGACAATCCATAGGCATGAGCCGTTCCAGCATGAAACGGAAGGTTACGAACCATTGATGCTCCAAAGCGGCCATCGGATGCGATACAAAATCGCACACCGGCTTTTTCCAGTAGCGATGGAATCTCGTAGGGCAAGTCATAAAAGTCATCTGTTCGACGGGGGGTGCGGTAAACTCCACCTAGAATGACCGGGATATCATGCTTTTTCAGTAAATCTGTACAGTAGATTGCATCGTATCCACCACTAATAATCAGCTTCACCTTCTGGCGAATCGAAAATGCAACGGCTGCCTGAATCTGATTGGCATTTTCAGCACTGGCGATGACTGGAATCTTACCTGACAATACATCTCGCATCGCTTCCCACTTGAGATCTACTTTGGCCGCGGGATCATTGCGACGGGCTTCACTGTATCTTCTAGCGGTGTTGAAAAACTCTTCCAGTTCTCGGACATTCTTGTCGCGAGCCTTCAGAGAATCTTTCGCACTTCCTGTTAACTGCCAGTCACTGACTGACGCCATCAAGGGCCAATTCACATGTAGCCCGGCGGCTGGACGAATCGTCAGGTCTTCATAGGTCCAGCCATCAAGCTGAATCACCGCGCTCTGGCCGGAAATGGTTCCACCACTTGGGGCCGTCAGGCATAACAAAACTCCATTACTTCGCGTCGTTGGGATAATCTCACTATCAGGGTTAATTGCAACATGTGCTTTGACATTAGGATTGAAATCCCCAGTCTCCCGCTCATCCTTGGTTGCCCGCACCGCATTAATCTCCACTAGTCCCATATTGCTGTTGGCATCAATCAACCCCGGGAAAATATGCTTGCCTTTGACATCGATCACTTCAACTCCTTGAGGCAAAGGAAGATCCTGCCCCATGGCAGCTATTTTTCCATCGATGAATAATAGCGTTCCAGCCTCGATGTTTTTTCCACTCACGGTATGAATCGTTCCACCAACAAGTGCAATCGGGCGATCTTGTTTCGCACCAGGCACTTCTGGCACAGCCGCGAGTATCGCGGAAGAAAACAATAAGCTGGCAATTGCAAGAAAAGCGAATCGAGTAGTGAGCATTGAAATATATCCGTTATGAGTCTTTTGAAAAACAGCCCGTAAAGCATTCGTTAAATTCATCTGCTCACTTCTCCTGCCCAACGGTATCTTCAAGCTGCCGGGCCGAACTCCGCTGTTGTTGCGATTGATCGATCTGTTCCTGATTGATCATGTTCATTAATTGTTGCAATCGTCCTTGTTGCTGACCTGCATGAAAGCACTGACCAGTATGACGATGCGTACGACAATACACATCTTCACGCGGCCATAGATTTGCTTCTTTATCTGGTGCGGTTGGTGCGCCAACCATACCTTCTCCGGAAGTCAGGATCTTTTGAATTAATGTTTCTCTTCGTTCTCTCAGAGTGACTCGGGAAGTAATGTCATCCTGACGGTCAAAATACTTCCGTCCGTCAATCCAGGTTTGTTCACATCGGCTAAAAACAGAAAGTGGATCGCCGCTCCAAATAACAAAATCAGCATGCTTGCCAGGTTCGAGCGAACCAACAAGACTCTCAATACGCAACTGTTTGGCGGGATTGAGCGTAACAAACTTGAGCGCTTCCGCAGGGGCAACTCCTCCGTAACGAACAGCCTTAGCCGCCTCATGATTTAAGTGACGCCCCAATTCGCGATCGTCTGAATTAAAGGATACGACCACACCAGCTTTATGCATCAACTTCCCGTTATAAGGAATGGCATCAATCACTTCATATTTATAGGCCCACCAATCCGCGAAGGTCGAACCCATGGCTCCGTGAGCTGCCATCTCCTCAGCAACCTTATACCCCTCAAGAATATGCTGTAATGTCCCAATTTGTATGTTGAACTCTTCAAGTGTTCTCAGCAGAGCGAGAATTTCGTCCTGACGATAACTGTGACAGTGAATCCATCGTTTGTGCTCCAGAATCTCGACAATGGCTTCTAATTCATAGTCGTAGCGCGGCGGAACACCTTTCTTGGTGGCCGTCCACTGATTCCAGTCTTTTTTATATTGTCGAGCGCGTTCAAAAGCATCACGGATGATCTGCTCAACACCCATTCGGGTCTGCGGATACCGAGTGGTATATTCGTCACCCCAATTACTTTGCTTTACGTTTTCCCCTAAAGCAAACTTGATTCCCCACGGAGCTCCGGAAAATTTCATTTCTTCACCCGTCGCTCCCCACCGCAGCTTGATCACCTGGTTCTGGCCACCAATTGGATTCGCTGAACCATGAAGAATATTTGACGTGGTCACGCCACCGGCAAGTTGGCGATAGATCGTATTATCGTGAGCATCAATAAAGTCTCCAATTCGAACTTCTGCTGTGATCGCCTGAGCACTTTCGTTGACTCCACCATCAGTGGCCATATGGCTATGAGCGTCAATGATACCTGGCGTTACATGCTGCCCTTCTAAATCTACGATCGTGGATCCACGAGGTGCCTTAAGATTTTTACCAACGGCTACAACCTTACCCTGATCAACGAGCATACTTGCCTTTTCCAAGATGCCCTGAGGGCCCGAGGTCCAAATCGTCGCATTAATTAAAAAGAGTAGTCTGGCTTGTGTAGGGGCGGAATCTCGACCGTAAGCACCTAGTGGATAATTGACTTCATAGGAACTGACGACAGCTTCCTCGACTTCAACGCCACTCTCTGATGTCTCATCATCCTCGGCCACCTCAGCAGCTTCGTTCGCTGTGGCTGTAAATTCACCTGACGTACCATCGCTTGCTAACCATTGGCCAACACCGTGTTTGGCATCCGTGTCGAGAAAGGTCAGTGTAAATCGAATCAAACCTTCTTTTTGAAAACCTTCCGCTGGCAGGACTGCACTCACCCGAGTATCACGAATAGATGCTTTTGAGAGTTTGACTGTTGTCTTTTGATCTTCACTACCACGAATACTAACTGCCCCATTCAGTGCTGACCCTTTGCCGCTTAACTCCAGCGTCAAATCAGCTCCTTCCAGGTCGCCTTCTAACTTCCAGCTTCCAGCCAGTTCTAACAACGGTGGAGGGGAAAATTCAAAACGCTCGCCTGCCACCCAAACCTCTTCAATTTTTGAATCACCTTGAAAGAGATCGTCTGAAGCGATTACCAGACTGGCCAGATAGTTCTTCTCGACTTTACCAAGTAACGAACTCACTCCTGTTAATTTAGCTGGCGTGGTGGTAATCGACGCAAGTGCAGCCTCAGGGCTAAGACCACGATTGACGGCTCGACGCAGATTCTTAAGAAAGTCCTCACGATTACTGAGTCCATCGGTCGTGAGTGCAACTGTGGCACCGGCATTCACAAGCTGAGCCGGATTCTGCGGTGCTAAATCCCAGTGCATCATACTTTCCAAGGAAACCGCTCGAGCCGATTCGATACTGCCTACATTGGGCGCGTCGGGAAAATCAATCGGAAGAATAATCGGACGTTTGGTGCCAACTATATTTTCTAAGCGTTGATATTCATATCCGGAACCAACCATCACTGCCTGCAAGCCAAACTGTTTGGCAAATCTATCAGCTCGCATAAAATACTGTTCATCACTCGTAGTAAAAACAACTGCCTGAACTGCATCAAGCACAGGTTCAAGGGATGCTAGTGCGTCATTTCGCTCTGGACGCTGATTGCCAGGATTGTTCTGATTAGCTTCCGTGGCTTTCCGGTGCCAGGCTCCATCCATCATCACTTGGCGAGCTAACGCTACTGCTCCCATTGGTGAGTTTGGATATTGATCGCGTCCACGCCCCTGAGGTACCGTCAAACGTATATGTTGAAACAGCTTGGGCTTAAGAATGGCTGTGTTGTTATCACCAGTTCCCGTAGATACCAGTGCACTCGAACCCCGGATAATCCCCGTCGATGGTGCGACAACTCGGGCAGTAAAACCCTGGCTACGAAATTGACTATTGACATTGTCGTCAGCTGAATAAACTTCGGCCACAGAAAGCTGAGGGGTGATCGTGTCATTCCAATAAGGGGCTCCCTTGGCTGCAGGAGTCCGGTCGACGTTGGTAGGGCTATAGGCATCAATAAAGCCTGCATAGACAAATCTTCCCTGCAATTCGATAATTTTAGCGCCCGCCGGAATTCTCTGATTGCTACCCACTTTGCGAATCACATCACCCTCAATGACTATGTCACCATCTTCGATTACTTGTCCGGGCGCAACGACAATAGTTCCAGAACGTAAAACGGTGGTAGCAGGAGTATTATCCTTAAGTCCAACGACAGGTCTCGAATTAGGAACCTGCGTATAACCTGGAACGGCAGCTACAACACCAACGGTTGCAACAACTCCCAAAATCCATACTTTTATTCTTTTCATTTGCTACTACCTAGAGGGCTTGTTTCAGTGCACCTACATCCTAAGTTATCCGAAGTCGTTTAGAAATCCTTGGAATACCATAAATTCCATACGAAGTGACGGTGTACAATAACTGCAAAGTGCAGATTGATTCTTCAAGACCCGTTCAGGGAATTCCCTAATGCCAACTCGTAATGTGATGATCATTTCAGCAGCAATGTTGCTCTCGATCATCTGCTATCGCCAGATTCCTCAGAACCAGTACGCCCGTTTCTATGAACGTGCCACCAAGGAACTTGGGGAACGCTACGTTGATGAAGTAGACCAGCAAAAGCTATTCCGGGGCGCCATGACTGGCATGATGGCGACACTGGACGAACATTCGAATTACCTACCTCCAAGACAATTCGAAGGCCTCGATGCAATTCTCAATCAGGAATTCGGGGGGCTCGGCATCCAGATCGAAAGCGCCGACAACTCCACCGAACTACGAATCATAACACCTGTTCTTGGCAGCCCGGCAATGGAAGCTGGATTACAAGCTGGAGATATCATCGTTAAGATCGGTGAAAAGTTCACCCGAAATATGCCTCAAGATGACTCTTTAACGTTATTAAGAGGAGCCGAAGGAACATCGGTACAACTTTCTATCCGTCGAAATGACAACCCCACTCTGCTTGAATTTAATATCACTCGCAAGATCGTGCGTACCAGAACGCTACGAGGGTTTCAAAGGGAGGGCGACGGACACTGGAACTATCGCCTTCCTGCCCCCAACGACAATTTCCTGTATTTGCACGTGACAGACTTTGGCCAGCGAACAACTCAAGAAGTAAGCCAGGTTATCGATTTAGCCAATGATACATTGGAGTATGATGGAATTGTTTTAGACTTGCGGGGAAACGGAGGGGGCCTCTTACTCTCAGCCGTTTCCATTTGTGATCTTTTTATGGATCAAGCAAAGGTGGTAGAAGTTCAATATCGTGATGAAAATAGAAATGTAACTTATTCGAGCGATGCATCTACTACGCGTGATGCTACAACGCCGATGGTCGTGCTGATAGACCGGGATTCGGCCAGCGCAAGTGAAATCACAGCCGCTTGTCTACAGGATCATGAAAGGGCCGTTGTGATTGGTGAACGTAGCTATGGTAAAGGTTCCGTGCAGGATGTCGTTGTCCTGAATACATCGGGGGACAATCACGCCCTTAAGTACACCGTGGCCCACTATGTTCGACCAAGCGGACGAAATATTCACCGCACCAAACCCATTGAACAGATGTTGCCGGAAGAAGATTGGGGGGTTCAACCAAATGATGGATACACCCATAGGTTTGATGAGGAACAGCGAATCGCCTACTTGAAAGACAAGCGAGAGCGTTTCATTATCCAACCGCCAGCTAGTAAAGCAGACTCGAGTAGCAATCCAGAAGTAACGACCATTGAAT
>Ga0315322_10001736_pt1 | contig 16904 bp, 16 predicted proteins | sample M110021515metaG_FD_203461 | JGI IMG/M metagenome (GOLD analysis project Ga0315322, IMG submission 203461) | Ammonia-oxidizing marine archaeal communities from Monterey Bay, California, United States - M1 100m 21515 | ecosystem: Environmental > Aquatic > Marine > Intertidal zone | place: USA...
GGCCTTTGCTTCTTCCCAACTCTTTCGGATTCGCTTGGCACTGGATTGCGTGATGTTGATACGTTCCGTTATCTGGCTGATTTTCAAGCCTTGGCCCAGAAGCTGCTCTACTCGTTTTCTTACTTCTGGCGGCGTGTGTCTTTTCTGAGAAATTGGTTCGTCCTCCCACTGAAACTACTATGTGAATTTTTTGATCTTTAACTGGTCCGGTTTCAACGGCTTTAGTTTGCCGAGTGAAATATCGACGAAAACTAAACTGAGATTCCTGACCTCGGCAAGTAAATAGTTGACGGGTCGGTAGTGCTTGTCGGCCTGTAGACCGTGCTTTCCCTGTATCTTGTGCTTTCAGGAAGGATCAGCGGCGTATCGGAGTCACCGTTCTCGTATATTCGCGTCCACGCAACATGGCATCTGCAGTTGTCGTGCGCAGGTGGGCCATACGGGAACTGAGCGCTCCATATGTGCTGACCAGTGCCAGACAAAGACATGCACGTCTCGCACCAGTTGGACCAAGGGTCAAGGTTCCAGACTCCGTGAATCTCAATTCCGTGCCTCGACTGAAGGTAGTCTTTTCCGTAAACCTCTATGTCGCCAGTTATGTCAGACACAGACGTGATGGCGTCACGCTTCATCTGCCATTCTTTCTGGGGAACGATATCCTTGATCCTGCTTCTGTCGCCTGATCTGATCCTCTGCTGCTGCTCGTTGTACTTTCGCCTGAATGTCTCGTGGCTTCTCGCGAGCTTGTTGGCAAAGTTGTTAACGTACGAGTCTCTGACGAATGGGATGGAGCTTAGTATCTCAGTCCTGAGATTTGTTTGGTCAATCTCAATCTCATCCAAGAATGTGTCTGTATGCTCCTTGGCTAGGTCGTCAAAGTAATCAACAAGACCAGCCTCTTTCATCCTGTCATACGAATCAAAGGCCGATGGCGTTGTGTCGAGCCACTCTTCTTCTTCCAGTAAGAGCCAGTAGATAAGCAGCAGCGCTATTAGCGCCTTTTCTTTTTCCAGTCGTTTGTTTACGTCAGCCATGCATATACAGATATCCGGTTGCGGGCCGATCACAACAGTTACGCACAGAAACAAAAAAAGGCAGACCACTTGGGCCTGCCTTGCGTTTATCTGTAGTTTCCCCAGCCGTGCTATCGGCTAGACTCGAAGTTGCTCACTATCTCGGATGCCCGACGATGCAGGCTTGCATCACCGTGGCTGAGTACTTCCAAGAGAAGCTTCTTCTCTGCCATGAACACCCTTGCGAAGCTTGGGTCATTCTTGGCTATGTCCTCAGCATTGTGGATCAAGTCAGCGAGCTTGATCGACGCAGCCCGTGGGGATGCCTTTGAAGAATGCTCTCGGTCGATTGCTTTGCGAGCCTTGCGGTTACCGTCTTCCGGTTTGCTTACATCGCTCAGGTTCTCGACCAGTGACGCGATGTCCTCACCGAACTCACGTTCGATCTCTTCGAGGCTTACGTCACAGTCTTCGACAACATCGTGGAGCAAGGCAGCAGCAAGCATGTTCTTATCGTGAGGGATCGAAGCAACGATCTCAGCCACAGCAATCGGGTGAACGATGTATGGCTCGCCGCTGTACTTTCGGACCTGATCGGCGTGCGACTCAGATGCGAAGCCCAGTGCCGCCCTTACGATTGATGCGTCTAACAGTCTCATTCCTATTCTCCCGTTGTTGATTTGTATGCTTCCCAAAAATCTTTGCCGAAGGTGGCAAGGATTGTTACGTTCCAGTAAATGCTGAGGCTCATGTCCGACATGTCCCCAGACGACAGGCCGATGATCGCCTTGCTGACAATCCCGTCAGCCGCTGCCAGCATCAGGCCGAGTCGGGTTGCCATCCCGATCCATCCGAAGCAGCCACTAGGCAGACTCCGCAAGGAACGGGATTTCTTTCACTTCAACGTCCCAGTCGAGGATAGGCTCGATCACGATGTCCCCCTCCGGCGTCTCTGGAAGAGTGAACGTAAAGCTGCCCTTCAAGTCCCATATCCATTCTTTTGAATAGCTATCCCACTCTTCTCGATAGTAGACGTAGCAGTCAGCGCCTCGGCCCATCTTGACGTTCTTCATCAGGTCGCTCCGGTCGCGTCGGAAGCCACCCCAGCCACCATCATGGTCGCCTCTGAGGTGTGAAGCCTCGGAGCCATCGGAGAACGGGTAATCATCCTCTGGCGTCTCGAAGCCTGATCGCACATGCCACTTGAATCTTGGTCCTGACATGCCAAGGTGCTTGCCGACTCGACGGATAGCAGCGTGGATTTGTTTGCGGGTGACTTTGGTCATGTTTCGCTTTCCTTGTGGTTGGAGTGAGAGAGGAAAGCCCTCCCTCTACTTACTAGGCTCAAAACGAGGCCACTCAGGGCGCTTTTTCTTTTGTTTTTTTTTCAAGAAGTCCCGCGCCCTGCTTCGCTAGCAATGAAGCCTAGCTAATCACAAGGAGATATTTATGAAAGCAACACGCAAGATTGAAGCAGCCGGTAACGCTGCAAGAAGGCTAGAAGAATACGACCGTCTCGTCAGGCGACTTAGAAATGACCCTCGACTGTGGGACGAAGATAGTCGCATATCACCAATTTTGAGCAAAGCACTCGCAAGGCGGGCAAAGCTGCGAGTGAACGAGGAGAAAGCCGTTGGCCTATATTCTGGGATGACGAGAGCCGAACTACGAGCAACACGCACTTGCGAGACTGATTGGTATTAAGCATTCCGGTGAGCCGTCGATGTGTTTGCGAGTGAGCGACACAACAACGTACAAAGAAGCAGTAGTTTTTTTACAAGCATTCACTCGCATCTCAAAAGATAGTTTTTATGGGTCTCATCAATAAATCCAATTTAGGCAGTTTGTTTTCGATGATGCCAGACGTGAAAACAGTTAGTCTGCTTGGACGACAAGCGGGCAGCACTTTGGCTGGTGCTGTCACGTCAAAAGCAGAAAAAAGACCAATAGACAGCAACGAGCGAAAAATTGCAGAAATCGCCGTTGACACGGATGCTTGCACTTGGCACTTGTGGCCTTCGACGTTTTCAGACATTACTTATGAGCCACAGCCTTCTGATTTAGTAGAAGAGTCAAGCGGCACTCGGTGGGAAATCGTTAGCTTACGGCTGGAAATGATGGAAACGAGATACAAGGCGGTGTGTGTTCAAGTATTCACTTGATGCAAGCAAAACGCACCTGTTACATTAAACTACAACTTGATACTTAACATTACGGCTCTTTCTCAGTCCTTTGGTGTTACGCTGCTACGAACTTAATGTTAGGCAACAATTTTCAGGTTTGAAAATGACTCCACATGACGTGGTTTTTCCTTTACTCCTATTTCGCTAAAAAACTTTGACTCATGAATGAGAAAGTAAGCGACCTGTTAGGTCAGAAATTTATTGCAAAAAATGGCAACGTGTTTTCTGTTGATAAAGAAGCAGAGCAAGCAATTACACCCTCGCGTTGCGTAGAGGTTATCGAGCAACTTCAAGAGTACATTGCGGACTCGCCAGCACTCCACACGCTGGCGAGAGAAGTCGAAGTTCCCGACAGGCATACTATCCGAACTTTGATCGAAGAAATGGAGATTGCTGTAAACAAAGGAGTGACTCCTGCTCAACTTGGTTTCTGGATTAGCGAGCTAGTCAGTGTCGGAAGTAGTTAAGCATGTGATGTCCATTGACTCGATGGATAGCACACACACAATCATCTTTAACGACGAGGATCGAGACAAGGCGATTGAAGTCGTATTGTCTTGGGTCGCTGATCCCAATGTGGAGATCAAGTTGGCAGATGCTCGCAAGCTCATTTATGCAATCCTTCTGTTTGAATAGCCATGGTCTGTGCCTCATTCTGAGGACATGGCTGATCTAAAAAAACGAACGAAGGAAGAGAAGAACCTAACTCTAGCAATCTTGCTACTGCTTGCCACCATCGACGATGATGACATGCTCGGCGGGTTCTTGAGTGGGAGTTTTTTTCAACAGAGGATAATCAACTCATCCATTCCAACGCTTGCGAGAAGGGTCTACCTTCAATCCGCTGTTGGTATGCTTGGTGAACTCGGCATGTCTGGCGACCTCAACTTAAGAAAGTTGCTGGAGCAGCAAAGCAATGTCTATACTCGGCAGCTTGCAGACCGCCTTGCTGGAAACCAGAACGATTGGTATCGAAGATACCAAAGCAATGAGACTGCGTATGATCTTACCGGAGCAGACACAGATTACTCCGTCAAGCCTCAGCCTTACGGGAAATACGAGGTTGCAAGAGAAGCTGTCACATCTGTTTCAATAATGAACTCTGACAGCCAGAAAACAACTGCGACCTACCTGAGTGACTTCCGAGGCGTAAAAACAACATTCGTCTGGATTCCCGAAAGGGACTCTCGCACTTGCAAGATATGCAAAGCGATGGGTGGAACATATGAAGAGTTCTGGTCTGCTCATTTTCCGAGCGGCCCTCCCGCTCACCCGAATTGCCGGTGTTTTCTTTCTTCTATCCGTGTTTACGCAAGCTAACGATATTCACGGAGGCTGAGGCTTCAGAGTTTGCATCGAACCGCAAGGCAGACGTGCTTTGCAGGCGTTGCGTTCGTTCGGGTTCGACTCCCGTCTCTCCCCTTCTTGTCCGTTGCCTCGTTTCGATCAAGTCTCTTTTTTCGTTTTTGGATTTGAAACAGGCTCTTATCCGTGAGACGTTCCCATCGTAATACCTACAAAACCTTACGCACGGAGAACAAATTGGCCGGTACACGAAGACATCAGCCGCCTGAAGTGGTTGCTCGCGTTCGTGAGCTTCTGAAGAGAGGCGAGACCGTTGCTAATATCGAAAGGCGTATTCATGTCTCCAAATCATTCATTAAGCGAATGAAAGCTGACCTGAAGCTAGAGGGAAGAAACAACTCCTCCGAGGAAACAGAATGAGATTTAGAGACAAATCCAAATCCTGCTCTCGAAAGACCGCAAGGATCACAAAGTCGAGATCAGGCGGAAATGACATAAAATCCATGCAGTTGCCCGATCTTTTGCAGGTAAATGGCAAGGATATGACTGCCAGCGCCAGAATTAACACTGACGCTATTGACTACCAGCGAGGCGTTATCCTTGCTTCGGGTGTTGGGCTGGATAACTACAAGCTGAACCCGATAGTGCTGTTCGAGCATGGCCTTTCTACTATCTCGTATCCAATCGCAACGAGCCAAGATCCAGATGGGAACCTCGCTGTTGATCGTCAAGAATACCACATTGACGCCACATCTTGGTTTTCCCAGAGGCTTGAAGAGGCATATCAGGTTTTTGCACTGATAGACGAAGGAATCATTCGTGCGACCTCCATTCAAGTAGTGCCGTACAAGAAGGCGTACTACACGGATGACGAAGGTGAGCGATATGAAGTCACTGAAGAAAGTGACATGGTTGAGTGGAGTTGGTGTGCGATGGGGGTCAACCCCGAGGCTCTTCGCCGAAGCATGGTCAACCCAAGCTCTCAGAAAATTAAGGAGGCAGTCGCTTTGCAATCTGACCATGCGGCTGCTGTACTTGACAGAGGAAGTCTTGGAGGGAGCCGTTTGTTGGCTCCTATTCGGAAAAGCCTACAGGCGATGATCCCCAAGGCATCAGCATCCAGTATCGGTTTAGATAACACGGAGAACACAATGGCTTTACGTCATCTGACGGCCTTGGAGGTGCGGCATCTTTCCGGTCGCTCGCTGAAAAAGGCAATGAACACGCTGTACGACTTTGATGCACCGACTCGTCGTCGGGTCAAGTCGCTTTATTCGGAAATGACCGCTGGTGACGAAACAGAGGAAGAGCGACTTAACGCCGCTTCTGACGAAAAGTCGATGAGCGGTGCAGAAGAAAAAGACGGTTACATCATGGGCAAGGCAGAGGGTCGGCCACAAGCAAAGTCTTGTACGGTGTGCGATCAAGAAGCGAGCGATGACGAAATCACGGAAGCAAAGTCGCTTCAAGACGATGATGACGACCGCGACATCTGTCCCGAGTGTGCGGAGAATGAAGTCAAGTCGCTGGAAGACGTGATGGGTGACGAAGAAATCCCTGAGCCAAAATCGCTTGGCGAGGATATGCCCATTGAGGACCATGAAGGAGAAGACTTGGAAGCCAAGATGATGGGCGATGCCTATTCTCTTGAAGCTGAAGGGCCGGAGCATCACTCGGATATGCCCGAGCTTGATCACGAAGGTGCTGAACTTGAGGCAAAAAGTTTTGAGGACATGCCTGCCGAAGATCACGAGGGTGCTGAACTCGCGGATGACGCAAGCATGATCGAGGCAGATGACGTTGAGCGCAAGACGCTCGGTGCAAATGTCACAGAGGAACTGTATGACGCAATCAAGCTGCTTTACGATCACTTCAGTGGCGAAATGAAGTCCGTCGAAAAAGACGGAATCAAGGAAGGTGTTGGTCAAGAGCTTGAAAGCATCAAGACAAGCCTTTCAACACTTGAAGGCATCTACAGCGAAGAATACCCAAGCCAAGAGGGTCTGGACGACAGAAAAGACCCCGACACGGACAGTGAGTTTGCAAGCCAGATGAAGGCTTTGCTTGCTGCTAACCGAAGAAGCGGATACCAAGTCCTTGGACTTGTTGGACGCATCGACCGAATTGCCGCCGACCGACGAACCGCCCCGACTCATCGCAAAAGCCTTCATGGTTTGAGCCGAGAGTTGAAGCGAATCCGAGGCGAGGCAAAGAGCTTTTCTAGGGACACTGGTGCGGTTGTTGCCAAGCGGGATTATGACCGTTTGCTGCGAAAGTATCGCGACCTTGAGTCAAGCACCCACACTCTTCTGGATCTTGCATCCGAGAAGATTTTACCCGCGAGTTAAGCGGCTCTGTGTGAGAGCCTGCTCGCAGTTGAGATTGGGCTTCTCTTTTGTTTTGATGGTTACAAACCCATTTACTTTTTTTCTACAAGGATGTAAGCAATGGCTAAAAACAGCCCTAGCATTTCCGAAAAGATGGACCGACTCGTCGAAGCCATCGGCCAAAAAGATGGCTCACTTGACGATGTCTACCAAAATCGTGGCAGCAATGCCGTTTCCTTTTTTGAGGAAGATTCCAGTCCTGCCATTTCCGGCAATCAGCTTAAAAGCATGGGCAAGCGTGGTCGCAACCTCGCTCGCTTGAATGATCTGGTTCGCGGTGGCTATGAGCCTCAGTTCCGCAGCCTCGGCGGGTTCCTTCGTGGTGTTGCTGGTCAAGATGATTCCTTTGCCGGAAACTACCAGAAAGCTACCTCTTCTCTGAAGAAAGCTGTTGGAGTCAACACGTTTGACGGCGAGAGCGCTGGGTCTCTGGTACTTCCAGAGTTCGCGCCATCGTTGATGGAGCGTGAGTTCGACAACGATCTCTGGAGCCGCACTGACAACTACACCGTCAGCGGAAACAGCATGACCTTCCCGAAGGTCAAAGATGAAAATCGAACAGATGGAAATCGTGGTGGCGGTGTAACTGCTTCATGGATTGGCGAAGCCAAGACCATGGAAGACAGCAAACCTTCTGTCACTGACTTCACTCTTCGCTTGAAGAAACTGAGCGTTGTTGTATTCGTCACTCAAGAGATGATCGAAGACAGCAGCTACACTCTTGAGCAGTGGGTCAGCCGAGTTGTGAAGCGTGAAATCAGCTTTGCTTTGGGCAACGCCACCGTTCGCGGATCGGGCGTCAAGCAGCCTCTCGGTTACATGAACGCTCCTTGCAAGATTGCTGTTGCCAAGGAAAGTGGTCAGGGAGCAAATACTGTGCTTGCTGAAAACATCCTCAACATGTGGAAGCGCCGTGTTGCTGGTGAAGACACCAACTATACTTGGTTCATGAACCAAGACGTTGAAGCGCAACTTGCTCAAATGACTCTTGGTACGGGCAACTTGGGTGGCTTGGTCTACATGCCAGCAGGCGGATTGAGCGACAAAGGTTACTCAACTTTGATGGGTCGTCCGATCCAAACGACTGAGTTCAACTCGACTCTCGGTACTGAAGGCGACATCGCACTCGCTGATTACAACCGCTACATCTCCATCGGGAAAGGCGGCATCACTGAAGAGGTCAGTCCTCACGTCCAGTTCCTCAGCGACCAGATCGCATACAAGTTCACCATCCGTGTTGATGGCCGACCTTGTGACGACGAGGCAATCACGCCATACCAAGGCACAAACACCCAGTCACCGTTCATCACGTTGGCTACCCGAGCGTAAGCTCAAGAGTTTCTGTAAGACGCCAGAGATTGTCTCTGCCGTCTGTTTCGCTTTCAAAAAAATTGACATTTCCGAAAGGTATTAAATATGTCGCTTCGTTTTTCTTTACCACTTGGTGGTCACAGCGAGAACGCAGTTGCTCCAGCCGATCTGGGTGCAGCAGGTGCGCAAAGCTCGTTCCTGTCAATGGTCAACGCTGACCAGTTGTACTTCTGTGGATACTACGCTGCTGGCGCTTCAGGCAACGGTCCCGTCCTTGTCGTTGAAGCTGCTTCAGACGCTGCCGGAACCGGCGCTTCTGCTGTCGCTCTCAGCGAGATCTGGACTAAGGTTGGCTCTGGTGAGTGGACTCGCGTCCCAGCCGTTGATCGCCAGAGTACCGTAGCCAGCTACGACACTGACGCTGTCGGTGGCGATGATGAGGCTCTTGAGTTCATCATCCGCATTCATGACGGGGATCTTGCTGAAGGCAAGACTCACGTTCGCATCAACAACGCTGCTGCTGGTGGAAACCGAACTGGATACGTCCACGCCGTTTCCGATCAGCGTAGCTACGCTGGCAAGAACTCTCCTGCACTGTAATCTAAACATCAGTGACACGAATCTTAAGCCGCGCGTCCTCCAAGGTCGCGCGGCTTTTTTATTGTCGATTTGAAAAACGTGCAGTCTCATGGGATAAGAGAACATCTCAGTCAGACGCACACGAAAATACAATCATTTAAGGATTAAGAGAAACATGATCACAAAAAATGAAGTCGCGACTGCACTCATTGGCAATGAGTTGGTCTACGGCATGATCAGCAAAGGACATGCGAAAGCAGAATATGCTGCTGAGAAGTCAGAAGTGTTTGCTTCTGCGTTTGCTGACTGGGCAGAAGGGAAGAATAGTGAATACTGCGATGCCGCACTGAAGTTCTACGCCATCGAGTTTGGCAATCACTTTCGTCCTGGCTTTACGTTGACACCTCAATTCTTGATTGAGCGAATCGAGTTGGTGTTGCCACACCTTTGCGTGAATGCAGAAGGTTCTGCTCCCAAGCAAGAGAAGAAGCCTTCAAAACCAAAGCCGAAAGCCAAACCAAAAGCAAAAAGCGAGCAAGAAGTTCCAGAAAAATGGGATTCGCAGAGCGACTCTGGTGCAACCTCGGTTATCTTGACTCGCGACTCAAAAGTCGCTGACATCAATGAACTTCATAAGTCTGCCAAGCGTGCATACGCGAGAGAAGGCCTTGATACAGTAGGTGACCTTCTTGATTACCAACAAATTGCTGGATTGGAAGAAGTAAACGGAGTTGGCACAGAGTGGGCTGACGAAACTCGCGACCTAATCAAGCACTTGTCTGATTAGAACTTGAGCATTCGCTGTGATAACCATAGAGCCAGTGTTAATTACGCTGGCTCTTTTTATTGGTGAATAATGGCTATCTGCACAATCAGCGACATAAAGTCAGAGACTTCTTATGTTGACAACGGCGCAACAGACGATCAGTTACGTTCAATGCTTGGTGGATTGTGTGAAGCACTAGAAGGTCTGCTGAATCGCAACTTCCCACATGTAATTGAATCGTACTCAGTCGATGAATCTGCAAATACAGTAACATTCATTTCACCTCAGCATGGCTTATCTATTGGCGATGAAGTTTGGATCACTTCGCTTGGGGGAGAAAGCCCCATTGAAAACCTTCAGACGGTGACTGCTGTCGAAAGTTTTCATTCTTTCAGTATTGCTTACAGCGGAACGCTGGCTCAGTTAGAAGCAATTTCGGTTTATACCATCCGAAAGATCCGCAACGATTCGATGCCTACTTACGGACACAACTCGATTTTTCTTGATCCTCGCCCTGTTGCGAATGTCTTGTCAGTGTCGATTGGAAACGAGTCAAACGAGGCGACTTTGCTTGAAGCTACTGACTACATGCTGGCAGAGACGACAGGCGGAATCAGCGAAAGCGGGGAATTGTATCGCATTGGGAAAATGTGGCCTAAGCTCCAGACTCGACGACAGACAATTTTAAGAAGAGGCGATGTTCCAATGCCAAGACGCGCAATGCCTGCGGGCGCTCGTGTCAAGTGGGTTGTTGGAGAAGCATTCCCAATACCTGCTCTTGCAAACGCAATGATCACTCTCTGCATCCAGTACCCGAAAGCAAACGAGATTCAAGGCTTTGCTTCTGTCAGCTACGACTACTACAGCGTCAGCAGGATCTCTTCCGCAGAGATTGGCAAGATTTTTGTAGAGGCAGAACACATGCTGAAGCAGTATCGTTTGCCTCTGATCTAATTAGTAATCGACCGAGACATTGAATAGAAAGTAACCATTCACGCTTTCTTTCAAAGATGTATGTCAGGTCGAGAAATGGCAGTCGCAAAATCTTTTGTCCAAGGTTACACAAAGTCAGACGGGACTTTTGTTAGAGGCTACGAGCGAGGGGATTCTCCCCAAGCCACTATTAAGCCGAGGGCAAGCCAATGGGAAGACTGGTCTGATCCAGCCGAAGTCGATGCAGTTCGGTGGGATGGGACTGAGTCGTCCATGACTCTTGGTGACGAAAGTTCAAGGTTTGTTGTTGAAGGCAAGCAGTTCAACACCCACATGATTCCTGATCGGTTGACCAAGCCACACATAAACACTTGGGCAACAAAGGACGTTGCCGGAGACGGATGGGAATACAGCTTTGAGACCAGTGATAAGGAAACTTTCCTCACCGGAAGGGGACAAGCATACGCTGTAATGCGCCAAGCCGTTGTCCACCTTGCGTCTGCAATAAAAAAACACGATCCAGCGTATGTGTATTTTTCTGCTGATGAATCAGAGCCTAGTCGAGTTGGGCTTTACAAGTTTCTTGCAAAACGATCTGCACTCGTATTCCCAGGATACGTTGGTGTCGAAGTAACTGAGCCAGACAATCATGGCGACAGTATGGAATCGTACTTGCCGACCTCTGGCAAAACAGGCTCGCGCAGGTCACTCAAGACGTTCGCCATCGTTCGCCAAGATGCTCTTGGGTCGTACACAAAAGCTATGCAAAAAATGGGAGGCAATGTTGAGCCTCTCGCAAACAAAGACATGAAGAGCTTGGGTCTCGATAATGACTTTTTTTACGGCTTCACGGGACACCTTTATTCACCAATCAAAAAGAAGTGGATCGCCGGATACACCAAGGGAGACGGAACAAAAGTCCAAGGATACGAAACCTCTCGGGAAGCAGCCCCAGAAGAGGCTGCTGCACAGCGACATCCAGCCGCTGAAGAGATCCGAGCCGGAAGACGACTACAGAGTGGCGAGACGGCTAAAGTGGCACAGGAGGCCGCACAGGAGGTCCAGAAAAGCTCTGCTATCAGCATAGAGAAAGCAGATAAAGACTACGATTCAGCTTTGATGAACAAGGAAGCGGGTCGCAAAAGGGCGGTTCGCGAAACGAGGCAAGCGTACATCCGAGTTCTGATGGATGCTAGGGACGACTTGACGCCGGAGCAAGAAGTGCTTTTGGGCGAGCTAAACCGTCTTGACTACTTCCAAGTGGGTACTCGGTCTGTCGCGTTTAAGGAATGGTTTGGAGATTGGGAGATTGGTGATGGATCGAAAGTAGTTGACGAGCATGGCGCACCGGCTAGCCAACGTGAGTTCAGCAAAGCAGTCGATGATGATGGTGAGCCGACCATTGTGTACCACGGAACGACTCACGACTTCGATCAGTTTTCCGACAAACGTGGCAACTCAAGAAATGCTTTTGGTGTCGGTCACTACTTCACTACGGACCATGGCGATGTTCATCGTAATTATGCTGGCGAAGGGCCAGACCTTAAAGCCCGCATATCGCGCCGACACGAGGAGATAGCTTGGGACTTCCAAGATGTTACTGGTGCAGTAGAAGTTGCTTTGGTCGAACTTGATATTGATGTCACTGATGGAATTGACGAATCAGAGTCTGATCAAGTCATAAAACTTGTTGATGAAATTGCGTATGGAGACATCCCTCCTGCTGGAAACGAAATTATCGCAGAAGCTGTTTTGTTTCTATTGCGCTCAGGCGTCAAGCCTACTCAAATCGACATTTCCAGTCTCAGTGATGACTTTGCTTTACAGACGGCAAGGAAGGAGCTTGTTGGAGGCAACGCTCGCGTGATCGAGGCTTACTTGGTGTCACACAATCCTGTCGTTCTTGCTGGAAGCATGGACAAGGCTGGAACGCGATTTGAGGCAGAGTGGCAGCACGACCAAGAGCTAGTTGATGAATACAACGAAAAGATTGCAAAAGCCTACATCGACTCAGTTGTTGAAAGCGGAGGCAGCATTGAGATAGCTGCAAAGATAGCTAGGGAGATAATGGATGATTCATTAAATCCTTTCGATTATTCAGAGCGAATGGACTATGACCTTATCCGTGTCGCTCACAAGTACGGCGCAAGAGAAGAACCGTACACGAAGGTCATTGGCGGGGTCGGTGGTTTCCCAATCGACATGTTAGGCCAAGAGTGGGAATTGGCGAGTGGCATAGGCGAGTTAAGCGGGCAAGGCAAGGCATTTTACGATGCTGTCTCCAGAGTGTCGCTTCGGCATGACTGGGACGGCAGTGATTCGGCATTGCGTATTTTACAGCACATCGACGAACAGCTAAGTGTCTATGGTGGCATGACAGCAAATCAATTTGCCGAGCTTGGCGACGAGCTTAGTGTGTATCCGATGGACCCTGAGACTGGGGATGTGGGCAACTATGGTGCATTTGCAGCGGAAGTGTTCAGGGAGATGGGGTATGACGCAATTCAAGATACCTTGCCAGCCCTTCGCTTTACCGGCATGGGCATAGGGCCGAAAGAATCGCATTGGATTGTCTTTGAACCTGAGCAAGTCAAGAGCGTCGATAACAGCGGCAGCTTTGACAAGGCAGACTCGCGATACCGAAAAAGTTTGCATGAGTCTCTCAAGCCAAGGCTTGTTGAAGGACTGAAGAAGAGACGTGTTGCTGACTACGTCAGGGCTGACGGCACTCGCGTAAAGGGGTACGACCGAACTGGCGCTGCCGCAAGCGACTTAGTCGAAAACCCTGCGCCAGACAAAATTTCTGATGAACGATGGAACGCATTTAGAAAGCTAATGGTTCAAGCCCATGCGTCAGGCACTGACCCAAGCCGTTTTGACTCAATCAAAGAAAGCTATCCTGATGCCTACGAGGTGGCATGGGCCAACGAGAGTGGGGTCATGCAAACAATTTCGCGTACTGCACAAGTAGGCGATGCCATTAAAAATATCAATGACGCCCACAAGCCGATGCTTGAGCTTGGTTCTGAGAACTGGAAACTCATCGAAGCGATGTACGACGATAAAACACGCGCTTTTCCACGCAAGAACTGGATGGGTCTGAGAGATGAATACAAATGGCATGTCAGCAACCAAATATCGGACCTCAGAGAATCTCCAGAAGCAAAGGAAAAGTATGGGACAACGGTCGCCGGTAGAGCAGATATACCGCACGATGTAATTCAAGAAATCTACATAGGCCACTACCGATCTCTTATGAAAGACTTGGGTGGAAATCGGGTCGTAGACAGTAATCTGACAGATCCTTTTTTCAAGGAGGCCTTCAAGCGACTAAGCAACAGAGAGAGTGTTTCTGAAATCAAAGAAGCTGGTGGTCTTAGGAATCATTTAGACAACAAAGCGAATGACTTTATTTCACTCAGCACTGAGCTTGCCTCTGACACTAGCCATGTTTTTCATGACATCCATCAAGATGTGATGGGGAGACTGACCTATCAAATGCTGAACATGCAGAGTTCCGAAACAGACGAGGAGTTTCTTCTGCGTGTAATGCCTAAAGTGTCAGATGCTTTGAGGGGCATGGGAAACAGCGTTAAATGGCCGAAGGTTTTTGAGGAACATCTCGGCATAGCATCAGCCTCGCACGGAAGAATGAGCAAATTGCCTATAGAGGGAAGTGAGTTACGCCTCAATTACATATGGGACAAGTTCAAAGAGAACTTGGCAACGCAAGACTTAAATACTGAAGACAAAGTCAAGGCTGTCTGGTCGATGAGCTTGCTTTTGTCTGGCTATGATGTCAGCACGTCACAAAGAACTTCTCCCCTGAATTCTAGTCCTTGGAACAAAGAAAACGCCTTTCGATTACTGGAAGATGAATTCGTTTCAATTCGCAAAGAAATTGGATCTACATTCGATACCGGACGCGCTCTTTCTACCCTTAAAGAGCAACACGATTTCTTTACTTCTCAAATGCAAATGCAAAGAGAACAAGGGAGCAATTTCCTTGTCGATGTATATGTCGAGGAAATAACAAAAATACGAAAACAGATAAGGGACGCTGAGTTACAGCAATCGAAGGAGGCTACGAGACAGCGACTCAAAGAACGCAGGCTAGCACGCAACAAAAGAGACAGCACCAAGCAGTCATCTCGGTGGGACAACTGGAAAGATCCTCAAGAGCTTGATGAAGTTGATTGGGTGTCGAAGGGTAACAACTTTCATACAGAGTTTTCGGTTTACGATGACTCGCACAAACCTAGAAGGGGAGTGCCGCAACGAAAACGCACATTTAAGGCAATGATGTGGGACTCCGGCATGTCTTCTCTCCTCCCAGGATTTGAAGTACCTGAGTTTGCATTCAAAGACGACAGTGGACATTTTGTTGCATCTGGTCGCGGGCAAGCAATGCAGGTAATGAGGAAAGCTGCAATCGTTCTCGGTGCGTACTTACAAGAGTACGGACCAGATGGTGTTTACTTTACGGCATCAGAAAAAGAAAAAAGCAGAATCAAACTGTATCGTTTTTTTGCTGAACGGGCTGGGCAGATTTTTCCTGATTATATCGGAGTCGAAATCGTCGGAGATGATAGTGGCGAATATGTTCTTGTTAGAAAAGATCAGCTAGACGACATGCTGTCGTTCGCGTCGTCGCTTCCTCAAGGAAAGACCATAAAAATCCTTGGTCGTCGCCGAGACCAGAAATCGTTCTCCTACGATGATCTGTTCTTTCAAGAGCTTCTTGAGAGCCTTGTCTATCTTCCGTCCAACGAAGACGACAGCATCAAACTAAAAGCTCCTGACAAGAAAAGCCAATACGTCCAAGGGTACACTCGCACGGATGGATCAATCGTCGCTGGTTACTATCGTGAGGGCGACCCGCGTCACGACGACAAACCAAGCAAGACTCTGGTCAAGAAAGCAAACACATCGCTACCTGACTCTCTTGCTTCTTACGGTGTCGATGGTGAAATCTTGCATCAAGCAGCTTCCTTGGTCGGCACTGTCTATACCCACGAGAATGGTGAGACAAGGTTCAGGAGAGGAAGCTACAAAAAAGCGTTCCCTCGGCAGAGCGAGTTTCCTCGCGACATAAGGCGGTCCATTGATGCCGTTGGATTGAATTTCCGTATGCTAATGACCACGATGTTTAATGAAATGAAACGCGGGGATCTCGATCAAGACAGCATTGACCAGTACGTTCGATACGCAAAAGAGTTAGTGCGAGTCTCTGACCAGTGGAATTTTGTGATTAACAATCCTCTGCAACTCGACAAAATCGGCAAGGCCGTTGGCAATCCTGAGCTTGATCAGAAGAATCTAAAAAGCGCTTACGCGAAGTCAGTTCAACTGAAAGAAAAGATGGATTCATTGAGGGAGTCTTACGAAGCTCAAGGCGAAGATCAGATGGCGCAGATCAGAGCAGTGTTTTCTGACCCAGCCTATGAAAATGACGAAGCGTCTCAGAAATTGGCGATAAAGTCGCTTCACGAAGATCACAAAAAACAAACTCATCCCTACAAAGCTGCTCGCAGCGAATTCTATGATGCTGCTATAGCAGTAGGAAGGCTGGTCGTGATACCCGAGCAAGATAGGGCCAAGATGAAAGTCTCTGAATCTCTTAGCCCTCCAGTTCCAAGAAGCATCGTCAAGAAATTCTCTACCGAAGAGATGGAGCAAGTCAGGAACAATAGCAGCGAACTGCTCCGTTACATGAGTAAGGATGCGTGGGGCATGATCAACTCAACTGTGTTTGGTGGTACTCAAGAGTCTCGCGCAAGCTATTTCCCAGACGAGAACAACAAGTCTGGTCAATCAATGATCCCTGCCGGTGATCTGCAAAAACATATAAGGCATCAGCAAGTTATTCACGAACTTGGGCATCACCTTGAGTTTGAAAACCCTGCCGTAATGCTGAGAGCAAACGAGTTTCTTGATGCAAGAATCGAAAGAAGTGGCACTGACGATGTCTCAATGCAGAATTACGGCGATTGGTACAAAGAAAGTGAAGTTGGAAACATTGATGGATTTGGATCGGCTCACTATTCCTCTGTCGAAGGTGAAACAGACCGAAAGGCTGCATATAACGGCAAGAGATACAGTGGTGGTGCAACCGAAATTATTTCGCACGGTTGTGTGCTGATGTTAAATCCAACTCGATTTGCCCAGAGCGACTACGAGTATTTCATGTTCATGGTCGGAATCCTTAACGGACCATTGTTGAAAAAGAAGGAATAGAGTAATGCTCATCGCCAATATGGACGGAATGCAGTTCAAGTCAGTTGGCTCTGACTTTGGCGACAGTGGCCCCAGAGAACTTTTCCTGAACATTTTGGTCGAAAGAGCAATGGCGACATACGATTCGTCGTGTGGAGATCCGCTGCATTACACGGCAAGCTGGATTAACGACCAAGACATTGGTGTTGAG
>Ga0315322_10001741_pt1 | contig 16881 bp, 13 predicted proteins | sample M110021515metaG_FD_203461 | JGI IMG/M metagenome (GOLD analysis project Ga0315322, IMG submission 203461) | Ammonia-oxidizing marine archaeal communities from Monterey Bay, California, United States - M1 100m 21515 | ecosystem: Environmental > Aquatic > Marine > Intertidal zone | place: USA...
AAACAGTGGAGTAAATAAGATAAGTAGGGATAAGATTCTTTTCATCATTTAATATTTGTTATAAGTTAAGAAATTGCAGTTAACTAACCTTAACATTGAGATAGTCGTTAAGAGAGACAGAGATACAGTTCCATTGTTTTCACATTGCTCAGACTGTGGAGGTAAGCATAAAACTGCCATTGCAGAGAAGTGATGAGATTAGTTGGACTCTCCTAATGGTTAAATAGATGAATGGGTAAATAGTTAAATAGACCGAACAGCGCGAACAGAGTTTGTGTCGCTATTAAGGTTTCCGACTTGGCTTCCTTTGTCGAAATTCTGTATCCACGAAGTGGAGAGGTCGCCCACTTTAGAACTCCAATAGTTGACAAGAGTAAAACCGCCGATTTTATCCTTGTTGTGATATAGTATATTCAACTCATCTTTTGTAGGTAATCGCCAGCCATCTCCTAAATCAGCACAAGCCTTTTTAGCATCTTCCCAATTCATCAATCCTAAATTTTTGGTCATCACTTCTAAGTTGCCAATTGTGACTGTTGAGTTGCCAATTGTGACTGTTGAGTTGCCAATTGTGTCTGTGCTATCACTTCCACACGCCCCCAACAGGGCAACAATTGCTAACAGGTATAGGTACTTCATCATTTAATATTTGTTGCAAATTAAGAAATTGCAGTTACCTAACCTCAACATTGAGTTTTGTTAACTATGTGGAGGTAAGCATCAAACTGCCATTGCAGAGAAGTAGGTAAGAATTAATGCTCCCTAATCACCTTCTCCACACTCCCATCATCGTACTGATAAATAAGTGGTGTGTTGGGTTTAAAATTAGTTTTTCTGCCTAATAAATCAAGGATTCGGATTAATTTTCTGGATTGGTTGGAATATTCTTCTGTCGTTGTAGGAATGCCAGAACAAGCATTGCTGCAATTGGTACTGAAAGTTACTCCTGCGTCTATATCTGTCCAATTAGCAGTAGACCAAGCCACATCATCAACTTCTATACAAGATAGGCTGAAATTGTTGTTGGAGGAGAACAAACTTATACTTGAATTATTTCCATTTTTAACATTAAGACAGCTTAATTGATTGTAACTACAATCCAAATGCAATAAAGCAATATTCTGCGTTAGATCTAAGCTTGTTAATTGATTATTATAACAACCAATCAAGTCCAATGCCGTATTCTGCGTAAGATCTAAACTTGTTAATTGATTTTCATCACACATCAAAGACAATAAAGCAATATTCTGTGTAAGATCTAAACTTGTTAATTGATTGTTATTAATATTCAGATACCATAAATCAGAATTCTGTGTAAGATCAATATTTGTTAATTGATTGTTATAACACTCCAAATTATATAAAGCAGTAAAATCTTGAATTCCTGTTAGGTCACTTATTGATTTACCACCAACATTCAAATAGAATAAACCACTGATGTTCGCAGTCAGGACACTGCCATCAGGCGCACCCGTATCATGTCCCAGGTCAATCAGGGCCTGTTCAAAATTGGCATCCGGAATGGCTGTTGTTTGTGCAAATGCAGGCACTGTCATTAAGATAAATAATAGTAGCGTCAGTTTCTTCATGGCTCTGTGGTTTTATGCTATATGAAAGGTACTAATACCGTTTCGATTTATGAAACACGTATGTGTCTATTGGTCAAAGCATTTAATCGATTGGTCATATAACACAGAATGGCCAACCCTCTTCTAAGTCGATAAAAACAAAGATCTGGTCAATCCCCATTTTCATGAAAGGAGCTCCGTGCCGACATCCATAGGCGCTCATTTCCAAAATTTTAATGAAGCAATAGAAATATGATTCCTTTTCTCATTTATTAATATTGGAAGGAAAAATGTACAAAAAAATCCCATTCTCCTAAGAGAACAGGATTAATGCTTTTGAGAGGTGGAAGCCTTCTCATCGGCTTGTTTTGCAACAATGTCAATCAAATCACTTCGAAAGACAATTCAAAAATATAAAAAAGCAATTGACCTTGGGTATTTTGATAAAATTTAATTGATTCCAATCTTAAACAATCGCTAAAATGTCAATATGTTGTCTAAATATGCAGTTAACAAACTAAAAAACCCTCATAATCAAAAAGATTACAAGGGTTCTTAGTACTCGAAATGATTGCATTGTCGAACCAAATGATTTCTTCAATTTTAGCTTGCCGACAATAATGAGAATGAAATAGTCGTTTAAAGGAAAACCATTTATATGAAAACTTCTTTTTTTATTTTCGGACTTCTTTTTTCTGCAATAGTGTATTCTCAAGAAACTTGTAAAGCGAGAATCACAGAACCATCTGATAAATATCAACTACAAGCCTCATTCACTTGTAAGCCTGAAAATTTTTCGTTTACGTTACAAGATAAGTTGGGGACTGAAATCTTTAGAACTGACAATCCAGATTTTATATGGGATGAAAAGACAAAAGATGGAACAATTGCAGAAAATGGCATCTATAACTACACTCTTAAATGTCGTTTTGATGATGAGGCTATTAAATTAACAGGACAAATAACTTTGCGACATTAGCTTTAGCTTTCAACAAGACACAAAAAAGCCCTGCAACTTTATGTTACAGGGCTTTCTTTTAAATGTACTCGAGGCGGGACTTGAACCCGCACGGGCTAATGCCCACAAGATTTTAAGTCTTGCGTGTCTACCAATTCCACCACTCGAGCAAAATTGAAAAAAGTGACTCTCCCGAACCACTTTGAGCGAGTGATGAGATTCGAACTCACGACCCTCACCTTGGCAAGGTGATGCTCTACCCCTGAGCTACACTCGCTGAATTGGATGCCAAAAATAAGGTTTTTTTTGATTCACCAAAATGAAATTAGCCTCCGGTTAGATTCTTTATCTCATTCAGCTTCATTAATGCCTCTACGGGCGTTAAAGAATTGATGTCAATCTGGGTTATTTCGTCGCGAATTTGCTCCAATACAGGATCGTCTAGCTGAAAGAAACTGAGCTGCATTGCGGCATCAGTAGCCACGACTTTTGCTTTAGTAGTTAGCTGATCATTGGTTTTTGTTTGTTCCAGCTGTTGTAAAACATCTTTTGCTCTACTAATAACTCTTCGGGGCATACCAGCCATTTGAGCAACGTGGATACCAAAACTATGATTAGAACCTCCTGGAACGAGCTTACGCAAAAAATGCACCTTTTCACCAGCCTCTTTAACCGCGACATTGAAATTTTTAATCCGCGGAAAAGTAGTCGACATTTCATTGAGCTCATGGTAATGGGTAGCAAATAAGGTCTTTGGTTGACATTTATGCTCGTGCAAATACTCCGTTATCGACCACGCAATGGAAATACCATCGTAAGTGCTTGTTCCGCGACCAATCTCATCTAATAAAATCAAACTTCTTTCTGATAAATTATTCAAAATAGATGCCGTTTCATTCATTTCTACCATAAAGGTAGATTCTCCCGAAGAAATGTTGTCGGATGCACCAACGCGTGTAAATATTTTATCGACTAACCCAATTTCTGCTGCTTTTGCCGGCACAAAACAACCCATTTGAGCAATCAGTACAATCAATGCTGTTTGACGCAAAATGGCAGATTTACCAGACATATTTGGCCCAGTAATCATCACTATTTGCTGACTTTTACTATCTAAAAAAGTATCGTTAGCGATATAAGGTTCGCCGAGAGGTAGCTGCTTTTCTATTACGGGATGTCTTCCGGCATGAATTACCAGCTCTAAACCCTCATTTATCTTTGGTTTTACATAACCGTATTTCTCTGAAATCGTTGCAAATGAAAGTAAACAATCAAGCTGAGCCACAATTGCTGCATTTTGCTGTATTGGTGGAATAAACTGTGCCAGTTCTTCCACTAATTCTTGAAATAGTTTAGCTTCCAGCACATTAATTTTTTCCTCCGCACCTAATATCTTGGACTCGTACTCTTTTAATTCCTCGGTGATATATCGCTCCGCCTGTGTAAGTGTTTGCTTTCTAATCCAGCTATCGGGAACCTTGTCTTTGTAGGTGTTTCTAACTTCTAGGTAATAACCGAAAACATTGTTGTAGGCAATCTTAAGCGAGGATATACCGGTTGCCTGCATCTCTCTTTGCTGAATTTGAACTAAGTAATCTTTACCAGAATAAGCAATCGCTCTTAGCTCATCCAATTCCTTATTTACACCATCTGAAATCGTACCGCCCTTAGACAATAAAACGGGCGCATCGTCATTGAGCTCTTTGGCTATTTTGTTTTTTATGGATTCACAAAGATTCAACTGATTGCCCAACTTTTTAACTGCGGTTATTTTAGAGGTCTTGCAGGAATTTGAAATGGGCTCTATAGCTTTAAGTGCTCTTCTGAGCTGATTTACTTCACGCGGATTTACTCTTCCAGCAGCTACTTTGGAAATTAACCGTTCTAAATCACCAATCTTTGCGATCTCCCCGCAGAGCTGAGTTCTTTCGTTGCTGTTATTCAAAAAAGATTCTACCACATGCAATCTTTCTTCTATCGCCTTTTTATTTTTAAGAGGCAATAGTAGCCATCGCTTCAGTAATCTTCCGCCCATCGGCGAAATGGTTTCATCCAAAACTTCAATCAAGGTTTTAGCATCCTGATTGGCGCTGTACAAAAGCTCCAAATTCCGTACAGTGAATCGATCAAGCCAAACATACTTTTCTTCTTCAATTCTGGAGATATTTGTAATGTGATCTAATCGTTTATGCTCCGTTTGGGATAAATACTGCAAAATGGCCCCGGCTGCAACCAAGCCTTTTGATAAATCTGCAACGCCAAATCCTTTTAGTGAGTTCGTACCAAAATGTTGTTGAAGAGACTCCCTGCCATAATCTTCTGAAAAGACCCAATCATCAAGCCGATAAGAATAATGTTTATTACCAAAGTGGGTCGTAAATAATTGGTCTTTGTGCTTTTCGTAGAGTACTTCCTTCGGCTGAAAACCCTGCATGAGTTTATCGATGTATTCTAAGCTTCCCTCAGCCAGCAAAAACTCTCCTGTTGAAACATCTAAAAATGAAACTCCTCCACCAGCACCATCAAAATGAATCGCGGCTAAAAAGTTGTTGCTTTTTTGTTCCAGTACCTGGTCGTTAAAGGATACACCTGGTGTTACCAATTCTGTAACACCCCGCTTAACTATTTTTTTAGTAAGCTTTGGATCTTCGAGCTGATCACAAATAGCAACGCGTTGACCAGCACGAACTAATTTTGGCAAATAGGTATCCATAGAATGATGGGGAAATCCAGCGAGTTCAATTTTAGAACCCCCATTGTTTCTTGCCGTGAGCACAATTCCTAATATTTTTGATGCCTTAATGGCATCTTTACCAAAAGTTTCGTAAAAATCTCCAACGCGAAACAAGAGTAAGGCATCTGGGTGCTTTCTCTTGATTTGATTGTACTGGGCCATCAAAGGGGTTTCCTTCGAAGCACTTTTTGATTTCGTTTTTGCAGCCAATAGTATAACTTCGTCTAATGAAACCTAAAGGTACAACGCTATACAATCAAGATTTTGGCAATTTATGCACACCGCAAATCAAGTTATGAACAGAAAACTTAAACTTCATGAACTAAACCGACTATCCATTGATGGTTATAAGCAGGCAGAAAAAATACCGGTAATCGTTGTACTGGATAATATTCGAAGTTTAAGTAATGTTGGTTCGATATTCAGAACGGCTGATTGTTTTGGAATTGAAGCCATTTATTTATGTGGTATTACTGCGAAGCCTCCACATAGAGAAATTACAAAAACGGCCATCGGCGCCACTCAAAGCGTAGATTGGAAGTACTATGGAACAACATCCGAAGCAATTTCTATGCTAAAAAAAGAGCAGTATACCATCGCTGCTATTGAACAAACAAAAAATACCCAAAAGCTAAGCAGTTTACGATTAACTAAAGACGTGAAGTTAGCACTCGTATTTGGGAATGAAGTTGAAGGTGTAGAGCAGCAAGTGATTGATGCATCAGATTTTTGCTTAGAAATAGTACAATTCGGAACTAAACATTCGTTAAATGTTTCTGTTTGTGCAGGGATAATTCTAAGTGAAATCTCTAATCAGTTGCGCGCATTTTAAGATTTTCAGCAATGTTATTTGTAACTATGGACTCACTTAGGTGTTTAACTCTATAAGGCGCAACATCCTTTAAAACATAAAAACGATGGTAATTCGTTTGAATTTCCTATTTTTGGATACTCGCGTTAAAAGAGCTTATCAATACTGATGTTCAAACCACTTGTAATAGCCGCTTTCCTAATCGCTTTCTGCGCACAAGAATTCTGTGCACAAGGATTCTATAGCAGCAGAATGTGGAAATCTCAAAAACACGAGTACACCGCTTATTTCGGGGCATCTAATTTCCTTGGAGAGCTGGGTGGTCGAGATATGATTGGTTCTGATTTTATTTGGGATTTAGAATTTAATCAGACAAAATTTGCGGGAGGCATGAGTTATATGCTGTACTTAGGTGAAAGAGCCGGACTAAGGTTTCAAGGTGGCATTCAGCGGGTAGCTGGTAACGACAATACCACAACTGAAGTTTTTAGGCAAAATAGAAATTTACATTTCAGGGCTAATATTTACGATTTTACTACAACGATAGAATTTCACATTATCAAAGAGAAATACGGGAACCTGTATAACCTGAAAAGTAATTTGGGTAAAAAACTAGGGCTTAAAAAATTAAATATTGGTTTTTATACCTTTTTTGGTCTAGGTGGGTTCTATTTCAACCCGCAAGCAGAAAGACCAAATGCTCCAGGAGTATGGATTGACTTAGCTCCATTGAATACGGAAGGTCAAGGCTTGCCGGATGGCCCAGAACCCTACAAACAATACGGGATGATTGTTCCAGTAGGAATTGGTTTTCGGTACGGTTTGTCCCGAGAATGGGGAATTAAATTAGAATTGTCTCACCGCTTTACGTTTACCGATTACATAGATGATGTGAGTACTGTCTATTATGATAATGATGCAATTGCTAATGCCACTGGAGGAGAAGCAGCCTATTTTGCAAATCCTACCTTGAATCTTATCCCTACCTACACGGACGGCAATTATGTTTATGACCCTACAAAAGCGGGTATGCAACGTGGAGATCCCACTGATCGAGATGGATACATGTACGCTGTTTTAGGGGTTTATTACCGTCCACGGGCAACTACCCGAGGAAGGTATCGAGGTGGAAGTCGCAAAATTAAAGCTTCTTTCTAATACCACTCTTTTACTGAATCCTACTATTGCGTTATCAATTTCTACCTTCGTTAAACATATTGGGCTATTGATAATATTATACTGCTATTCAGAGAGACGTATATGGAATCCTTTATTTGACAGTTTATATAGCAGCTGAAAAGATTCAACTTGAACGATCTCTTTCGATTACTTTTTAAGCTTATCACAGATCCTTATCTCTGCAATCAATGAGTAACATTACTAATGTAGTTGGCAATTGTATCGATGTTATCAAATAGACACTATCTAAAAAAGCCCGATCATAATCCAATTACTAAATCTACTCTCTACTAATGTGCTCTATAGAAAATCTAAAACCAAAAAAAAGCCTTCCGAAGAATCGAAAGGCTTTAGAATAAAATTTCGTTACTTAATTATTGAACCATCGCTTTAAAATCAGCGTCTTCAAAATATTTCATGAATTCTCTGTCTTTTGATGCTTTTGCTTTACACTGAGCATCTTTGGCTATCGCATCTTTCAAATTGCTAGTCATCATCTCTTTGTTCCCAGTTCTTGCACCAACAACTGCTTTCAAATAATGTCCCATTGCCGTTGAAGCCTCTGAAGAACCATCAACTGCTGCAACAGCACCATCAGTATCTCCATTTAGATATTTAGCTAAACCAGCATTGAATGTGTTATAAGAACCCATATTGTCAATAGCTGAAGCGTATTCGCCTTTCTTAATCTGAACCAAACCAAGATTGTATTTCGCTTCTGGTCCTGCTGAAAGACCTTCATTAAAGAGTTCTTCTGCTTTGGCAATGTTTCCATTCAATCTTGCAATTACGCCCAAATTATTTTTAACAATAGGATCTGAATCAAGTTCAGCCGCTTTTTCAAACTGTGCTGATGCATCGTCCATCTTGTTTTGCAACATGTAGATGTATCCAACGTTATTAATTGCTCTCCAATCGTTTGAATAAACCTTTTCTGCTACTTGAAACAGTCTCAATTTCTCATTCAAATCCTCTACTAAGTTATTAGCAGTAAACAATATTTCTTCTAAGGCCATTGAATCTGGTTTAGATTGTGACCACTGAAGTAATTCTTCATCCGTTAAACCATTCAAATCATAACTTAACGTCATTTGAGACCTTCTTAGTTTTGGAAAAATATCATCTTCTAAAAACTTGTATGTATGAGCCAATGTTTTAATCTCCGCTTCTCTCTTCGCGTCATCACCATTCATTTCCGCAACGGAAATAATAATGTTTTTATCCGGATGATCTGAAGCACCGATTAATTCTTTAAGTCCTGACCAATCTTCACCTTTAGGCATCAAGTTATAAAAACCGTCTTGCGTACCTGCCTCAACACCCACTTGTTTCATCATTTTAACCATGGCACCTTTGGCGCTGTTCGCTCGGTCTGAAGCTAAATTATCGTTCTTTTCTATTTCACCTTCTGGAGATGCATATGCCATTACTCCGAATTGCTTCATTACAATTTTTGGATTAGCGATCGCACCTGTAACCCAATTTTTAAAATCCAAGACATCCTGGTCTTTCAGTTCGCCACTTCTAACCGTTGCGTTTCCTTTTAAATAATTGAATGTTACCTCTGTTGTATGTTGCGTAACTCGAACAAAATTGTCTTTTGCAAAAACCACTTTGTCATCACTCATTAATAGACAAGGCGTATGAATAACGCCGTCTGCTATCTTGTCGGTAAGAATTTCATCCATTACTTTCGTTCCCTTTTTCGGCAACAATTTCACTTTCAATACAGACTCTGAAAACTCACCACATTCGCACCCAACTTCACTGTTGTAAGTAAAAGACTTACCAGCTTTAGGTACAACTATTCCATTTCCAGCAGCTTTCTCGCCTTTGAAAATTTCTGTTTTGAAAGATCGTTCCGTACCATCTGAATTAACCAGCACTGGAGTTACCTCAACTATGGCTTTCGCATTCAATCCTTTTTCAATAAATTTCCCGTTAATCTTTAAGGTGCACGTATCTCCGTGCTGTTCAATAGGGTTCGGAGTTACCGTGTATTCAAGATCTTTTAGTAGTGTACACGACGCAGCAAAACTACCTACTATTGATGCTATTGCAACAACTTTCAGGTTTCTTCTTTTCATTACTAGTTTTTAAAGTATTCAATAAGTGGTGCAATAATAACCAAAGTTTTTAACTCTGACAACAGTTAAAAAGGTTATCTGACTACCTAATTTCTGGTTCTATTTTTTTGAATAAGGCTATCGATTTCTGCTAAATGCTCAGAATGCTTCATGAAATCGAGCTTTGAAACATCTAAAATCATGTATTTGAGCTCTTTATGCGCAGAAACATACTTCAAATAGCCCTTATTAATCTTTTCCAGGTATTCACTCGATATTTTTGTTTCCATTCTTCGATTTCTTCTTTTAATATTCGATTGCAATCGATTCACGTCAGCACTTAAGTAAACATACAAATCCGGTTTTTTTAATTTTTGAAACAAAATTTGATACAATTCTTTAAAAAGTGTTAAATCACTTTTGGAAAGCGTATTTTCTGCGAAGATTAATGACTTTTCAATAAAATAGTCTGCTATTATTGGCTCGTTATTGTCTAATGCTGATTTTAATTGCTTGAATCGATCCAGCATAAATCGCAATTCGGTTTGTAAACCATACTTTTCTTTATCCGTATAAAATTGGCTGAGAAACTGATTTTCTTCAAACTCTTCCAACAAAAGGCGATACCCCCATTTTTCAGAAAGCGCCTTAGCAAGACTTGTTTTACCAACTCCAATATTACCTTCAATCACGATAAATGGCGCTTCAGTCAATGCGTTTAATTTGAGTTGAATCTAAACATAAATTTAATAGCTCGTTCACTGTACTTTTGAATTTAGGATGCATATAATTCGAATCCAGTTCATTTAAAGGGAATAATGTGAACTTTCGTTCAGCCATCCTAGGGTGAGGAATCACCAATTCAGAAGTCTCTACAATAAGATTATCAAAAAACAGAATATCTAAATCGATCTTTCGATCCGCATAACCAGCTGTTGAACGCTCTCTACCCAGATTATCTTCAATTCTCTTAAGCTCTGCCAAAAGTGCACCAGGTTCCAATTCTGTTCGTATTTCAACACAAGCATTGTAAAACACATTTTCGGAATTGAACCCCCAGGCGGCTGTTTCATATAATGAAGAAATTTGTACCATTTCTCCGAGATGACCAATCGATTGACAAGCCGATATAATGTTGTCTTTTTTGTTTCCTAAATTAGACCCAAGCCCAATCATTACTCTATTCCACATAGATTCAAAAGTAGATTTCTTACCCGTTGTACTCAAAAAATACCACTCGTGTATATTTCAATTATATTTTTTAAGCAATCTGTAATTTTACATTAATTAAATCACTAAAATTTAACAAATGAGATCTTTTTTCAGAACATTATTGGCGTCGTTTATTGCTGCAGTTATTGCTTTTATAATTGGCGGAATGATTGTCACATTTATTTTTGTGGGTAGTATTGGAGCGCTGTTAGATGGTATTAGTGTCGAACAAGCAGCATCATCTACGAATAAAGTCGAAAATAATTCATTGGTTCACATGAACTTGAATTCAATGATTTCTGAACGTACGCATACTAGCTTCAACCCTTCGAATTTACAGGTTGATAACCTATTGGGCATTGATGCAATTAGAGCTGGATTAAAAGCGGCAAAAGAGGATGAGAATATCAAAGGAATTTATTTAGATCTTTCTGGTTTTGCAGTAGGGATTTCAACTTTAGAAGAAATCAGGCAAGCATTAATTGATTTTAAAAAATCAAATAAATTCATTGTCGCCTATAGTGAAGCTTATTTCCAAAGCAATTATTATCTGGCTTCTGTTGCGGATGAAATGTACATTTATCCAGAAGGCATGATGGATTTTAGAGGTTTAGGAGCAGAATTAATGTTTTTTAAACCCATGCTGGATAAATGGGGTGTTGATATGCAGGTAATTCGTGGAAGTAACAACAAATTCAAGAGTGCTGTTGAACCTTTCTTATCTGACCACATGAGCGATGCTAATCGCGCACAAATGGAAACATTGCTTGGATCGATGTGGCAGCACTTAAAGAAGGGAATTGAGCACGAAAGAGGGATAAGTCTTGCCGACTTAGATATGATTGCAGACAGTGTGCTTGTAACGAGTGCTGCAGATGCCATCCAATACAAAATGATAGATGGTGAGAAATACAAAGACGAAATAATCGATTTACTCAAAGTGAAAATGGGCGTAGAATCAATAGACGATATGAACATTCTGGAATTTAATAAATACGCTAAAAAAATACTTTTTAAAGAAAGAGAAAACGGCAATCAGAATGGAAATATCGCAGTAGTTTATGCCACAGGATCAATCGGAAGTGGTGAAGGAGATTTAGAAACAATTGGGTCTGAAGGAGTATCCAAAGCTTTAAGGGCAGCGAGATTAAACGACAGTGTAAAAGCAGTCGTTTTCAGAGTGAATTCTCCTGGAGGAAGCGCACTGGCGTCCGATGTAATTTGGCGCGAAGTGAAACTATTGGAAGAAACCGATAAGCCAATTATTGTATCAATGGGAGATTATGCTGCATCCGGAGGATATTACATTTCTTGTGCTGCTGATAAAATATATGCGCAAGCAAATACAGTAACGGGCTCTATAGGTGTTTTTGGAGTCATTCCTAACTTAGAAGGTTTTCTTACGAATGAAATTGGAATTACAACAGATAGGGTTGAAACCAATGAATATTCAACACTTACTGTAACTAAACCGCTGAGCGATAAAGAACTTCTTCTAATGCAAGAAAGTGTAGACGAAGTCTATGACGTGTTTAAAGGTCGCGTTGCAGATGGCCGTGAGGGATTAGATGTGGCTGGTGTAGACAGCATCGGACAAGGCAGGGTTTGGAGTGGCACAAATGCTTTGGAAATAGGATTAATAGACGAAATTGGCGGGATACAAGATGCCATAGATTATGCTGCAGAATTAGCTGAAATAAGCGAAGAAGACCGCACAATCATTGAATACCCAATTATCGAGGTCAATAAATTTGAAGCTCTAATCGAGCAATTAGCTGAACAAATGGAGCAAGGTAATTCGGACAACGATCCCGGACTAAGTATTCAATTAATGGAACAATTTAAAGCCCTTGATGAAATGACTCAAATGAAAGGGATTCAAGCAAGGCTTCCATTTAAAATGACTTTCAAGTAATTAATCCGCTAGTTTTCAACAATTCTCAAAGCGACCGAATTCCTTAGTAATTTAGTTGTGCATGAAAGTTTGTATTGCTGAAAAACCCAGCGTTGCTAAAGGCATCGCAGAAGTTCTTGGGGCTAAAACCAGGAAAGACGGCTATTTTGAAGGAAATGGCTACTGTGTAACTTGGACATATGGTCATTTATGCACGCTCAAAGAGCCCAATGATTATACCGAAAAATGGAAATGGTGGAATTTAAACGCTTTACCTATGCTACCCTCTAATTTTGGGATTAAGCTAAAGAGTAACTCAGGAATTCTAAAACAATTTAAAACCATTGAACGATTGATTAGTGATTGTCAAGAAGTTATTAATTGTGGTGATGCTGGACAGGAAGGTGAGCTAATTCAACGTTGGGTACTGACCAAGGCCGGGTGCAAGAAACCATTAAAAAGACTCTGGATTAGCTCATTAACCGAAGAAGCTATTCAAGAAGGCTTTAATAACCTTCAGGAAGGTAGCAATTTCGACAACCTGTACTCAGCAGGAATTTCCAGAGCGATAGGCGATTGGATTCTTGGAATGAACTGTACTCGCTTATACACATTGAAATATGCGAAAGACAAACAGGTATTGTCCATTGGCAGGGTGCAAACTCCAACGCTGGCAATGATCGTATCAAGACAAAAAGAAATAGATTCATTCAAGTCAGAGACCTATTGGGAATTGAAAACAGTTTATCGATCGGTGGTCTTTTCATCTGACAAAGGAAAACTCAAAACGCAGGAAGAAGGTGTTCAACTCGTCGAAGAAATCACAAACAATGAATTCAATATCGTTAGCTATGAACAAAAAGAGGGCAAAGAAGCTCCTCCACGACTTTTTGACCTAACAGCGATTCAAATAGAATGCAATAAAAAATTCTCGTTCTCTGCTGAATACACCTTGAATTATGTACAAAAATTGTACGAGAAAAAGCTGGTTACTTATCCTCGAGTAGATACCACCTACCTGCCAACTGACCTGTATTCTAAAATACCTGGCATCTTAGAAAAACTAACACCGTATGCCAATCTAACAGCATTACTTTTAACCGAGAAAATTAAAAACTCTAAAAAGGTTTTTAATAATAAAAAAGTTACCGATCACCACGCAATTATTCCAACAGGAGAATTTCCAAAAGGATTAAGTCTCCAAGAAAAGCAAGTTTACGACACCATTACCAAAAGATTTATTGCCGTATTTTATCCAGATTGCACATTATCTAACACTATTGTCCTTGGTCAAGTAAAAGAAATTAAATTCAAAGCGACCGGAAAACAAATCATTGATCCAGGTTGGCGCGTTGTTTACAATTCTGATAAAAAATCAACCGAGAGTGAAGATCCTGTCATGCCCTTATTCGTAAAGGGAGAATCTGGACCTCACGAACCTGAGCTTCTGGAGAAACAAACCCAGCCTCCAAAATATTTTACGGAAGCAAGTCTGCTTAGAGCAATGGAAACCGCGGGCAAACAAATAGAAGATGAGGAATTAAAAGATTTAATGAAAGAAAATGGCATCGGGAGGCCATCTACTAGGGCAAACATCATTGAAACCTTGTATCGAAGAAAATACGTTCGAAAGGATAAAAAAAAATTAGTTGCTACTATTACCGGAACGCAGCTAATTGACACCATTAAGAGCGACCTTCTAAAATCGCCTGAGCTGACTGGTCAATGGGAGAAAAAACTAAGAGACATTGAAAAAGGAACTTTTTCTGCAAGTCAATTTAAAGAAGAGATGTTTCAAATGGTAACGGGTTTATGCCATGAAGTTAAATACGACTTTGGCACACCTAAAATTGAATTGGCGAAAACACCCACTGCTTCTAAGAAAAAAGAAGTCAATCTAGAACAGCTACAGTGTCCAAAATGCAATAAGGGATTCATTATTACAGGTAAACTAGCCTGGGGATGTGAAAAATGGAAAGACGGATGCGATTTTCGAGTTCCCTATGAGCTTATGGGTAAAAAATTAACTGCCAAGCAATTGGAACAGTTAATTCTCAAAAGAAAAACGTCAAAATTAAAAGGATTTACAATTCCGGGATCAGCAGGTACCCAAGATGGGAAGCTAGTCCTGACAGCAACCTATAATCTTGCTTTAGAAAATAATCCTGACTAGAAATTACGGCAACAAATTGTCGCATTACTTAAAAATAGGTTGATTTTTATTGGATGAGCAAAATCAATTTTTAACTTTGAATAAAATTAAGTGTTATGGCCGATAAACATTTTGACGAAACGACAGCAACGATTGGATACATATATGTGATCCTTGCATTAGTCGTAATTGGTTGTATTTTATTTCTAGGATGATTCTAATAGCGGTGAAAGATGCCGTTTAACAAGATTTTTTCCTGGATAATCAAAAAAAGAGTTCATCAAATTGAGCTCTTTAAATCCTATCCTTTAGATGTCCAAAGAGATGTGTTTGAAGAATTAATTCTTCGTGCAGGTAAAACCGAATTCGGAAGCAAACATCAATTTTCAAAAATTTCTGACTTTAATCGTTTTAAAAATGAGGTGCCATTGCAGACCTACAAGGACATTAAACCCTATGTTAATCGCCTAAAGGAAGGAGAGCAAAACTTGCTCTGGCCTAACGAAATCAAATGGTTTGCTCAATCCTCAGGAACGTCAACAGGTAAAAGCAAGCTAATACCAGTAAGCAAAGAATCGTTAGAAGGATGTCATTATAAAGGGGGCAAAGACCTTCTAGGAATGTACTACAATAACCACCCTAAGACCAAACTATTTAAAGGGAAACATTTAATTATCGGAGGCAGCGCCAAAATCACTAAAATTAACCGAGACGCTTACTTTGGTGATCTGAGTGCAATCATTATTAAAAATCTACCCTGGTGGTGCGAAATTAGAAGAACACCTAGTAAAGAAACGGCGCTACTGAATGAATGGGAAGAGAAGATTGATCGTCTTGCCAGAGAAACCATTAAGCAAGATGTGCACATACTTGCCGGTGTCCCCTCTTGGACAATGGTTCTTTTGAATCGAATTCTTGAATATAGTCAAGCAGGTAGCATTTCTGAAGTATGGCCAAATCTTGAGCTATTTATGCATGGTGGCGTGAGTTTCGAACCATACAAGAATCAATATGATTCCATTTTTTACGAAAATCCAGTAAACTACGTAGAGACCTACAATGCCTCTGAAGGATTTTTCGGCATCCAAGATAGAACAGGTGCCAATGACATGCTGCTCATGTTAGACTATGGTATATTTTATGAATTTATTCCCATGAGTGAATTCAACAATACAGAGAGGCCCACTCTAACCCTCAACGAAATAGAATTAGGTGTTAATTATGCGCTTGTAATCTCTACAAATGGTGGGCTTTGGAGGTATATTATCGGTGATACCATTCAATTTACCAGCAGATATCCGTTTAGAATAAGAGTTACTGGACGCACGAATCAGTTTATTAATTCCTTTGGCGAAGAAGTAATAGAAGACAATGTTAACAAAGCTTTTAACGCTGCCTGCCTTAATACGAAGGCGGAATTAAAAGAATACACAGGGGCACCAATTTATATGCAGGAAAATCAAACCGGCGGGCATGAATGGCTCGTTGAATTCGAAAAAGAGCCAGAAAATTTAACTTACTTTATACAGAAGTTCGATGAAGAACTAAAGAAACGCAATTCGGATTACGAAGCGAAACGGGTGAATGATTTAATCATGCGTGCTCCAATAATACGAATACTGCCAAAAGGCACGTTTTATGATTGGTTAAAAAGCAAAGGTAAACTTGGCGGACAGAACAAAGTGCCTCGATTGTCTAATAACAGAGAATTAATTGATGAGCTCAACTCGTTTATATGTGTTTATTAGTTTATTGACCAGCCTATATCTTGGCAGGCAAGTAAATGCACAACAATTTGTCTTTTTGGATTCAATTCCTGCTGCAGGAGACAACTTAGTAGTGGATAAAATGGGATTCATGTATGGCGTGGGCACTGACTATGTAGTTAAGTACAATTCCTCGGGAGATTCTTTATTTTATTTCAGTAATAAATTACTAGGAGAAATTGATCAGCTTGAAGTATCGATTGCCTTAAGACCTCTCTTGTTTTATAAAAATTCGAATCAGATTATCGTTACCGATAACACATTGAGCACCCAAATAAATCAATCCATTGCTTTGGAGCAACTCGATTGGCAACAAGTTACCCGAATTGCTTCCAGCTTTAACAATAACAAAATTTGGCTTTACGACCAATCCAATTTTGAATTACTACTTATTAGTCACCAGCTACAAATTGAACAAAGAAGCGGAAATTTACTGCAATTAATAGGTTTAGATTCGCTAGATGTGTTACAGATAAAAGAATATCAAAACAAAGTTTACATTAATAATCCAAAATCTGGTATTCATGTTTTTGACCTTTTT
>Ga0315322_10001746_pt1 | contig 16871 bp, 9 predicted proteins | sample M110021515metaG_FD_203461 | JGI IMG/M metagenome (GOLD analysis project Ga0315322, IMG submission 203461) | Ammonia-oxidizing marine archaeal communities from Monterey Bay, California, United States - M1 100m 21515 | ecosystem: Environmental > Aquatic > Marine > Intertidal zone | place: USA...
TAGACGGAGAGAGATCCCCAAACATTTTGGCGGGTGAAGTCATATATCCTTGGCTACCCACAGCGGAGAAGCTTGCAGAAGATAAAGCTTTGCTGGGTGTAGAGAGTAGGGGCTACATGCGAATGGTTCGAGCCGTCTTTTTTGATAGTGATGAAACCACGGGTATTTACACAGAGAACGAACTCGCTAATACGGGAGCTTTGAATGCAGTTGAGTGGAGAGGTGCGCCGATTAATTTATGCGGGATTGACCCCGCATTCACCAATGGGGGTGATCGCACAATTTTATATACCGCTAAGTGCGGCTACAGTTCCTCTGGGCAGTATGTCTTGGAGTTTGGTAAAGCCATCCATCTTAATGATGATGCGACAAATAAAGCAGTCCCTCGAACCTACCAGATAGTGAGACAGATTCGAGAGCATTGCGAAAAGCTAAAGATTCTACCAGAGAATGTCAGCGTCGATGCCACTGGAGCGGGTGCGCCCTTTTGCGATGTCCTCGCTGGTGAGTGGTCAAATCGATTTATGCGTATTTCTTTTGGTGGAAAAGCTAGTGATAAGCGAGTTAGCGCGAATAGTCAGATGATTGGGACTGAACTCTACGTGAACAGGGTTTCAGAACTGTGGTTTGTCGGAAAAGAATTGATGCGGACACGGCAGGTTTATGGAGTGAACAGCGACCTCGCCCAAGAAATCACAGCGAGGAACTACGATCATGTGAAAGGATCGACCCTCCGAATGAAGATAGAATCCAAGCCAGAGTTCAAAGCCAGATTCGGGAGGAGTCCTGACCTTGCTGACGCCGCTTTTCTTGCTCTCGATTGTGCGCGTCAAAGATTGGGGTTAGTAGCCGTAGACCCACCAAAGGACGGGGATAAACTGCATAACGGACCTAGACGTTCGATGAAGTTTTTGAGTGGGGCTTTGCAGAATCCTGATACCACGCTTGTCGATTGACTTTCACATACTTAAACCCTATAATTTTAAACATGGCTGATCCCGATCCACTAGACCCAAATATTAGATCTCGATATGGTTTGTCCGACTATCAAAAACAGGTAGATGCTTTTAAAAATTCCGGCACCGAAATGGTAACATTTATGGGGGATGAACTTAAAGAAGTTACTCTCCCTAAAAAAGAATATGACAAAAAGTATAAGGGGAGAGCAGTAAGGAAACGTCCCAAGATACTCGGTAATAAAATCGTAAGTGGTGAAGCACCACAAGTAGAATACGTAGCGGCCCCCGAAACAGAAGAGCTTCCCGACCCAACCACATACGGTAGAACCGCATCACCTTCTGCCGCTGTATCATTACTTAAAAAACTACCGAGACCTACTGTATCAACAGATGCTACTACGGCGATTGGAAATTTTGTTTACACCAACGATCCATCCAGCGTTGGCGCTTCATCAAGAGCAGCAGCGGAAGATAGAGGGGAGCGTGGGCGTCTTGGTCCTGTTGGCCCCCAAGGTGGGGCTAAAGCTTTCTTGGATTTAGTGGGGGGTAAATCTCCAGAAGTTGAGTCCACATTTGAGAATCCCTTAACTAAGAAAGCGTCTCCGAAGGGAGTCCCAGAAATGATTGGGAGACCTGAAGGTCAACGACCTCCTGAGTTACCAGAAATTGAAATAGACTTAGGGGCAGAAGATGATTTCGAAATTGGAGCGGAACCAAATTCAAGGGGTGGTTTCGATGAGGTTATTGATGAAGGATTTAATAATAAGACAGATTACGATGCGTTTTTCAAAAAACAAGAGTATCGACCTACGCTAGGCACTACGGCTCAGGGGGGTGTGGGTGCGTCTGCAAGTCTATATGCTCCGCATCGAAAATTATTAATGGCCAGAAAATTAAGGAGACAGGGCTTTGGTAGGGCGGCAGAAGCTGTGGCGCGAGACTATTCACGTTCGCCAGAAGGGATGGCCCCATCTATTTCTAACCAAGCTATGAGACAGCAACTCGCTGCCGATTCTGCAAGAGCTAAAGAGATGAAAGAATCAAATCAAATGTTAGCCAAAACATTAATGGATAAAACTAGAGAGCGTTTACTTAAAGGCGGTAAGACTGATGGCTCACCACTCAAATTTAACCTTAGCGTATAAATGGATTTTCTTAATGATTTAAATTTTGATAGGGACATTGCCCCATCTCGAAACCGATTTGGTTTGAGTGGGATGAACTCAAGACAATCTTCCTATGTTGAGGCAAAAGCTAATCAACAGATCGATCCTGAAATGGAGCGTATGTTTGCCCTAAACAATCAGTTCCAAAAAGATAGAGCTTCTGACTTAGCTTTTGAGAGAGGGCAGATGCAAATCGAAAGTGAGAAGCTTCGAATTAAAAAAGAGTTAGATAGCAACATGGCCATGAACCGTGTCTTTGGAGACTATGATTCTATTCTTCAGAATAAGAATCTCACAGCAGATCAACAACTAACAGAAATGGGTAGGTTGAATATGCTTAATGCTGAAACTTTAAGTGGCTCTAGTTATGGGGCAGCGTTTATTCAGGGCGCACAACAAACTCTTCAGGGTAAACTCAAGAGACAAGCGGACGAAGATACCCTACAAAGACAATTAGATAAGGAGCAACGAGCGGCAGATAGGAAACAAGAAGACACATTCGCAGCTTCTTATGCCGCTTCTCAAATTGTAGATTCAGAAGAAGGAATCCTAGCAATACAAGAGGCGCAACCAGACACGCCTCAAGGTCGCGCTGTTAGTAGACTAGCGAGAATAACGGGAGATAGGAACATGGCGCTGAAAACGAATAAGGACACTTCAAGTAAGGACGCATTGCTAGCTAACAAAGCATCACGGGCGAGTCAGCTAGAGATACTAAACTCATTCGATTCAGAAATAGATAGGCTTCAAACTGGAATTTCTGGGATTGAAATTGATGGGGAAACTACTTTAGATAGTATGGTGGGAACCACAGATGGATCGATGTTGAAAAACATGCGGGGGAGAAAAATTAGAACTGGTTTAGGAGAAAATGATTTCGTTGAAATCCCCGCTGACGCAGAGCAATATGGGATTTTGAGTGCGATCCTTGATGCTAAAAATAAGTTACTTAAAGCTAAGTCAGATCTCCTGCTATCGTCTATGGCCCCAACCAAAAAAATTCCTAAGCCGAACCTCAAAAATGTAGGTGGTGGTTTAGGTAAATAAAACAAAAAAAAACATACTGCTTCTGCTATGACAGACCAAAGCGACACGAACACGCCCACTATTAAAGAGACCCCATATTCAGAGTGGTCTACCCGCAACACCTATGAAAACCCACTTGAAAGTTACAGTCGTTACATCGACGATGTAAAAGACGAGTATCTAAAAGCGGGGCAGTTTAATCAAGAGGTAGCTGAATCCCTCGATTCAGCACTCTTCGATACCCTGCAACAAAATGGAATCGTAACACAAGAGAATCAACAACAGTCTATTGAGGAGCTTAACTCATTCAGATCCTTTACTTTTGAAGATGACATTAAACTTGTCGAAGAGTTTAGCGAGGACAATAAAGGATTTAGCACAGAAGAAAGCAACAACATATCTGACTACTTGGCAAGTGTTGCACAAGAAACAGAATTGCCTGAGGGATTAGATCCCGACTCAGTCGTTGAAAGTGTTCGTCGAAAGAAAGAAGAAACTCTCAACTCTCTTTACGAGAAAGGAGCAATCAATGCGGCGGCATATACAGACGCGCAGGGCAATAAAGTATTTTTAGGGGGTAGAATCCCAGATGGGAAAACAGCGGAAGATGTAATCCTTGAAAGTAAACAGTATGGGGTAAGAGCCGAAGACCTAATTAACTTAAATAATTTTAGGGAGAAAGTTGAGGGGACAGAGCGTTCGGGATATAACCCCGAATCTGCTGACTACAACTTGATGCAGTATGAAGTCAACGACCGCATCAAAGCTTCTGGAATTCTCCAAAGTCTTATAGACGAGGAGGGGGATTTATATGATGAATCTGTTGCGGCTAGGTTTGAAGCGTTGCGTAGAGACTTTGGTAAGAAAAGATCTTGGGATGCGATGGATACTGCCATCGATAATGTGGGGGATGCTCTGGGAGATTTTGGTCAGAGCATAAAGAAAGGATGGAACTGGCTTACATTCGATGATGAAGAGTTCGAACAAGTAAAAGAAAAACAGGAGCTTGAAGAACTCATGGAGTCCCATGAGGAAAACATAGACAAAACTCAAGAAGACTTAATTGAATACTTAGTAGCTAAGACTGGGCATGCTCGTGATGTGGTTTCTTCTGCTGTTCGCGACACAGTTAAGGCGATGTCTTTTGAGGATAATCAAGGAAGAGCGGCGACTCTTCTATATGATGAAGACGAATTATCGGAGAACGTAGTTAAGACAGAATTTAGCGGTGTTCTCGTATCACAAGAATTAAATTTCAAACCTGAAGAATTTAATAAGGCTTTAGTCGAAGCTGGTTTGTCTGAAGAAGAAATCAAAAAACAGAATGTTAAAAGAGAAAGCTTGAATGAGTCCAACTTTCTAAGTGTTGATGATATTCTTAGTAACGACGATGAATATAAAGACGAATGGCAGAAAGCACTAATGGAAGGGAAGTGGAATAGACTTTCCAATAACCAGATAGTAGAAAAATTTGTAGAAGATTATGACCCTAGCTTTAGGGTTGAGGGACTAGCCACTAGTGTTAAACATAGTTTCACAACGCTCATGTATGGCGCGGGAGCTGTGTTTGGTGCTGAGTGGGGGCAAGATGGGCTTGTAAATAACGCGAAGGAAATCTCCCACAACAGGGCGATGGCGGGAATCTTCGGGGTGGAGATGGGGTTCATGCAAGACTTAGGGGAACAAGCGGCCCCAATGATTGTCGATGGGTTAATAACTTTAGGCGCTGGTTTTCTCACACCAGCAACTGGGGGTGCAACAGCAGTGGGGGCGGGAACATACTTTGCCGCTAAGACTGCTGCGAAGAAAGCTGCCAAAACTTTGGTTGGTGGTTCTACCAAGGTAGGACAAGCCGCAGCGGTTAAGAAGTTAACTAACAATGGAATAACAAAAGCCACTGTAGCTAAGACGTTTCTGAATGCTACGTTTACCAACGCCCTAAAACGTAAAGTTACTACAGATCTTTCTGGTAAGTTAGTAAAAGAAAGTAGTGATACTGTAGTAGATAGGATACTAAAAGCTGGGACTCTTGGTCCTGACGCCACAGCAGAACAAGTAATGGGAGCCGTTAATATGTTCAATGGTTCTATCGCCAAGAATTTAAACATATTCTCAGCTACATTCATACCAGCCGCAGCTAGGTCGGGGTCTCTAACATATAGTAGTATCTTCACCACAATAACTGATGACCTTAATAACAAGCATAAGGATTCTGAAGGTAATTGGCATTCCGGTTGGGGCGAAGATAGAGTTAGAGCAGAGGCACACACTCAATCTGTTAAAGGAGCATTTGTTCAAGGGGCCACCACAGGTTTAATAACGGCGGGGTTAGGTTCTATAACATATAAGGGTTTAAATTTTGGTGGTATTGAGAACGCTTACCTGAAAGGAGTTAGCTTAAAACAACTCAAGATCGCTACAGATAGAATTATCGGAAGGGAATCTACTGACGCCGCATTCAGAAAAGTTATTGAAGGATCAGTAAAGACGAAGATTAGAGAGTCAATGGGTGGGTCTTTAAGTAGGGGACTACAAAGTGTAAGTGGTGAAGCATTTGAAGAGGGACTTGATGAATTTATTCAGAGCATTACAGTCGATGCTTTCACAGACCAGAACACTTCTTTCCGTGATCGCATAGAAGGTGCTGTGATGGGTGCTTTAATGGGTGCTGCAATGGGTGCTGGTGCGCCTGTCATTGGTGGTATCGTCCGTAACAATCCTTTGACTAAAGGAGCCGCCGTGGATAAGGATGCGATGCAGCAGTTAGAGTCTGATATTTTAACTGACTTCAATGCGAAGGTTAACGCAAACCCCGAGCTAGTTAAGAAGAGAAAAGAACTTCAAGCATTAGCACCACAAACTGCCGAATCTCTCGCTCAAATCGAGAAAGACTTTGGTAGTGAATCTAATTTCACCCCAGCCACAGAAGGATTACTAGCTGGCAAAAGTTTCGAGGACATTAAAAAACTTGCTAAAGAGTTTGATGCCGCTTCCTCAGAAGAAAATTCAGTAGTAACACCAGAGCAAGAAGCTGCTTCTAAATTTATTGCGAACATAAATCCTGAGAATCTTTCGGCTGAAGCACAAGCGGAAAACGCTGCTAGAATTGAAGAGGAATTTTCTGATCAAGCCGAAGCTGCGGAAGATGCTGCGTCTGATCAAGAAGCCAAAGAGATGTCTAAGACTCTCGGCGGCCTCAAATCAGAAAGACTCAAGGAGTTCGAACGAGAGTTGGGCATAGCCTTGGCTCAAACTAAAGCAGAAAACAAAAAGAGATTCACAAGTGAGTCTGATATGGTGGTCGGGGCGAAAGTTAATTCCGAAATTGGATCTAGCAAAAGCATCAATGATATACTCGATGCGTCTGGCAAACCAGTAAGTGCAAAGTTACGTAATAAATCTAGTCTAGGAGCAGGGCATCCGCATGAGAAGAAGAACAATAGCCCTGAACAAACGTATAGGAAAAGACTCCTCGCCATTAACAAAATGGAAGAGAGATTTAAAAAGGCTACTGATGATCTTCGTGCCATCGATAGTAATACTGATAGGTATAGGATTCTTGAAAGGGAACTGAAGAATGGGTTGGCTAGTAAAAGAATGTTGGAGCCTGAAGAGGCGAACAAGCGTAGAGAACTCGTCAAGAAAGACTACGTCGAAGAAGTAAACCCATCCAAGAAGACAGTAAATTTATCAGAGGGCGATAAGCTCGCTGTGAGTAAGCTAATCGATAAGGGGTATCCTGTTAGTTTTATTGAAGAGCATTTTGAAGAGCTAGGATTGCGACTAGAAAAAACAGATGCTACATATCTAAAAGAAGCAGCCGATAATTTAAGGACGGAAATCAAAAAGAAATACCCAGTGAAGAGGGTAGAGCGTAAAGGTAACTTTGAATTACCTAACACTTTCGCTGAGAAGAACAAAGGTAGAAAGGTTTTCATCAATGATAAACAGCAAGGGATATTTAATAACGATCCCGAAAGTATGCTGACTCTTTTACATAATGGATTTTATGTCCCTGTTGACGCTGCCTACGCGATGGCAGACAGTGGTCTTAACCCATCTTTCAGGATCACAGAGACTTCGGAAGGGAGTGGTGAATATTTCCTTAGCGATATAAGAATACCCCACGCTGGGGGAACTTACTCAGGCTTGGTTAGGTTCAATGAAGTGAGAAGTCTTCTCCCTGATTGGGGTCCGCTTAAAAAATTAATTACGGAACTCGATGCCTCCACCACCACCCACACACTAAACCCTAATGTTTTAGTTAACGCCCCACTAAGCAAGATAGAGGGTAATAACTTCCGCAAGGTCACACTTCCCGCACTACTCCAAGAGTTGGATGGACCATTAGCAAATTTGATTCAGCAGCCTATCCCAAAAAAGGAAGGCCAGAAGAGAAGGAAGCTAGGTGAAAACGAAATGACTGAGGACTTTATTTCTTCAGCCGAAGTTGTGTTACGGGCAAAGCTTAAACTAAAGATCTATGAGTATTCTCAGAAGATTGAAGCTGGCGAATCTGTTGGCAACACACCATTCAACCTAGCTGAGATAGTAGCCGAGACTAGGAATTCTTTCCTATCTCGATACAAAATTCGCAGAGACAATGCGCGTAATGCAATGGCGTCTATCGTTGGCACATCTGCTAATTTGTCAGAGGATGTCAAAGCTTCTATTGAAGCGGAGATCGATAACAAAGCAGAGAGATATCCTAATACTAAACAAGCGATACCTGAACTCCGTAAGTATCACACCTATGATTTCATTTCTAAGCATAGTGCTAATGCTAAGGCGTCATTAGATACGGACCTAAAACTTAGAGAAAGAGTTGTAGAGATTGTCAACAAGCACAACTTCCCCGATGGGGACGGCATCGCCAGCAACTACAACACGGATCAATTGTTTAGAGACTTCGCTAAACTGTTAGCTGACGGCACAGTCTACACTGATCAGGAGTCAGCCTTCTTTATCTATAGCTTAGAGAACTCAAACGATTATGACTTTGGTCCTGATTTGAGTAAGTCGATCAGGATGCTGGGGCTATCATTTGGCACGATTCATAAAGGGATTCGTAGAGATCCCGAATTCGCTGCCTTAGTTAAAGAAGAAATACAATCACTACTTGGTGGGGTCGAGCTTACCGATGATCAAGCCATAGGTTTCTTTGACAACCTTTCTGAGAGCATGTCTTTCCACATGGCTGATGAGATTGTAGACGCCAAGAGTAGGCTGAAGAATCTAAAGGATAACAAAAAGGAATTAGAATCATTGGGGCTTGTGGGTAACAGTCCTGAATCAGTGGTCGCTGTTCTTGAGAAGATTGCTTCTGGGTCACCTAAGAAGTATGCCCCCTTAAAAGAAGTGGCGAAGCTTCTACTCTTAGACAAAGATTTCATTCTTAATGAAGTAGACTTCTCTATTATTTCGAGTGTTAAGAAATATGCAGGTGGGCATTTTGTCGGGATTGATGGCCGTGATAACGTAACCATTAACCCAAGCCGCAAGGGTGGTAGGGGCATTGGTGAAACCTTGGTCCATGAATATGTCCACGCATTCACTATCGCTATCATTAAGAGACCAGCCGCAGCCAGAACTAAAGGACAGAATGAGGCGATCTCTAAACTACGTAGACTTAACAAGTTAGTAATTAACAAGGCTAAGGCTAGGAAAGAATACGATAAGCACATGAAGCATGCGACATCGAACCTTCAAGAGTTCGTCGCATACATCCTCACATCAAGTGACTTCCAACAAAAGCTACTCGGTTACATACCACCCAAAGGAGAATACAAAGGTGGACTATCTGAATTTATTAATTCCATAGTAAGACTCTTCGGTAGATTGACAGGCAAAGCTGGACTAGCTAACTACAAAGCTGTAGAGACTCATGTCCAAGATGCAATGGAACTTGCACTAGACCTCACTGGACGAGGACTCAGGGAACCTGAAACAGAATCAGGATTCAGGAATCAAGTTACAAATACTGTATCTCAAACTAATAGCGAGCTTAGTGCTATGGTCGAAGATGGTGGCGGTGCTAATGTTGATCAAGCTAGACTTGAGAAAGCCGCAGATGATTACACTTCTTGGGCTAGGGGGTATGTCCCCGACGAACTTAATCTAGTTGTTGATACGTTGAGTGATGAAGTCGCGAAGGTAGATGAACGAACAGGTTCTATTATACTGAACCCAAGACTAGCGGCGATTAAACTTTCCCAGTTAGTATCAGATCAAAACATAGACCCTAACAGGAGAACACACATCCTAGCCAGTATGCTCAACGAGCAGATTGGACAGTCGGCAGCTATCCAAATGATTACTGATAAGCAGTTAGCGGATATAGCTGGAGCTATGTCTAGGGCTGACCTCGAAGCAGTCATTGAAGATACCCTACCACTAGACCAACAGGAACAATCATTTGATAGGTTGAACAGTCCTGACCCAGCTGTTCAAGCTGCCGAGAAAGCACGACTCGCTACTAAATCTATGGTGAGTCACGCTAGTAAAGCTCTTAAAGGAGAGACTACTAATGAGCAAGTTGCTTTCCTCTCAACTAACCCGACACTGATCCCAACCTTTATTAACTTCTTAAAAGTCCTTGTAACAAAGCTTACTTACCACAAGACAATTAAAGACATCTCACCTGAGATGAAGAACGGAGTTAATAATATTATCCGTGAGATCAGGGCGATGGAAATGGGTTATGCCCCAGCACCTAGTTCAATAACGCACAACCCACGCAACCCTGACGAAGTAGTTAACATCCTACTATCACAAGCGATTAGTTCGAACACACTGGTTCCAGAAGGGGATATAAATAAGTTACCAGAAGTTCCTGTAATTAGTGAACAAGTATCTTCTGGTGATCCCGACGATACATTCGCTGACGATTCTTTGATACCTGATCATCTGAGAACAACAGGCAAAATGCCAGAAGGAGATATTGGAAACTGGTTAGACCTTCTTGATGTTCCGCTGATGGAGCTTCATGACTACGACATCCCAACTGATGAAGGCGGCAGCTTTAAAAAAGGAATGATCAAATTGTTTAAACGCAGGGGTGATCGTAGGGTGGTGGAGTTTTTCAACCAGAACAAAGCTTTCATTAGAGAGACCAAAGGACTCGTCGAAGATTTCCAAAGTAAATTTGATGATACTCTCAAACGAGAGGAAGCTAGAATATCTGAAGCACTAGGGAGAGAGTTCAAATTCCCCCCAAAACTATTTGCTATCGCATCTGGTTCTAATATGGGAACTCAACTCACAGACGATCAATCAAATATAGTCCAAGGAGAATTTTTAAACGCTGTTAAGAAAGCGGAGACCTTAACTGGAAGTGAAAAGACCGCCGCTTTAGCTGCCGCCGAGAAGTCGAAGAGCAATAGCATACTCGCAATGAGAGAAGACAATCGCAAGCAGCAGATAGCTCGTCGCGACAATGCCCTCGAAGCGTTACTTAGACAATCACCAGACCTATTCGCAATCGTAACAGACATGCGGAAGATTCAAGACCAACTGTCAAAGAAAGCAATGGATGTTTTCAAAGGGACGATGGACCCTGATGATTTGAAAGTGTCTTTCCACTTTAATAAAGGTATCTACTTCACAAGGAGATATCGTATGTTTGAGGACAACAACTTCAGCAGTAGAATATCTGATTTAAAAGATGACACTTACCACGAACAGCGGGAGAAGGGTGCTGTTTACTTTGCCAGACAAGAAGCTCTCAGTAGGTTAGATGAGATTATGGCGACTGGTTTGAATCGCCAAGACGCTAGACAGAAAATCGAAGATGATATTGTAAACAAAGATCCTAAGATGATGAGTGTGGGCAGACAACTCGTTCAGGAGTTTATCAAGAGCTACTCCAAATCAGAAACCCGTAGGAAACTTCAGATTAAGAATGGGGCAGCAGGTCCACAGATTGAGATGCCTGATGGTGGTTTTGATAGCGGGGTTCTCAGTAGTATAATCGGGGATATAAAAGAGAAACAGAATATACCTGAGCCGATAAGAGAACTGTTAGGTGAGTATAAAGAAGAACAAGGTATAACTAACTTGGGTGCATCCATGATTCACACTGCGACTGCATTGTCTAACCAATCTTTCTTCAACAAAATTAAAGAGCTTGGAACCACGAGTAAGACTCCTTGGTTGGTTACTCAACAACAGTATGAAGCTGACCAGAAGATGCCTGTTGAACAACAAAAGTATTCTGATTGGGTTGAGATAAAAGCAGACACAGGTGATTCAGACCTCACACCAATCAAAGGGATGTATGTTCCTGCCGAAGTTCATAGCAACCTAAGATCAATGTTCGCCGATGAAAAGGACATCATTGATGAGAAGGATCAACACGCAGTGGTGCGAAGTGCAGCAGAGAATTTTGCTAAGAAAGCAACAGGCTATTCTTTGGCTATGAAAACTCTAGGTTCCGTTGGTTTCTACTTCAGAAACATGATTGGTAACGCTCTCTACTTCGGACCCATGCAAGGTTATTATGGTGGCAATGTTTTACTCGCTAAAGAATTTGCGGGTATGGGATCATCAGTGCTACAAAAAGTAGGGCTGATGGATAGTGGAAAGCTTGCTGAAGAATCCTTGATGGTTCGTGCTGCAAAAGGTTCACGAGCTGAGTTCAACTTCGAATTGCTTGAGTTAAAAAGCATGGACGTTTTCGGAGACGAACTCGAAGTATCTGCAATTCAAGAGTTACTAGATGGTTCTAAAAAGTTTGAAGATCTTAAACGTGATTCAGAAAAAGTATCTAAGCTTTTGAATAAACTCAAAGCTGTTGGATCTAAACTAACTGAGCAGGACAAATTAAAGTTAGCTTCCCTTGGAGTTAAATCATATAAGAGCGTTAAAGATGTTAATGATAAGCTACTAGCTTTGGGTGGGAGATTAGCATCTGCCGCTGATGGGTTCTTTAAAATAGGTTTGTATGAGTTTGAATTAGGATACTTAAAAAGGGCAGCACAAGCGGAGATAGATAACAACAACCCCACTGGGGAATACGCTAAACTTTTAGATTCTGATGGTAACCCTACCTCCGCTATGAAAACTAAAGCGGCATCAATAGTTAAGGACACAGCGCAGTCATACAGCAGGGCGGTCCCTCTAGTTAAAGACTTCAACAAGTCTACACTTGCTTTAGTTGCTGCGCCGTATGTTCGTTTCGCAGCGGATGTCCCAAGGGTTTACGCTAACGGAGTAGCAAGAATCTTTAAAGAGATTAACGACGATAACCCAGAGATTAAAAAGCGGGGTTGGAAGCGAGCAAGGGGGTTGATGGTAACCACGGCTGGAACACTTGCTACAACTAAAGGAACTGCTTCCCTCCTCTTCGGGTTGTTCGATAGCGAAGATGAGGAGTCTGCTTTGAGGGCGATGCTCCCAGACTGGGCCACTGGAAATAGCCTTTCCGTATTCAAGGATAGCGATGGCACATTCTACACGGTGGACTTAACTTACCTCAACCCATTTGCGATTATTCAAGACCCCATATTTAGGTCGATGGAAAATCTAATCGGGGGTAAGGGAGTCTACGAGACAATGAGTTCCCTTCTCGGACCAGAAGAAGGTCTCATTAAGCCTTACATGAAAAGCCAGATACTTGCTGGATCAGTATACAGATATATCGTCAATGAAGATGAGTATGGTAATGATCAAGTCCTCGATGGTGAAGGACTATGGGGAGAGTTTAAGAAAACTGGGACGCTCCTTTCAGATGCATTCCTGCCAAGAACTGCTGGTGCTGTTGCTGATTCTTATAGAATTATGAACGGTGATAAAGTTGATAAGATGTTCGAAGGATCTGCTTGGGGTCCACTCCTTAAAGAAATTCTACCCATCAAACCATATCAGCTTGACCTAGACAAGGGGATGAAACGGTTTATGTCTAAACATAAATCCCAATACACTGCTAACAAACGGAGGATTGATAACCTTCTTACTGACGAGGGTAGTGTTCCTCTTGAGAAACTAGCAGATGCTTATGACGATATGGTCAACCTTAGTAAGAAGCAAAACTCAGACTACTACAAAGTAGTTAACGGCTTCATAGGATTGGGCATCCCAAAGAAAGACATCGAGAGGCAAGCCAAGGCAAAAGGATTTGGTTCACTACAACTCAAGATGAATAAGGCGGGATACATGATGCGGCCTTCCATCAACAAGGGGGCTATTGATAGAGCCAATCAATCTGACATAGGCAAAGCCAGAGTTAAATACTTAAAGCAGCACATACGGGAAAACTACACAAACAAACGGATCAGAATAAACTAATGAAGAAAGAAGAATTCAAACCACATAATATGTATAACCCCAAAACGGGGGAGGCAGTATTAGCTAAGACATATGAGCAACATCTCAAACTAAAGAAAATGAAATACGGACACAGCAAACCAGCCAAGAAGAAAACGGCTAAGAAGAAAGCAGCAAAAAAGAAAGCGGCCAAACCTAGCCGCACTTCCTTTGCTGATAATGTTGAGAAGCGTATGGGCTACTAGTCTTTGTGATCAGTAGATAACCTGTAGTATTTTTCAATCTCTTCAAGGGGATCAGTCAGTGGATCTGGCTGTTCCCTTTTTTCTTGCTTCAACATGGCCTTACCTAAGATGGCGTAGTTAATGATGTCTTCGAAAGCGTCATCAACTGACTCATCACTCACACTCAATGCACCATCGTTCGTGAACGTCCGAATCCTTTGGATCTTATCCATCACACGCATCAGGATTCCGGTTACAGGATGCACACCAAGGTAAGTAGCTGATCGGAAGTTAGCAAATACATCCTCTGCTTCCTTTCCCCCTGTGTAGTCAGAGTTCTTACGCTCCATTATGCGGCGGCATTTGTTGCATGTATTCTCATGCATCTTGAGTAGTTCTTCTTGCGTCATGCTGCTAGTTCGGCTTGGGTTATTCTGGCGATGGCATCTCTGATTTCAAAGAAGACCAACTCGTCATGGTTACCTATCAGAGTTTGGAGTGTCCTGATAAAGATATCAACGTGCTTCGCTTGATGCCCTCGGACACATCGTATGCTTGCCGATGGGGAGAAGGCAATGATAGACCACCCCGATGGGTTGTTTATGTGGTTGTCCCTTTTGGATTTCAGAGACAGTTTTATTTTCTCACCGTCGAAGTAATCTGATTCGAGCATCAGATCTGCGGTGAAGGTGTTCGTGGGTTCATTCATAATGAGTAGTGTTCAGGATACAGGGTTCAGATTGGTGGATCGTTTTCATGTTGGCAAGCTTTCGATCAATAGCTTTCATTACGTATTCCTCAATGGAACCGTGGGATAACAGGACACGTTGGAGAGCATCACTCTTCGCCCCGTTTCGGTGGATGCGCCCGATTACTTGAGCGAATTCTTTGGCGTTAAAACTGGGAGAGATCAATGAGAGGCGGGGTCGATTGCCGTGAGTGTCGTGGAGAGAGATGCCTGTCCCCCCAGTGGCGGCGTTAATCACTAGGATATTTATCTCATCTCGTTGGAATGCATCGATCAATTCATTACGCTTAGTTGGTGGGGTCGAGCCGTCAATATAATCACACCCAATCAGGGCAGATAGATCCCTAAGGGACTCACTGAAATTCAGAAAGACTACCACGTTATGTCCTTCCTCGACGGCATCCATTGCCATCGTCGATATGTCTTTGATCTTGAGCAACTCACACTCCTGCCTAGCTCGAAGGATCTTAACGATCATCGGATCGTCATCTTCTTCTTGGGCATTCATCAATCGTTCGGAGATCTTCCCGTCTTCAATGTAAGACTTCACATCCTCGGCAGACATATTCAACTCCTTGTATGCCTTGTTGATCTTGTTGTTCGCCGTGAATTCGATGGGGTCTACAAGGACTCGGTTGTCTTTGAAGGAGTCAGGGAAATCATCAACGGTCAGACCGTGGGTCGATGTCCCATACATTGCATTCCTCAACCAGTTCAATGCGAACCTCGGGTCTCTCATTTCATACCCGCCCCAGTGTCCCTTACCACACTTCAGCATTGTCATCCATTTGAAATAGCTGGGCAGGTTCCCCCTCGAAACATCGTTCGAGTGGAGCTTCAACATATAACCCAAGGGTCTCATCTCCAATGGAGAATCACACGGGGTTCCACTCATACCATGCACTCGGACTCCCTGTTTCACCAAAGCAATCAGGAGGTTAGCGTTCATAGTCCACGGTCCTTTGAGTTTGTGGATCTCATCGACAAGCATGAGTGTATTGGGTGGAAGCTTCCAGTTATACGTCTTCTTCCCTATCTTACTAACCCATTCACTCTTACCCGTCCTCAACTTCTCGACATTGAGGATGAACAGTGGGTCGATACCTACTTCCTCAAGCTCTGACTTCCATGTTGGGAATACTGCCTTGGGGCATAGCACCGCAACGTGATCAATCTCGCCCTGCTCAAGTAGAGATAGAGCGACTTGAGAGCCGACCACAGTCTTACCAGTTCCCATCTGCGATGAATCAAGCGTGTTCCTGCCGTCCTGTAAGACAGACAAGAAGAAATCAGCGGCCTCACGCTGAGGTTCAAACAGAGTCTTCATGCCTCTTACGTATCCATGTTACGCCGCACCACTCTGACCACGCTCCAGTCCCCTTGTTGAGGCACAGAGTGTATGGATCATCTTTGATCGGCTGGGATAATCTTTGCCTCACCTGATCGTTGAAGATCATGCGTTGCAGCGGCGTGTGTTCACTCAAACGTGGCACTCTTCTTCTATTAATTATATTCATTATCATCTTCATCTTCTTCTATTCCTAGTTGGCTGGCTGCTGCCAGCGTTTCAATTACTTCAAGGCACTCTTTGAGAGTCGGGTTACCATCGATGTGGGTCCACTCACCCTCGCTCTGCTCCCAGATCCCCCACCTGTAATCAGATGGTGAAGATCCGAGGGGGATCAGTTCGGTAATGTCGAATGCTCCGAGGCGATGGATGTCCTCCACCCTGTAATGCGACCTACACATATCATGGACCTCGTAGAGTCCCTTAGTCAGTCGTCTTACCAGCATCTGGATTCATGTTTAAGGGTTCAAGGTTCACGATGCGCGTGATCTCACGATTCAGACTGTCGCGTTGGTTGCTCACGCGAGTGATCTTTTGATTTAAAAGAGCCACCTCATCATGGAGGAGTTGGACCCTTACTTGTTCTGCCTCGGTGAGGTGTTTTACAATGTCAATGTTCATGGTTCTTTTTTCTGAATTCACGGATAATCGTGTTGATTGAGTCTCGACCAAGATCAAATGATCGAGCGATGAGATCTCGGGGATACCCCATGTCGGCTAGTTCAGTAATCACTCGGTGGCGAGCATGGCTCGACTCGATTCGAGTCCTGAAAGTCCTCCCCTTCGGGGCCGTAGCCATCGCTGACATGATCCATTGAGGGGGGAGATTAAACTCCTTCGAAGCCTCTTTGATAAGGCGGGTTGTGTCCACCACGATGCACTCCTGCATCATGGTAGGATTATTTAACATCTCTTCAGTCATTTGTTTGGGTATTGTTGATGACAGTCACGGCATTTGTATGAAACGAATTTATCAGCTCGCGATACCTCATGGCATATCGGGCAATACTTTAGTTGCCCAAACCCCATGTCCTCCTCCTCGATGGCGAAGAGGTCATCGACGATTGACTGGAGGATTAGCTTAGTCTCCGCAGCAATGTCCTGCTCTGAGATTTTGGAGCGGATCTCTTTCGCCGA
>Ga0315322_10001749_pt1 | contig 16855 bp, 18 predicted proteins | sample M110021515metaG_FD_203461 | JGI IMG/M metagenome (GOLD analysis project Ga0315322, IMG submission 203461) | Ammonia-oxidizing marine archaeal communities from Monterey Bay, California, United States - M1 100m 21515 | ecosystem: Environmental > Aquatic > Marine > Intertidal zone | place: USA...
GCGCGTAGCAAATCTGCTACGTCACGGGCTTCTTTGGCACTGTTATAGTACTCTTTACCCATGTATACTACGCGTGTGGTCTTGTTACCCCATGCATCGGTAACTGGTGTATTTGTATATACTTCGTAAGTAGCTTTATCAAATGCAACGGGGCCACTCTTACGCTTACCCAACGCCGAAGGAGAGTCAACGGATTCAATGATTGGCGATAGTTTCGCTAATTCTTCTGAAGGTAACACTGGCGTAGGGTCATTCCTACCGGCTTCGTATACCTGTTCTCGTTCTACATAGGACGCTGTAGTAGCGTCGAAGATTTTTCCCAACGCTGCTTGTTTAACCTGCTCCATATTAGCGTTTTTCTTAAGTGTATCCATATCAATAGGTGATACTGGGCCGTCCATTTTTTGGTTGTAAACTTGAAAATCTAATTGGTTTTGTGCTAATCCTGACATAATGTAAGCGTTTGGGTTGTTATTATATATACGTAGTTTATAAAATATTAAGAATATTCTTAGAATAAGCGACTCTTTCTAACACATTTATATTTAGTATATACCTATTTATATACAAATACACTATAACCAAATCAAACACCATTGACACAATGAACGCACCGGCTAGCGTTACAGACATATTCGGTTGGCTAGGAGGGGGGTTAGCATTAGTATATAATTTACCACAAATATATGTAATATTTAAAACTAAAAAGGTAGATGACCTATCGGTACACTCGTGGGTGTTACGATTAATATCATATTGTTTCTATATTATTCACGTGTGGATACGTGAAGACCCAGCATTATTCTATACTTATGCCATAGGGTTTATACAGTGCTGTGTTATTACCGCGCAAATATTTGTATATAAGAGTGATTGTCATAAAGAAAATGGACCCACCGTGGAAACCAGACATAAACAACGACGAGCACCGGATGCGGAGACCTCCTCAGACGACGACAATGTTTGAACATCTCTCAGAAGATAGCGGACTTGTATATACCATGTGTATACTTATAATATTACACATGATGAGCTATGCTATGAGAGACCCCTGTATTTGTTAAGAATATTCTTAATATATAATATTGTATATAACATGAGACAAACACCTCAATGTCATCTTCTACTCAAATGTCACAAGAACATTTTTTAGCCGGATTAAAACAGTGCGTTGAACTAGCCATCGACTCTCCAGACGCTGAGGCTAGCATAGAAACGAGAACTATAGCATTGAGACTATTGTTATTTACAGGCAGTTTGGATGGCGACTTAGATAGGGTAATATATGCATTGGATAATGGAGCCGACGCCAGCTCCTGCCTAACCGATAGGGACCAGGTAATTCTAACTAATTTGGGTTGGGTACTCCCTAACCTCTCGTTACTGGGCGCTTCCGATGAATCGTCACACCAATCTCAATCGTCTTGTGAGGCTTTTCCATGTGGTTAGCGGGTGGTGGCCATTCGAAGAAGGTCACACCTAACGGTTGATTATGGTCAATACCATCACAGGTTTTAATATGTTCGAAGAAGTTTAGTTTGGTCATAGGCGATAGTAGTTGTTTACACTTTTTACATAGGAATGATTCCATTTAACAATAAATGTATATATTTATATAATTAAAAATTTAGTTTTCTTCTACTTTTGCGTAACAATGCATCATCTTCTTGTGGACCGTCATGATATGGAATCATCCCTTGTGGTCCGTAAGTGTTTCCAGCAAATGCGCCTCTGGCCATTGCATCATCTTCTTTTCCACACATTTTTTGACATACATTATTATACTCCATATACAGTGATAACGCTATTATTATTAAAGCACCGGTACCCAACCCTACTTGAATAGTATTCCACATGGGAATACTATCTTTTGTTCCTTCCCATGGTACTTTATTATCGTAAGGTATACCTAACTCGTCCCAGGCGGACCTTTCAATGGAAATATATGTCCATGATAATACTATCTTAGCGGTAAAACCTAATACAATATAAAATCTATCAATGTCAATGTATTTGGCATATGATTTATATGACATATAACATAGTTGATGGACCCCAAATGACGAATAAAACAATGTGAATATTAGTGCGAGGTATCCAAAATCCAACGATTTTAAATCTTCCCCTACTTGATTAACGGCATGTGCAACGAAAACGGCTATTATAGCTGCTAATATTAAGAAAGCATTAACGGTGGGCGAATAAAATAGTTTAGTAATACTGCCGATACCACGTAATTCCGATAATTGTTCGTCGTTAAACCAACCAATAGTTTGCATAGCAGCATTACCAATTGCTACAAATAACAATAATAACAATGATTTTTCACCCTGGCCTAATAATATACCTACTTCAAGAAGACCAGCTGTAACCGCATATTCAAACCATCTACGTTTGTATTCTTCTGAACGTGAAAAACCTTTATAATCAAACCTGTCACGTTTCTTCTTGTCGCCAGGTTTCGAAGAGTCCGCCGCACAAACACCCAGGAGCCCAATTAAATGACTAAGGGCTGCAAGTGCTTCGTTAACACCAATAACGAAAATGGAAGACCATCGCATCGCTTCAACGTCTGTGACTATTGTTATTGGCATTGATTCATTATTGGTTGTATAATTATATTGTTGATATTCAATAGGTCTTCTAATTTTATCATCAGTCGGTGACAAATAGAATGCCAGAACTGATGATATAAGATGCATTGTAAATGCTAACATATGTAGACTAATAAAAGAACATTTATCTTTATAGCTGTACCCCATAACTATATTATGGAGTACGATACATTTATAGTCAGAAAAAACTTAGTATGTTGGGTTTAGCCTTTTTAGTAATTTTTCTCCTTTTTATTTCAACATTAGCCGCCTTTCTATCTCTACTACTCACACGCTTTTTTGATACCCATTCTGAAAACATGCTATTGGTTCCAACAGAAGGCTTGATAACTTTATTAACTTTAAAAATATCAGACGTGTTATTAATAACCATTTCAAAAACTCTAGTGAGTGGTTCCTTTAATTGATTATCTAAATACCATCTAGTGTCAACGGAACATTTACCATCTATAACATCCTGTGGTAAAGCTGCTCTAGTAAATGTCTTACCTCTTCCAGGTTTAATGATATAATTTATTCTATCGCCCACTTTAGGAGCCTGTGTCGGAGGTAAAATTTTCATCATATATTTGGCCAATTCTACATGGGGTTGGGGATTCTTGTAGTCTCCCACTTTTCTTGTCAACTGTTTTGATAATATTAAATCATCCAGTGGCACTCTACCTTCTAGTAAATCAACAACTACTTGCCGTGCATATTGTACAGCACCATCAACGTTGTTCTGTTCGCAAAGAAGTACAAAAACTTTCTTTTGTGTCTTAGAGACAATGGGGGCGAAGTCTCTACGAACGCATTCGAAGCCTTTAACATCTAGTTTGGGTTTACATCCCGGTTCATACTTGAAGCCCGCGTATCTTTTCTTACCTTTTAATAGAAGAGGGTAATATACTTTCTCAAATTCTAGGTCATTGGGGGGAAGAAACGCCTTCGTACACATCCTTCCCATCTCCTCCCCTATGCGATTGGCGTTCGTTATAATCTCCTCACGCGTTTCCCCGGGACATAGCGATTTGGGGAAGTGTACGAATACCGAATCGGTGTCCCCGTAAACAACTTTTACACCATAATCTTTATAACGGTCTTCACACATAAACTTAGTTTCGTTCGCCATTCCGCGTCCGGCTCTAGTTACGGCAGACGCTATACGCTTTTCAGGTAAGAATCCCCTAGACGCGCCAGTAAATCCGTACATTGAATTCATACATACTTTAAGAGCTAATTGGCGACCATCTAGTACATTATATTCCATCGAACCTTCTTTGAATGCTTTTCGCTGCTTCTTCGCCAACTTCCTCTCGCTATGTAGCTCTTCCAACAATTCTGGTAATATGCCTCGGCGTTGTTCTCTGGTCACGAAACATATGTCATTTTCTTTTGTTTGGTAGTCGAATCTGCCGCCCTCAGGATAGGTAAAGGTCCTAACCGGGCGATAGCTGGGGTTCTCCATAGTATCGGACCAAACGTATCCCCGTTCTTTAGCCTCTGTGTGGTTAGAAAGTATAGTTGAGAAACACATGTTCCAGGCCCTCATAATCGAAGGATATAGAGAAGCAAAGTCCAGCGTTGCTACTGGTCTGTCCCAAAACCCAGGAATAGGTGTAATAACAACAGCACCTTCAAATGACCCAGTGTTTGGAGGGTCGTCCTCATCAGGAATAAACCACCGAACATCTCCTTTTTCTTCCCGCTCCTTGACCTTCTTTAACATAAGCGACAGTGTTCTTATCTGTTGACCACGGTTTAGAATAGTGTCTAGAGATACACCAGCTACCTGTGACATTAGTATAGCGTTGATAGCCTTACTCATTTTTATAGTTAGCTGACAGGGTATCCATGCATCTTTAGCACAGTACGCGCCTAAACGAACACGGCCCTCAGGTGTCTTTTGCATGATGGGGATATCATCATAATCTATTTCTATTTTCCGTGTACCTAGAAATTCTTTAGCGACGTTATCCATCTTATAAGAACGTAGTTTGTGGTCAGCCATTACAATCGTATACAGGTCCATAAATTCGCGACCTTCTAGACTACATTGCCACGTAGTTTTACCACCTCTCTGAGCAGTCCATGTATATTTCTTTTTTAAATTGCACATGCGCTTTTCACTTCTTCCCCAACGCCAGGCTTTTTCAATCGACGGGTCTTCTCCCATTGCGTTCCATAAATGTTGAGCTCTTTGTATAGTATATACATTATCAAAATTCAGAATGTTATAACCTGTTATAACATCAGGGTCTATTTCATATTGAATAAACTTATTAAATGCCAATAACATATCATATTCAGTTCTATAAGAGCGAACATCCGTTATTTCGGCATGATAATCATCAGTTTGTTCTTCAGGAGTTAACGCTGGATATTTTGTACACGGTTCACCTTCTGGCTCCCACATGAAACAATATTGCTCTATTTCTAAATTAACCATGTTAAACACGCCGACACCAATACATAATATAGGGTCTTTATCCGGCTCAGGAAATTCTGTTTCACGTTGACCCTCTATTACATGTGGTTGGGATTCTATATCATAAGATAATATCTTAAATGGTGCCATTGGTTGTGGTGGGTTCTTTTCTTCCTTTAACCAGTGGGAACTACTATTTGATATGTCTATATCTAAAGTACAGGTTGACCTAGGTGATTCAGATAAAGAACCAGAAGCGCTCATCCATCCACATGAAGTTAGATGGTTATCAGTCATCCAAATTAAATCTTCACCTATATGTGTCTCCATTACCTCTTTTTTGTCCCATGATGCATCCGATGGCATATCTGGCATTTTAAACTCGCGGTCTATTTCCCTAACGCGGTCCATCCATTCGTCATATGATTCATTTCTATGGCGTTTGGGACGATTTGGTTTTATCTGTTTCAATTTTTTTCTAGCTTCTAATATTATATTTTTTGCTTTTTTTGGAGATTTAATACATTTTATTAAAGACCTCAAAATGTTTGAATTGTCAGCTGTGATTTTAATAAATTGGTCTGGTTCACTTTCATGAACGTTGCGTATATTATATCCTTCGACCTTTTCAGCAAATATAGCGGTTTCAGCGGCTTTCTTCAACCAACCAGTTTCACCTAATGACATTTCGCGTACATTGCCCGCAAAACCCCATTTCTCAGCGCTTTCCATTCTATCTAACAGAATTATCCATTTAAGATATTCCATGATGTATGGTTTATAATAATTCCACCAACCCATATCCGCTTGTATAAATCCATATGGTTTAATGTCATAGACATTAACTGCCACAGATTCGCCGGTTGCCGTTCGTCCGTAAAATGTAAGACAGGATTTACCCCTATTTGTAAACCTAGAAGTTGCCAGGTGTTGGAAGGTTACTTGCATTCCATATGAATTATACATACTCCGTAAATGTATACATATATTCTTCGAATATACTAACTATTTACGGCATACATAAATCTCATAAATGGGTAAATTTACACTAGTGTTGGGTCCTATGTTTAGCGGTAAAACTACAGAATTAATTAGACGTTGTAGACGGATGATGGCAATCGGGAAAAAAGTTATAATATTTAATCATAAAAAAGATAATCGTAACGGTATGCACACTGTTTCAACACATGACGGTGTTGAATTAAAAGCGATGTCGGTAGATATGATTACTACACATTGGTTAAATGAATTTGTTAAAGAGTATGATGTTATTGCATTTGACGAGGGACAATTTTTTGGAGATTTACGGGATGCTGTGAATTTTCTGAGAAAAGATATGGGTAAAGTAGTGATAGTGGCTGGGTTATCTGGGGATGTGGAGATGAACCCATGGCCAGTGATATCTAGTTTAATACCCATGGCCGGTGAAATTATTCATTGTAGAGCATTATGTGTAAAGTGTCATAGACCAGCGGCATTTACAAAAAAATTGATTCCGGGTGGTAATAGAGTAGATGTAGGTGGTAAAGAAAAGTACATGGCATGTTGTTACGATTGTTATAATATTTAATCATATCTATTTTTAATTACAGGTAGAATATTTTTGTCTCTAGATAATATACGACGATTTCTTTCTTTCTCAAAACCTGATTTTCTCTGTCTCCAGGAGGGTCCCAAATAATAAGGCGATGCTAAAGCAACTATGGAACCTACAATAAATAACCAATATACGGTACTTGAGGCTTTAATGTCAGACCCCATTTTAACAAAAATCCATATAGGTGGTAGTCCCAGTGCTACAAAAACAAAAACCCAATGAATCCATGTTACAACGGGATATATAATTTTATTTATCCCATACGGAGCATAAAAATTATATTTATTATTAGGTGCAACGTTCATGGGCGTTATAAAATGTCCATGTTCAGGAAAAACCATGAATCTGGGATGTATTGGAATTGTAGTAATTAATGCCACCAAAGGAGCAAAAATTAAAGCTACTAACCAATTAACATCGTCGGCCATTAATGATGTTTCTTTAACTTATATAGTTTTACTAAAAGTCAAGGCCATCTTTCTTGGATTTCCTTCTTCTATTACCGCTTTCTACGTCATCGTCGTCGTCGTCCCATTTTTCATCTTCTGCTGCTTGTAATCCCTGTCCTCTAAGTTTATTTTCGTCATTTTTTTCATCGGTTATATCTTTTTCGCTAGCCATGAAATTCATTATAGAAATTGAACTACATACCAATAAAGCAGATATTGCTAACGTTGCATTGAATATCCATGCCCACATATTAATCATATTATGGATACTTTTATAGGATGGGTTTGCTGTCACTTAAGAAAAACGACTATAACCCAATATACTATCGTATCAATGGACGAAGGTATAACAGAGGCATTAGGCGAAGTTATACAGAATATTATAACCAGAAGGGAGACTAGAGACCCCACTATAGATTTAACAGCTTCTAGCGACGACGAAGCCGCCGTGACACCGATTCAAAATGAGGTAGAATTGGGGAGAATGTTTAGTCGTTACAGGGGTGTAGCACGTAGACGCAATAGGCGAACATATGTAGCATTTCGTAGCGCTAGAAGATTATTTGAAGAGGACCAGGGGGAAAGAATAAATGGATTAGAAGAGAGATTGTTTGAAGCAGACACGGCAGTGGCAATAAGAATATCGATGCAAACATATAAACCACAAACAAAAACGGTATCTAAAGAGGATGTTGATAAAATATGTCCCATTATTAAAGCAAGGCATCAGAAAGAGAAGTGTACGGTATGCCAAGAACATGTAAAACGCAATGAAGACATAAGAATATTACCATGTAAACATTATATGCACGATGAGTGTACAGTAGGATGGTTTACAACAGGGAACGCTGTTTGTCCCGTTTGTAGAGATAAATCATTCGAGAAAAAAAAGCCTATAAAGAAACGAAGACGTCTTGTATAATGTACAACCAAACTAAATTAGATATTATTATATGGTTAGGGGTGATAGGTTCCATCACTATGATAGGCATCGCAATATTCGCCGGTGAATTTCAAGGAACCATATTAGGACATGGAGATGATGTTAAGTTTGGAACATTAATATTAGACACGCCAGGAGAATGGTGGGCATTCTTTTTAGCACAGTTAGCCTTAGGTATACTAGATGTATATTTCTGGGAATTGGTAAAGCCATACTACGACCAGCTTACGAACTTTGGACACATTCCTATTGTTACGGAGAATCATGGCTCAGGAGATACAGTGGGAGACCGCCTATTGTTATCCGCTAAGACAAGCGCTGCCTTCTTTCCTGCGATAATAAGAATAGCCCTGTCCGTTATATTTGTTAACACACAGATAATGGCTGTTATACTGGTACAAGCTATTAAAGAGCTATTCATATTTGGCATAGTCTATGAGAAAGTCACGGATAAATATAAGAACAATATGTGGATGTCACAGAAAAAAGCGGACGCATTTAATAAGAAGAATGAAGACCAAGAAGCCAAAGAGAGCTCACCACTCCCAGGCGATAAAAAAGGCAATTATGGTACTCTAGACCAATTTAAAAGACGTAATAACATAAGATTTTAAACCAATTTATTTTTTAACACTCTTAAATCATGATACCACAACTCTCTATTAGTAGTCTTCACATATGCATCACGTTTAGTCTCCCACTCTTCTGCCGTTTTAAACAGCTTAGTCAACTCGTCGGATGTCATCGTATACATGGGCATTTGAATCAACTTGTCAATGTTGTCCACACGTTTGTTAGCCAACCATGAAACCAATTGAGCCTTCGTCAACATGTTGAGTTTCAAGTCGCCTGATTGAACAGCCTTGATGAACATTATTTTCTCACGACAAAGTTTAATGTGTACAGAACATCCCGCTATCACAGCCAATCTACGCTTTTCATAGAGCTCTAAACGCCACGTGACCCACTCTTCCATCATTTCTCTTATGTTCGCGTATGTTTTAATCTTACCAGTGGTATCAAAACCCGTAAGTATAATATTCAACTTTTTGGTAAGATTGAATTTCTTTTCAACTTCTTCATCGCTTAGGTTATTAGCCAACACTTCAAAATGAACATTGCTCGGCGTGGACATATCCTTTGTCACTTTCGATATCCAGGCTTGTTGTTTAGGATGCTCCAACCAATCTTTATATGTCATGGTCCACACACCAGCTGGAAGTTCTGTAATCACAATAGTGTTATTGTTCTTACGATGCCATCTACCCGTTGATATCACATTGTAATTGTCATCATAAACTACAGTGCCACTATAACCTTTAAATGATGGTCTCAACGTTTGTGTTTGGTTCAATAGATAATCAATCAATTGAACCGGGTCATGTTGAGGCCAGCAGCATGAATATCCAGTACCAATACCTGTAGAGCCGTTGACCAATAACATTGGTATTGAAGGTGCATAGTGTCCCGGTTCTATTGGAGTACCATCATCATCCTGTGCCGGTAACAATGCATCATCTTCTTTAATGAAAATATATCTAGCATAATCTTGAAGATGTGTGTGGATATAACGTGGAGATGCGGCATCTTTACCACCTTGTAGCCTTGAACCGAACTGACCAGCGGGCACCATCAATGGAAGATTATTTGACCCTGGAAAATCTTGAGCCAGTCCAACTATTGTACCGGTGAGAGAGGCCTCACCGTGGTGATAAGCAGCATGCTCTGATATATAACCAGCTAACTGTGCAACGCGTATCTCTTTAATTAGATTGCGTTTGAAGGCAGCAAACATACATTTGCGTTGTGACTCTTTAAAGCCATCGCATATAGAAGGCAACGAACGTGCATTGTCTGCTTCAGAAAATAGAATCAGTTCGTTGTCTACAAACTCTGTGATGGTCTTAGGGTCTTCCTTACCAGCGTCATCGCTAATGTTGGTAAGCCATGTCCGGCGGTCGGATGCTCTCTTCTTGTTGAATGCCATATCCAGTTTATCACTCTCATCATCAGTGTATGATATGTCGTACATGTGTATGGCTAAATCTTTAAAGTATTCTTTCGCCTCTTTAGGCGTGGACGTACCTAGACCCTTGTAATATTTGTGTTTAGCATTGGCTGGCCATGGTGGGTTGAGCTTTGCTTCTTCATATTGTTTCTCTGTATAGTAAACCCATGGTGTTCCACGCGAGGTAACTTTAACCACTGGCGTTTTAAATATCTTGAGAAACCCTGGCATTTTGAGTAATTTAGGCCAGAATTTGTGAAACAAATTGATTAACAACCCCTTGATATGTGACCCGTCATGGTCCTGGTCCGCCATTACTACCACATGACCATATCTCATTTGTGATGGGTTTGGCGGCTGGAATGGGACAAGCCCGAGGATTTTACAGATGTTTTGGACTTCAGTGTTCTCCAGGAGTTGTTTAGCACTAGCATCTCGTACGTTAAGAAGCTTACCTTTGAGGGGGAATGCTCCCCAGTGTTTACGTCCAACGATTTCAAGTCCAGAGAGCGCGGTCGTGAGGGCAGAGTCACCTTCTGTAAGTATGAGGTAGCATTGCGACGATGAAATAGGGTTTCTGCCTGCAATGTTTGCGTCATAGAGCTTCGGGATATTAAGGCGGCTCTTACTCTTAACTTTTTGCTGAAGTTTTTGGCCAGCTTTGGCAATGGCCCATGCTTCAACCTTTTCGAGGACTCCACTTCTGTTGAACTTCTTAAGTTTGGAATCTTTCCAGTCGCATTTACTTCCGAAGTCTTTTTCATCGGAGGTGAGCATTTCTTTTGTTTGTGATTCGAATTCTGGGTTGACAATGAGGGCATTGATGAAAGCATTTACAAAAGTCTTAACATCATTGGACCTAACCTTTATACCCTTTACTTTTTTACTAGCTTGTTGAGCAAGATATCTCAATACTGGTTGCATAGCATGCTTCACGTGTTCACCGCCGCGTGAGGTACATATACCATTCACGAAGGATGGCATATCCATCTGTACTTCACCATCATGTGGAAAGATAGCTACTTCCCAATACTTACTCAGTTTTACATACGTAACTAGTTCATCAGTATAGAGAGCAACATAATCACCTAAGTTGTTCACCGGTAATAACTGGTCGTTGAGATATACTTTAACATCTTTAGGCGAACAAGCTGCTACCTCCAACGCACGCTTAGTAATGTACTTAGCGAATGCTCTATTCATTTTGTCCAGTTTAAACTGACTCCAATCAGGAATGAAGGATATTTCTGTCACGTCGTTCTTCAATGTGGTCTTAGTAATCCTTGGACCTGCCGTTTCTTGCATACCATTTGTCCAGGTTTGGTTGAATTCCTGACCATTAGTAGCATCTACACAACGAACTGTAAATTCGGAACTGAAGATGTTGCATAGTTTGGCACCGAATCCGTTGCGTCCTCCACCATATCTCTTCTGTTTGTCGTCATAATTCTCACCCGTTCTCAGGTATCCAAACACCATGGTAGGTACATACATGTTCTGTGTCTCATGCATCGCAACAGGTATGGTAGTACCATCATTCTTCACTGTAACACGTCCTGTGTCATCGTAAGATATTCTAATGTTACGCGTTTTCACCCTCTTATCTTTTCTGGTAGATGGCCTGTTGATGTTATCGTATGAATTAACAATCACTTCGTCTGCTATCTTACCCAATGCTGGTGGGAAGTGGTATACCTGATTCGTAAACTTAAATGTCTTTAAATCGGGTAGATGTCCTTCCATGCGTTTAGGCCGTGTCGGTCCAACGTACATATCAGGCCGTTGTACTACATGCTCTCTAGGGTTAAGCTTTTTGTAGCGTTTTGCTATTGTGCTAAGTTCTTCGGCGGTACGCTTCATGGTCTATGTTAAATATTATTATCCTTATATGGTATATTATTTGTAAAATATATTCTACACATATTCTATCAGCATTCGTTAAGAATAATCTAATCATATTATAACCAGAGTAAATATAATAAAAATGAACATACCCAAGGCTCCAATAATAACTCCCGTTGAACGTATTATGGTAAATTTGGACGAACTATCCCTACCAGAATCCCAATTTACAAATAACATGTCCGAAATCGCCACCGTCGTCGAAAATATTGTTACATCAGTAGTCGCTAACGAAGAATCGCCACGTCTTAATACCCTTGCACAAATAAACGAAAGCTATGGCACCTTCCTCACACTTGACAAAGATATAGAGAACAAATGCTGTCCAACATGCGGTGTACACTCAGCGTGGCACACCGCTGATTATTCTCACAGAATATGTGTCCCATCGATAGGCCCGGCAAAGCCAGACCGACTTCAAGATGTGTTCGGTAGCGTCACTGGTCGTAACTTACACTTTAGGTTGGAAGACATGACAGAGGAGGAGCGTGTCGCTACAGGTGGGAATTTCTTCCGTTGCCAAACCGTTGCAAACGGTAACTGTGCACTGTGTATGGAATGGTGTCAAGAGCAGGGTCCTAGTCAGTGGGAACAATTCACTGGCTGGGATTGGTGCCATTCTCACTGTTGGATGGATTTATGCTGGAGATATCACGTGGAATACCTTCAACCCAACGGCTATGTAAATACGTTGGCGAGGTTTTTATTGTTCTTAGAAGATTAGTTGTGTTTAAATGTAAAAAAATGTATATAATTTTAATTAGATGCCACTTGTTGTGGATTTTTAATATCATCATCTATCTCACCGTGTTTACGTTTTTGACCAGTAAGCATTTTAATCTGCTTCTTTATTTCATCAATGTCCAACTCTATTTTCTCTATTTTTCCGTTGTCACCACTCTTCTTTGTGGTAATATTTCCTTTCTTTGCCATAGGAGCGTGCTGCTTTAAAAATGCTCCGAGTTTCATTCTGTACATTGCCGATTTAAATAATTTAGTCTGGTCCGCATAAACCTTGATGGACGATGCCATTTTAAACCATAGGGTTTCTACCGTTTCTGATAGTAGTAATAATTGTCCTGCTGTAAATTCGTCACGTTTTTTATCGTGTGCTGCTAGTGAAGTTGCTATATCGGCTGCCGCAGCCGCAGTTATTAACCTCCTTAACCTGGGGAGCCTATTGTCTAAATGCCATGAATCTGACATGTTGTTAATAGAAGTACAACACTATATATAGTATATTTTTGAAAGTACATTTTTTAGTCTTTATTATTTACGGGATTAAGGTCCACTATCTCAAACTCTCTAGACGCTGTTCGCCTTATATCTTGTTTTGTTAACATTTGGGCTGTTTCTTGCCAATCTTCCTCGTCACTATCACTACTCATATATATCTCTTCGGCTCTATTATTTGTTAATATTGGTTTTAAACAAACATAATATAGCCCTAAACACGCTAGCCCAGAGAATGTTAGAAAAGCGGCTACAAATAATATTTCCCATCCAACTCCCTCTTCGCCGTTTTCTACAAATTTACACAATGGCCCTAGACATACTTTACATGTTCCATTGTACGACGAATTTCCACTACAATAGGGTACATCTGGCATCAATGTCGTCGTGTTCTGGTCCATAGGCCATAGTGTCGTTGTTTGGACTTTAGTTGCATTACCCGTTGTGGTGGTGGGCGCATTTGTGCCTCCCGTCGTTGTTGTCGATACCAATGTCGTGGTGACACCACGTAACGTTGTTGTGGAAATGTTGGCTGGTCCATCTGTTGTAGTACTACTTGTATTGCTCCCATTTTGTGCGTACGTATAATGTATTAATAATATAAATATTAGATACTTCATAACTATACTATTGCACAGTGTATATTATTTATTACGAATATTCTAAGCGGATGTCACTGTTTTTATGTAATCTAGAATTTCCGGTAGTATTTCTGACCTATCTCTCAAATCCGCCAGTGTTAATGGCTGCCTTGTCAACGGGTCAGTGTGGTGAGCCGAAACCCATTCTGTCAAACTACCCCTATCATAGTATTGTCCTTGTGGTGTTTGTACTAAATCGGTAGAAACATTAGCTAATATAGGACATCTTAATTTTTCAGCTATTTGTTCCCATACTGAGGAATTATTTTCTAACGATGCTAAAGCGCCCTGAAGGAGTTCGGTATCATTCTTCTTTAATGCTTTTATCACATATGAGGGGTCTGCTGGTAACCCCTTCTCGAAAAGAAGGCCCATGAATTTCTTCATGATTTTATTTTTGATGATCAGGTTGCTCGCTCTGGTAGTGAGTTTTGTTGCTGGATGTTTTAACAAACGTTCAACGTGTTTTACTTTCTGTTTGCGTACCGCCATTTCTAGAAAAGTTTCTCCATGGCGTTTGAATTCATTCACATCTAGACCAGATTCTAGACATCTGTGGAGATACAGAGGCGGTGCAGTTAGTAAATGTTGTGGTAACACATAAGGCATTTTAGTCGCTTTGCCTAAAACGGCTACAAAAATGTCTATGTGCTGTCTTTTTAGTGCCGCTAGGACATGATGTTCTGTAAGTGTAGTACATGTCTGTATATGCTCAAGTACCTCAGACGAGGCTTCTTTACGGATTACCTGGTGGGTTTCATCCATTTATAAGAATATTCCACACTATATATAGGTAACTATGAAAGGTATAAAGAAGATATGCACTCTTTAGAGTTTCTTACGAACTGTGGTGAGCTCCATTTCAACATAAATGAGGTTGGGAACGACGTTTTCGATGGTATTATGGGATTCAGACAAGATATGTTGGAATATTCACGTAAACACAAAACCTTCGATATTGTTAAATATAATGATATTGAGTGGATTAATGCAAAAACTTTACTCAGAATAGCTAAATATATTCAACGCTTTCAAGCAACAGATAAAATAACAGCTTTTATTAAATTTTTACGGTCGCAAGGTGTGAGAGTTAAGCGTAAAAAATTTTCTCCAACCGTTTGGAAAGAAGTTGGATTCAGACAAAAATGGTGCTGTAATGTCTGTGAAGAAATGCTAAAGCCAACGTTTGAACTAGACCATATTATAAGTTTGGAAGACCAGGGGCCAGATTCTATAGATAACCTACAGGGACTATGCGTTGAGTGTCATGCTCTTAAAACTAGAGATAGGAGATTGAAAGGGACCAAATATGCATTGCAAACGTCACCGATAAAAAAAGTTAAAACATCTAAATATTTCGAAGAGTATAAATATAAACGTAGAAAATTAATTTAATATTATTTTTTTTTATGACGAGGATTTCCCCCTGTAAATTTACCAGCGCACGTTGTTTGACCTACGTGCCCAAACATTAAATGTGTAAGTTGACAAAACTTCTTTTGATGTCCGCTTGTATCCGTATAAGCAAAACGTGTTCCATTATCTATAACTTCCTGTGATAGACTGGCCAAACACCGTTTTTCTTCTTCATCCAACAGTGGCCATTCTTTGTTCTTAACACGAGCTTCATTGGTTTTGGCATGTTCAACACCATCACCATTAGGTGAGCCATCTTGTTTAAATATGGGTACAGGGTCTATAACGGTTTTGTCCCCGTGGTATAATCTATCATAAGCGTCAGGCGTTGCTAAACGGGTCGTGAGAGTTGTTTCTGACTCATCCTGGTCAAGTAAAGCAATCCATATATGTACCAATTCGTGTTCAAATAATATCAAAACAATCAGTATATTCATTAACTCTACTGCATCTGGCTTATATGTATAATTATACTTTTTCAGGCTTATTACTAGTTCTTCCAGATAGGGTTTATATTCTTCTAAGTTTACACCGAATATAACCTTTTCTTTTTTACCTTCAAAATATCTAATACCGAATTGCCCTGGTTTGTGTTCATCAGGTAAATACCCATCGTCGAATGTTATGTTGTCTCCCTTATTTAGTGGATGTAGTTTCCCTTTATGAAACCTTGTTACTACCTTACCAACCAGCCATATTTCTGCTAACCAGTTGTTGCCCTTCTTTGTAACTCTATCTGATGTTACAGCGGCAGCTGAATAGTATGTTGCAGTTTTATCTATTTTAGGAATAAAAAAGGTTTCCTGTTTATATGTTCCGTCTTCTTCATTATATTTGAAGAATGCCTTTTGTTGGTTTCCATACCTATCTATAAAATCATAATGTCCACGGCCAGTGGATATTAACGGTCTTACAAATTCAAATAACAATGAATTAACTTTTCGTTTGCGTCCATTACGGTCTAAATATTGTTGGATATCTTCTCGGCCTTGATTAGATATCCAATAGCTAAACCATTGTACATGTTCTGGGAAGAGGTGTATAATATTCAATTCTTTTAATTTAGAATCAAAACACGAAACGAAATCAGATAGACATTGCATTCTCCTCATAAATATTGTTGGTAGTGTGGGAATGTTCTGTTTAAGAAATAGTATATGGTCATTTAATTTTTCTTCCCTTAATACTTTTTCTTGTTCAGGAGTTGGCGCCGGCGTCAATTTTCTATCCATAATATTAAATAAATAAAACACCAATAAATACTATCTTACTATTAATTTCCAAATACCAAAAATTATCAATCCCTGTGCAATGGGATGTAAATTGGTAAACTCTCTCATTATTTGGTCTCCTAATGACCAGTATTGTATTCGTCTGCACCATGGACATTTGGCTGTTATTTTGTTGAGATTTATTTTCGCCCAACATTTATTACATAAAGCATGTGTGCACGATGGAAGTCGTAGATTAGCTTTTCTGTCCATGCATATTTTACATTTTTTACCCAGCATTATCATAATGCCACACGTCTAGAAATAGTTCCCAAATCAGATTACTCATGCCACTATTATTATACTTGTGCAAACACCCACCCGAAAATGTATTAAATATAAAATAATTGTCAGACGTTTCGTATGTTTCACC
>Ga0315322_10001751_pt1 | contig 16846 bp, 19 predicted proteins | sample M110021515metaG_FD_203461 | JGI IMG/M metagenome (GOLD analysis project Ga0315322, IMG submission 203461) | Ammonia-oxidizing marine archaeal communities from Monterey Bay, California, United States - M1 100m 21515 | ecosystem: Environmental > Aquatic > Marine > Intertidal zone | place: USA...
TTCTAGTTTTAGTTTTAGTTTTAGTTTTAGATTGAAAGCCAAGCAAAACCCGCATTGAATCCACACCGGAGTTCATTTTGTCTCTATCGCTTTTTTTCTGGGGATTGCTAGCAGCCTCTGTCATCAGTTTCTGGTGGCACGGTGATCAGGTCAAGTCTATCGGCATGGCCCATGTATCTCGCCATCTCAAACAGCAGAACCTGCAATTGCTGGATCAAGCTACTGTATTAAAAGGTGTCTGGCCGGTCAGGGATGAACGGGGATCGCTGGTATTGAGGCGTCGATACATGTTTGAGTTCAGCTCTACAGGTGAAAGCAGGTACAAGGGCAAGATGGAACTCCATGGCAATCGACTTAAATCCATTGAACTGGAGCCCCATATCATTCCTGATCAGGGAGAGACTCTTCACTAGAGGGCTCGCCCACCGAAGCGCGTAGCTTGGGAAAATATATCAGCAAGGCATCAGCCCTTGCGGCGACATAAATAATCATCGACCACCACAACCCCACCACTCCAAATCTATCAATGAGTAGCCACCACACCAGAAGATAAACAACCAGCGACATAACCGCTGCATTACGCATTTCCCGCGTTGAAGAAGCACCTATAAATATTCCGTCGAGCTGAAATGCTGCAAATGAAAAGAATATATAGATAGCAGCCAGATACAGCATGCCCTGAGACCGGGCACGCACGTCTTGCAGATCGGTGAGCAGCTGAACTAATAATCCACCGAACAGCCAGATTCCGATGGCAAGAGCAATCGCTGTTATTGCCGCCAGAATTGTAGATTTTCTTACCGCCACATCGAAACTGTCCCGGCGTCCTGCGCCAACTGCAGAACCAACCAGCGCTTCGACCACAAAGGCATAGGCATCGAGAAAAAAAGCGGCGAAGGAAACAAACTGAAGAAGAATATGATTAGCAGCCAGCACCACATCACCGAAGCGAGCGCTCTGATTAGTAAAAAAAGCGAAAGAGAAAACCAGCAACAACGTGCGAATCATGATGTCTGCATTGGCTGATATGGTCTTCATCAACTTCTGCCGATCAAAAATTCGATCCGCAAGCCAGAATGCTTGTTCAGGCTGCTTACGCTTTTTCAATTCAGCAATAATCAGAGCCAGTGCGAAAACCACCGTTATCCATTCAGCGATTACGGTTCCAAGCGCGATACCTTTTACACCGAGCTCTAAAACTCCGGCAAAATAGATATCTAGGCCTATATTAATTCCATTGAGAAACAGCTGGACCAATAGCAGTTGTTTGCTATTACCTAAACCCACCAACAAGCCCATCAGGGTAAAAGTCAAAAGCGTAGCCGGCGCCCCCCATATGCGCACATTGAAATAGTCCAAGGCCAGAGATTCAACCTGGGCGCTACCATCCAGCACCGAGAATGCCAGTTCCCTGATCGGATATTGCAAGGTTATTAATAGCAGCCCCAGTAATATCGCCATCAGTGAGAAACGGCCCAATACAGCCCTGACCTCAGCCTCATCACCCGCTCCACTAGCCTGGGCGGTAAAGCCGGTAGTGCCCATGCGCAGAAATCCAAAGCTCCAATACACAAATGTAAATACCAGCGCACCCAGCGCAATAGCCCCAAGGTCTGCCGTCTGGCCCAGATTACCAATTACCGCAGTGTCCACCAGCCCCAGCAACGGGACAGCAGCATTGGCCAGCATAATCGGCCAGGCTTTCTGCAATAGAAAGGGGTATGTAATGAATTGAGGTGAATGCATATTATAGATTGTCAGGAGGGGCCTCACTGTAGCCCATGCTGAAACAACATGCGACTATATGCGACTAGAGAGCTCACTGTCGATTGGTATAGATCGTCAGGATATGGATCAACATATCTTGATCGCAACAACCTGATCGTAACGACCTGATCGTAAAAAAAGGAACTAAATATGATTTTAATACATCATTTGCGCATTGGCCGCTCCATCTTCACAGTCTGGCAACTGGAAGAGCTGGGGGTTGATTACGAACTGAAGGAATATCTTCGACACCCAGAAACATTTCGGGCACCTGAAGAATTACGCCTGGCCCACCCCTTGGGAAAGTCTCCAGTAATCGAAGATGGAAATGTAACTCTTGCAGAATCAGGCGCCATTACCAGCTATATGCTGGAAAAGTTCGATACTGAGAACAGATTCTCTCCTTCCCGCTCCCAGTTGACAGAGTGGGCGGAATTTACACAATGGCTACACTATCCTGAGGGCTCTGTGTTTGCTCCTTTGCTAATCAAGATGCTGCAAATGCGTGCGGGACAGCTTAACGAAGCGTTGGAAGCATTCAGCGCGAAAGAAATCGGGCTTCATTTTCAATATATAAGCGACAAACTTGGAGACAATGAATTCATTCTGGGCGGACAATTTTCTGCTGCAGATTTTGGAGTCACTTATGTCATCTCACTGGCAAAAAGACTTGGGCAGCTGGATGCCTACCCCAGCCTGAATGCCTACCTAAGCAGAAACCTGACTAGACCAGCCTATCAAAGAGCGATTGAACGCGCAGTAGAGTGATGTGAGAGAGCTTGAAATGGCAAACACATGCCCATACGTAACTTGGATAATAAATTAGAAGAAGGCAACCACTATGATGGACTCCAGTTCTGAGCAAGCCCCTAAAACTGAGCCAGCCAGCTATCTTTCCACGGCCATCAATATCCTGACATCTCCTTCAGAGGCTTTCAATGAGCTGATTCAACGACCCAGCAAACTGTTTCCTCTGGGGTTAATCATCATAAGCACTGCGCTGGTTATGTTCTGGTATTTCTCAATTGTGGATTTCGACTGGTTTATCGATGACTCTCTAGCTGGAGCCAACCTGACGGAAGAAGAACTGGAAGCGAGCCGGGAGCTCATGGGCTCCATGTCCCAGAACACCTTCAAGATGGCTGGTGTAATTGGTGGCGCCGCAAGTATCCTGTTTATCTATTTAATACAATCCGGATACCTGAGCATGGTATCTGCACTGAATGGTGACCGCTTCAAGTTCGGACACTGGTTTTCACTGGTTTTATGGGCCGGCTTACCTTCACTGTTATCGGTAGTCGGTATGGCAGTAAATATTGTGCTCTCCCCTAACGGACAGTTGAGCACCTATGACCTGAATCCGTTAACCCTTGCAAATCTGGGAATGCAGTCCGATATTGGTAGTCTGACAACGGTAATGAATTCCCTAGATCTCACCATGATATGGACTGTCACTCTTATAGTAATGGCCTATAAACAGTGGTTGGGGGCCAGCACCGGCAAGGCCATGGCCGTTGTTCTGACGCCTTATCTGCTTATTTTTGGCATTCTGGCGTATTTCGCGTTCACATAGCCCCAAATATGCTAATTTTGCGCCCCTGAATAAGTATCTTCAGCCATCTGCCGCTGTATTGGCCGCGACATACAAAAGTTCGATTTAGCACCTCACTGGATTTTATACGGAAATAGCTGCAACCATGAATATCAAAAAGCTCATACTAATCGTGCTGATTGCCGGAACTGTGATTGCACTTCCTTTTATTAATCGAACGGTGTTCGGCACCGATTCCAAGGAAGTGAATGTCTCCACGCTGTCCCAGCGGATAATCAGCCCTTCGATTCTGGCGTCCGGCTTTCTAACCCACGAAGAAGAAGTGATGTTGAGTTCGGAAGTTATTGGCAAGGTTTCCGAATTATTTGTCGAAGAAGGCGATGAAGTATCTGCCGGTCAGTTGCTGTTACAGGTTGATGATAAGAACTTCATCGCTGGCCTGGAACAATCTGAAGCTGCAGTACGAATCAATAGCATCGATATCGAACGGCAGCAGGTACGTATTGAAAACCTGCAGAGACAATTCGAACGTACCAAGAGTCTTCATGAAAGAAACATGGTAGGTGATGACGAATTCGACTCCATCCAGAATCAACTCGACCTTGCAGTTATCGATCTCAAGTCGTCAGAAGAAAGACTGACCCAGGCTAATGCGCAACTCGATCAGGTAAATGATCAGTTAAGCAAAACGAAAATTGTATCGCCGATTGAGGGCTTAATAACCAGTCTCGACATCAAGGTTGGTGAAACTGCCATAGCCAGTTCCACAAATATCCCCGGCTCATCCCTAATGACCATTGCCAATCCGGAAAGCATCTATACCGAGGTCCTTGTTGATGAAGCAGATGTAGCAACTATTGAGATTGGCCAGAGAGCTGAAATAGTAGCCATTGCCTATCCCGACCAGCCTATGCAGGGTGTCGTGAGATATATTGCCAACACCGCCAAAGTCGCACCCGGACGTCAGGGACTGAGTTTCACGGTAAAAATAGATATTACCGACCCTGGAGACGTGGTTCTTCGCCCCGGCATGTCATGCAGGGCAGAAATATTTACACGTCAGGATCAGGAAGTCGCTGCCGTGCCCATTCAGGCAATTATTTTCGAGGAAGACCGGGCGGAGTTACGTAGCGAATACTTCATTTGGGTTAACGACGATGGCGTCGCCAAAAAGACAAAGATCGAAGTCGGTATATCTGATGACGAGTACCAGGAACTGGTAAGCAACATCGATGACAATATTGAAATTGTCGTCGGGCCCGACCAGGAACTGAGACATCTACTGGAAGGTGATCGTATCGACACTACGATTATTGAACTCCAGTAATAAAGCATTATTTTTCTAATATCCTTCATTGATAGCCGAATAAATCAATATGGCACTTATCGAACTCAGCGGCATTACCAAATACTACGAGATGGGCAACCAGGTGGTTAAGGCTCTCGATGGTATAGATATCGATGTACAAAAAAATGACTATTTGGCGTTTGTAGGTTCTTCCGGTTCTGGAAAATCAACAATGCTGAACATCCTGGGATGCCTCGACAAACCAACCACTGGGCAATACCACCTTAACGACAAGAACGTCGAGGTATTGGATGCAAACGAACTTTCGGAGATTCGCAATCTCGAGATTGGTTTTATTTTCCAAAGCTTCAACTTACTACCGCGCGCAACTGCATTGGGTAACGTGATGCAACCGCTGGTTTACAGAAGTATAGGGCTAAAAAAGCGCAAGGAAATGGCAATGGATGCCCTCACCAGAGTGGGTCTGGGCGATCGTACCGATCACTTACCAAACCAGCTTTCCGGCGGTCAGCGTCAGAGAGTAGCCATAGCCAGAGCACTGGTTACTAACCCTTCAATTCTGTTGGCGGACGAACCCACCGGTAATCTTGACTCAAAAACTTCTGTCGAGATTATGCAGCTCTTTGATGAGCTTCACAAAGAAGGGCACACCCTGATAATCGTTACTCACGAAGATGAGATCGCCGAGCATTGCCACCGCGTTGTAGAGATGAAAGACGGGAAAGTTTTTAACGACAGCAATAGTCACTCGGCAAAGGTGAGTCACTAATGTTCTTTGCCCTGATAGAGAGTTCCCGATCGGCGATGATCTCGATCTATGCCCATGGCCTGCGCAGCTTTCTTACCACGCTGGGAATTGTTATTGGTGTAGCGAGTGTCATAGCTGTGGTTTCTGTAACACAGGGAATGAGTTCATTTATCGGTGACACCTTCGCAACTCTAGGCTCAAACAGCCTGACTATTGAATCGTTCACTCCTTTCGAAGACCAGATGAAAGGTATCCGTGCGAGGCTTACTCCCGAGGACCTGGATCTTATAGAAAAGAGAGGCGAAGGGATCGCATCCATAACTCCAGTGTTATTCGCCACGCGGTCTTCTCAGATAAAATACGGATCACAGACAGCATTCAGCCAGATTATGGGTACCACCTATGCCTATCAGGAAGTATCCCAGTCCTATATGTCTATGGGTCGCTTTTTGGCATCGAGCGACAACGATACCCGCAGACGTGTCGCCATCATCGGAGACAAGGTCAGAGAAAATCTCAGTCTTCCTGACAATCCGATAAACGAGTACGTAGAGATCGGCGGTGAATGGTTCAAGATCGTTGGGCTAATGGAGCCTAAAGGCGACATCATGGGTTTCAGTCAGGATGACATCGTGCTAACACCTTACAACACTATGCGCAGCCTGCAAGGAAATCAGGCTCGCACCGATATACAAATCCAACTAAGCCTTTCTGAAAATGCCGATGTTGAAAACGTTACCCAACAACTTACTACACTATTAAGAAATGCTCATGACCTGAGCAGCGATGAAGATGATGACTTTGTCATTCAGACTGCAGAGCAGTTAATGGAAACCTTCGATAGCATAATCGGTATGGTGACTATTGTTATTGGCGGAATCGTGAGTATATCCCTATTGGTAGGCGGCATAGGAATAATGAATATCATGCTGGTATCGGTTACAGAGCGCACTAGGGAAATAGGCATCTGCAAGGCCATCGGAGCCAAGCGCCACCATATTCTGTTGCAATTCCTTATTGAAGCCTTGCTGCTCTCCCTGCTTGGGGGGCTAATTGGGTTGGCTATTGGCTATGGATTAGGCACTTTGATTTCAAATGCTATTCCCTCGTTTCCTCCGGCCAATATCCCCATGTGGTCAGTGGCTCTGGCACTAGGCTTTTCGGGCTTTGTGGGAGTCATCTTTGGCATTTTGCCAGCCGCAAAGGCGGCCAATCTGGACCCGATTGACGCACTGCGCTTCGAATAGAAGCAGTAATGCAATTGCGGGCAGGATATTGCTACGATTTGTCACTGCCAAGGCTGCAATTTCTGTGTTAATCTGCCGCCCACCTCGATTTTATAGATAGCTTTATTGTAGTGTTTAAACATTCAGCCGACCGTATCCCCGTTCTTTGCATCCTCTCGGTGAGTCTACTGGACTTCATTCTTTTCTTCACCGTAGATAATCTCTATCTGTTGGGAATATATTTCTATTTGATGATTCTCCCGAAGGCGCAAATTTGCGCGTGGAACCACCATCATCAACACGCACCGACTTTTAAGCACACCTTACCGAATCGAATACTTGAATTTTTCTATGCTTTACACACCGGTGTCACAACAAACCTTTGGGTACTGCATCACAATCTCGGCCATCACCAGCATTTTCTGGATCAATCCAAAGATGAAAGTCGCTGGATGAGAAAAGACGGCACACAGATGGGCGAGCTGGAATATAGTCTGATAATTGCAGCAACTGCATACTATCGCGGCTTTCAGGTCGGCAAAAAACACCCTAAAGAAATGAAACCCTTTCTTGTATTCGGTGCAATCTCTTTTGTGTTAATAGTCATGCTGGTTGCCCTGAATCCTGGTGCCGCCATACTGCTATTCGTCCTACCGATGATGATGGGTCTGTTTATGACAGCTTGGGCAACCTATGAGCACCACGCCGGCTTAAACACTGACGATCTTTATCATGCGTCATTTAACAATACCAACCGCTGGTACAATCTTTTTACCGGCAATCTGGGTTACCACACTGCACACCACTATAAGGGCGGCCTGCATTGGTCGAAACTCCCTCAGCTACACGAGAAAATTAAAGACAAGATACCGAAGGAACTTATCAGGGAAACCTGGGTTTAACTTCTCCGCGAAACTCTGAATTATCTCTACTAGTTAAATAGTGCTGCTATTGATCTTTAGCCTTTCTACTAGTTTTTTAATCTAAGCCAACCAAGCCTGGCTCAGCTTAGTTAGCGGCATGCAAAATATAGATATCGCTATTATTGGTTTCCAGATCTATATCATAACCACCGTCATTATTTGCCTTTCTACGTGGCGCACCAGTCTTTCAAAGGCAGCGATATTGCCTGCCTGAGCGGATTTGACCAGCTCGTCTTCGGTTTCTCGTAACAAGGTTTACCCCTCTCAAGGCCTTGTTTAGTGGCTATTAATGTCTTTTAGTTTTTACTCTTTTGGTTATTAGAGTGTAATGGTTGGAAATAGGTTAACAAGAGATTTAGAGATATTCGCCCACCTAATCAGTGGGCTTATTACGTGCCTTAATGGCGGCGGCTTAACGAGACTTTCTGTCTATACTTAAGATTAAGATTCAAGCTCTGACTCGTGTGAAGGCACAGGTAGACGGCCAGCCTTGCGAAGGTTTTCACGCAGAATGAACTCGATCTGCGCATTTAAACTGCGCAGATCATCATTAGCCCATTGTTGTGTCGCCTTGAGAATGTCGGGACTTATTCTCAAGGGAAAGGTTTTACGCTTCATTACTTAATCCGTTACTGGTTCTCATAGCGGGCGCTATCCGACTGTAAAAACTTATGTGTAAAGACTGCCAGTATTTACTACAGGTGTAGCCTGACTCTCACCACAAAGTACAACTAACAGATTGCTCACCATCGCTGCCTTCCGCTCTTCGTCCAGATCGACTACTTTCTTATCTGCCAATGACTCCAGTGCAAGCTCTACCATTCCAACCGCGCCTTCTACAATCTTGTGTCGTGCGGCTACGATAGCGGAAGCCTGTTGTCTCTGCAGCATGGCACTGGCAATCTCCGGAGCATAGGCCAGGTGACTGATTCGAGCTTCGATAACTTCTACCCCCGCCTTGCTTAAACGGTTCTGCACCTCGGTTCTCAACAGAGCAGCTACCTGATCTGGATTTCCCCGGAGACACAGGTCCACATCATCATCGTGACTGTCATATGGGTGAGTTGTTGCCAAATTACGCAGGGCAGCCTCACTCTGAATGCTCACAAAGTTTTCATAATCGTCCACTTCAAACATCGCTTCGGCTGTATCCACAACTTTCCAGACCACAACAGCTGCAATATCTACCGGATTACCATTACTGTCGTTAACCTTTAGAGTGCCTGACTCGAAGTTACGTACCCGCAGAGAGACTTTGGCTTTTGTATAGAGTGGGTTAGCCCATCTCAGGCCTTCTGCCATCTCACTGCCCACATATTTGCCGAACAGCTGCAATACTCTGCCCTGATTAGGCTGAACCAGGAAGAAGCCGAGCCAACAGATAAATAGGATTATCGCCGCCAGCAACATGACAACTTTTAAAAATACTGGCAGGAAGATTACCCCTGCTAGACAGCTAAGCTGGAGTATGAATAAAACCACAATGGCAATATATCCATTTGAAGTAGATGCTTGTTTTTCCTCAATCATAATGTTTTCCTCTTTTCGCTTACTTTTCTCTTTTCTCTTTTCTCTCTAACTCTCTATATTCTTTGTCTTTGAATTTCTTTCTAAATGTCTCTCGAAGCTACATCCTCGTTATCCCGGATATTCCAGAGGAGCGGTGATGTATTCCTATAAGTACATTTTGATATCATATTGATATCATTGCAATCAATAGCTGTCAAGCAGATTCAATTATCGCTTTGCTGATTTTGGGTTTGGAAAAGAGAGGGAATGGCCGGATAGCCAAAGGTGACGGGACTCTTGGAGATTATGCCGAAAATATTAGAAAGTGGTCCTGACGGGCTTAGCTGAGCCAATCGCGAACAACATCACCCAATTGCTCAGGTTGCTCCAGCGGTATCAAGTGACCTGCCCCCTCGATATCCACAAAGTCGTGGTGAGGTGATCTGGATCGCCACTTATCCCATGCCGCGGGAAATATCGTATTGGATTCGGTGCCTCGGATAGCCAGCACAGGGACTGTAATTTGAGGCAACAAGGTCCACAGATTAAATACCGATGAATAACAACGAGCTTCCCACTCCCTACTATAGCTAAGCCGGATATTTCCTTGGTCTGTGTGCTCAACCCCGTGAAGCACGTAGTCCCATAGCACTTCATCATCGATGTTCTTAAACACAGCCTTGGAACGGAAGTGATCGAAACACTCCTGATGATCAGGCCATTGATCCACCCTGTTCAGGGTTTTTCTAACAAGGGGAATAGACTCTCTGGAAAACCTGTTGAAAAAGCGCATTGCCAGCAAATATTTCCAAGGCACCAAAACCGGCTCTATAAGAACGACAGACTCGAACAGTTCCGGCTTTTTGCAAGCCGCCATTAATATCGCGGTCGCACCCATTGAATGACCAACACTGATAACCGGGCTTTTCTGCTGGGATATCAGGTTCAGTAAATCATCACCGAAAACCTGCCAGGATTTCATGGATTCAGGGTCGTCATGCCATAGTGGTCGATGAAGACTGGCTATGACCTCGTGACTCCCGGTGAAGGGTTCCAGAAAAGCCTTGTAAGCCATTGGCGGAAAGCCATTGGCATGGCTGAAGTGTATTAGCTCACCTTCACCGCCGAGGTGTATATGCTTGTTGATTACTGACTGGGACATAAAATCTATAACAAAGTATTAGTAGAACAAGTATTGATGAAAACTGTATTGCCAACAAACAGCTGTCGTAGAAGCATCCTTGTACGGCTGCCATAAATTTACGGCAGGCAAGAGTTTGCCATGATTCCCGATGAAAAAGCCAATTACGGCTATCACACTATAATTTGTTGAAACGCTGGAAATTTAGAAAAATGCCCCCAAATCTATTTACTAAGTGATGGAAACGCATCAATATAAAGACTCTTTCTTTGAGGAGAGAAATATGGACTTCGCCCTTTTATATTGGCACTGGATCGTTTTCGGTATTGCACTAATGCTGTCTGAAATTTTCTTGGGCTCATTCTTCATTTTCTGGTTCGGCGCAGCTGCCGTAATCGTCGGAATTATGCTCGTCCCCTTCCCTGCCGTTTCTGTTGCTGCCCAAATTATTATCTGGACCTTTTCATCGATAGTCTTCGCCATTGGCTGGTTTAAAATATTTAAACCTCTGTCTACAGATAAAACCAAAGCTGGTCTTTCCAGAGAAGCTCTGTTAGGGGAAATAGGACAAGTTCTGTCTCCTCCGAACGGAGACAAGTTTGGCACTGTGAGATTTCCGGCTCCACTGCTCGGCTCTGATGAGTGGTTGATAATATCCCAGGACAATCTGACCCCAGGCGACCGCGTAAGCGTCGTAGATTTATCCGGCAACTCACTAATAGTCGAAAAAGCTTAAGACTGCTTTCCTAAGCAAACCATCTACAAACAGATCTAAGCGGTGTGTGCAAAGCTCTCGACGGACTAATTAACAGGAGTAAAATCATGGAACCAGGATTTATATTAGCAATAGCAGTAATGGTGTTCCTTCTCATCACTGTCGCCCAAGGTGTCAGACAGGTTCCCCAGGGATATAAATGGGTAGTTCAACGCCTGGGCAAGTATCACATATCCCTTAAGCCCGGACTAAACTTCATCATTCCTTATATTGATGCCGTTGCCTACAAAGTTACCACCAAGGATATCGTGCTTGATATTCCTTCACAGGAAGTAATCACCAAGGACAATGCCGTGCTGGTAACCAACGCGGTTGCCTATATCAATATTGTCTCCCCCGAAAAAGCTGTCTACGGTGTTGAAAACTACGTCTTGGCTATTCAAACACTGGTGCAGACTTCACTAAGATCCATTGTCGGCGAGATGACACTGGATGATGCCCTGTCTTCCAGAGACCATATCAAGGCGAAGCTGAAAGCCGCCATCTCCGATGACATAGCAGACTGGGGTATTACCCTTAAAACCGTCGAGATTCAGGACATTAACCCCTCGGGCACAATGCAGCAGGCCATGGAAGAACAAGCTGCCGCGGAAAGAGCAAGACGTGCAACTGTGACCAGGGCTGATGGCGACAAACAAGCCGCAATTCTAAAAGCCGAAGGTGAGCTGGAAGCATCCCGTCGCGAGGCAGAAGCTCAGGTAGTATTGGCGGAAGCCAGTAAGACAGCAATTAATCTGGTGAGCGATGCGATTGGGGAAAAGGAAATGCCCGTGGTCTATTTATTGGGTGAAAAATACATCAATTCGCTGGAGAATCTGTCCACTTCCGATAACTCCAAGTTCGTAGTATTCCCGGCTGATATACCTGCCGCTCTGAAAGGACTAATGGGGCGCTAAGGCTCCGCTAGCCAGCCGCAACAAGTGTTGGTAATTCTAGATTACCTTCACGGCCGGTTCGTATATCAACCACTTTCGCGTCATCGCTGTCCTAAGTATCAAATACAGAGCTAATCCTGCGGGGCCTAGCAAGAAGGTTAATAACAGACACGGGATAACAAGCCAGTGACTGATATTTTGCTTTTGTGAATCCCGCACTTCCCAGGCTCCGACAAATAAGTCAAAAGCAAGATAATGTATCCATCCCGCTGTCATCGAATAGGGATTGGAAAACAGTATAGTTACTTCTTCCAGTGAGCCGAAACCTCCTCCCTCTGCAGAATTTCCACTTTGGGATATGAATACCCCCACATAAACCAACCCCAATATAAACGGTATGATCCCGCTGCTAATTATTCCCAAGGTCCACTTCCAGCGAGGGAGAACAATAAGTAATAGCCAGCCAGGAAGTACAAGCGTGCTGCAAATCGAAAAAATAGTTTCAGCTGACATAGAAATATCCTGCCTGTGAGAAAATTAAGAGATAAGTGAAAGTAAAGGATCATTCCTTGTGATCGGGAAGAATGGAGTCCTTACATCTGATGAATGAATTTCAACAATGTACGCTCGGTAATTACCTTTATGGAACTATCTTCTCTTTTTAACAGAAGAGCTTTTTCAATTTTTCTACCATGACTGGTATATAACCAATCCCGACTCGCCAGAGTGCCTATCACCAGGTAGTCGGTTTTCTTGTTCACATTGGACATTGTGTCTGCACCCATGCATTTGAGCATGGTATCGATTCCACTACAATCACCACTGACAAAATCTCCGGTTAAACAAAACATTGAGCCGGCAATTTCCAAGGAATCGATATCATCCTCCCAAACCTCGGTTGAGGCTTCGAAGGCAGGCCCTTCAACGTCAGCTTCATTGCTAATTAGCTGGTTAACAGTTTCCAGAAGGTCTTGCCGCTCTTCGTTGGTGATCACACCATCCTCAAGAATCAATTCGACCCGGTTAGCGACGATGGAAACTGGCCAGACCTCACGCAGGGAGTAGTTCTTATTGAGCCACTCGGCCATGGCCATAATTTCATCATCGTTTAAAACGCCATCGGATGCGATGCCGCCAAGAAAACCAACCATCTGATCAATTTTCCGTTCTTTTTCCGGAGGCTTTTCTGACCCCGGCTCTATTGCGGAGAGAATGCGTTGAATTGCGGCCTGCATCTCAATTAATTCCTGCTGGCTTATTTTCCCGTCTTCGAGGATATCCCCAACTTGGCCGAGTATAGCCAGGACATCATCGTCTTTAGACAGGTATTGCTGGGATTTAAGCCAACTATCGAGGTATAGCAGTTCGCGCTCATTCAGTAATTGATCGGCAACTACGCCCGTCAGAATACCTTGAAGCCCATAGAGCACTTTCTCCTTTTCGTCGATAAAACCGAAAGCGCGAGTGAGGGGAGTACCGTCTATTTGTTTTGTTATATCCAAGGTTCATGCCTGATTGAGGCTAATCTCTTGACCAATATAGTAATTGTTTCTAAAACCCCTGTAGAAGCTTTTGAGAAGAATAAACACACTTAAAATAAGAGTATTTCGGCAACAAAAATCAACCACTCCCCGATTTCTCTATCCCCGCCGACTGCGATACACTTGGACCCGCTCGTTAATGGAAATCCGGCAATATCTGAAATGACTAAATCAAGCGAACCTATCGAGAATAACGAAGCTAATGACGGCTCATTTCTGGCCCGCTTATTAGGCGGCGGCTATGGCCTGGCTATCACCTATTGGGCATTCTACTTTCTGGGGGCTGGATTGTTTTTCGTTTTAGGTTCCCGGGCTGTTGACGATGAGCGCTGGGTTCCCTACCTGCTTATGGTGGTGGTGATGCTTGCCTATACTGCACTTTTAGTTATCGGTGTGCGTGCAGCCTACCGCGGCCCTCAACTCTGGAAGGTCATATCAAGAACATCGTCCGTATTCATGATTATTAATATTTTAATAGGCATCTCGACTCTGGGTTTCATCTACTAGATCGCTACGTTCACGGGAATGTAAATTACCACTCAAATAACCGAGGAAACACTTGAATACTCAATCCGACAAGAGCTATGCGCTGATAGTCAAAAAAGACTGCCCAACCTGTGCACTGATAGAACCGGTGATTACCCGCCTGGCGGAAATCCACGGCTCAACACTGGAAATCTACTCCCAGGATGACCCCGACTTCCCCTCAGGTGCAACAAACGTAATTGATGACTCTCAACTGGAATTCTCCTACAAGCAGAATATAGAAGTGGTCCCAACCTTGATAAGTCTGGAAAATAATCAGGAGCAGTCAAGAATCTATGGCTGGGACAAGAGTCAGTGGCAGGAATTTACTGGCCATAGTGATCTTGGCAGCGATCTTACCGATTTCAAACCAGGTTGCGGCTCAAAAACCCAAGACCCCGGAATGGATGAAGTGTTGGCCCTGAGGTTTGGCTCGGCAAATTTTAGTGCCAGAGAGATAGATGTAGCAAAATCCGAAGACATAATGGAAGCCTGTTACGACCGCGGCTGGAGTGATGGTCTGCCAGTGATCCCCCCTACTCCTATACGTGTTCTAAAAATGTTAAGGGGTACAGACAGGGAAGCTAATGAAATCATCGGCAACATACCCCCTGACAACGTGCCCTGCTCTATCGAAAAATTGGCAATCAATGCGGTAATGGCCGGTTGTAAACCGGAATACTTCCCAGTGGTAATTGCCTCTGTTGAAGCTGCATTACAGGATCGTTTCTGCATGCATGGCCTGCTGTGCACAACCTATTTTTCTTCTCCGGTAATGATCGTCAATGGCCCGGTTGTTAAGCAGATTGGAATGAATAGTGGCATAAATGCTCTCGGACAAGGCAACCGTGCCAACGCAACGATCGGTCGAGCCCTGCAATTAATTATTCGCAATGTTGGTGGCGGCATCCCCGGCGGAATCGATCGCGCGACTATGGGCAACCCCGGCAAATATACTTATTGTTTTGCCGAAGATGAATCCGATTCCAACTGGAACAGCCTTGCAATAGATCGCGGCTTTCACAGAAATGACTCTGTCATAAGTCTATTCGCTGGAGAGGGCCTGCAACCCATTATCGATCAGCAATCCCGAACTCCCGAATCCCTAGCGAAAAGCATTGCCAATAGCCTGCGCAGCGTGGCCAACAGCAAGATCTTCGGTCTTGCAGATGCCATCTTACTAGTCTGCCCCGAGCACAGGCGGGTTCTGCAAGAAGGTGGATGGGATAAGAAAAAACTACGTGATACCTTATACAGTGAGCTGGCCACGCCGGGGAGCGAAATTGTTCGCGGAGCTCAGGGTATAGCGGAAGGTATGCCGGTAGCTTTGAAGGACAAACAACTGAATAAATTTCGCGCAGATGGCTTACATATCGTAACTGTAGGCGGTACCGCAGGTATGTTCTCCGCAATCATCGGTGGCTGGGTAGCTTCCGGAGAGCGAGGAAGCCAGATAGTTTCACAAAAAATCTAATTTTTAATCCGAAAGAGTGAGGGCACCATGCAGAATCAAACCATGGACAGTCGCAACACATTGCTGGATCCAACGGCAGAGCGGCAAGCTGCACAGCGTCAAATACTACCCAGGCTTTCCAGCCTGAGTGGTGCGACGGTGGGTTTGCTAGATATCTCCAAGCCTCGAGGCAAGGAATTCCTCGACGAAGTCGAAAAACAACTTGAAGGGGCAGGAGCTACGGTAAAGCGTTATATGAAACCGACCTTTACTCGTATCGCACCGACAGAGTTAAATCAAAAAATCAGCGTCGAGTGTGATGCTGTAATCGAAGGTCTGGCCGACTGAGGATCATGTACCTCGTGCAGTTTGCATGACATCATGGATCTTGAAAGCAGAGGACTTCCTTCCGGATTTGTTGCATCTTGTGAGTTTATAGATGCGGCAGACGCTCAGGGCAAATCCCTGGGCATTAAACCCGCCAGCGTATTCGTTGCTCATCCTATACAGGACAGAACAGACGAGGAAATGGCGCAACTAGCCCGTGAATCAATAGAGGCAATTACTGCCCTGGTTTGCGAGCAAAAAAAATAGACAAGAATTAAATTTAATGGAGCAGCACCGGAGAATTGCATGACAAGAGAAGCAGTAATCGTATCGACCGCAAGAACACCAATCGGCAAAGCCTATCGCGGAGCCTTTAATGACACTGACGCCCCTACACTTGGCGGACACGCTATTGCAGAAGCAGTAAAGCGAGCCGGGATTGAGGCTGCAGAGGTTGAAGATGTAGTTATCGGTTGCGCTATGCAGCAAGGATCATCGGGCTACAATATTGGACGCACCGCTGGAGTTGCCGCAGGTTTGCCCAGCTCGGTTTCAGGAATGAGCATGGACCGCCAATGTGCATCCGGCATGATGGCCATTGCCACTGCCGCCAAACAGGTCATCAGTGATGGCATGCCAATTGTGGTTGGCGGAGGTCTTGAGTCCATCAGCCTAGTGCAGAATGAACATCGCAATGGCTATCGTGCACAAGACCCCAATGTTCTGGCCAAATCCGAGAAAGCCTATATTTCGATGCTGGAAACCGCCGAGATTGTAGCCTCCCGCTATGGCGTTTCGCGAGATGCGCAGGATGAATATAGCCTGCAGAGTCAGCAAAGAACTGCGGCGGCTCAGGAAGCCGGTGCATTCGATGACGAGATTGTGCCATTAGCATCGAAGATGCTATTCATGGACAAGGAAACCAAACAGCAGTCTGTACATGATGTGAATTTGGAAAAGGACGAAGGAAATCGCCCCACTACCACTTTGGAAGGACTAAAGGGACTTAAACCGGTAATAGAAAGTGGCGTTATAACCGCGGGTAATGCCAGTCAGCTTTCCGATGGTGCTTCCGCTTCGGTGATTATGGACAGCAAGCTTGCCGAGCAGAAAGGGTTGGAGCCTCTAGGAGCCTATCGAGGCATGGCAGTTGCCGGCCTGGCCCCTGATGAAAT